>OCZT010000359.1_pt1 | contig 44461 bp, 30 predicted proteins | sample 1539031 | NCBI WGS metagenome assembly OCZT01 (sample SAMEA3539308, study PRJEB22396) | soil metagenome | biome: tundra; feature: field; material: soil | place: USA | collected 2010-05 | depth 0.15 m
TTGTGAAGGTTTTTTCTGATTTTGCAAGGGAGCCAGATTTTTTGCAACGGAACCCCAATGAAGCTAAACGAATACTACTGACAAAATCTCATTGTCTTTTTAAGCTTCATTTACTTTTACCTCATTTTATTTTTCATTTCATTAAGCTATACAGCCAAAGCTATGTTTTATGCCATTAAAAAAGCTTTAAAACGAAAGCTCTATAATTATTGATCATAGGATTAATTTTAGCCGATAGAGGAGAAAGTGTATTCAATGAGTAAAGTGAAGTTATTTTTGATGAAAAAATCCCTATTGAATGGGACAACAGTTTTAGGATATTATGAAGAGTAAAAAGGTATGCAAAAAGTTTTTTTATCTGTTTGTGTCTATCATTTGAAAAATATAATATTCTTTTTGTAACTGGGTTATGAAAGATGGTTAATGTTTTGTGATACAAAATGTAAAAAATAAACTATTAAATGGGTTTCAAATTCAAAAAGAAGACGCTATGCGATTGATTAATACTGACTTATATAAACTGAGCACTGTTTCCAATGAGTTGCGTCAGTATTTATGTGGCAATGCTTTTGACATTTGTGCAATTATCAACTGAAAAAATGGGAGGTGTTCAGAAAATTGTGAATTTTGTGCACAGTCAGTTCATTACAAGGTTTCCATAGAGGAATATTTTCTTTTGGATTGTAAAAGCTTATTGAAAGATGCAATTTACAATTTTGACAATGGTATATTGAGATATTCTGTGGTAACATCTGGGAAAAAATTAGCTGAGGATGAACTGGAAAGCATTTGTAACAGTTACAGTGAAATCAGACTAAATTCGGATATTTTCTTATGTGCATCTCATGGCTTATTATCGTTGGAACGTTACTAAAATTAAAAAATATAGGAGTGCAAAGATATCATAACAATTTAGAAACTTCACGCAGAAATTTTCCTAACATCTGCACCACTCATACCTATGAAGATAAAATAATCACTATAAAAGCGGCACAAAAAGCAAGGCTAGAAGTATGCAGTGGTAGTATTATAGGACGTGGTGAAACGATGGAAGACCGCATTAATATGGCTTTGGATATTCGGGAGTTGGGTGTCAAATCGATTCCTGTGACTATTTTGAGTCCAATCCCCTAAATACCTTCTGGTAAGCATACTGTGCTGATAATTAATGAAGTACGTAGAACAGTGGCAATATTTCGCTTTATTTTATCCGATGCTGTTATTCGATTAGCAGGGGGGTAAAAACCTTATGGCAGATAAAGGCAGGTTCCTATTTCTTTCAGGTGCGAATGCTGCCATATCTGGAGATATGCTGACAACTTCAGGAATCACCATTGACGATGATATGAAAATGATTAAGGACCTTAAATTTGGCGTGAAGATGCCGTGAATAGAGTGTTTGTCTGAAAATTAGATCAGTATTGGTACACTGTTGTTCGCAAATATTTCAACAGGGATGAATTTTGTTTTTTAGATAGACCTGATACTCACCTTATTCTCCCATTTTTTTTTCAATATCAGGGTGGAGCCTAATTCAATCTAATAGCAAATTTTTTGACTTCGTGTGATACAATTATTATTAGAGTATAATTATAATAGAGTATATGCATTTTTTCAAATTCAAATAAAAAATATCCTATAATTGCACTATAATTCCAGATGAAAATGAAACATTCAGAGGTTTTCCCACAAAATCATTCTTCAGAGATAACAAAAAACAGAAACTTTGTCAGCATGACCATTGACTTTTCATTCTGTTATATTTCACAGAATTTTTGACACAATACTCTCACTGATTGATAGCAACTAAATTAATAGTGAAATTAATGCTAAATTAGGATTATATTTTGGATATTATAAAACTTATCTAAAATTATTAAATATCATGAAATTTTTAATTATTGTGGATTAATTCAATCAACGTGGATGAATAGTTTTGGAAGGCAAAAAAATGAGCGATAATAGTGAAGATAAGTTTAAGTATAAATTTGGTAAGTGGGTTTTACTCAGAGATGAATGTGTTTTTATGAGTTTAGAAGGTCGTGGAAAGAGTACATCTATACGCCAATATTTATTTGAATCAATTGATAATTGGGTAAATAAAAAAGAAGACTTTCCAATACAAGAATTTGTTGCCGAAATGTGTGAGTTTATTAAGAGCACGAATGAATCTATTTACTTCCGTTTGATGGAAAAATGTGCTTTAAAAGGAATGAGTGTGGGGGACGGCATATTTGAAGCATTAAGCATGTGCCAGTGTGAGGAAGCAATTAGTAATTTGCAGTGTGGGACGGAAAAAGACGAATCTTCTGATTCATGATGTCTTAAGATCTAGTTTTCTCCTTTTCATAATTTCTGTTTAGTAAATCTTTCTTTTTCAGTAAACGGTTTCCTGTTTTGTTTTCACATTATATGCTCTATATTCATCCCCCTTTCTATCCTGGAGATAAAAGTACTGGTATTCCGGAAAACTCATCCTTTTTCTATACGCTTCCACGGCTTCAGCTTGGCAACTGTCACAGGCGTAGATCGGAACAGAAATTCCGAAAATCCGGATATCTTTTATGCTCTTATGGGCGTGGGAATCGATTGTTATATAGCCTTGACAGTTGGGACACATCCTAATTGTTTCTTCCTGAAATTCTTGAATCATATCCGTGTCATAGAAGATCTTTTTTTTTCGGCGGTAAAAATCTCCATGTTTTGCTATCTCTGCTTCCACAAGCCTGTCCCTATTTTTAAAGTTTTTGAGCTGGGTTGCAACGATTTCCTCCAACGTCTTTCTGTCTCTGGCAGCCTGGACGAACATTCCTGGCTTGTAGTCAGGTTCTTTGACACAGGAGTAGTCAAGTCCTGCCATGGCAAGGATAATGCCGGTGTTCAAATATGGCAATGCACTCTGGATTGCATAGCCTCCTTCAAGCACCGCTATGTCAGGAGCAAGTTTTTCGTTTAATTTTGCATATCCCTGTGCAGAAAAGCGCATATTTGCAAGAGGGTCTGTATAATGATTGTCCTGTCCTGCAGAATTAAGTACAATTTCTGGTTTGAAATCATCAAGAATTGGCAGCACAAGGGAATCAAGTACATAGAGGATACCTTCATCTGGAGTTGCGGGAGGTAAAGGGATATTGATTGTTTTTCCAAGAGCCTGTGGGCCTCCGAGTTCATTTATGAAACCTGATCCAGGATAAAGTGTCCTTCCATCCTGGTGAAAAGAAATAAAAAGCACATCAGGATCGTTATAAAAAATCTCCTGTGTCCCATCCCCGTGGTGAACGTCGGTATCTACGATTGCAATTCTACGGATTCTATATTTTTTTCTCAGGTATTCGACCAAAATAGCTTCGTTATTGATATTACAAAAACCCCGGTTTCCATGCACTACTGTCATTGCATGGTGACCAGGCGGGCGGACAAGGGCAAAAGCATTTTTAATCTCTCCTGTCATCAGAGCGTCGGCAAGAACCAGGCAACTACCTGCAGCTATCAGGTGAGGGATTGTAGCCTGGGTCTTTATATCAGGAACACAGATGTGGACCCTGGCAATATCTCTGTAATCTGCAAGGCGAGGTTTATATTCGGCTACTTCATGGAGGTCCATAATTCCTTCTTCGAAAATCTGATCCCTTGTATAAAGGAGACGTTCTTCTCTTTCAGGGTGAGTTGGAGAAATAGCCCAATCGAAAGCAGGGAAGAAAACAAGGCCTGTTTTTTCTGCTGCAGTACGGTCTGCTGGAGATAAAAATTCATTTTCAAGCCTCTGCTCAGTTTCTTTTAGATCTATTTGAATTTTCCCTATCGCTTCAGACTTTTTTTCATGATTTTCCATCTTCTGGGTTTTTGATTTGTTTGCTTGCCTTTCCACTGTTGAGCGATCTTTTTTATCCCATCTAATATCTTTTTCAGTTTCACTTTTCAATATATCCTTAATCTTTCCAAGCCCTAACTTCATTCTTTACCCCTCCGTTTCCAGTCTGGTATCAGGCCGGCAGGAATTTGCATTTCCACATCAAAAAGTCTCCCCACGGTGTTCCAACCATTGACGATGTTAAAAACTTCACTATTAACAACCTCAGCTTCGCTCGCATACTCTGAAATTCCAAATTTTTCTAAACGTTTCCGAAAAAGTTTTGCAGCAAGTACTTCAGCTTCATCTAAACTTATTTTGTTGGAATTGAAGATACTTGTTACGTCAAAGCTAATAATCTCTCCCTCTTCAGCGACTGAATATATTTTTTGCTCAGTATCTATGTGAAGGTTTAAAGTAAGCGTAGGCCTCGCAACAGCCACTCCTATAGCATTGCCCACTTCTGCATAATCAGGAATATAAAATTTTGCGCCAAGTTTTTCTGCAATTTCTTTGATAAGACTCCTTGCTCCCCCTCCTATTCCGACCACTCTTTGTGGCTTTGCTTTCTTCTCTTGCAGAACTTCCCATATACTGTAAGCAGGTTCCTGTTTCCATTCAAAGAACATATCATTGACTGCTTCAACAATCATTTGAGTTGTTTTATCTACTATAATGGATGCGGTTTCAATTTCGGATTTCCCAAGTCTGGATGCTGTGGATGTAATTGCTTCTCTTGCTTGTTTGAGATTTCCAATCTCAATAAGCCCTAGAACTCTCAGGGCATCAGTTGGGGTAGTCTTATTCCCACCCATACAGTAGGCAGGTCCTGCCCTATCAGGGCCGATAGTTATTAAATTTGTATCGTTTTTTGAATCTACTACTCTAACAACACTGTCTCCTCCAACAGCTATAGAACGGACTGCAAAAGACCGGACATGTGTTAAGAAGCCTCCAATTTTTACGCCTTTAGAAGTAAAAAGGGGTTTTCCTGAAAGGATCAATGCAAGGTCTGTAGTAGTTCCTCCGATGTCTACTACCACGGATGTCTCCCCCTCAGGGCTAAGGGCAATTGCCCCGATCATGCTAGCAGCAGGGCCCGAAAAAATAGTTTCCACAGGGAACTCGATTGATTTTTCAATCGGGAGAGCTCCTCCGTCGGCTTTAAGGATATATACTGGAGCTGTGATATTTCTTTTCTCAAGAGCTGTTATAACGTCCTCAACAAATTTCTGATAGCGTGCTCTGGTTGAGGATGTAAGCATCGCAGTTGCAATTCGTCTTGGGAAGTTTAGTTTTCCTGAAACTTTATGTCCAAGTTCCAGTATGCAATCCGGATATATTTCTCTGAAGATTTCCTCAATCACATGCTCATGGCAGGGGTTCCTCTGCCCGAATTTGCTTACAATAGCTGCCCTGGAAAATCCAAATTTTCGGATCAAGTTCACTGTTTTTCGAGCCTCAGCTGCATCTAGAGCCTGAATTTCTCTTCCCCTACAATCTATAGCCCCTTTGAGATAAAAGCTGTCAGGAAAAGAATAACTTGCAGGATTAATACCAGGTCCTGGAATTAGTACTAGAGCCACTCGATCAGTTTTGCCCTCTGCGATGAGATTTGTTATCACCGTAGTGCTGAATACCACCCTTTCTAACTGCTTGGGGGAGATATCTCTGCTGATCGCATCAAGAGCTTCCAGTAGGGAGTTTAGAATCTTTTCTGGCTTAGTGGAAACCTTAGCAGTACTGCATACTTCTCCATTCTGGATAAGCACAGCATCCGTGGTGGTGCCTCCTACATCAATTCCTATTAACATTCACAATTCGCCTTTCCTCATCTGAATTTTTCGTTAAAATAAGACAACGTAAAGTCTTTAATATGTTTGAATATGAGATCATCCTTGACAGTAAGAGCTATGGAAAAATTGCTATTGCACATCAATTTTCTCAAAATTACAAAAGCAATATATTATTTGTCCGTTATTGAAACAAATAATGAATATGGAATTACTAAGTAAATGTTCTACATTTTTAAATATGGAATCAAGCTCATATTTGTAAATAAAACTATTGCTGAGGCATATAAGGCTCCCGAAGAGGATGTTAAAAAGGCACTCAAGTGGAGGAGATCTTGGGGACATTGTGTTTGAATTGAACAAAGGAGAAGGTATCTCTCTGACAATTGAAGGTGTCCTCATAAGGCCAAGAAAGTTAAAAAGAATGTCATAGGGACGGAAGTCGCGAATCAAGAAATCAGGATCCTTTCTGAGATCTTGCAGCGGGTCAATCCTAAAGAAGGGAAATATGTACTTAGAATAATTATTAAGAAGCTCAGGCTGGGATTTGGAGACCAGTTTTTGCTCCAAGAATTTTTCATCGCTTTTGTCTCCTTTCCTGAAGTTGAACAGATCATCTTAATAGATACCACAAAAAGCAATGTGATTTTGAGAGGAGAACATTTATTGACCTGAGGGTAGCTTCATCTGAAAGTTCTGGAGCAGTTCTTCAATATTTTACAGGCTCAAAGGTGCACAACATAGAACTTAGAAATATTGCCTTCATGAAATGTTACAAGCTTTCAGAATATGGCTTATATCCAAAAGAGTCCGGGGAACAAATTGCAGGAAAAAGTGAAGAGGCTATTTATAAAAGGGCTTCTCCTATATACCTCCCGAGTTTCGGGAAAAACAGGGGGGAAACCAAGGCTGCAGCAAACGACACCCTCCCGAAGCTTATAGAGGCTGGAGATCTCAGAGGAAATCCATATGCACACAAACTATAGCGAAGGTAGAGAGAGCCTTGAAACTATAATAGAGAAGACGCAATCTATTGGCTATGAATACGTCTCCATAATTGATAATTCTAGCTCTCAAAGAACTTGATATTGTAGTAGGAGCAGTGCACTCCGGCTTTTCAATCCCTAATTAAAAGATGACCGAAAGGATAATTACAGCTCTGGAAAATAGGTACCTCGACATCCTTCTGGCAGGCTCCTTGGGAAAAGGAAAGCTTATGAAGTAGATTTCGAAAAAGTTTTTGATACAGCGGTCGCAAATGGAAAAGTGATGGGAATAAACGGTCAACTTTCCAGGCTTGACCTTAACGATGAGCTTATTCTTCTAGCAAAGGATTTCAGCTTAAAGTTTTGCATTTCCACTGACAGCAATTCTATTTTTGACCTTGCGTTCATACGATATGGGCTTGGGCAGGTACGTCGGGGCTGGCTCAAAAAACAGGATTTTGTGAATACATATCCATACTCCCAACTTAAGGAAGTTTTCAAAAAACTCAAGCTCTGACCTGATTCATATTAGAGAACTTACGCAATTGAATTACAAAATCAAGCCCAAAAGATATTGTGATTAAATTTATTTTTTAGACAATAGAAAATTTTGATATTATCTATTTATCTGTTCAACTGCGTAAATCCTTTTGTTTACTTAACAGAGTATAAAAATACTACAGAAATATCACACATCAGGACAAGTCATCTTTGATCTGCCTACACTGTGATACACTTGTCATTCCACAATTCAAAAGACTCAATGATTTAAATATACCTTCACCTACACTTATTCCTTCTAGAGCGCATTTTTTCATTAAACGATCGTAAAGGACTTCATTTTCATTTTTAATAAAGTCGCACATTTCCGAAATAAATTCATTTGTTATAAGTGGCTCTTTTTTGTTTACCCAACTATCAATTGACTCGATCAGATATTGACGCATAGATTTATTCTTTCCAATATCTGTAAGATTCGTAAAAGCACATTCGTCTATGCTTAGAACCCACTTACCAAGTTTATACTTAAATATATCTCCACTATCGTCTTCCAAAAATATCTCTCCACAATAATTAAATTCTCACAATAATTAATGGCTTCATGATATTTAAGTCATAATGGGGCTATAAGTGGTCTAGGTCTATAATCAACCACAATAGTCATTATGATTGAAATTTTAAGTTTTGATCAGTTAGAGGTTTAGTATTTATTGTTTTCTCTGTTCAATCGCCTAAGTCCTAAGGAATTAATCCCTAAATCAAAAGTGGTTAAACTCTCTGGTTAGAAGATTGGCTTATTCTCATATAGTCTGTTAAACTTTTTAAACACACTTTGGCTTTTTTTACATTAAAGGTTTTTTGAAAGTATCTTAAATAGTCTATAGCTACCTTTATATATAAAAGGCAGCTTTTATTTCTTTTCGGTCATTCTTGGAAAGCCTTAAAAGCTTACATATGTAGTGGTTTCAAAAAATGAATATGTTTTGCTATAAAAGGTTATGCATCATTAGAAACAATATGAACAGCAGCTTTGTTAGTAAAACTATCAGCTTTGCATTCTAATTTTTGCAGTGAAAGAAAAGAATAAAGAGTCGGCGATATTTTACGGAGCTTCAGCTACAAAATCAAATAAATATGTTAAAGTTAAATGTAAAATTTAAAAAATAGCAATATTTATGGCAATGGTTATTATTTTCGTAAAGTATGATATTTGTTGTTAGGCAAAAAGGAAGTTATATATAACTTCAAAACATTATCTATGAAGTAATCTACAGAATAGTTGTTCCTTTACCTACAAGACTTGCCAAGGGAAAACTTATTGATATTGTTTATCAGACTGGCGCAAGCAAAAAAAAATTAACAGATTCCTTCTAAATTTTATACAGATAGGAATTACGTATTCGACGAATAAAATCCGATACAACAGCCTCATCTGAATTGCTGAAATTTAAACAATTGAGTATTCTAATGTTGTTGTTTTCCAGTTCAACTTCATGGGCCCTAAAATAGAGCAAAAATGAATGCTTCGATCTCAGAGCACATACACAAATCTGGACTTTTGAATATATAGATTTTTTAATATTCTCTGAAATCGCGAAAGTTTATCATTAATTTCACTAACCATTGACTACAATCAATTCAAAACCCAGCAACTAATAAAAAGTCTTTAGAATATTGTTCTAATTAATTCTTGACGGCTGATAAAAGATAAGCTTTTCTGCTGCTCGGATCGAACCTCGTATCGAAAGTTGTATCTTTTATATCGATAATCTTGAAAAAAGGCGTGAAAGTATGTTCTATTTCGGTTTTTGATAACTTTATGGGTCCGTCTTCTGAGAGCTCTTTATCGGAGAAACACAGCATGAAATATTTACCGCCTGTCTTAAGCACCCTCCATACTTGTAGCGCAAAAACGTGCCTTTCTTCATCCATAATTGCATGAAACAAGCCAGAGTCGATTACTACATCGAACTCACCCTCCATGAAAAGATGGTCCATCTGTAACACATTTCCGACTACAAAATTTACCTTAACATGACGTTCTATAGTCTTTGCCTTTGCGCTGGAGATCGCAGCTTCAGCTAGGTCTATACCTGTGACATCATAGTTGTTCATGGCTAACATTATAGCGTTTTCCCCCCTCCCACACCCTATATCCAAAACCCGGCCAGGTATGTTGGTGTTTATAAGAGCCTGAAAAGTGGGTTGTGGGTGGTCAAGGTCCCACGGCGGCATGCTCTTATATGCTTCATCCCAGTATTTTAAAAATTCATTTGGATTCTTTTTTCTAGCCTCTCTAAATAAGTTTTCTTTCGATTGAAATGTTTGTAATAGAGTCATTTCGGTAACATTTGCCTCTTGTGCGATTCTGTGTGTAGTTGCATCCGCATATCCTTCACTAATTAATACCTTTAAAGCTACATCTAAAATTTTTTCTTCGGTGTCTGGCATGATAGTAAAATTACTCTTTTCAACTATTTATGTTTCACTTTATTTACAACCACTTTTTAGGTTGTATTTTAATCACTACGAGAGTACTAAGGAGAATGAATACTGAGAATTTTTAACAATCTAAGGTCACCAACCTACCCTTGATCTCACTGTCAATTGATTGCAATCAATTAGGGACTCAAAATAAAAAAATGTGTAATTATTCAGTGAATAGAATAGCGAAAGTTCTGTAAATTCTAAATGATTCGGTATCTTTTTTTCATCATAAAAAATTGGATCTGTCATTTTTGCTCATTTATAGGTTTTGCTATGAAACCTATGCATGTACTGAAGAGACAAGGGTTAAGATAGTAATGGGGTGGCTAGGTAATTGCATTGGGCAAAAAGTGAAGAAGAAGGTTTAATGAATTACTGAACTTGTATGCATCAAACTCTGTATAAGCTCATCCATCATTACATGGTTGATATTTTCATAATAAGTTTTTATTGTAATGAACGCTTGCATTTTTATGCATCGAAGCAGATGTCTTTGCAGCACCAAGGCGGAATAAAAAAGATTGGCGATGGAGTTTAGAAATATTCTAGAAATAACATCAACCAAATAGATGATAACTGTGATTGTGCTACACTTATTTAATCATCAGATTGTGGAACAGAGGCAAGAAATAAATGTATATATACAAAACGTCGGTTTTGATTCTATATATACATATAGCTTAATCTAATTTAATAGTCACTGTAAAAGTTTCAAATTTTAAATGAGTTTATTTCTTATAAATTTCATTCTTTGTTTATTGAAATCCTTTACCATGACTAACGGTAATATCATTGACATTGTTTCAATTATTTACTTGAAGAATTTGTCGATGTTGATGATGTTTCTGGGAATATAGCTACTCCTGCTAAATTTGGACTTGGAGCTGCAGGTGCTGGAGCCGCAGGTGCTGTAGTTTGAATAGTATATGGCATTCCCGGGTATGCAGGGCAAAGCCAATTATTACCACCCACCCACATACAACCAGGACCATAGCCCCAGCCGCTATGACCGCTTCCATGTGCACTAGCTGTCACTGCTATAAACGATGCTACAAAAAGTACTGTCAGCAAAATAGCAAGTACCTTTTTCATTTCACTATATAATTGTTTCAATATTTATTTCACTCCTTTATATTTTATCCAAATTAATAGCAAGTTAAAACATAGAAAATTTTAACAAACCTCTGATTTCAATAAATTATGCATATCGCCGGTAATGTAGTGGATATTTAATCCTATTTAACATTTTCTATTCTAAATGCAGACGATCAAATCGTATCTGGTTATACTGCCTCAAAAACTAGACAGTGTACTCACAGTTCTGTAAAATGTTGTTGATTCTGTATCTTTTTTTGCCCAATGAAAAACAAAAATTAATTAGTTGTTAGCAGAACGAGTTAAAGAGTTCGGGAAAAATAAGCTTTAAAGCATCGGGTTGATTATCTCGCTAATTGCACAAACAATATTTTATTGTTGTTAACTGCATGTTGAAAGATGTAATCTTATGCATAATTTTAAATTGTTTGTCACCTAATCTCCAGGGCAATAATGCTACTCTTTAAGATAATTCACATTCTCCTTTTTTATTTTTGAGTCTTCCGTAGTACTCATTATTTTGTTCTCCCGATCAATATTTGAATGTGAATCCCTTGATTATGTATAGTTTATGCTAAAAAACCTATGCTAAGTACAAATAATGAATCTGTTTTTTGCATGAAAAAATATGCTAGTTAATTATATTTTACAGAATTTTGATACAAAAACTCGCAAAATCCTAGATTCAATAGACAGTTGTTAAATTTAAGAGCGAAAATGATTTAAAATTTTAATAACTAAGACTAACAATAGATGTTTTTTTCAAATTTCAAACAAATTAATATTTCGGAAAACTGTGGAATAAAGCAATTTATCGTGATTTTTCACTTCGCCAAAGACAAATTAAATTTCTTAATAGAACAAAATCAAAATTTGTATTGATATTTGTTTATTGGCGGAATTCTATGTTGATGTAATTATATGGAGCATAACTTATGGGGTATCTTATACTTGTTAGGCATGGAGCACCATGTTGTAAGCCTGAAGATATGTTTGTTGGCTGGATCGATATTCCTCTTAGTAGGGAAGGGATTGAAGAAGCTCTTGATTGCGCAGTTAAACTTGAAAATATAGAATTGGATCTTGCCTTTGCCTCAAACCTTATCCGGGCACAGGAAACTCTTTTTATCATACTGTCTGGGCAGAAAAAAACAGGGATTCGTGTCCATGAAAAGGTAGGTGATAAAAGCAAGATAGATAATATTAAATGGTATTCGTACTCGAAAAAATTCAATAATAATCTAATCCCAGTATTTTGTACAACTGCTTTAAACGAGCGTTATTATGGTAAGCTTCAGGGCGAGAAAAAACGAAAGATGAAAGGAAAATATGGAGCAGAAATGATCGCTTTCTGGAGCTGGAATTTTGAAGCAGGTCCGCCTTATGGAGAAAGTCTCAAAGTTGTCTATGAGCGGGTTGTGTCCTATTTCGTGCAAAAAGTTATGCCTGCAGTAAAAGATGGGAAAAATGTGATAGTCTGCGCCCATCAGGGTAGTTTGAGAGCTTTAGTTAAATATATAGAAGATATTCCTGACAAGGATATAATGGACGTCAACTTCTCCACAGGTGAACTAGTAAGATATCATTTATCGGAAGGCAGGCTGGTAAAGGAAAACGCTGCTCAACTGGAACCTTCAACACTTGATGCGACCTGAGTAAACTACCTTTTAAACCTTTCAAAATTTCCGAAGTTTTCTTTGATCATTTCAGACAATTCGCCGGCTGTATATAAGTCCTCAGCTCATTACAAAGCAATAAAGACTCTTAACTTTATTAACTTGACATCTTTGAATTAATTCAATCTTGCAGATGTTGAAATTCATTTCAGTCGAATCATTCATATTTTCAGGCAAAGTGCTCGTACAATCCTGAGATATTTTCCCTATTTTCTACTGAAAATTACAACTTATTCAAAAGAGAAAATTATGTTTTCCCTTTTTTTGTTAGCAGGCTTAGATGATTTACGTTCGTTCTCAGCATGCTTGTATTCTTGTTCAGCGGTCACCATGTCTTCTTCTTGCTTCTGGTCAGCTCGCGCAATGTGGGCGGTGGGATTAGAAAACTACCTTTTTTTAATCATCGTATCATCTCACTTAACGGTTTCTCTTTTGACGTTCTCTTCAAAACATATGCGGACAAGTACATTCTCCGTCTCCTTTTAAAAGCTTCTTTCAGTTTCAACGATGGCGATGTGAACGTATGCTTACACGAGTTGTATCTAGGTGTATATAAATTTTTAATTAGTTAGGTACTTAAGCTTTAATACTCGGACGGCAGGAACGTAAATGCTCAATCAATTTAAAGTTACATATATCCTTTGCCATCGATGAGATTTTCAATATCTCCTGGGATCACCAAAACTTGCCATTAATTCCAATGGCAATCGACTGCAATCGATCCAAAATCCAGAAAATAATAAAAAGTTTCAAAAAGTACAATTTTTTTCTTAAACATATCTATAATTTTAATTCTAAATTGGAAGATTTCAATTATGTATTGGCTTTCTGTAAAATTTGCCTTCTAGTTTATGCATAATTTTTGTGTTATTAAACCTATGATTAAATACTATTGGAAAAGTTATTACTTACTCAATAAATGTGGTGATTATTCTTACCGAAATTGCTTAAGCTTATTCAATAAAGAGATAAACAACCTACATAGAAAAAAGCTGGCTTGCACATCCAAAAACTGATTTTTTTCGATAAGCGAAATCATGATGCTTGAAACTTACGAATGGTGCTGTTTTGCTCGCTTCATCGACAGAAAAATAGTAACACAAAATGTTCATCGATATAGTACACGTTTGAGATTATTTACTGGGTATTTTGAAACTCTTTATACCTATGTGGATTTATGCAAATTTCTTGAATCTTGTTCACAATCATATCATATTGCTGGTTATTCTTTTTCTTAAGCTTTTTGACAATCATTATAAATGTAGGACTAAATAATATATCATAAATGCAGTGTCATTCATCGTTTTGATCATTGAAATTATCGATAAGTTTGTCAAATTTTTTAATTTTACCTACAAATATAGGTTTCGGTTTCATTATTTGTTGCATTTCTGCGATAAATTCGGGTCTTAAATCAGATTCGAGCATTTTTGCTCCATATTGAGTGACTACTAAATCAATAGCAACACTCTTATCTTTTAATGTATACTTGGGTTTGACAATATTTAGAATCTGCTTTGAATTTTCACTTATATTTATCGTTGCTTGTACCATCTACATCAAATATATACAATAGATAGGTGCTACATATGTATTAGCTACATATGTATTATAATGATGTGTGATGTTTCACGATTTCTGGAAGTAGAATAGAAAATGGCATGAAATATTATGGTAAAACAAGAAATGCAGGGTTTTTGCTGTAAAACCCATGCATAAGAAAGCTATATATTCAAAAATTAATCCATAAAAACAGTATTTTTAATGATTCTGGCTGGGTAAATAATACCAATAATCATATTTATTTAGATCCAATTGACAAATTTTAGTGAGCTAATTCTCTTTAACTTTTGGTTCAGCACTCTTTTTTATTTGTTTTTCATATTGAAAAAGTAGAGAGACTTAAATTTGAAAAATCCTATACAAATTAAATTATAATTTCCAAAGAAAACAATTATTAAAAATCTCGCCCTAATTTTTTCATATATTTATATTACGGGAAAAAGATAATATTGGATACATCTATATATATATATATTCAAAAATACAATATATTTACTAATCTTCTCCTCTTTTTCCCTTGTATTTATATTATGAATAATGGGTTCAAACGAGAGGTAAAACATATCGAAAAGGGGGTAAATACATATGAGCAAACATAAATTATATAAAATAGCCTTAGTTTCAATAGTCATGGTTTTAATGGTGGTAAGTACCGCAGGTGCAATGAGATTTGGAAATGTAATATTGAAAACAGATCCTGCAACCTAATCGGTAAATTTCTTAAAATTTCCAGCCTGTGGATTTGACGGAGGATGTGGATCTTTCATGGATCACTTCAGACACTGGTTACCTGACTCAGAAAATTGCATATAATAAAGTTAGCAGCCTGATTGAAAAGTGATTAAGTGATTTTTTAAGTATTAATCACTTTTTTTGAATTTTTTTTTCAGCACAAAATTTATTTTAAATTTATTGGCGAGAATCAAGTAGTAGCTGTTGAAATTTTAATGTTAACTGCATTATTACGGATCATCATTCATCAAAGGCTACAGATGATTCGGAGTAAATGGCTTATGTAACAAATTTTCACTAAGTCCGCAGACTGTACAAATTCCATGATTTTAAGCATTTACTGCTGCATATGCCACTGATCGTAAGAAACCAACTATTATCAAACGAATAATTGTCTTTTCAAATCCCTTAAAAGGATTTCGACAAACTTAAATTTTTGATTTTTTTTATAATTTATATAGACTTTTGCTCTTCGATGCATCGTTTTTTGTGTGAAAATCTATGTATCGTAGATTATGGTCCTTCACGGTTCAGAGAAATGGAAGTATATAATTATATTATATAACTATAAATGAATATAAACTTCCATTAAATTTCGACTGTTTTTTGGAAAAATGAGCAATGAAAAAACAATAATTCCTGAATTATAATAATACTTAATTTATATTTAATCGTTGTTCAATGTTAAAATATTCGATTTGGAAAGATTTTTTGTTTAGAAACTATATTTTTTATAAATAATTTAAAATAATTATTTTAAGAGATATACATGATTCAACAACATAATCTAAAAATTTTGTTGTATATATCACAAAAGGAGTGAAATAAGTGTTGAAACAATTATCTGGTGGAATGAAGAAGGTACTGGTTGTTTTGCTGATAGGCGTTTTTGTTTTGCCTTTGACAGCGGTGGCAGCGAGTGCACAAGGATACTATGTCGGCAATAATTATCATACCTACATTATGGAACAACCAGGTTATATTATTACCACTGATACTTCTATATATTGGGATGGTAATGTTCCTGTATTCTGTGACTCATCCAATGGCATTAATACCGGTACAATTGAGGTATTAGATCGTACCGAATCACCAGGCAGTCCGGAAGGTGCCTAATATGAATGAGTAGGCGGTGAATGGGGGTACCTAATACTGAAATTACGTGTATACAAATATTCTGCTGAGAATTTCGAAAAACCCCCTATTTCAGCACATTACACATATAGGCTTTATCAACAACTCTCCCGAAATTACGGTTTATCCAAATTTTTACTATTTTTTATTTTTCATGCACAGTTTTTAGGTCTAAAACTACGTATTCTTTTATTTCTCATCTAATATTATGGGACATTTTCACTGAATTAATCAGATAATACATATTTATTATTAAAACATGTGCCATATCCAAAGGCTAAAAAGTTGCTATATTTATCTCGCTAAGGTTAAAAAATAAATAAAAATTGAATAACTATTCAACCTGAAAATCGGATTCACTTTTTTATTCAAACCTTCTTTTCTATTGTTTAAACTTAGTGAATGCTGCAAGTTAATTTCAATTGCATAATTATATGCTTTTATTGCTTCATCTGGCTGGCCAGTTTTTTTCGATCGTGTGTTTTGGTTTACTATATTGGTACCTTGGAATACTAAAATATTATTTCTTACAAACAGTTGGAACAATGCTTGAATCTGCAAAAGGCGATAGAAGTAAAATTAATTCCAATTTTCAGCCAATGCGAGTCTTATTTTGGATATATATAGCAGAATATTTATACATAATAAAAAAATTAATAGTAATTATTTTTGGGATTTACATTCTATCAATTATAAAAGAAAAAATTGGGAAAAGAACATTTCTGGTATTGATATTATCAATAACATTATTCACTATTTGGCATCATAACGGTTTATTTGATTCCCTTGCACTCATATTATTGGTTACCTTCATTGGGATAATAACTATTTTATCTGCAATATATTTTATATTTGATAAAAAAAGAGACGAAAAAATAGACTTGTTATTAATCTCAAGTTTGGCAATTATGATAATAACTCCAATTGGCTCTAATACTGGATTATTTAAGTCAGTTCATGGAATGTGGTTATCATTACCATTGTCATTGCTCTGTATCTACAAAGTAAAACTAGATATTAAAAACACGAGAATTTCATCAATGTTATCTTTAGTGACGATTCTTCTTATTTCTTTATTGTGTATATCTGTATTTCTTCATATTATAAATAATTATAGAGATGATAAAAATCGCTTAAATTTGGATACCGAGTTTTCAGATCCGTCACTAAAGGAATATATTCTACATCAACTAGAGTTGGATCTGTGGATGTACTTATATCTCAGATTAAAAAGAATTCTCATAAAGGTGACAAAATCTTAATATTAAACGACATCCCAATATTTTATTATTTAACAGAAACAAAACCTGCATTCGGAGGCCTGTGGCTGGAAGGAATGTTTTTTGAAGGAATAAAAGAAAAGCAGCGTGAGTTAGAGAATAAAAAAGAACTTCCAAAGCTATTTATTTATAGTAAAGTTGATACAGGAAGTGATAAATGGCCAAATTCAATGGTGAATAGCGAAAGAACAGTCGAAAAATTTTTGTACGCGAAGACTGGATATGTCAACAACCTAAATTATTCACTTTTATGGGAGAATAAAGCAATTGTAATGTATGGTCGCTCTTCAAATAACTGAAAATTGGGCATATTGCTTGCTCCGCTTCCTGGAGCTCTGCCAACAAAAAAAAACAAACGTTTAATTTGAGTAATTCCAAAAAAGGATACTCTAAAAGACCCTCGTTTCTAAACCTTTAGACTTTGTCAGGTCTAGCTAATTATACCGCAAGCTAGATTTTAAGCTGATGGATCGGAGACTTCAGAAATATATTCATACTTCTTTATTCAAAATTGCCACTACAGGCTTTATATACAACCAGTTAAAATTAGGGATTTATTGAGATCTTCTATAAAATATAGCAACTTTTTAGTTTTTAGGTGTTGCATGTATTTTATAGAAGTATGCACTTTTCTCGAATTTAGGTCAGAAATGTCCGATAGTTTCGGCTGAAAGTGAGAAAATACAGGAATTTTAGCACAAAAAACTATGTACAAGCGAAGACAATAAAGATAGATTCTTTGGCAGTATAATCATTGATCTTGAACCCTGTTATATTTTACAAAATTTTTGATACACTGTAGGTTGTTTTTTCATAGTTTTTTGTTGCTTTATCAGATTTATCTAAACTAGAGACACTGTTGCTGCCACAGTTCAGAATATCCGCGAATGGCGCAGTGTTTGTAATAATCAATAAGATTAACAGAAACAATGCCGAAGATAGAGAATTTCAATTATTATGTTTATCAAGATATTATTAACTATTTTTAAAAGACTTAAAATGAATATTTCTAAAATAAATTGCAATTCGAATCCCAGTTCTCTATACGCCTTGGTAAAGCTCTCACTTCTTTGCTACAACTGTTATAGTTCCTTTCATAGAAGGATGAATTGAGCATTCATAATTATAGACTCCGGATTCGGTAAACCGGAATTGATAATTTTGTCCTTTGGGTATTAAGCCAGACTTAAAAATAGACCCAACTACCGTATGGTCGGCTGAGTCCATGTTAGTCCATCTTACGGCATCACCTGCCGATATTTTAACTGTATCCGGATTAAAAGCAAAGCTCTGAATAATAATATCTACAACCTTACTGCTACTGTTGTCTGTGCACTCGTTGCCGTGCTTGTCAAAAAAGCTACAAAAAAGACAGCCAGCAAAATAGTCAGTACACTTTTAATTCTACTAGATGATTGTTTCAACATTTAGCTCACTCCTTTGTTGTTAAAATTAGTATCTATAGGAATTTTTTTAACAAATATGATATCTACTTGAAATCAGTTGATTGAGATCCATTTTAGCTTAATAGCTATTTCTGATTACTAACTAATTACATTCATCCCCTTGATTATTTTAAATTAATCATAAAAAAAATATTTTAAAAATAAAACTTGCGTTAGCATAAAATATTTTAAAATCGACCAATAATCAAATATTTATAAATATATAATGATTTAGAATGAAATTTCTCATTGCATAGAATATTCTTAAAATCGATCAACAAATTAACGGCAAGTTTTATAGTAAAACGCATGAATTGGAATACCAGTTTTTAGAGCCCACTCATTGACTCAGAACGTTGTTTTCGCGTGAAGAAACAGGACGCAAAGTCGACCTGAACTTCTATAAATGATTATTTATCAGGTACACTGTTTAGATGCAGATCTTTTAATTTAAGACCTACATATCAATGTAAAAATCGGAAACATAAAATTTGTCAGTAAAATTATTGACTTTTCGTTAATTTCAACGAAGGACAAAATAATGAGTACGATGGAAGACTCAAAGTGCTACGGAAGACTCAAAAATGAAATAGGGCAATATAGATTATTTTAAAGAATGTCATTATTGCCCTGGAAATTAGGCGACCAATCATTTTAGATTATGCGTGAAGATTACATCTTTCAACATGAAATTATAAAAATAAACTATTGTTGTGTAGTTAGCGGGATAATTAACTGATGCTTTAAAGCTTATTTTTCCCTAACTCTTTAACTCGTTCTGCTAACAGCTGATTAATTTTTGTTTTTCATTGGGCAAAAAAAAGATACAGAATCAACAACATTTTACAGAATTGTAGGTACACTGCCAGAACTATATATATATTATTTCCTCATTTTTCTGTTTACGATGATTGTCCAGGCTAATTAATTTTAAATGTTACATGAACTCCAGATGTTCTAAGAGTTCCGTACGCTCCAGAAGTCCTATATCAGAAACGTTTCTTATTACTGATGACATTTAGGTAATCCAGAGATTTTCATATAAAAACTCTGCATACGCTAGCTAGCAAAGAATAAATTAAAGTTATGGGTCCTGTAATTTTACTCAAAGTTGTCCATTCACTATGTTAGAAAGTGATTTAGCCTAACTTATAAATTAATCTCTGCAAGTGAATTTTGATTTGAGTGTCAACAATATAATCTTTAATAAAAATTTATTTATTATTAGATCCCGATAAGTAGTAATTATTTTGCACAGTGTGGTGTACGTTGATCAATACATCATAGGTAGTGATAATTAAAGACAACGGGTACTGTGGTCCGAAGGCTTACACAGGATAAAGTTAGCAAAAGCTTGTCAAAGAGATTGCTGCTCATCTCGCAGGTTGCTCTTTCCATAGGATTCGGTTATCTTTCTATGTAATGCGAACGGTGCTAATCCCTGGTGGATACGGGCACCAAGCGATTGCCTAAATATCAGGCAACCGGCTACAATATACAATATTTTCCAATTGCAGCCGGTCATGATATTTATGGTCCAACCTCTATAACCATGCAGATAATGATAAATGGGCTTGCACTCCCTGATTAGCTGATGGTGGAGACCCAGAAGGCGGTTTGACACGATCGCCTTTTGAATTTGATCTTTCCTTATGGGAAGAAACATAGTGAAACCGCTACTTAAACAAAACTTAAACAAAAGAGCGCGATCGATCTCACTAAAGCGATTCGCCTCAATATCGATCATTGTCGCAATACTGTTTGCGACTGTACCGTTAAGCACCCTCGCTGCCGAGTCTAAAGTCGTGTCCAATGTCAATGCCGCCGTTGGTATGGACAATGCCAAAAATCACGACATCAGGTATAAGACTCAGATATTACCGGCTAAAAGGAAGGCTGCGGCCTCTAACTTCAAGACTACATATTCGGCAAACCGGGATAAAACTCAGATATTACCGTCTAAAAGTGAAGCGTGGACGCTAAATCCAAGACGACCTATTTGGCAAACCAAGCGGTCTACGGTAATTCCGTGATGAATCCCGGCGGAGTGCCTCACTATTTCGGCCCCGATCCGAACTATGCTAATACTCCTATAATACGGAAGTTCGTTGACGGACTGCCCGACCTGGGAGTGAATAACGTCAACAATAACGGACAATACATTCCGATTGCCGTCCCGAACACAACTGCTTACCCGGGCTGCGATTACTACGAAATCGAGCTGGGGGAGTACAAAGAGAAGATGCACACAGATCTGCCCCCTACCACACTGCGCGGACCGCCAGGTGGATATATAAACCCGAAGGGTAATCCAGTGACCTTGTACAACCACAAGGTCAATTATGGTTGGGGATACGTGTACCATTGCCACATCCTGGGCCATGAAGAGAATTACATGATGCACTCAGTGGTCTTCGCGGTTGCGCCGAGGCCACCCACCGACCTAAAATCCACTATTGAGGGGGAACAGCGTGGAATTATCCTGGAAGGATAACTCAATCTCGGAGACTGGCTTCACCATCCAGAGGGCTAATGACCCGAGCTTCAATGTGGACTTGACTACTTTCAAGGTAGGACCGAACGCGGTAAAGTACACCGATAGCACGATCGAGAAGAATAAGAGTTATTTCTACAGGGTTCAGGCTAACGACGTGGTTGGAGATACCGCTTCTGTAGGTTTCCCAACCATGTCGGCCGACTCGGCGTTCTCCAACATCGCAGCCATAAATTACATTACCTGGGATAACCCTGCTGACATATGTCAGGGAATGCCATTGAGCTATGATCAGTTAGATACAAGTGTTTTAGTATCTGGAGCTATCGTACTTGGAACTTTCTATTATAATCCAGACGTAGGCACTGTATTAAGTGTAGGTCAGCATCAATCGTTGGGAGTTACTTTCGTACCAGGTGATAGCACAAAATATCCTACCGCGACAAAGACTGTTTATATTAATGTAAGCGAATGCCCAGAAAAACATGGATTCTTCCATCAGACTGAGTACAGTACATTTCTTCCCTTCCAATGGGGATAACACGTCTAGTATTAACTAAAAAATAAGGAGTCAAACAACTCTTTTTTTAATTTAACACAAAAGTAAATGATTAAACTGATCGGAGGTGCACCCGAAGTTATGTAAAAGATTACAAGATGCAGAGTCCATATTTATGCTGAGAAATTTCTACCTTTCTTTATCCTCATTAATATATAATTTTTACTTTAAACGTGTGCATCAGTGGAAGTAATTGAAACATAATATTTGTCAGTAAAACTATTGACTCGGAACCTTGTTTTTATGATGAAATAAAATTATACAAAGTTAATAAACATTCATAAATATTTAATTTTTATTTAAAGTCCACGGTTTTGTTCTCGCCAAACTCAATTTCTAAATGATTGTTAATAGTAAGACTGAATCGACAAATAAATGCCCAGATTGAATCAGTTAATGGACTGAAAATGCCAGCTAATATCTAATTGAATATATTAATCTCGCTAAAATTTTCATAATTATGGTAAATCACTCCATAAATACTAAATAAATTCGCCATTTGCTGTTTTTTAAATAACCTTCAATAAGCATAATTACCTATCAAATAGTGGTACATTTAATTAAATTTTAGCTAAAAAATAGAAATTGTGTGCCATGTGATTAATAAATAACTTATTGAATTATTGGTGATGCACGCATAAAAAAATTTAAATACTAAAATAGTATTGGCTGTACAAAAATAATTATTAGGGGTTTGGAGCTAAGAACTCCAAACCCATCTCCGTAAAAGGGGGAAGAGAAATGATTAATAATAACGATTTCTTAAACTTTAAATGTTTCGTTTAGATATGAATATTATATCTTCTCAGGAAATGATTCTGAATGTAATTTCCTTGAGATATCTAAAGTTGACGAGGTTAATAAGTTCCTTACGCATTTACTTGATCCGTATACTAAATATGTTCTTAAAACTTATTTTATCATAAACTTATCGACAAATATTATATTTTTACAAGATAACAACCATTGTTACAAAATATTGCTATTTTCCAAATTTTACATTCAATTTTAGTAGGCTTGTTTGATAATGTAGTTAAAGTTTTGTGAAATCTGACTAACTTTTTATTCTTTTCTTTCACTGCAAAAAGCAGAACCAATAATTTCTACTGACAAAGCTTCTGTTTCTGATGTTTTCACTGATATACAGTTTTTATAACAAAAACTATCCATTTAGCAATTATATGTTGAATAGGAATCAAGCGATCAAATAAGAACCTAAATTTTTAATATAAATGTCTATTGTATTTAATATTTGATTTCAAGTGCTTAAGCTTCAAAATTAAAAGTATGGACAAATGTGGCAAATCTACACCCTTTTATTATTGTCTGTATTTTTATAATTAATATAATATCCTTTAATTTGCTAGCTTTCATTGCTGCAGACGCTGTTAATGTTGCTATAACCACTAACAACAAAACAGCTAGTATTTTGAATTTGTTTTGCCATAGAGCCATCAACTCCTTAATTTTAATTTGTTGGGAGACCAACTTGTGCATAAAATTCGTTAGCCTTAATAGATGAATTTAATTAGTATACAATAATTCCCTGAAAAAATTGTACCATTTGAAAGGTTACTTGAATAGTTACAAAAATCTGCTATTTTAGATAATTTCTATGGTATTTAATTTCTGATATCGTTATTCTATCTAACATTTGCATTCTTTGATCATTTCTTGAACTTTTCGGACATTAGCTGTAGCTTCTTTTTTCATCTCGATCATCTTTTTCATATCATGGATTTTTACTTCCACCCATTTTATTATCATATCCATTTTCATTACTGCCACTTTTTTCTGTTCTTCAGTCAGAAGTTCCCACATCTCAACCATAAAAGTCTGCATTGTTGAATCTTTTCATACCATGGAATGTTCTTCGCAAATGTTTTAATATCCCCTTCCCCGATAATATTCTTTAAATTTACAATTCGAGAACGGATAAAATATTGTGGTATTTATTGATTTCCGATTTCAACAAATTTTATTATAAAACTTATATAATTAATCTGGTTATCATATGAGAGCCTTCGCAAAATCTATATATTTTTTTATCCAGGAGATAACTTTTCATGACGAGTTTATCATTGGGATTTCATAGACAGCAAACTTGCTATCTTTTTCAAATTCCCGTTCAAATGGCTGAATACATGAGTCAATAATGCTCTGCGAACTGCGCTTAAAAGCAATACATATGAGCGTAACCTTTTTCCCAGCAGTTCCCGGAAGAAATACAACTTTTTCTGCAAGGGATTTTGAGTTAACTTCTTGGGAAGGTTGACCTATAATATTTTCATCAATTTTCACAGGCTCGTCTGGTGGAATTAATACCGCATTTATTAAATGGATAATCACATCCCTTGCATTAAATATCCGTCTTTATAATCTTTGCATTTCCTGCAAAAACTCTCTACTCTGTAATCTTGACAGGTGGTTTTTGCCTTTCAAGAGTAATTATATTGCTCATGTTGACAAAATCTGTTGTCATCAGCTTTTGACCTACAACATGGTAAAGAAGAAATTTCTTCAACGTACTTGGGTCTTTCAAGAGAACTTCAATTATCCAGTTTTGTGGAGCTGCAAAGACTTAATTTGTCAGAGCAAAGACCGTCAATGTTTCTGCCAATTTTATGTATCTGCCAGGTTTTTAGCATTAAGCGCTGAAAGAAGTGTTTTGAAATCCCTTTTTTCTGTTGCTATGCTTACTATAGTTCGTATTCTGTAATTTTTTGCGGAAGCGGTGCAGATCACTACACTTAGTAGTAGAATAATAATCAAAGTATAATTTAGACTACCTAATATACCTAATTCAAATTCTTCATTAATCTTTTTATTTATTCATCGAGTGATCTAATTTATTAAATATTTCCAGGTGTCTGTTTTCAAATGGTATTATTTTGGGTTCCGTTGCAAAAATAATATTTCTGCATTTTAACACTATAATTTTCACCTTTATGTGTCATTTTCTTTTTAATGAAAATGATTAACTTTCCTAATTGTGAAGGTTTTTTCTGATTTTGCAAGGGAGCCAGATTTTTTGCAACGGAACCTTATTTTGTATCATATACATATTAAGATATATTTAAAAAATTTTATTGGAAGATTGGTTCATAGAGATTGTTCGAAAATAATAGGAATTCCAAAAAGGAGACGAAATTCTCACCCTAGTTGAAAGGTCAAAAATTTATACAATCCTCCTTTTTTATAGTGATTTTCCATTAGTTATTAATTTTATTTATTTTCCTCTGCAAGAACTACTGTATATTTAGAGGATTTGAGATAAACTTCAATTTTTGGCTGGTTGATTATAGGCTTATATCAGATATTTGTTGAAATTCGAAGTTTCTCTAAATTATCTACAAATTACGATATTCTGAATATTATTTTTAATCAATTATATAAAAAAATAGTTTCTTAACAAAATTTATTTTCCAATAATATATTTTAAGATCCAAAAATATTTGTATATTAATGTTTTTATGTTATTCGAAGTCTTCAGAATTTAGCATCACTTTTTTTCTAAAAAAGCAATATTGATTAATATAATAAACTCTACGCCATTTTAGTGGAAAATTCTACTCTCACTTCTTAAATGGATATTCAATATGCATAATCTTTCAAAAAATTTATTATGGAAAATCAAGTTTTTATTCGATTTTAATCTCCTTGAATGGTCATCATTTTCAATCTACACAAAACAACGGTGAACCAGATTGTTTATGTGCTTGGAAACTCAATAATTCCATTTAATGAGATGTGCTGCCAAATGCTTCTCTTTTACCCCACGACAGGCAATACTGCACTACTTAGCATAATAATCGCCTGTCATAGCAATTTTTGGGTCAGCTGCTTTTCCAGTAATTAACGATGTTAGGGCAGTAAAGAGTGTCACACCCGCTGATGGACCATCCTTTGGTGTTGTACCCGAGGGAATATGAATGTGTATATCGCTTTTTACAACTTCAATCTGCAGATTGATATTTTCCCTCTGCTTCGCCAGAATATAAAGAAATGTAAGACCTCTTTCACGAACAGAAACGATCTCCAAAAGATCCTGCTTTTCGGAGAGTTTTATCGGCATATAGGGCATGATATATCCCATAATTTGGCCAATGGAATTCATCTTATCAATTGGCCTAGTAAATTGTTCGGAACCTTGAAGATGGCTGCTTATCTCAAAAATTATCTTTTTTACGTCTGCTATCATTTCTGCTTGCATTTCGTTATCAAGATCCAGAATGTCATAAATCGGCTTGTATTCAAAATAGAACTGCCCATTTCCTGGTGTAGGGATGTGGCTTCTACTCTTTGTGCAGATTCTGCAGAAATTAGGTACCCACTATTAGAAGGTTTCACATACGCAATTTTTAACAAATTTCAGATTTTATAGAAACAATCTCCAGATAAGTCTGAAGGTTTTATTTTACTTTTTACTGTCAGCCCGATGACATATACAGATTCGATATTTTTTATCCCACTTAATAACATTTCCCCGATAATCTTATCAGCTAGAAATTTTGTTCAGCTTTTCGGATAAACAACTATTTCAAAAAGTGGTATTATAATGCTTTCTCTAATATTGTCGGTTTGGCTTGAATTCATTATCATTCACCCCAATCATAATTTTATTTACTTAGTTAAGGTTAACCTAATTACAAAATTCACCAACAAAATTCACCTCAATTTCTTCAGAATTTCGATGAGGGTGCCTATTTCGTTTTCATTCAATAAATCTGTCATCTTTTCAATAACCTTCATCAAAGAATTCTCTTCAGAACGGGCTATCATCCGTCCTTTTTCGGTTAGGCGAATATAAATTACTCTGCCATCATCTGGACATTTTTCTCGATACACACACTCAAACTTAACAAATTTGTTGATCATCTCCGCGATGGTGGGTTTCGAGTTTTTGGTGATTTTAGCAAGTTTGCTAAATGTCACTTGCCCATTTCCATCAATGGCTTTTAGATATCCGATCTGCTTCACAGTAATGTCCGATAACCCACATTCAGATAAGATCTCATTAGAGCACTCACTTTTAATTTCTATTAGATTATACAAAATTGTAAACAAATGCTCTTTCTTTGAAATCATATTCTCATCTTCTCTTTAGTTAGGGTTATCCTAATAATATACGTTGTGGTTATGCCAAGTTTTACTTATATCATCTAACTCATTGAGATTACTGCAACTTATTTTCATGTTTGAGAGGAAACCTAGAAGTAATTTGAGCTTAACTAGAGAGTGAAGGATAAGCCTAATTGCTTATTGCTCCAAGAGTAATGAGAAATTGGTTGATTCAACTGATTTCAAAAATTGAAATCATATGTCCATTGTAAATAACTTGTAGAGCTATCTTCACCTCAAAAGTGCTCAATCAGCTCATGAGCTACTAGTTCACCTATTACACGAAATTACCCCAAATTTGAGATCGGTTGAATATATTTAATATATTAAAAATTTTCGTTTCAATGAATTCGGTTAACTCAAAAGTCTGTTTAATTTTACTTTAGGATCAGAGCAAGTTCTTTTTCAAGATAAGGGTGCATTGAAGCTGTATATCCATGTATCGCATCGTTGACATTATACATTACTTTTGGTTCTTTAGCAAGGGCAAAAGTCTTTAGTGCTGCCTCATGGGAGATTACAGTATCATTAAATGAATGAATCAGTACGAATTTCACCGGCGGCCGGATAGGGAGATAGGTATCTGGATCAATCGAACGATAAAAACGATAAGTCTTATCGTCGGCAACGGAATATAGATTAATATCTTCAGTGCCGTATCCTGCAGTACTGATTCCGATGACCCCTTTAAGGGAAGGATCAAGAGCACAGGCAATCACCGCAAATCTTCCTCCATTACTCTCTCCTAAAATTGCAAGTCTTTTTGGATCAATTTCTGGCTGGACTGCAAGCACATCTGCGGCTTTAAGTGCGTCATAAATCATGGTATATTCAAAAGGTTCGAGGCCACTTTTAAAAAGTTCTAGATCCTTTTCCACATTTACGCTGCCGAGATTACGTTGATCAATAACAAGAGTTGCATATCCCATTTTTGCGAGTTCCACAGCCAATCTCTGTTCAGATTCTTTTCTAACTGTTGCTCCAGGGAGTAGAATTATTCCAGGAAAACTCAAAGAAAAGTTAGATTTTGCAGGAATCCTTAAAAGAGCCTGAATTCTATCCCCTTGACTTTCAAAAGACAGAAGTTTCAAAGTATCTGAGTTTTCAAGAAAGTATACATCCTTTATTTCATGAGCTGTAAATAAAGGCTCTCCCCTTTTAGTAAAAAATAAAGTACCGGCTTCCGAAACACTCCAGGGAGATGCGCGTTGGGAATAATTGGCAGGATTGTACAGAACTCCGAAAATGCCCACGAATATTAGAAGAAAACCCAGGTAAAAAAATCTGGGTTTAATAGCTTTGACTCTTGAAAAAGCACTTTTTTTGCTTTCTTTTTTTCCAAAATTATTCTTGCTCAAGTGAACCCTGCCAGAAAATTGTGATCGTGGTCAGAAACCATTCGCAGCATTTAAGAATAATGTTACTTTGTCTGTAATGATGCAGACAATTAGCACTTTTTTGCTAAATATGAGCTGCATTTTTATCTACTTCATAGTACTGCATGAGTCCTGCAGAAGATTGCAGTCCTTTATCTGACCTTTTTAATTATCTGAGAATTAGGAAATTGGACATATTGTCAAATTTCCTTATGAGTTTGGTACCAGATAGCGCAGTTCTTATATATAAATCCAGTAGAGATATTTTTGAATAACCAAAATTCAGCAGGTTTAAATGTAGAATCTATTTTATACTCACGAAAATGGATAGTTCTTTAAATAAGTACCTCATCCAGCAGGAAAGGTGGGTAAAAAAGTCCTTTTTCTGTAATCACAGCGCTTACATTTTCCATTGGTGTTGCATCAAAAGCAGGATTATAGACTTCTACATCTATTGGGGCAAATTGTTCTGATCCAAAAAATCTCAACTCTTCAGGGCCCCGCATTTCTATTTTTACGCTGCCTTCCCAGCCATTAAAATCAAAAGTAGAGATCGGAGCTGCTACATAGAAGGGAATTTCATGCTCTTTTGCAAGGATGGAATGTGTATAGGTTCCGATTTTGTTAAAAATAACATCCTGAGTTATCCTGTCAGCTCCTACGAGCACGCTATCCACAAGTCCCTTTTGCATTGCCCATCCAGCCATTGAGTCCGTAATCAGGGTTACTGGAATTTTGTCCTGCATAAGTTCCCAAGTAGTGATCCTGCTTCCCTGATTAAGAGGCCTGGTTTCACAGGCAATAACTTTTATTTGTTTGCCTTTAGCAATGGCCGAACGTACAACTCCAAGGGCTGTGCCCCAGTCCACGCAAGAGAGTCTGCCCGCGTTACAGTGTGTGAGTACCGTATCTCCATTTTTTAGAAGTTTGGCTCCATATTCCCCGATCATTTTGTTAGTCGCTACGTCTTCTTCAGCAATATTTATGGCTTCCTGAGAGGCAATATCCCGGATTCCCTGAACATCACTGGCATCAAAAACTGCTTTTAAGACCCTGTCCACACCCCAACCAAGATTTATCGCTGTAGGACGGATAGACTTAAGGACTTCTCCTATAACTTCGAGATCTTTTACCATTGCTTCTAAGTCTCTAGCTTCACTATGTAAAGCTGCAAGGGCAATTCCAAAACCTCCTGCGGCCCCAAGAGCAGGTGCGCCCCTTATCCTGAGAAACTTTATAGCCTCGCATAGAGAATTCAGAGTTTTGCATTCAATGATTCTATACTCTTTTGGGAGCAATGTTTGATCTACCAACACAACTGATTTTGACTCTTCCTTCCAGTCAATGGTTCTCATTAAAAATCACTTTCCGATGTAAGCAACATATTCTATCGGAAAAATCATCCGACACTCCTTTCAAGCCTCACATCTAATAAAAAACTATTTAACTCAACGCCCTGAGAGACTTCTTTGATCTTTTTCTTAAATTATCCGAATAACCTCAGTGCTTACTATGAAATTCAGTTGGAGCCCTCATCTATCTCTAAATAGAAAAATAATTGAAGGTAAGCATTTGGAGACCTTATCTGAGAGCAAGAATTAAATCAAAAATAAGCATTTAGCTTTCAATATACAGATAGTTACAATCTTTTTTCCCAGAAGGCAAACTTAGATATAAAATAGAGAGAATTTCGATAAACATTGATTTTCGAGAGCCATTTGTACTCTATTTATGTGCATAATGTGAAATATGAAGGTTTATCGAAATCCTCTAGATTTATAGGGTAATAGCACAAATAAGAGAAGATTTAAAAACCATAGCTTAGATACAGGAAAAGTCGTAGTTTAAGGAACATCGAGTCATAAATTTCATGAATCAATTTTTCACAGATTTACACAAGAATGCCATCCAATGTTCTCAACATTATAGTAGCTCAAAAATTAATATAACTTTCGATGAAAAATATTGGATAAATAGGCAAACAAATTATGCATATGTGCATACCTGTGTATATCCATTGAATCTCGAATGAATAAAATCATAAATTTGAGGGACCTTGAATCCGTAAATTTAGCATGTAAATTTCAAAAATTATGAAAGATCTGTTATTCTATTATGCGGTTTATGAAATCAGGGTATTCGTCGGAGAGTAAGCGCTTATGACAAAAATAAAAATAGCAATTGCAGGAATCGGGAACTGTGCAAGCTCTTTGATACAGGGCATTGAGTATTATAAAGCTGAACATAAAGAATCTATCGGGCTGATGCACTGGGATCTTGGCGGGTATAAACCCACTGATATCAAAGTTGTTGCTGCCTTTGACATTGACGCCAGGAAAGAAGGAAAAGATGTGGCTGAGGCCATCTTTGCTCCCCCAAATTGCACAACGATTTTTTGCCCTGACATTCCTGCCACAGGCGTGAAGGTTAAAATGGGTAGAGTCCTTGACGGCATCTCTGACCACATGAAGAATTATGAGGAAAAATATACATTCGTTGTCAGCATGGAACCAGAAGCCACAAAAGCAGATATAGTAAACGAACTGAAAAATTCCGGCGCAGATATGCTTCTCAATTATTTACCTGTAGGTTCTGAAGAAGCGGTCCGTTTCTATGCAGAGTGCGCTCTTGAGGCCAGAGTAGGTTTTATTAATAATATGCCTGTTTTTATCGCGAGCGACCCCGAATGGGCAAAAAAGTTTGAAGAAAAAAACATCCCGATAGTGGGAGATGATATTAAAGCTCAGCTAGGGGCTACAATTACCCATAGGATTCTTGCAGACCTGTTCGAAAAACGCGGCTTAAGACTTGACAGGACGTATCAGCTGAATACAGGAGGAAACACGGATTTTCTAAATATGCTCAACAGGAGCAGACTTGCTTCCAAACGCGAATCAAAAACAGAAGCTGTTCAGTCTGTTCTCTCTCATAAACTTGAGAAAGAAAACATCCACATCGGACCTAGTGACTATGTAGCCTGGCAAAAAGATAACAAAGTATGTTTCTTGAGAATGGAAGGCAGGCTTTTTGGGGACGTGCCCATGAACCTTGAACTTCGGCTCTCTGTAGAAGATTCTCCAAACTCTGCAGGTGTGGTGATTGATGCGATTCGCTGCTGTAAGCTGGCTCTTGATCGAGGGATTGGAGGGGTACTGTATTCTCCGGCATCATATTTTATGAAACACCCGACAATCCAATATCCTGACGACGAGGCTTACAGAAGGACCGAAGAGTTCATCGCAGGTACACGGAAACGTTAAAACTCGAAGGTGAAAAAATTATAAAAGTCGTTTTAGCTGAAAAATTCCAGAAGAATCTGAGGAATTTAAGTTTTTTCTGCTCCAAAATATTTTTCACCGAATTTGTCTCGATTTTTTCTTGCCGTTTAACGGATTCCTTCAGCTGTAATTCTAAAATCAGCGGTTAAGCCTTCCGGAAGAGAACGGTGTTTGTACAGAATAGCACGTCTGGTTCCTTCACCTATTTTTTCCAGCTGGATGATTGCCTTTGATATATGTTCTAAGGAACTTCCACCCAATGGACGTACTCCTCCTAAGACGATGTCTGAGTATACTTGGTTGGTTATGACTGCAACAAAGCTGTGTTTGCGAGCTAGTGCATGCAGAAATCCAATCTGGCTGGCGAGCTCTCTTCGGCTCTTTATACCTGTTTCGTCTTCTTCGAGCTCAAACCTGTAGTATGAAGTTGCGGAATCAAGTATTACGAGACCGATGTTCTCACCGGCTATCCTCTCCACCTCTCTAACAGCAATATACTGTTCTTCAAAATTGAGGGGTTCGAAGATAAGTATATCCCTCGCTATTTCCTTTGCCTTTTCCCCTGCAATTTGCTTGAAACGAACAGGAGAAAGTCCTTCGGTATCTATGAAAATGACTTTCTGCCCCCGCTTTACACATTCCACTGCAAGCTGGATACAAATATTTGTTTTTCCGGTTCCTGCAGCTCCAAAGATTTGAGTTACAATCCCCTTCTCGAAACCTCCTCCCAGAAGTTCATCAAAGGATTTGCAGACGGAAGGCAATAGTTTCTCTATAGAATGACACCTCTTTTTATGCCTAACAGATGTATAATGCTGGCCAATGTTATTAACACTTTTTTCTAATCTTAATCTTCGATGCTTTTTTGTAATCTTTAATTCTCGGTAAGATTTAAAATCACATATATAGAAATCAAATTGTTTGCTGCTATCCTCCAAAAAATTATTGAAAATGCTTTGGCTAACAGCTTAGTTCATCGAAACCAGAAATTGTTGATTGTCATTTGACCAGATTTCTTAATCTAGATGATTTTAAACTCTGCTTTCAGTTTCCTTTAAGATTTATGAATATAGTGTTAATATTGTGTCAGCTGTTACATTTTTAATTGGTCTATTATTTTAAAGTTTATAGTCTTAAATTTATCATTATATACGCGATTGAAATCAGTTGGTGATGCTTGTTGTATCGATGCTAGCTATTTAAACGCAAAACATAAATTGGAATGCAAAACGTTTGCGACGGAAACAAAGAGTTAATTGAAAATATTTCAATTGCGTTTCGACGGGAAAAGCATCAAAAACAAAAATCTCATGGTACCTTTATTATACAACAAGATGATCAGGCAACTTCAGGAACTAGGATTTAATGAAGTCGTGAACAAGCTGGAACTGAATACTTTGGATATGTTGCTCATTTTTTCGAGTACATTTTTGAGTTAATATACAATTAAATTGAGAGCGGACGCTAAATTCTGTTTCCATTAAATCTCATTAAATAATTTAGGAATTACTTTATAGAATATGTATTTTTTTGGTAATCTTAATTATACTAAAGTCGATCTATTTGGCAAGCTTTAACCATACCAAACAAAAAAAAGTACATGAACTAATTGTAGTCTGGACATCTGATCCGCACTAAAATCTGGCTGTGTCTCTCTGAATAAAAGGCATAAACATTGAAGAACCAATGGAAATTGGTCTTTGAATGAGATTAAGTGTAACGAATGTAAAGTCAGAAAAGTAAGTGCTTTAGTATCTGCATCTTCTCAGGAAAAGAGATTTTCACATCTAGACAAAGGCAACAAAATCGAATAAACTTTAAAGGGTACGCTTTAGCCACGGAAAAAAAGCAGCAGCTTGATCCATTAAAGCTTTTTAAGCTGCTGGTTATATGCCTTTTCAATTCTTTGGATTGTATCCGCTTCTTCGGGATCTTTATCATCCCGGATACGGATAAATCGGGGAAAACGAAGCGCAAAACCAGAGTTATAATTGGGGCTTTTCTGGATTTCCTCAAAGGCAATTTCCAGAACAATTTTAGGTCTCACTGTAAATACCCCACCTGCTTCTCCGCCGTCTATCAGTCCAGAAAGTATTTCTGTGAGCTCCTGTAGGTTTTCGTCATTCAGGCCTGTTCCAACCTTGCCGACCTGCAAAAAATTAGAATTTTCAGGATCATAACAGGCAACAGTGTAAGAACCTATGAGGCTTGCACGCCTGCCAAAGCCCCATTCAGCTCCAACTACTACAAGATCAAGGGTTTCCATAAGGGGTTTTTTCTTAAGCCAGTTCTTACCGCGTTTACCAGGGGAATAAATCGAATTCGGATTTTTGACCATTACACCCTCATGACCGGCTTTCAAGGCTTCCCTATATATCTTTTCCACAACCTCAAGGTCTCCAGTTATCACCTGTTTATCAACAGAAATGGACTTTGAATCTTCAGTTGAGCTCTCTATGCAGGACTCAAGTACCTTTCGTCGCTCACGAAGATTAAGGTCAATCAATGTTCTGCCGTTCAAGTACATGATATCAAAGAGATTTAGCTGAATAGGGATTCCAAGTATTTTTTCCCCTACATCGTACTTGCGCCGGAAACGTTTAAGGATTTCCTGGAAAGCTCTTGGTTTTCCTTTTTCATCCACTGCAACAGCTTCCCCATCAAGAATTGCATATTCGGCTTTAACATGCTTTCGAATAATTTCAACAATGTCCGGAAGGGAATTTGTGACATTTTCAAGTTTTCGTGAATAAATTGTAACCAAGTTTTCAGCCTTGTGAATCTGGACCCTTGCCCCGTCAAATTTCCATTCAATTGCAGCTTCTTTCATTTCCCTTATATCTGTATCTATATCAGGACTGATTTGCGAGAGCATCATCTTTATGGGGCGGTTGATCTTGATTCCGAGGCCGTTGAGACCTTCAATACCTTCTTTTTTTGCAGTTGCAGCGACTATCCCAAGATCGTTTGTCACCATAAAAGCGTGCTCTACCAAATCTGCAGGGATGGAAAAGGCTTTTGCGATGGCATCCCTTAAAACTCCTTCTCCGACCCCTATGCGGAGTTCTTCAAGTGCAAGCCTGGATATATACTTTGCTTCCCTTGGAGTTGAGGAATTAAAGAGGAATTGAAGGTTTTTGACCTTAACTTCCTGTGATCCTTTTCCAGATGCTTCGGAAGTCGTTTTGAAGCGCTGGTAGACTTCTGTTATAGAGAGCTCTGGCTGCTCTTCGAGGAAAGAAGAAAAAGTTATCTGGTTTTTTTGTTTTTCCTTCAGGATAAGAAGTGCTGTGTCTCCTATATCCCCTGTTGTCCGGACAAGAGACTCTATACTTCTTATAGACATTCCAGAAGCCTTGGAAAGAGAAGCATATAGAAGGCTTGTGCCAATTCCAAGCTGCTCTCCACTCCAGGTGGGAAAAACCTCACTCATAATGAAATGAGCTGCAAGAGGAAGTTCTTCTACGCTGACCTTCATAAGAAGGTCAGCAACCCTATTTGTAGTGTCTATAGTACCCGAAATTTTTTCAATTGCCTGGCAGGTTTCTGCAAATTCCCTAAAGCTTGTCATGGTTCACGCAGTTTTTTGATTAGATTGTTCCCCGAATTTCGGGTTTTTAAAACAAAATTTGTTATATTCTATGAGTGCTTGTAAATTGCTATCAGATCACTAAGAATCGCACTTGCTGTCTCAATAGGGCCTGCACCTTTGCCAGTAACTGTAATTTCTCCTGCAAGTTCAGTGCATAAAGATGCGATATTTAAAGTACCTCCGACTGCAAGAGGATGGTTGATAGGTACAAGTCTTGGGGCCACCTCGATCCTTTCCCTGCTAACTTCGCCTATAAGTTTTATTACATGCCCATTTTCATTAGCCATCTCTAGGGCTTCAGGAGTAATCTTTGTAATTCCTGTGACTTCAACATCCTTGTAAGTAGTGTCTAGTCCGAAGATAGCGTTTGCCAGAATTACTAGCTTGCAGGCAGTATCAATTCCTTCAACATCGTATGTGGGATCAGTTTCTGCGATTCCAAGCTCAATTGACTCGACAAGAATGTCAGTGTAACTTGCTCTTTCTTCCAGCATTCTGGTTAGGATGTAATTACAGGTTCCGTTCAGGATACCTTTGATACTTATAATCTTATTGCCTGCGAGAACTTCGTTTGCCAGGTTAATAATTGGCATTGATCCCCCAACTGTGGCTTCAAATCGGAATTCCAAACCGGCTGCTTTCGCGGTCCTCATGAGTTCTCTATACTTAAGGGTAAGTGGACCTTTATTCGAAGTAATGAGGGACTTCCCGGTTTGAAAGGCTGCGAACATATTCTGGAGACCTACTCCACCTGTTTTGATGTTTGTAGGAGTAGTCTCTATTACCAGTTCATGGTCTACAGACCCAATAACTTCGATTCCGCTAATATTCTCTAGAGCTACAGTGCCATGAATTCTCTTACGGGAAAGACAATCTTCAAGGTTCAAGCCTTCAGTATTGACAGTTGCACCCTTTGAGTCCACAACAGCAACTACTTTCACTTCCAACCCGATACTTTCAAGATACTCTTTCTTCATAAGGAATACCTCGGCAACCCCCTGTCCGATGGCACCGAATCCGAGAATGGAACAGGTTATCTTCTTCATGTTTTCAATCTCCTCAATTTTTGCAGGCCTGAATGTTTATCGGGAGTATCATTAGAAGGTCTTTTTTTGTTGAAATTTCTTTTAGAATTTTGAGTGCTTTTTGCAGATCTTCTTTACTCACAGCATCGATTTTTATGAGGGTCGAAGAAAGCAGATTAATGCCAGGCATTGAGAGGGAAAGATCCACAACCTCAGCAAATCCAGTTTTGTCAATTTCATCAATGGTATCCTGGATTCCCGTGTGTATTACATGCCCTATAAGGACCGCATGTATGCTTTCCCTAAAACGGTGTTCTCCAACTCTTATAATCCTGATCCCGTTTTCTTCAAGTTTTGCTTTTATAATTTCAATATTTTCAGGTTTAGTTTCAAGTACAAGCTGTACTGATACTGTTTTCCGCGGGGTTCTTTTCTGATGGTGGTGCAATACAGTTATCAAATTAGCTTTGCATTCTGAAAGAGGCTGGAGGGCTAAAAGCATTTGCCCAGGCACATCTTTTAGTTCAATGTCCATGGAAATTCTCATGTTATCCCTCATATCATTTCATATGATTTAGTACTATTTATTCTGAAAAAAAGTATCAATAGCCATCTTTATGATATTAAATGAGCGAATTTCAATTGGCACATTTTCTTTAAATTTCAGCGATTGATCATGTTTTTTATTTCCTTTAATTTAGTGATCGGGAGAACTTATTGCGTCAAAATAGATGTCAACCAATTGATTTTTGGTAGGCTGAATAATGTCATACTTTCTTAAACCTAGTCCCGTAAAGTAGGGTTTAATTACCTTGTATTTGCTATTAATCTAGTTAAATCAAGTCCAATATGTGAATGATCTTTGTTGCACAAGAAAGCTGTTTTTGGATTTTTTGGGAGCAAGAAGGAAATCATTAGATTTTTATTCCCTGTCTTTCATATATTGTTTAACCTTTATTGTTGCTTAGTGGGTGAATTTTGATATATAGTTTGCGATTTACTTTTCACAAAAAATGTTATGTCAACTATCTATCCAATCCTATTCTCGCGTACTTTAATCGTCGGTTTGTTTAGGGAGATGTTCGTCAGGAATACGTATTATATTTCCTCTACCTCGTTTGAATTTTTCAATCAAGCCGCGTTCTTCAAGGTCTGAAAGCATAAGGCTGATTTTGGATTCTGAGTAAGGAGATTTTTTCCGGAGTTCTCTCTGTGTAATTCGGTTTCCGTTATTTCGAATTAGATTCATAAGTTCTTTGAGATCCTCAGGGAGATTGATTTCACGGTCCTCTTGAAGATCACCGACATCTACAGAGTTGGTTGTGGGCAATTTAGAACTTATTTCAAAAGTGTCATCAAGATTCTCTTCTTCATCTACGGGACTCTCAGGTTGCAATGTTTCTGGCTCCCTATCTCCGTCTGGGAAACTATTTGTTATCACAAGAGGTTTTAGATACCTTTTTTTTATGAAATAGCCTGCGAGTGAAAGGACTAGTATGGAGATGAGGGCAACAGATATGTAAAAATAATTTTGATAGTTTGCCCGATCCGCGTGTTTTGTCTCCTCAGAATTCAAATTCGGAACTTCAAATCCACTATAGTTCAGAAGTTGTTCGTTATAGGTTGGAAATAAAAGAAGGTCATGCACATACTCTCCTTTATCTGAGATTACAACATCCTCTTTAGCAGTATAAACGATGGCTTTTCCTTCAAAATAATTTGCAGTTATCAAGTAATTCCCAGGAGTAAGATTGAAGGAATAGTTTGCATCCGTTGCAACAAAATTTTGTTCAGGAGTGGAGTTAATTTCAACGACTGAATTATTAAGAGGTTTGAAACTCTCCCATTCGTATATAGTCCCGTGAATCGTGGCCGCAAATGCATTCCCCTGAAAAAACATAATTAAAAAGGAAATACAGATGATCCTGTGTAGCTTTTTAAAATTCACGCAGTGTTAAATGAGTTTTTAGCATAAATCTTTTGCTTTTCGTTACAGAATTTTATAAAGCTAAAAGGTATATTCAAGCTTTATAAAGTGAATGAAGGTCTTATCAAGCTTGAATGTATATGTGTACATATATATTATAATTATTTAGAACCAAATGTTTTATCCAGGAAAGAATGCTTATATTCAGAAAATGATTCCTCTATTTATTTTGTCCTTGTATACGACAGTATAAATTACTTATAAATGGTGGTAGTAAGATGGGAAAATAAGACCTATCCTTTATTTATTTACAATCACATCATTTAGCAAGCCGTCAGAAAGAACCATTACTGTCAAAGTTTCTCATGATTTTTATGGAAATTGGAATCAATATCTTGCGTATATACTTGAATTTCATACGGTAATTATATTGATGACACCAATGATATCAAAGACTCCAAATTAGATCGAGGACGCTTCATAATAACCTCAGAGAAATATTAAAATTGGATTTCTAAATATGAAGAGGAAAAATATAATAGAATAACTCCATTTTAAAGGAAGAAATATTGGAATGTAATCCGATTAAATCAGATGTAGAATCCGAATCTTAGAACTTGATCTAAACTTTAATGATTAGTACCACAAAGTTTTACCTTAAATCAAGCGTTAATTTATATGATGTTCATCTTTCAAAATGTAAGGAGCAATATTGAATACGCAAATGGCAATTAAACAAATGAACGAATTGTTGTTATTAATGAAAAAATTTAACTGCTTAAGGCTTGGAAAATTAAATTTGTTGTTTAGCACCCCACTGTAAGCAGTGGGGTATGCGAGATCCTAAGCGTTGGGTACAAAGGAATTACCCAAAATCAAATACTTTGATTTGCTCTTATAATGCGTTTTCTTCTTAGTTTCCTGAAATCCGAAATATTTGTACACTAATGTCTAAAGTTGAACCGTCATCAACAATTCCAATATAACTCTCCTGACTCCATATTTAACAACCAGAAAGCTTTTTTGATCTCAAAGTATTAAATTTAAAGATTTTTTTCCGTGACACTTTCTATAATCTACATTACTATTAAAGATGAATATTTTGGTTCAGAGCTAACGATCAGATGCACAAGATCACTATCTGTACCTACTACATCAAAATCAAAAAGGTACCTTTTAACAATTTCAAAGCATATATTTTTTAAATAATTGATAATGTCGTTATCTAAACAAAATTTTATCTAATACTCATACAAAAAAACATGTTGTATCCTATTTCATAAGCACATTTGTTTAGATCTGTTTTCATTTCAGAGAACAAACGTGGCAAAAAATATATCACAATTAGTTAATAACGATTCTCGAGGAAGTCTCCATACCTATATCAAGATGTGGGGGTATTCAACTGAAACGAACTTAATAATCAAATTGCACTAAAAAAGCACTAAATTCTCTGAATAACAAGTTTGAATAAATGAAAATATGCTTCGTACGAATCTTTTTTGAACATTAACTCCATTGTTATTTTGGGCAGGAAATTTGTTCCAATTTTGATTTTTCAAAACTTCTCGAAACCAATGCGTGAGTTTCAATTGAAGGCTTAAATATGACTTTGATCACAAATGCTAATCTACCTTTGGGGTAATTCCACTACCCAAACAAATTGAGTGGTCTAAATTGGCAGAAACGGTAAGTTATTCTGATGGTTTAGATATTTACAAATATTTTTTCATTTAAAATATCCTCAATATATCCGGCAAAAAAAACCGTTGTAACGGTTAGCTATAGATTATGATGAAATTTTAACTCTTAAAAGTTAGATGTATCAGAAAAATGTGATGTTTTTGTATGTGAATCAATAAGTGACTTTTGGAGTTCTAACTATAATTCATTAATGAAGCATATAAATATATATAGTTGGGAATACACGAAATATGAAGGTATTTACCCCTAAAAAGATAGAAAGTAGGTTTTGAATTCATTGTACAATTTATACTTTAATAGGATGATCAGTCATCAAATATTTTCTCAAAGGGTCAAAAAATTTCATTCATAAATTCGGATTCTACATAGTAAAAAAAAGCTATTGAAAACGAAACAATGTTATTCTAGCATCTGATGTGTTATAATTTAGACAATGTGCTGACAGATATTTTTGGTGAAAGCCGTATAGTGATTCTATCAGTAATCTTTTATCTAAAAACATTTGATTAATTAAGAGAGCCTTCCTCCAAATATTCCTAAAAAATACTTAGAAAAGGAGATTCTGGACAGATAAATATCTTAAAATTTCATTGAGACTTCATATATGCCTAGATTTTATAAGGCATCTTGATCATTAAATACAAACTTTGGAAAAATAAATCTTTATTTATGCTCATAGGAAACATGAACTAAAAATGAGTATTTTAATGTCAGTTTTTTGTATTGAAAAAATTGGTGCAGCAATTTTTGATGCTTAAATCTGTAATTTGAAGATTTTTATTAAATATAGACTTGCTTATTGGCTAGGAATAATTCTGGATGTGTTCCAATCTGCAGATAAATTTTAAAATTTTAGCAACACAAAAAGATGGTCAAAGGAAGTGAGTTGGATCCTAACACCGATTGCCAAGGGAGTAGCAAGGAAGAAAAGTAGCAAATTAAAAAAATTTTTAACCTAATGAATAAATTAATTGTAAATGCAAAGACAATATTGCTCTAGCAAGGGAAATTGCTCCAATTATATGGTATCTGGTTACAAATGACAAGATATACGAAGATTAAAATTTACATGAAAAGGGCGAATTCAAAAAAGAAGAATGGTTGGGACTGAAACTTTTTCGGTCGATGAAGTATGATAAATGATAGTAGAAATCGCAATTATAGAATAAGAGGAAGGCGAGAGTATGTAGAAAATTTGACTCGTATACTTTCATGTCAAATAAACTATGAATCCATTTATATGGATGAGAAGTCGTGCAAGTATTAATGCTCTATAATCGAATTTCAATGACACTGCTATTAAATGAGTGGTTGAACGAGCGAGTTTGGGAGTGGGGGGGTTAGTACATAAAAAAGTTTATATGGCTCGCCCGTTCAACTTTTTACAAGTATTTTGTTTTATATATACCTTTCTAAGTTTATCGAATATATCATTTTTTACAATTTCTGAATCTACTTCATAGTCGTTATGAAAGTTGACTTTTTTAAAAGATATCGTTTACAGAAAATGACTAGATTTTATTGGACTTTTTTATAACCACAAAGTTCTTAAATCCTGGAGGCATTAAATACATGGATTTAAAATGTGTGATGTGTAGGGTATCTGTTTTGCCAAAATTTCTTCAAAGGTAGACAGAATCTGTGTTGTCAGGTCGTATTAAATTGAGGTCATATTAATTAACAACTTTATCATTCATCATTGCTAAATTCGTGAAGACAACTTAATTTGAATAATTCGCATGCAAATCTACAAATTTTAGATTTATATTGTGTACCTAATCAGGCTAAATTAACCATGTAAAGTTAAAATTCATACTCATCACCCATGAAGTTAAAGTAAAAGCGTGCTATCAATAAAAATGATGCATTTTATTTACTACTTTACCACTTATCGTTAGGGAGTTCCTCGTTTGCGGGATGAGGCGTTTGGCACCCTTTTGATGCTTACGCACGGTTTACCCGCTGTCAGGGTTATTTATGGGAAATTTCAGTTATCAGGCATCGAAGATGAACACAAGTCTTGGCTTCTGACTCTGAAGGTTATTTCAGGTTCATAAATGAAAACTTACGTTAGGGCGAGGACTTTCGGGCATGTATAGAGAACCTCAGGGGTATCGCAGGTATTATTGGGTGTTTGGCTCGAAAGTTATTTTCCGTCGGCTCGAAAAGTTAGGGGTGTATATGTTCAAGGTAGCTGGGCTGGCAATTTACCTGGTTTTCATGAGGTTAGATTTCCATTACATAGAGTCATTCGGACGTCCTTCGGAATAAGATCTCCTGGCATAGGTAATGATGGTATTGGAGGCAGAGCTGGAGTTATCTTTCCGGTTGTAGCTATATTAATTCTTAAATCTGCTTCTCCAAGGGTGTACTATCTCTGATTTGGTATAAAATCTAATTTTTTACTATTTTTGTATTGTCTGAACCTTCACGAGTTTTCATGTATAGAAGGTAGTTTTGTATCCTTAAGGGAAATGGATCAAAGCCCAGAATATCAGTTATATCGTAATAGTTCAGGGTACTTATTCAATTTCCCCTTGAAGTTAATTTAAAAAATTGTTCATAATAATTTATTTACAATATTTCCAGGAGAATTTACATGCAAAATACGGATACTACAAAGTATATTATTCATTCTAAAATTAATGCTGATGGTGTAATAGAACGCCCTGACATCGTAGGTGCGATTTTTGGCCAGACTGAAGGATTACTTGGAGCTGATCTTGACTTGCGTGATTTGCAAAAGACTGGCAGAATTGGTAGGATAGAGGTAATGGTTACTGCCAAAGGGGGGAAGACCAAAGGCAACATTTTTGTCCCCTCAAGCCTTGATAAGGTTGAGACATCCATTCTCGCTGCATCTCTCGAAACTATTGATAGGGTAGGTCCTTGCAGCGCTAAAATTGAGGTCTTTCAAGTAGAAGATGTAAGAGCTGTAAAGCGTAAAAAGATCCTCGAAAGGGCAAAACTTATCTTCACCAAAATGTTTGATGAAACTGTGCCTGAATCGCAGGAACTTGCTGATGAAGTCCGGCAGTCTGTAAGGGTTGACGAGCTTACTTATTACGGGAAGTCTAAAATTCCCTGTGGACCGAATGTTCTTAATTCAGATGCCATTATTATTGTTGAGGGGAGGGCTGACATCCTGAATCTTCTCCGTTATGGTATAAAGAATACTATTTGTGTGAGTGGAACAAATATTCCTCCTGAGGTTGCAGATCTTACTAAAAAGAAGACCGTAACTGCTTTTACTGATGGTGATCGCGGAGGCGAGCTAATCGTTCGTGAGCTTTTGCAGGTAGCAGATATTGACTATGTTGCTCGTGCTCCAGATGGGAAGTGTGTTGAGGACCTTGTCCAGAAGGAAATTATTAGAGCCCTTCGCCGAAAGGTTCCAGTGGAACAGATTATCGAAAAATATGGGATTCAGGAAAGGGACATAGAAGAGGATGCTTGTAGGGTTGAAAGAATTCCAAAAAGGAAAATTAGGGCGCCCGAAGTTGTTCCAAGAATTGCCGAGAAAAAGCTGCATAAGCGTGTTAAAATACATAGGGTCTCCTCAATATCAGATTCTTATGGAGAAAAACTTACGAAGGAAGGAGGGACTGAGGGGGGCGGTTATGGACAAATATTTGGAGAGGTTCATGAAAAAATTCCTGAAAAGCTTCCTAAAAAAACCTTCGAGAAAGTCTCTGAGAAAGTCTCTGAGAAAGAGTTTCTTTTAACAGAAACAGTAGACACAAGACCTGTTGTCGCAAACTCCACAGTTTTGTCTAGGTCATCCCAAAAGTCCAGAGTTCCGAGAGAAAAACTTCCAACTGATAAGGTTTCAGCCATGAAGGTTCCTGGGGGCGAGGCTGTCAGAGTTTCTCCTGCACCTGCAAGGATAGCTTCGGTTTCTCCTGAAGCTCGCAGGTTCAGGCCTCACGTCGAAGCTCTTAAAGGGACTCTCACAGCCAGAATTTTGGATCCTGAGGATAAGGTGGTAGAAGAAATGGCAGTCCGTGATCTTGCAAGCAGATTAAAGGCCTATAAAGATGATGTTTTAAGTGTCGTTTTTGATGGTGTAATTACGCAGAGGCTTGTAGATATTGCTTCAAGCAATGAAATTAAAAGCCTCATAGGTGTAAAAATTGGAAATATTGCTAAAATACCGGCGGATATGGAAATACTGACTTCCAAAATGCTATGAGATGTCATTTTTCTCTCCATTTGATTTTTTTTACAGTTGTTACTTTCATTTGTTTTTGACTTTCAACAGTTTCTTTTTTTTATTCATGTAATTTTATTTTGTATTTTACTCTCGAATATCTTTTGATTTCTTAAAACTAGCGTTATTATATGCTTTGTTTTCTTTTTGTGTCCTGCGTCATTGATCAAATCTGAAAAATGAATATATTTTCAATTTCTGGAAAAATTTCGGAATAGTATTTTGTTTATTATTTATAACAACTATAAAAATTACTGATTTTTTCTAAAATTAACTTTCTCCTGCTCATTATCTTTTACTTAGCTCTAAGGCTGGAAGTCTCCTTCCTCGACACGCATAAGTGTGCCAGGTGGGGAATGAAAGCCTTCAACTTTGCGAAACTATTGTTGAAAATACTATGGCTAACACTTTCATAGTAGGTTACTTTAGTATACAACAAATGGCTCAACTAAAGTAAAATATAATAAAAAGGGAAAGAAAATCAACCTAAAGAAAGGTCAAAATAGTTCTACCCAGGGTCTTGAAAAATTATTTAAATTTATTCAATTCTTGACATATGAAGCAAAACTTGTAGGCAGAGGGTTCCGTTGCAAAAAATCCTTTCTAATGATACAATAGAATCAAACGAAAACC
>OCZT010000360.1_pt1 | contig 44417 bp, 44 predicted proteins | sample 1539031 | NCBI WGS metagenome assembly OCZT01 (sample SAMEA3539308, study PRJEB22396) | soil metagenome | biome: tundra; feature: field; material: soil | place: USA | collected 2010-05 | depth 0.15 m
GGCGGCGCCGGCGGCGCCGCCGCACCGGCCGTGGCACCGCCGGCGGCGAAGGCGGCGAGCCCTTCGTCCGAGTGCGGGCGCACCGTCTGGATGCCGCGCTCGAAGGCCGGGACCGACGCGTACGTCGCCAGGCCACCCACCCGTGACAGCTCCTGGATGTACGGGTCGCCGCTGACGATCGACACCGTCTTGTCGGCGCGCATGCCCAGCTGGCGGAGGAGGCGCACGTTGAGCGGAGTCTGCAGCCCGACGGTTCCCGCGCTGAGCACGAGGGCCACCTCGGGGTCCGTCGCTTTGCGGACCCTGTCGACGAGGTCGGTGATCTCGTCGTGCTGTTCGGTGTAGATCACCTGTGGCATCGGCTAGACCTTCATCGTCTTGAGGACCCGCCGCATCAGCCCGCCGAGCGGCTGGTCGGCCTCGTCCTCGAGCGAGATCGCATGGTGGGCGAGGCCCATCGGGGTCACGTCCTGGCTGCCCACCAGGAGGCCGGTGCTGTCGAAGACCCGGTGCACATCCTCGGGGCCGAGCACCCGCACCGCCGGGGCGTGCGCCATCGGCAGGGTGTGCGCCCAGTCGAGCGCGCTCAGCTGTTCGGCCACCTCGGGAAGCGCGGCTCCGCCGCCGGCGAGGAAGACGCTGGTCGGCAACGGGGTGCCGCCGGCCAGTTCCTCCAGCGTCAGGCAGACGCCCTGGGCGAGCACCTCGGCGGTCGGCGTGAGCGCCTGGCGCGCGAGCGCGCCCTGCTCCGGGGCCAGCCGCCCCTCGCCATGGGACAGCTTGTACCGCTCCGCCTCCCCCATCGAGATCTGCAGCTCGCCGGCGAGGCGCTTGGTGAACGACCGCCCGCCGAGAGCGAACATCCGCGTCGCCTCGATGCCGCCGTTGCGCACCAGCGCGATGTCGGTGGTGCCGCCGCCGACGTCGATGAAGATGGCGCCGCGCTCCTCGATGTCCTCGCTGTTGCAGCCGCGGGCCAGCGCATACGGCTCCGCAACGGTGGCGACCACCTCGAGGTCGAGCTCCTGGGCGATGGTCTGCAGGGCGCCGATGTGGTGCAGTGGAGCGAAGGTGTTGAAGACGGTGACGTCGACCACGTTGCCCTGGAAGTCGACGGGATTGCTCACCGCGTAACCGTCGATGCGCACCGAGGTGATGGCGCTGTGGACCAGCTTGACGTTGACCTCGGCGACACCGAGCTCGTGCGACATCTGCCGCACCGCCTCCTTGAGGGCGCGCCGCTGCACAGCCTGAAGCGCCGAGGCGAGGTCGGCCTGGGTGATCCGCGCCTGCGGCTGAGGGCGCGGCATGGACATGGTGGTGCTGAAGCCGCGCACCTGCTCGCCCGCGATCCCCATCACCGCCTGGCCGGGGACGACCTCGCACATGTCCTCGGCCTCGGTGAGTGCGCGATCACAGTTGTCGATGACCGACTGGATGTCCGCCACGGCACCACCCTGCATGTCGGTGAGCTGCTGGCGCACGCGCGAGGCACCGATGACGATGCCGTTGTCCTCCTCGCGCTTGACGATCAGGGCCTTGACGAACTCGGTGCCGATGTCGAGCACGGTGTAGTGGCTGTTGAACTCCGCGCGACGTCGCAGCAGAGAGAACTTGCGCTTGCTCATGCGGCTCCGCCATTGGCGTGACCCATCACGGTCTCGCGGATGAGGGCGAGGGCGTTGGCGCGCTGCGTCGAATCCTTGATGCCGCCCTGGCCAAAGTCGGCGCGGCCACCGCCCTTTGCGGCCATCGTTGCGGCGGCGCGGCTGACCAGGTCGCCGGCGCGAACGCCGCGACTCTGCGCGGTCGGGCCCACCTTGACGGCGAAGCTGTCCCGCCCCATCACCACGGCAACCCCGTCGCCGTCCAGCTGCTCGGCGTACAGGCGGTCGGTGACGTCGACGATCGCGTCCCTCTCGATGTCGAGGACGAGGCTGGCGAGGAGCACCCCGGCGATGTCCTCGACGCGCGTCCCGGCCGTGGCCGGCGCCGACCCACGCTGCCGCCTGGCCTGTTCCAGCTCCTTGGCTGTTCTGCGTACCTGCTCCTGGAGGCTCACGACGCGCTCCGGTACCTCGGCGGGCCGGGCGCGCAACGCTCGCGCCGCACCGAGCAGTGCGTCGCCGGTCTCACGCCAGCGGCGCTCCGCCGCCTCCCCCACCACCATCTCGATCCGCCGAACCCCCTGGCCGATGCTGCTCTCGCCCGCGATGATGGCGGCACCGACCTCGCCTGTGTGACCGACATGGGTGCCGCCGCACAGTTCGCGCGACCAGCCGCCGAAGTCCACGACGCGAACCTTCTCGGTGTACGTCTCGTCGAGCAGTGCGATCGCACCGCTGGCCTTGGCCTCCGGCAATGACATGACGACGACGCTGCGCTGCAGGTCGGCGCGGACGTGGTGGTTGACGCGCGCCTCGATGTCGTGGAGCTCGTCGGTCGTGAGTGCTCTGCTGAACGAGAAGTCGAAGGTGGTGTGGTCGGGCCCGACGAACGACCCGCGCTGCACGACCCCGGCGCCGAGCACCTCGCGCAGGGCCTGGTTGAGGAAGTGCGTGGCGCTGTGATGGCGGGCGACCTGGGCACGGCGCGCGGCGTCGACGACGGCGCGGACGGGGGCGCCGGCAGCCAGCGTCCCCTCCTCGACGCGGACGCTGTGGACGCGTGCGCCGCCGGCATACGTGGTGTTGAGCACCCGGGCACGCCCCCCGTCGAAGTGGAGGTCGCCGGTGTCGCCCACCTGGCCGCCCGCCTCCGCGTAGAAGGGACTGGTGTCGAGAACCACGGCATCCTCCGCGCCCGCGGGCAGCAGCTGACGCGGCTCGGCGGCGCCGATGCGCACGACCGTCGCCGGCGCCTCGAGGACGTCGTACCCGACGAACACCGTGTCGGGCAGCTGCGGGCCGCCCTCGAAGCCGACGCGCACGTGGGCGGCCTTGCTGCGAGCGCGCTGCTCGGCCATGGCGGCCTCGAACCCGGCGCGATCGACGGTGACGCCGCGCTCCGCGGCCATCTCGACGGTCACCTCGATGGGCATGCCAAACGTGTCATGGAGCCGGAACGCCTCCTCGCCGGGGATGGTTCCGGCCGCGGGCTCCAGCAGGGCGGCGAGCCGGTCGATGCCGGCCTCGAGCGTCCGTGCGAAGGCCTCCTCCTCGGCGCGGATCATCGTCTCCACCAGCTCGCGGTTCTCGACGATCTCCGGGTACGCCTCCCCCATCACCGCGGCCACGACGGCCACCGCCGGGACGAGCCCGCCCGACAGCCCGATCCGCCTGCCGTGGATGGACGCACGGCGGATCACCCGCCGGAGCACGTAGCCGCGCGCCTCGGTGCCGGGGAGGACGCCGTCGGCGATGAGGAACGTGGCCGCGCGCACGTGGTCGGCCAGGACGTGGAGGCTGGCGCTGCGCCCCGGCGTGTCGGGATCCGCCGCGGCCCGCGCCGCGAAGTTGGCGACGATGTCGTGGAAGATGTCGGTCTCGTAGTTGCTGCGCACGCCCTGCACCACCGCGGCGAGCCGGTCGAGGCCAAGGCCGGTGTCGACGGTCTTCTCGGGGAGCGGGGTGCGGTTGCCCGCCTCGTCCTGGTTGAACTCCATGAAGACCAGGTTCCAGAGCTCGACCCAGCGGTTGCCGCCGCACTCGTCGTCGGGGCGGCAGTCGTCGCGACCGCAGCTGCAGGGGCCGCCCCAGTCCCAGTAGATCTCGCTGTCGTAGCCGCACGGGCCGGTGGGGCCCGCCTGCCACCAGTTGTCGGCGACGCGAACGATCCGCTCGGCCGGAACACCGACCACCTCACGCCAGAGTCGCTCGGATTCGGCGTCGTCGGGATAGATGCTCGGCCAGAGCCGCTCCGGATCGAGACCGTAGACCTCGGTGAGCAGGTCCCAGGCGAGGGTCATCGCCCCCTCCTTGAAGTAGCCGCCGATCGACCAGTTGCCGAGCATCTCGAAGAAGGTCTGGTGGGTGTCGTCACCGACCTCGGCGATGTCGTCGCGGAGGCCCTGGCCGCGAAAGCACTTCTGGCACGACACCAGCAGCGGCGCGGGCGGGGGCAGCTCGCCGGTGATGAACGGCTTCAGAGGGACCATCCCGGCCACGGTGAAGAGCAGCGACGGATCATCGTGAGTGATCAGAGAGGCGCTCGCCAGACGATGGTGTCCGTGGTCTTCGAAGTAGCTGAGAAAACGTTCCCGGATCTCGTGGGTGCGCAAACGCCCGTCCAATGTGTGGGGCCCGCGGGCGCGAGCCCATCAACGTGGGGAAATCGCGGCCAATTGTAGCCGGTCCCCGGCGCAGCGCCGAGCAGGTGCGGTCAGACCGCGGCGGTGTCGCCCATCTCGCGGCGGAGGTGTTCGACGGCGGCGCGCTGCAGGCGGGAGACGTGCATCTGGGAGATGCCCAGCCGTCTGGCGACCTCCGTCTGGGGAAGCTCCTCGACGAAGCGGAGGGCCATGATCTCGCGCTCGCGGGGGTTGAGGTGGGCCATCGCCTGCTCGAGAAGGGCGCGCATCTCGACGCGATCGAGGTTGCTGTCGGTGGTGCCGAGGCGGTCGCCCAGCGTGGATGCGTCGTCCGGCCGGCCAGGGGAGCTCGCCTCCAGCGACAGGGTGTGCTGTGCGGGAGACACCTCGAGGGCGGCGAGGACATCCTCGGGCTCGAGGCCGATGCGCTCGCCGATCTCGCTGATGGTCGGAGAGCGTCCCAGCTCGGCGCTGAGCTGCTGGGTGGCGGCGTTGACACGGAGCAGGTTCTCCTGGAGACGGCGCGGCACCCGCAGCGCCCAGGAGCGGTCGCGGAAGTGGCGGCGAATCTCGCCCATGATGGTCGGCGTCGCGAAGGTGCTGAACTCATTCTCCAGCGAGGGGTCGAATCTCTCGATGGCGTGGATCAGGCCGAGGAAGCCCACCTGTTCGATGTCCTCGAGCGGTTCGCCGCGGTTGGCGAACCGGCGCGCGATGAAATGAACCAGGTCGGAGTTCAGCTCGACGAGCTGTTCGCGAACACCGGGGTCGTGGTGCTCGCGGTACTCGCGGAGCAGCCTGCGGACCAGGTCACGCCGCACGCTGGGCGCCGGCTTGGCGATGGTGCGGGTTCTTTCGGCGCCCTCCGCCCCGTCCTCACGGGGCGCCGGGCTCACGAAGCGCGGTACTTCGTCAGCCGGACACGCAGACCGCCGGTGCGCTCGTCGACCCGATAGCTGTGGTCGTCGACGAACAGCCCCATGAGCTGAAGCGCGAGGTCGGTGGCGGCAGCCACCTCCTGGCGCTCCCTCTCCGCCTGAACCGCCGCAAGCGCGCGGGACGCGGCCGCCGCGGCCACGACCTCTCGCGTGCAACTGCTCTGCACCTGCACCTCGAGGCGCTCGCCCGCAAGGTTGAAGGTGAGCCGGATCTGTCCAACCCCCGCGCCGCCGGTCCGCTCAGTGCAGGCGATGGCGTTCTCGCACGCCTGGGCGACGGCGATGGTGAGGTCGTCCACCGCCTCGACATCGAAGCCCGCGACCGCTGCCAGAGCAGAGGCGGCGCGCTTGGCGACGACGATGTAGGCGGTATCGGCCGGCAGGCGAAGCTCGGACGTGGTCTGTGTCATCCCGCTTCTGAAGTACCCCATGTCAGCGCTGGTCAAACGGTGGACGATCCTTCTCGGTCCCGTTCATGAGCCCTTCGGCCGTCTTCCGGCCCTCGTCGATCGCGTCATCGATCTCCCCGGCGATGCGCCGGGATCGGCGCTGTTCGACCACGCGCCAGGACACCACCGCCCCGGCCAGCGTGGCGGCGGCGAGAAGACCTTTGCGGCCGAGAGGAAGACGCAGGGCGGTGCTCCGTGGCTGGGTGATGGCGCGGGCTGCCGATTATCGACGACCCAGCCTGCGCGGGGCGGCGAGGATCAGGCCGGCCGCCTCCACCAGGGCGATCCCCGCAACATCCGCGATGGGGTGCACCACCCCCAGCGCCGGCCCCCCGTGCCCGCCCAGCGCCACAAGCTCCGCCACCAGCATCCCGATCGCCGCACACACCACCGCCAGCAGGTAATTCCCCCGCCGCGGCACGAGCAGCCGCGTCAACTGCGCCCCAATGCCCACGATCAGCACCGCAAGAATGATCCCCGGACTCACGCGAAGTCACGGTAAGCGTCCGGCGCGGAGTCGCGCCGAGGAGTGGGGCGGTGATGACGGCGCCGAAGACGCCGACATTGCCAGGGGGCGAGGATCTGCCTCGCCCCGATAGAAGAGGTACCCCGGCCGGCGCCGTCAAGGGCTGAGCCCGAAAGACAAGGTGGGATCCCGCACGGCGCTTTCCCCCATCCACGCGCATTGCTGCGGAGGCCCGGGGTCCGGCGACGAATGTGAGGTTCCCGATGCGTTTGATGTTGGTCCAGCCGCATGTGTCGACAGCGGCCAGCCGGGTACCGCCAACGATCCTACCGTACCGCCCCTCGGATCAACCCTTGCCATGCTGTGATGGCTTCCCGGCCTGCCCGGGGCGCAGGCGCAGGCCAAGCTCAGCGAGCTGCTCCTCCTCAACCGCCGCCGGCGCGCTGGTCATCGGCTCCTGGGCCTGCTGGTTCTTGGGGAAGGCGATCACGTCGCGGATGTTCTCCTCGCCGAGCCCCTCCATCACCAGCCTCTCGACGCCCGCCGCGAAACCGCCGTGGGGAGGCACGCCGTACTGGAACGCTTCGAGAAGGAAGCCGAACTTGCGCTGGGCGGTCTCCGCATCGATGCCCATCGCGGCGAAGACCCGCTCCTGGATGGCCGGGTCGGTGATCCGGATGCTCCCGCTGCCGATCTCGCGACCGTTGAGCACGATGTCGTAGGCGCGTGACCGGATGCGCAGCGGGTCGGTCTCGAGCAGGTGCACGTCGTCGCTGTGAAGCATGGTGAAGGGATGGTGCAGGGGCCCCACCTCCCCGGTCTCATCATCGCGCTCGAACATCGGGAACTCGGTGACCCAGATCATCGCGAGCCGGTCGGGGTCGGCGAGGGACCGCTCGCGGCCGAGGTGGTTGCGCAGCGCACCGAGCGCGGTCGCAACCACCGCCGGGCGGTCCGCCACCATGAGCACGGCGTCACCGACCGCCGCGCCGGTGATCTGACCGATCGTCTCGAGTTCGGCGGCACTGAAGAACTTGGCGATGCCACCGTCCCAACCGTCCTCGCGACGCCACAGGTAGGCCAGGCCGCGCGCCCGGAACGTGCGCACCACCTCGGTGAGCCGACCCTCGATGTCGCCACGGGTCAGGTCGGCACCTCCGGGCACCGCGATCCCCTTGATCACGCCTCCTCCCGCCACGGCGTCGGCGAAGACACGGAAGCCGCACCCGCGGAGCGCGTCGGTGAGGTCGCGCAGCTCGAGGCCGAACCTCACATCAGGTTTGTCGACGCCGAACCGGTCCATGGCGTCGTGCCACGTGAGCCGCGGGAACGGCGTGGTGATGGCGCCGCGGAACCCGCTCGCCGACCATGCGGACGCGATGGCGCGCTCGAGGACCGCGTGGACATCCTCCTCGTCCACGAAGGACATCTCGATGTCGAGCTGAGTGAACTCGGGCTGTCGGTCGGCGCGGAGGTCCTCGTCGCGCATGCAGCGCGCGATCTGGAAGTACCGGTCGATGCCCGCGACCATGCAGAGCTGCTTGTAGAGCTGGGGCGATTGCGGCAGCGCGTAGAAGCTCCCGTGATGGAGGCGGCTCGGCACCAGGTAGTCCCGCGCCCCCTCGGGGGTGGCGCGGATCATCATCGGCGTCTCGATCTCGGTGAACCCCATGCCGCCCATGGCGCTCCGCAACTCCGCGATGAAGCGCGCCCGGGCGCGGAGGTTGCGCTGCAGGCGGGAGCGGCGCAGGTCGAGGTAGCGGTGGCGCAGCCGCAGCCCCTCATCGACGTCGGTCTCCTCGTTGATCGGGAACGGTGGCGTCTTGGCCACCGAGAGGATCTCGCACTCGTCGGCGTACAGCTCCACCTCACCGGTGTCACGGCGGGGGTTGACGTTCTGCGGATCGCGAGAGCGCAGTTCCCCGCGCACGCGAAGGACGTACTCGAGGCGCACGCTGTGCGCCGTCGCGTGGGCGGTCGGGGCTGTCTCTGGGTTGATGACCACCTGGAGGATGCCGGTGTGGTCGCGGACGTCGAGAAAGATCAGCCCGCCGAGATCGCGGCGCCGGTCGACCCACCCGTACACGGTCATGGATGTCCCGGCATCAGCGCCGCGCGGGACGCCACAGTTGGTGCGCTCGACGCTCATGCCGTCCACTCCTGGGCCGCGCGCAGTAGCTCGTCCGACACGGCGTCCAGAACGCCACCGGCGTCGACGACGCGCTGCTCGCGGGTGCGCAGGTTGCGCAGCACCAACCCCTCATCGAGACCGACGAGCAGCGCCATCATGGCGTCGAGCCGGTCGGCGTCGCGCAGCTTCTTGTCGAGCTTTCTCGCCGTGAAGTCGGTGACCACCGACGTCCGGTGACGCAGTTCCCGTGCCAGCTCACGAGCCTGCGCGGCGGTCGCGTCGCCGGTGGTGCAGATCACCAGCTGCGCCGGCGGTTGTGGGCCGGGCGCGACACCCTGGTCGGAGGCAACACGGAGCAGCCGCTCGACCCCGAGCGCATAGCCGACGCCCGGCGTCGGCGCGAAACCGAGCTCCTCGGCAAGGCCGTCGTAGCGGCCACCGCCTCCGAGTGCGTTCTGCGCGCCTGCGAGCGATGTGTGCCAGAACTCGAACGCGGTATGCGCGTAGTAGTCCAGGCCACGCACGAGACGCTGGTTGCGAGTGTGCGGAATCCCGGCGTCATCGAGATGTGCGACCACGGCGGCGAAGTACTCGCGGCTCGCCTCGCTGAGGTGGTCACCCAGCAGTGGCGCGTTCTCCACGTGCGCGGCATCGGCCTTGCAATCGAGAAGCCGCAGCGGGTTCACGTCGAGGCGGCGCCGGCAATCCGCGCACAGCGAGTCGCGCAGCGGCGTGTAGTAGGCCACCAGCGCCTCGCGGTAGCGCAGCCGGTCCTCCTGGTCACCCAGACTGTTGAGCTGAAGCACGACGCCGTCGATGCGAAGCTCCGCCATGAACCGCCACGCCAGCTCGATCACCTCCGCGTCATAGCAGGGATCGCGGTCACCGATGCACTCCACCCCCACCTGGGCGAACTGGCGCTGGCGGAGGTCCTGAGGACGGTCGTAGCGGAACATCGCCATCGCGTAATGCACACGCACCGGCCGGTGGTGCTGCTCGAGGTGGGCACCGAGCACTGCGCGCACCACCGGCGCCGTGCCTTCAGGACGCAGCGTCAACGACCTCCCTTTGTGGTCAGGAAACGTGTACATCTCCTTCTCCACAATGTCAGTCCCGCTGCCGACACCCCGGGCGAAGAGCTCGGTGGACTCGAACACCGGCGTGTCGATCAACTGGTACCCGTGCCGCCCCGCGATCGCGGCGTGCAGGTCGTGCAACCAGCGCCAAGCCGGCGCGTCGTCAGGCAGCAGGTCCTTCGTCCCACGGGGCGGCGCAATAGGTGTCATGGCCGCCCGAGTGTACCGGCGCCTCCATCAGTCGCGAATCGGAGAGGGCCCGGCTCAGACGGCCTCGCGAGCCACAGTGTGGACGTCACGGACTCCCTCGAGCCGCTCCAGCAGCCTGCTCAGCTGGGTGAGATTGGCGATCTCGACGATCGTGGAGATCACGGCCGTTCGGTCGTCGTACACCTGCACATCGGCGCCGGAAAGGTTGATCTTCGACTCGGCGATCACCGCTGCGATGTCGCGGAGCAGCCCGGTCCGGTCCCAGGCCTCGATCTTGATGTTCACCGGGAACACCTGGCTGTTGCCCCGCTCCCACTCCACCTCGACGACGCGGTCCGGGTCGGCGGCGTTGCGGACGTTGACGCAGTCCACCCGGTGCACGGTCACCCCCTTGCCGCGGGTGACGTAGCCGCGGATGGCATCCCCGGGCAGCGGCTTGCAGCACCGCGCGAGGGTGGTGAGCATGTCGGTCATCCCGTGCACCCGCACGTGACCGTTGGCCGCAGGCGTGGTGCTGGTCAGCGGGATCCCGAGGACCATGGTCTCGCTGGCCTGGTCGGGCGACTCGCGATCGCTGTAGCGCAGCACCACGCCGCGGGCGCTGACGTCGCCGTAGCCGACCGCGGCGAGGAAGTCGTCGATGGTGTGGAACTTGAAGTCCTCGGCGAGCTCGAGGAGGCGCTCCTCCTTGAGCGAGTTCAGCGCCTGCTGGCGGAGCCGCCGGAACTCCTTGTCGAGCTGCTCGCGTCCCTTCTGGACGTTCTCCTCGCGCCGCTCCTTCTTGAACCAGCTGCGGATCTTCTCCCTGGCGCTGCTGGTCTTGACGAAGTTGAGCCAGTCGCGGCTGGGTGCGTGGGCACCCTTGGTGGTGAGAACCTCCACGATGTCGCCGTTCTGCAGGTGATAGTCGAGGGGCACCATCCGGCTGTTGACCTTGGCGCCGATGCAGTGGTGGCCGACATCGGTGTGGACGCGGTATGCGAAGTCGACCGGGGTACTGCCCTGGGGAAGGGAGCGCACGTCGCCCTTGGGGGTGAAGACGAACACCTCGTCCTGGAAGATGTCCACCCTGACGGTGTCGACGAAGGTCTCGGCGTCGACGACCTCCTTCTGCCAGTCCATGAGCAGGCGCAACCAGCCGTAGCGCTCGTCGAACCGGGTCTGCTGCGCGCCCTCCTTGTAGTGCCAGTGCGCGGCGATGCCGTACTCCGCCGTGATGTGCATCTCCTGGGTGCGGATCTGCACCTCCATCGGCTCACCGGTGTGGGAGACCACCGTGGTGTGAAGCGACTGGTAGCCGTTGCCCTTGGGCATGGCGATGTAGTCCTTGAACCGGCCGGGGATCGGCTTCCACCGTGAGTGCACGGTGCCCAGCGCGCCGTAGCAGTCCTTGATGGTGTCGACAAGGATGCGCAGCGCGATCAGGTCGTAGATCTCATCGAAGTCCTTGTGGGACCGGGCCATCTTGTCGTGGATGCTGAAAATGTGCTTGGGCCGCCCTGAGATCTCGGCGTTGATGCCGAGCCGCTCGAACTCGCGCCGGAGGATCTCGGTGACGTCGCTGATGAACGTCCCGCGCTCCTGGCTGGCCTTGCTGACCTTGGCGGCGACGGCGTGGTAGTTGTCGGGATCGAGCTGCGCGAAGGCGAGGTCCTCGAGCTCGCCCTTGATCTGCCAGATGCCGAGGCGGTGGGCCAGCGGGGCGTAGATGTCGAGGGTCTCGCGGGAGATGCGCAGCCTGCGCTCCTCGGTGTGGGCGCCGACGGTGCGCATGTTGTGGAGGCGGTCACCGAGCTTGATGAGCACCACCCGGATGTCCTCTGCCATGGCGACGAGCATCTTGCGGATGTTCTCGGCCTGTGCCTGCTCGCGACTGTGGACGTGGATCTTGCCGAGCTTGGTGACGCCGTCGACGAGCTTGGCAACGTGGACGCCGAACTGCTCGCTGAGTTGCTCGCGGGTGACGTCGGTGTCCTCGACGGTGTCGTGCAGGAGCGCCGCCACCAGTGTGTCGGCGTCCAGCCCGAGGTCGGCGAGGATGCCGGCGACGGCCACGGGGTGGGTGACATACGGCTCCCCACTCAGCCGCGACTGTCCCTTGTGGGCCTGCTCGGCGAGCGTGTAGGCGCGCTGGAGCGTGTCCCGTTCCTCCTCATGGAGGTAGGAGGCCTTGGAGAGGAGTTCGTCGATCGCCATCTCCCTGACCATGGTACCCGCGATCTGGCGAACTCGAACTCGGCCCGCCCCGACTAGTACGCGCGGGCGATCAGCGCGACGTGTTCAGCCGGCTGCCCGCAGGCCAGGCATGGCGCCCCGCCGCCGGTCCGGTCGCCACGCAGGTTGCGCACTGTCGCGGCGTGCACAGCCGCCTTGATCGCGGTCTCGCACTCAGGCCGGTTGCAGAACGGTCCGCTGGCGAATACCGGCCGCTCTGCAAAGGCGGTGACCAGCTCGTCCAGCGATGCCACATCGATGCTGCGCTCGTCGAGTAGTCGCTGCGCCCGCGCCCTGATCGCCACCTGCGTGTCGTCCAACAGACCCTGCAGCAGGGCACCCAGGCCCTCGAGCGGCACCACCGTCTGCTCGCCGTCGACACGGCGCACCAGCGTGACGTTGCCGTCGGCGAGGTCCTTCGAACCCACCGTGATGCGCAGGGGCACGCCGCGCAGCTCCCAGTGGGCGAACTTTTCCCCGGGGCGCATGCCCTCGCGCCGATCGACGCGCACCCGCACCCCGTCGCCCGCCTCGCGCTCGATCCTCGAGCACGCCTCCTCCACCATCCGCGTGGCGTCCTCGTCGTTGCTGCGCGCGATCGGTACCACGACCACCTGGATCGGCGCCACCCGGGGCGGGATGATCAGGCCCGCGTCGTCGCCGTGGGCCATGATCAGGCCCCCGATGATCCGCGTCGACATCCCCCACGACGTCTGGAAGGGATGCTGCAGCATGTTCTCGCGGTCGCTGTAGCTGATGCCGTAGGCGGTGGTGAAGTTCTGGGCGAGGTGGTGCGAGGTGCCCGCCTGCAGCGCCCAGCCGTCGGACATCATCGCCTCGATGCTCAGCGTGTAGCGCGCCCCGGCGAACTTCTCCGACTCCGTCTTGCGCCCTTTGATCACCGGCATGGCAAGCCAGTCCTCGGCCAGTTCGCGGTAGCAGTCGAGCATGGTGTCCACCTCTGCCGCCGCCTCCTCGTCGGTGGCGTGGAAGGTGTGCCCCTCCTGCCAGAGGAACTCGGTGGTGCGCAGGAACAGGCGGGTGCGCTTCTCCCAGCGGCACACATTGACCCACTGGTTGATGAGCACAGGCAGGTCACGCCAGGAGTGGATCCAGTCGGCGTACATCGAGCAGATGATTGTCTCGCTGGTCGGCCGGATCGCCAGGCGCTCCTCGAGCTCCTTGTTGCCTCCGTGCGTGACCCAGGCGACCTCCGGGGCGAACCCCTCGACGTGCTCCGCCTCCTTGGCGAGGTAGCTCTCCGGGATGAAGAGCGGGAAGTACATGTTCTCGTGGCCGGTGCGCTTGATCATGGCGTCGAGGGCGTCGCGCGTCCTCTCCCAGAGGGCGAACCCGTACGGGCGGATGACCATGCAGCCCTTGACCGGGGTGTAGTCGGCCAGCTCCGCGCGGCGGACCACGTCGACGTACCAACGGTCGAAGTCGTCGGCCTTCGACGCGATCTGCTTGGAGCTGCGCTCTGCCGCCATGGCGGCCGAGTATAGGGAGCGCTCCGTGGGAGCCCGCCACGCCGGTGCCACCTTCCTATACTCCCGCGCATCGCGGCGGCGTCGAGATGAGGGAGCGGCTCGGCTTTGGACCTCGTCCACTACGTCCAGCAGAACTGGACAGATCTCGAAGCACAGCTGCTCGACCAGCTCGTCATCGTGGCTGTGTCGATGGTCACCGCCGGGATCATCGGGGTCAGTCTCGGTGTGGTGGCCGCCCGCTTCGAGCGCGTCCGTGGTCTGACCCTGGGGGTCGCCTCGGTGGCGATCACCCTGCCGAGCTTCGCGCTGTTCACCGCGCTGGCGTACTACCTCGGCATCGGTGACCTTCCCGTCGAGGTGGGCCTTGTCATCTACGCGCAGTTGCCGATCGTTCGCAACACGGTCGTCGGTCTGCGCAGCGTGGACCCCGCGGTGATCGACGCCGCCACCGGCATGGGCATGTCCCAGGGGCAGCGGCTGCGCCGCATCCAGTTACCGCTGGCCATCCCGCTCATCCTGGCCGGCTTCCGCCAGGCGACCGTGATGGTGGTGGCCATCGCCACGGTGGGCGCAACCGTCGGTGCCAACGACCTCGGCCAGCCCATCCTCGCGGGCATCCGTGACGCCAGCAGCGCCGAAGTCCTCGCCGGCGTGATCCCCGCTGCGCTGCTCGCCCTGTTTGCGGACCAAGCGCTCGGTCTCATCCAAGCCGTGTTCGCTCGCGGCACCCGGGTGGCGGCCTCGGCATGATCACGTTCGAGAAGGTGACCCGGCGATACGGCGAGCGGGTGGCCGTCGACGCGCTCGACCTCGAGATTCGCGCCGGCGAGATCGTCGTGCTGGTCGGGCCGTCCGGGTGTGGCAAGACGACGACGCTGCGGATGATCAACCGCCTGGTCGAGCCCAGCAGCGGCCGCATCGCCATCGATGACGTGGACACCGCAACGCTGCCGGCCGAGGAACTGCGGCGCGGCATCGGCTACGTCATCCAGCAGGTGGGCCTCTTCCCACATCAGACGGTCGCCCAGAACGTGGCCACCGTGCCGCGCCTGCTCGGCTGGGACGGGGGCCGCATCGCCGCCCGCGTCGAGGAACTGCTCGACCTCGTCGGCCTGCCCGCCGCGGAGTACGCCGGGCGCCATCCCTCCGAACTGAGCGGTGGTCAGCGGCAGCGCGTTGGCGTCGCGCGCGCCCTCGGCGCCGACCCACCCATCCTGCTCATGGACGAGCCATTCGGGGCGATCGACCCGGTGGTGCGTCTGCGCCTCCAGCACGAGCTGCTCCGGCTGCAGCAGGTCGTCCGCAAGACGATCGTGTTCGTCACCCACGACATCGACGAGGCCGTGCGGCTCGGCGACCGAGTCGCCCTGTTCGCCGACGGCGGCCGGCTCGCCCAGTACGACACCCCGGCCGAGCTGCTCCTCCACCCCCGCACCGGGTTCGTCGAGGAATTCCTCGGCGACAACCTGCTGCTCCGCCGCCTCGCGTTGCTGCCCATCAGCGGCCTGTCGCTGCAGGCCACCGGCACCCGGCCCGCGATCGAGGTTCCGATCGGTGCCTCACTGCGTGATGCTCTTGACGCCACGCTGCGCTCCGGCGACGGCCGGGTGGCCGTGGTCGACGGTGAGCGCTGGGTGGGCACCCTGGACGCCGACGCCATCCGCGAGGCGGCGCGATGATTGCCACGCTGCCGGTGCGGGCAGGGTCCTGGCTTTCGACCTTCCGGACACCCCTGCTGGTCGTGGTGGCGCTCGGCGCGCTGGCCCTTTTCCTCAACGTCACGCCGGGCCTTGATACCGACCCGTTCGTCCTCACCCCGGGCTTCATCATCAGCCGTCTGATCCGGCACATCGAACTCGTCGCCTTCTCGTTCGCCGTCAGCGCCGTTGTCGGCGCCGCGCTCGGCATCGGGCTCGCCGGCCGCGGTCGCGCGGGGCGGATCATCGCCTTCCTTCCCGCCAACCTCGGGCAGGCGATCCCGTCGGTGGGTGCGCTCGCCATCGCCACCACGATCAGCGGCCTCGGCGTCGCGGCCACCGTCGAGGCGCTCAGCGTGTACGGGCTGCTGCCGATCGTGCGAAACACCGTCGCGGCGCTGCAGGGCATCGACGAGAGCCTGGTCGACGCCGCGCGGGGAATGGGGATGACCCGCTTGCAGTCATTGCTGCATGTGCAGCTTCCGCTCGCGGCGCCGGGGATCTTCGCCGGGCTGCGCACCAGCCTGGTGCTCATCGTCGGCACGGCCACGCTGGGGAACTTCGTCGGCGGCGGCGGCCTCGGCGATGTCATCGCCGCCGGTTACGGCAACTTCAGCGAGCATGTCATCATCACCGGCGCCGTAATCGTGGCGACACTCGCAATCCTCAGTGACTGGGCGCTCGGCCTGGTCGAAACAGCCGTGACACCGGCCACCTAGGCTCAGCGGAGGGATCCCAGCAATGACCCGACGGTACGTGCTTTCAGCTTTTGTGATCGCAGCGGCGGGCGTTCTACTTCCCGCGTGCGGTGGCACTCCGACCGCAAGCAGCAGCAGCGGCGGGGCGGCCAACGCCTGCGCGGTGACCGACACCAGCAGCACCGACGGCGGCGGTGCGAGTCTCAAGATCGGTTCCAAGTCGTTCACCGAGGAGAAGCTGCTCGCGGCGATCGCGAAGATCGAGTTGGGCAAGCACAACTTCGTCATCGACAGCAGCACGGTCGCGGCCGACCCGGCGATCGGCCAGGCGGTGTCGAGCAACCAGATCCAGATGCTCTGGCAGTACACCGGAACCGAGCTGGGCTCGTACCTCAAGGTCTCGCCGGTGCCGAGCGATCTCGATGCGGCGTTCACCCAGGCCCAGCAGCTGGACGCTGCAAAGGGGTTGTGCTGGGTCGCGGAGACCAAGTTCAACGACACCAACGGCATCGGCATCCGCCAGGCCGACACGGCCAAGTTCGGTACCACGCTGAGCAGCTTCACCAGCTACATCTCGAGCCATGGCGACGTGAAGGTCTGCATCGCGTCGGAGTTCCGCACCCGGCCGGACGGCTTGCCCGGGCTCGCCCGCGTCTACGGCTCGACGTGGTCCGGGTACTCGAACATCACCGACGTCGCCAGCGCCGGGGAGACCGCCCTGGCCTCCAAGCAGTGCGACGCCGCTGAGGTGTACACCACCGACGCCGCCATCCAGAGCGACAACCTGGTCGCCCTGCAGGACGACAAGAACCTCTTCCCCGCGGACAACGCCGGGCTGATCGTGCGCTCCGAGATTCTCTCGGCTCACCCGGCGATCTCCAACATCCTCGGGCCGATCGCGGCGAAGCTCACCACCCCGGTCATGCTCCAGCTCAACTCGCAGGTGGATGTCGGCGGCATGAGCGTCACCGACGTCGCCACCGCCTGGCTGACCCAGAACGGCTACTAGGCATCCGGTCGGCGCGGGCAACTACCCCGCGCCGACCGGGAGCGGGCGCAGCGGCACTCCGGCGTCGGAGTCCGCGTCGCCGAGCCCGGTGGGGAGCGGCTCGCCCGCGGCGATCAGTCGCGCGTCCTCGGCGGCGATAACCCTCAGCTCGGAGATCAGCCGCTCGATCAGCTCCTCCTGCGGGAGCGATGCGATGACCTTGCCGCCGCGGTAGAGGATGCCCTTCTGCCGGCCGCCGGCGATGCCGATGTCGGCATGCATGCCCTCGCCGGGGCCGTTGACCACGCAGCCCATCACCGACACGTTGATGGTGCGGCGCACGTTGAGGAGCGCCTCCTCGACGCGGGCCACCATCGGGAACATGTCGATCTCGAGCCGGCCGCAGGTGGGGCAGGCGATGAGGTTGGGACCATTCCCCTTCTCGCTGAGGTTCTGGAGGATCTGCCGGCCAACGCGGACCTCGTCCTCGGGCTCACCGACCAGCGAGACGCGAATGGTGTCGCCGATGCCTTCGGCCAGGAGGATGCCGATGCCCATCGCGCTCTTGACGCTGCCGGACTCCACCGGCCCCGCCTCGGTGAGCCCGAGGTGGAGCGGATAGCGGTTGCCCAGGGCGGTGAACTTGCGGTTGACGGCGATGTTGGTGAGCACGTCGCTGGCCTTCAGCGAGACCTTGATGTTGCGGAAGTCGAGCTCCTCGAGGATGCGGATGTGGCCGAGCGCGGCCTGCACCATGTGCTCGGCGGCCTCGTCGATGCTGGCGCCGCGACCGCCGGGCAGGTCCTTGCGCTGCGGGATGCTGCCGCTGTTGACGCCGATGCGGATCGGCACATTGCGCGCCGCCGCCTCCGCCGCGATGTCGCGCACCTTGGCCGGGTCGGTGATGTTGCCCGGATTGAGGCGCAGGCAGGCGATGCCGGCCTCCAGCGCACGCAACGCCAGCGGGGCGTCGTAGTGGACGTCGGCAATGATCGGGATCGGCGACCCCTTGACGATCTCGCGCATGGCGACACCCGCCTCCGGCGTGTCGCATGTGACCCTGATGATGTCGGCGCCGGCCTTGGCCGCCCGCTCGATCTGCGCCAGCGTCGCGGTGACGTCCTCGGTCTGCGTCTTGGTCATCGTCTGCACCGGGATCGGCGCGGCGCCGCCGATGATCACGCCGCCGACGTTGACGGGGATGGTGGGTCGCCTGGTGATGGTGCTCATTGCGATCTGGTGACGTCACCGATGGTGACATAGATGGCGAAGAGCAGAACCAGGGCGAGACCGACCGCGTAGATCAGCGCCTCCCGTTTGGGGTCGAGCCGGCGGCCGCGGATCGCCTCGATGACCAGGAAGACGAACTTGCCGCCGTCGAGGAATGGGATGGGCAGAAGGTTGACCAGGCCCAGGTTCATGCTGATGAAGGCGATCCAGTAGAGAAGCGGCTTGCCACCGCGGTGCGCCTGGGTGACCGTCGCCTGGGCGATGCCGACCGGGCCGCTGAGTCCCTGCGGACCGGTGATGCCGCCGCTCTGCGGGTTGGAGAGCAGGTCGTAGATCCCGGTCGCGGTGTCTTTGACGAACGACGGGATCTGGAGGAAACCGTCGCTGAGCGCCTGGGTGAGCGGCTTGCCGTCGTAGCTCGGCTCCACGCCGAGCCGCCACCCCGCCTGGATCGCTCCGGCGGCGCCGCTTCCGTCCGTCACTCCGGACACGACGACGTTGCTCAGGGTGGCGCCCCTGCTGCCATCGGCATTGATCACGAATCCACTGACGGTCGCGGACCGTTCGGAGCCGACAACGTGCTCGGGGTCGCCCGGCACCACAACGCTGCCGTTCACCGACGTCACCACGAACTGGAGATAGAGGGGGATTGTGACCGCGCCGGCGGATGCGCCACCGGTCGGGGCTGGGGACGGTGCTGGCGTCGCGCCCGATGTGGGACGCGGAGATGCGGCAGCGGTGACGGCGTTGACGATGATCAGGGACGGGGTGACAACAGCCGTCAGCGTCGCGCCCCCGCGGCTGTACACGACCGTCATCGGATGGCCGTCGGCCTGAGCCGTGGCGGCGTGGAGGTCGGCGGACACGTCGGTCGCGTTGTCGTGCCGGATGGTCTTGCCGTCAACGCTGACGATGACGTCGCCATTGCGCAGGCCGGCCTGGTCCAGCGCCGCGCCGGGAAGTACGCGGGAATCGGTCGGGGTGGCGCCCCAGACGGTGAACAGAATGCCTGCGAGGAGGAAGTTGGCCACGACGCCGGCGAGGATGGTCGCCATCCGCTTGGGGATCGGTGCGCGGTAGAAGTTCCGCTCGCCGGCGTCGGCCTCCCCCTCGAGACCGAGCATGCCGGCCATCTTCACGTAGCCGCCGGCGGGGATCAGCCGGAACGAGTACGTGGTCTCGCCGCGCGTGAACGCGAACAGCCTCGGTCCGAACCCGACCGCGAACTCGTCGACACGAACGCCGCTCATCTTGGCCAGTACGAAGTGGCCGCCCTCGTGCACGAGCACGACCACGAGCAGCACCAGGACGATGGCCCCGACGGCGGTGAGGACGTCGAGGATCACGCCCGCACCGCGGCGCCGGGCAGACCGGCGGATGCCTCGTCTCGCGCCCACCGGTCGGCGGCGAGGATGTCCTCGAGGGTCGGGGTGAGCACGTGGGCGGCGCCGGCAACCGTGTGCGCCACCAGGGGCACGATGCCGTCGAAGCGCAGCCGGCCGTCGAGGAACGCGGCCACCGCCACCTCGTTGGCGGCGTTGAGCACAGCCGGGGCGATCCCACCGGTCTCCCCCGCCGATCGCGCCAGGGCCACCGCGGGAAAGCGGGCGGCGTCGACGTCGAAGAAGTCGAGCGGTGGTGCGCCGGCGAGCTGCATGTGGGCGGCGATCCCAGGAAGGCGTTCGCCACCCGAGATGGCCAGCGCGATCGGCACGCGCATGTCGGGGACGCCGAGCTGGGCGACCACCGCGCCGTCGATGAACTCCACGAAGGAGTGGACGATGCTGCGCGGGTGGATGACAACGTCGATGGAGGTGTAGGGAACGTCGAAGAGGAAGTGTGCCTCGATGATCTCCAGGCCCTTGTTCATCATCGTCGCCGAGTCGATGGTGACCTTGCGGCCCATGGTCCAGGTCGGGTGGCGCAATGCCTCCTCCACCGTGATGGCCGCGAACGTTGCCGGGTCGCGCTCGCGGAACGGGCCACCGCTGGCGGTGAGCACCAACCGGCGGACGCCGGCGATGCTCTCCCCGCGCAGGCACTGCCAGAGCGCGCTGTGCTCGCTGTCGACCGGAAGGATGCTCGCCCCCGCAGCCGCAGCCCGGTCCTTGACCAGCTCGCCTGCCATGACCAGCACCTCCTTGGTGGCGGTGGCCACTGTCCGACCGGCATCCAGAGCGGCCAGCGTGGGCAGCAGCGCGGCAGCGCCGGGGATGGCGACACAGACGACGTCCGACTCCATCGCGGCGATGGCGCACGCCGCGTCCAGGCCGGCGGCGATGCCGTCGGGCAGCGACTCGCCGGGCCGTGGCGCGACCAGGGCCGTCGCCTCGACGCCGAACCGGCGCGCCACGTCCGCCAGGCCGGCGGCGTCGCTGCCGGCGACCACCCCGACCAGCTGGAATCGGTCGGGGAAGCTGCCGATCACGTCGCAGCACTGCCGCCCGATCGAACCGGTGGCGCCGAGGAGCACAACCCGCCGGCGAGCTGCGCCGGGGGCACGGGGGTTGGTCATCGCATCATTCTCGGGGAAGCCGCCGTCGCACAGCCCTCACCCGAGCGAGATCAGGCGGTAGAAGCAGTACACCACCGGCGCCACCAGGACCAGGCTGTCGAGGCGGTCGAGCAACCCGCCGTGGCCGGGGATGAGCGTCCCGGAATCCTTGGCGCCCGCCTGGCGCTTGAGCGCCGACTCGGCGAGGTCACCCGCCTCGGCGGCCACCGCGACGAGCACCCCCTCGACCGCTCCCAGCCAGGGGCCGATGCCGAGCAGCAGATGCCCGAGCACCGCCGCGACGGCGGTCGCCCCGGCGAGGCCTGCGACCGCGCCCTCCACGGACTTGCGCGGCGAGAGCTGTGGGAAGAAGCGATGGCGCCCGAAGGCGCTGCCGACGATGTAGGCCCCGGTGTCGCAGGTGATCACCGCCACCACGGGCACCACCACGGCCTCGATACCGAAACCGTGGTCGCCGGGCCGCCAGGTGAGCAGGGCGACGTAGAAGCCGAGGGAGAATCCGACGTAGACCGCTCCCGCCACCGCGGCAATCCAGCCGCGCCAGGACATCCCCGACACCACCAGGCCGAAGAGCCCGGCGACCAGGGCGGCGCCCAGGCCGATGTCGAGCGCGGGGAGCCCTCCGGGGACGGCGAAGCGGATCGCGAGCCACACGGTGAGCGGAAGCAGGAGCCACAGCGGCGGAGCCGCGTCGAGGCGAGCGGCCAGCCCGGCGAACTCCCAGGCGCCGACCGCGGCCGCCGCGGCAACGACGGCCACGAAGACGTTGCCCCCGGCGAACACCGCCCCGGCGACGAGCAGGATGAGAAGGATCCCCGAGACCACGCGCACCGACGCCTGGCGCGAGGTGACCGGCGCCGCTCCGGCGGGCGAGGTCGCCGGGGCCACCCCGATCGTCGCCTCTCGGCTCAGAGCGAGGCCGGCGCCCTGAGCGCCCCCTCGACGAGCGGCGGGGGCTCGGAGACGGCGCCGAAGCGTCGATCGCGGCGGGCATAGGCAGCCAGAGCGCCCTCGATGGCGGCGGCACCGAAGTCAGGCCACAGCGTCTCGGTGACGTAGATCTCCGAGTAGGCGGCCTGCCAGAGCATGAAGTTGCTGATGCGCATCTCGCCGGCGGTGCGGATGATCAGGTCGGGGTCGGGCAGGCCGGTGGTGTACAGAGCCTGGCTGAGCATCGTCGGGCTCAGCGTGGTCAGGTCGACACCACGCTCGGCGAGGTCGCGGACGGCGGCGACGATCTCGTTGCGGCCCCCGTAGTTGATGGCCACGTTGAGGATCGCCCGGGTGTTGCCGCTGGTGCGCTCCTCGGCTGCCCGCACCTTCTCCTGGAGACGCGGGCTCAGCTTGCTGCGGTCGCCGATGGCGCGGATCTGGATGCCCTCAGCATGCATCTCGCCAACCTCAGAGTCGATGGTCTCGCCGAAGAGCTGCATCAGGGCTGCGACCTCATGGCGGGGGCGCGACCAGTTCTCGGTGCTGAACGCGTAGAGGGTGAGAATGTGCACCCCGGCCTCGTGGCAGGCCTCCATCACGGGGCGGATGGTGCGCACCCCGGCACGGTGGCCGGCGACCCGCGGGAGGTGGCGGCGGCGCGCCCACCGACCGTTGCCGTCCATGATGATGCCGACGTGGCGGGGCAACTCCGGGCTGGAGGGCTCCCGGATCGCGGCTGGGGCTGGCGGTCGATCCATGTGTACTGAAACGCCTTTGCGAATGGCGCGGTTTCGGGGAGACGGCGATCCGAGGTCAGACCTCGAGGATCTCAGCCTCCTTCTTCTGGGTGAGATCGTCAACCTTGCCGATGAAGCTGTCGGTGATGTGCTGCACCTCGGCGATGTTGCGCTCGATCTCGTCCTTGGAGACGTGCCCCTCCTTCTCCAGCCTGCGCAGGTGGTCGACCTCGTCGCGGCGAATGTTGCGCACCGAGATGCGCGCCTCCTCCGCCTTCTGCTTGACGAGCTTGGCGAACTCGCGGCGGCGATCCTCGGTCAGGGGCGGGATGGCGATGCGGATCACCTGCCCGTCGTTGCTGGGGTTGAGCCCGAGCTCGCCGCGCTGGAGAGCCTTCTCGATGGCCGCGATCGAGCTGCGATCATACGGCTGGATCACCAGCAGGCGCGCCTCGGGCGCGGTGATCCCCGCGATGCTCTGCAGCGGCGTCGGCGTCCCGTAGTAGTCGACCTGGACGCGGTCGATCAGCGACGGCGTCGCCCTCCCGGTCCGGACGCCGCCGAGGTCCTTCTGGAGAGCCTCGATGCTCTTCTCCATGCGCACCTCGGCGTCGACCAGGCGCTCCTGGATCTGCGCCTGGGAGTCCTCCGAACGGGTGCGATCACTCATGAGCCATCCCCCTGCGCATCGACACGGGTGCCGATGTCCTCGCCGAGCACCACGCGCTCGATGCTGCCATCGGCGAAGAGGTCGAAGACGATGATGGGAGTGGCATTGTCCATGCACAGCGTGAGCGCGGTGTTGTCCATGACCTCGAGGCCGCGGTTGAGGACCTCCATGTACGACAGGTGGTGCAGCCGCGTCGCCGACGGGTCCTTGTGCGGGTCGGCCGTGTAGATCCCGTCGACCTTGGTGGCCTTGAGGAGCACGTCAGCGCCGATCTCGGCGGCGCGCAGGGCGGCCGTCGTGTCGGTTGTGAAGAAGGGATTGCCCGTCCCGGCGGCGAGGATGACCACCCGGCCCTTCTCGAGGTGGCGGATGGCGCGTCGCGGGATGAACGGCTCGGCGACCTGCTGCATGGCGATCGCCGACTGCACCCGCGTCTGGATGTCGAGACGCTCCAGCGCGTCGCGCAGCGCCAGGGCGTTGATCACGGTGGCGAGCATGCCCATGTAGTCCCCGGCCACCCGATCGAGGCCATGGCTGCTGGCCTCCAGGCCGCGAACGATGTTGCCGCCGCCGATGACGACGGCGATCTCGACACCCAGCGCGTGCACGGCGCCGATCTCCTCGGCGACGCGGCGCACCGTGCCGTGGTGGATGCCGAAGGTGGACTGAGGGCCGAGCAGCGCCTCGCCGCTCAGCTTGAGGACGACGCGCGAGTAGACGGGGGCTCGCGTGGTCGGCGCCGCCATGCCGGTCACCTCAACCACGCCGGCGGATCCTGCCGGCTCGATCAGTTCGGCGACGGCGCGGTGGCACCGACCCCCATCGCGTCGGAGGCGGCGACGACCGCCGCCGACTCACCCACCTGGAAGCGGGCAAAGCGCGCGACCGTGATGTTCTCGCCAAGCTTGGCCACAGCATCACCGATCAGCTGGTTCACCTTCTTCTTGCCCTTCTCGTCGCGGACGTAGGGCTGCTCGAGAAGGCAGATCTCCGAGAAGAAGGCATCGAGCTTGCCCTCGACGATCTTCTCCTGGATGTTGGCCGGCTTGTCGACGACCTGGGTCAGGAACACCGCGCGCTCGCGCTCGACGATCACAGGGGGAACATCCTCGCGGCGCACGTACTGCGGCGCGCGGCCTGCGACCTGGAGGGCGAGCTCTTTGGCCAGCTGCTTGAAGTCGTCCGTCTTGGCGACGAAGTCGGACTCGCAGTTGACCTCGATGAGCACGCCGAGCTTCTGACCGGACACCCCGCCTCCGTGAACGTACGCCTCGACGACGCCCTCGTCGGTGGAGCGGCTGGCCTTGTCCGCGGCGCGCGCCAGGCCCTTGGCACGCAGCCAGTCCTTGGCCTTCTCGATGTCCCCGTCGGAGGCCACGAGCGCCGTCTTGCAGTCCATCATGCCGACGCCGGTCAGCTCGCGCAGCGTCTTGACCTGCGCCGCGGTGACGTCGGCCATCACCGTGCCTCCGTGTCTGCGCCGGCCGCGGCGAACTCCTCGACGGCAACCTCTGGGGTGCCGTCCTCGTTGGCGGACTCCGCCTGCGCCGCGGCGGCGCGCTCCGCCGCCTCGCGCTCCTCGCGCTCACGGACGGCAAGCTCCTCCTGCTCGCGCAGCTCACGCTCGCCGAGCAATTGCTGTCCCTCGAGGATGGCGTCCGTGATGGTGTTGACGATGAGCTTGCAGGCGCGGATGGCGTCGTCGTTACCGGGGATCACGTGCTGGATCTCGTTGGGATCGCAGTTGGTGTCGACGAGGGCGACGATCGGGATGCCGAGCTTGTTGGCCTCGCTGACCGCCAGGCGCTCCTTCTTGCAGTCGATCACGAACAGCGCCCCGGGCGGCCGCTTCATGTTGACCATGCCCGAGAAGTTGGCCTCGAGACGGTCGAGGTCGTCGCGGTGGACGTTGGCCTCCTTGGTGCTCATCCGCTCGAAGTCGCCCTTCTCCTGCATGCCGCGGAGCTCGAGGAGGCGGCGCAGGCGCCGCTGGATGACCGAGAAGTTGGTGAGCATGCCGCCCATCCAGCGATGGGTGACGAAGTGCTGGCCACTGCGCTCGCAGGCGTCCTGGATGGCGTCCTGGGCCTGCTTCTTGGTGCCGACGAAGAGCACCTTGTCGCCCTCGGCGACGAGCTGGCGCAGGAACGCGGCAGCAGCGTCGAGCTGCGTCTGCGTCTGCTGCAGGTCGATGATGTGGATACCGTTGCGAGCCGTGAAGATGTACGGGCGCATCTGTGGATTCCACCGGCTGGTCTGGTGGCCGAAGTGAACTCCGGCCTCCAGCAGCTGGCGTTTGGTTACCGCCGGCATGGGCGTGCCTCCCTGGGTTGGGTGTGTTCCTCCGCCCCGGATAATCCGCCGGTCACGACCCCGCAGCGGGGCACCCGTGCCGGCGTGGCCGAGGCGTGTGTAATGCCCCCAGTTTAGCAGGGCCGCGAATTCGCCCCGGCGGGCCTGAGCCAGCGGCGAGCCGAAGGCGAGCCCGGCGTGGATCTGCCTCGCCCCGTTAGAGAATGTATTTCCGCAAGTCGTCGTTCCTGACCAGGTCGGCCAGGCGCGAGCCGACATAGTCGGCGTCGACCTCCACGGGAGCCTCGGTGAAGTCCTCGGCGCGGAACGAGATCTCCTCGAGGATCTTCTCGAGGATGGTGAAGAGGCGGCGGGCGCCGATGTTCTCGTCCTGCTCGTTGACGGCGTAGGCCTGGCGGGCGATCTCGGCGATGCCCGCCCCCGTGAAGCGCAGTTCCACCCCCTCGGTACCGAGGAGGGCGCTGTACTGCTTGGTCAGGGCGTTGCTCGGCTCCACGAGGATGCGCTCGAGGTCCGCCTCGGAGAGGCTGTTCAGCTCGACGCGGATCGGGAAGCGGCCCTGCATCTCGGGGATCAGGTCGTTGGGGCGCGACATTGTGAACGCACCCGCGGCGATGTAGAGGATGTGGTCGGTGTGCACCGGGCCGTAGCGCGTGCTCACCGTCGAGCCCTCGAGCAGCGGCAAGAGGTCGCGCTGCACGCCCTCGCCGCTGACGTCGGGGCCGTGCTCGCTGTGCTGCCCGCAGATCTTGTCGACCTCGTCGATGAAGACGATGCCGTCATCCTCGACGGCGCGGATGGCCTCGTCGTAGACGCGGTCCACGTCGATGAGCCGGTCGGTCTCCTCCTCGCTGAGCGCGGTGCGCGCGTCGGCGACGGTCATCTTCTTGGTGCGCTTGCGCGGCGGAGCCATCTGCGAGAAGAAATCGGACAGCGACGTGCCCACCTCCTCGAGCCCGGTGCCGGCGAACCCCTCGAAGGCCGGTTGGAAGGGCTCCTCGACCTCGACCTCGATGAACCGTTCCTCGAGCTGGCGTGCGTTGAGGTGGCGCTCGAGCCGGCGCCGGATGGAGCGGCGGCGGCGCTGGCGCGTCACCTCGTCCTCGGGCTCGGCGCCCTCGGTGGCCCGATCCCTCGGCTGGGCGCGCTCCTCAGCGTCGACCAGGGTGTCAAGAATCCGCGCGGTTGCCGCGTCCCGAGCGCGCTCCTCGACCTCGGCGATGCGTGCGTCGTGCACCTCGCTGATGGTCTGTTCGAGCAGGTCGCGGACGATGGACTCGACGTCGCGACCGACGTAGCCCACCTCGGTGAACTTGGTCGCCTCGACCTTGAGGAACGGCGAGTTGGTCAGCCGCGCCAGGCGACGCGCGATCTCGGTCTTGCCGACACCGGTGGGGCCGATCATGAGGATGTTCTTGGGGAGGACCTCCTCACGCATCTCGTCAGTGAGCCGCTGCCTGCGCACCCGATTGCGCAGTCCGATCGCCACGGCGCGTTTGGCCGCCTGCTGGCCGATGATGTACTCGTCGAGGCGACGCACGATCTCGACCGGACGCAGTTCCTCGGAATGGGCAGTGGCGGGTGGCGCGGTCGGCGCCGCGGGCGGCGGGGCGGAGAAGAGCGCTCCCTGTCCGGCGGCGTCGAGCTGGCTGTCGTCGGGTGGGCTCTCGGTGGTCTCGATGGTGTCGGTCATGCGCTCGGGGCGGGCGTGGTGGCCAGCGTTTCGACGGCGATGGTGTCGTTGGTGTAGATGCAGAGCCGGGCGGCGATCTCGAGCGCCTTGCGGGCCACCTCGGCGGCGCCCAGGTCGGTGTTGTCGAGCAGGGCGCGGGCCGCGGCATGGGCGAAGGGGCCGCCACTGCCGATGGCGGTGAGGTCGTCGTCGGGCTCGATGATCTCGCCCTCGCCGCTGAGCAGCAGGAGCCGCTCCGAGTCGGCGGCGAGCAGCATCGCCTCGAGGTGGCGCAGATACTTGTCGGTGCGCCACTCCTTGCTCAGGCCCACGGCCGCGCGGAGCAGGTTGCCCTGGTGCTTCTCGAGGTGCTGCTCGAACTTGTCGAAGAGTGTGAAGGCATCGGCGACCGCCCCGGCGAAACCGACGATGACGCGGTCGTTGAAGAGCCGCCGCACCTTGACGGCGCGGTGCTTCATGACCACGTCGCCGATGGTGACCTGGCCGTCCCCGGCGATCGCCACCTGACCCGCGCGCTTGACCGCGACGATGGTGGTGGCATGGATGTTGCTCACCGAGCGGCCGCCTTCTCCGTCTTCGCGGCCTTGGGTGGCCGGTACTTGCATGTCGGGTACCCCGAACAGCTGACGAACGGTCCGTACCGCCCCTGCCGCTTGACCAGCGGCTTACCGCAGTCGGGGCACTTCTCGCCCGTGGGCTCGGCCGCCGCGGCCGGGGACGTCCCGCCGGCCTGGTTGGAACCGGCCTGGATGTACTTGCACGAGGGGTACCCGGTGCACCCCACGAAGCTGCCCTTGCGGCCCTGGCGGCGGGCCAGGGGCTTGCCGCAGTCCGGGCACGCCCCGAGAGCCTCCGCCGCGGCCTCGGCCGCGGTCCCATCGGCGCCGGCCGCGGGGGCGTCGCCCTTGATGTGCCGGCAGTTGGGATACCCCGAGCACCCCACGAACGGCCCGCGCCGTCCCTGGCGGAGCACCAGCGGCTTGCCGCACTCCGGGCACGCCTCGCCGGTCGGCTCCGCGGCCGCCTTGCGATCCTTGATGTAGTCGCATTCCGGGTAGCGAGAGCAGCCGGTGAACTCGCCGAACTTGCCCTCGCGGACCACCAGCGTGCCCTCGCCGCACTGCGGGCACACCTCGCCAGTGTCCCGGGCCGGAATCTTGACGCGCTCCAGGGTGGCCTCCGCCAGGCTCAGGGTCTTGGCGAAGGGGTCGTACCACTCCCGGATGGTGGGCTCGTACTCCCGCGTGCCCTCCTCGATGCCGTCGAGGCGCTTCTCCATCTCGGCGGTGAAGGCGACGTCGACGATGTCGGGGAAGTGCTCGCGGAGCACGCCGTCCACAGTCTTGCCGAGCTCGGTCGGATACAGGCGTCGCTCCTCCTGGCGCACGTAGTTGCGCTCCTCGATGACCTCGATGGTGGGCGCGTACGTCGAGGGGCGGCCGATGCCGCGCTCCTCCAGTTCCTTGATCAGCGATGCCTGGGTGTAGCGCGGTGGCGGCTGGGTGAAGTGCTGCTCGCGGAGGAATTCCACGCAGGGAAGGCGCTCGCCGCTGGTCAGCGCGGGCAGGCTGTTGTCATCGCCCTTCTCCTCATCCCGCTTCCAGACCCGCTGGAAGCCGTCGAACTTGAGCACCGACCCGGTGGCCCGGAAGAGGTGGTCGCCAGCAGCCAGCGACGCCCGCGTGTTGAGGAATTTCGCCGCAGCCATCTGGCTGGCCATGAACCGCCGCCAGATGAGGTCGTAGAGCCGGAACTGGGCCGGGTCGAGCTGGTCGCGGACGGATTCCGGGGTGCGGGTGACGTCCGTCGGCCGGATCGCCTCGTGGGCGTCCTGCACGTTGCCGGCCGCCGCCTTCTGCTGGCGTGGCGCGCCGGTGCGGACGTACTCCTTGCCGAATTGCGAGGTGATGTGATCGGCGGCGTGGGACCTGGCGGTGTCGCTGATCCGGGTCGAGTCGGTGCGCATGTAGGTGATCAGGCCCACCGGTCCCGAGCTGCCCAGCTCCGCGCCTTCGTAGAGCTGTTGGGCGAGGCTCATGGTCCGGCGCGGCGAGAACCGCAGCCGGGTGCTGGCATCCTGCTGCAGCGTGCTTGTGGTGTAGGGGATCGGCGCCTGCCGCGAGGTCTCGCGGCTCTCGATGCCCTCGACCACGAAGAGCGGGGTGGCGGCGGTGGGACGGCCGTCGGCGTCGATCCCGAGCGCCTCCGCCACGGCGTTGGCCTCCGCCTCGGTGCCCAGCTCCAACTTGTCGATCTCGGCAGCCGCGTCATCCCCGCGACGGCCGGTGAGCCGGGCCGGGAATGTGGCCCCGTCCTTCTCCAGGATGGCGTCGACGGTCCACGATTCCGTGGTGGCGAACGCCTCGATCTCGGTCTCGCGGTCGACGACGAGGCGCACCGCCACGGATTGGACGCGCCCCGCGGACAGCCCGGTGCGCACCTTGCGCCAGAGCAGCGGGCTGAGCTTGTAGCCGACCAGCCTGTCGATGACCCGGCGGGCCTCCTGTGCGTAGACCAGCCCGCGGTCGATCTTGCGGGGCTCGGCGAGGGCTGCCTCGACGGCCGTGCGGGTGATCTCGTGGAACACGATGCGGTCCGGGTCGTCGAGCTTGAGGGCCTGGGCCAGGTGCCAGGCGATCGCCTCCCCCTCGCGATCGGGGTCGGCGGCGAGGAGGGTCACGTCCGCCTTCCTGGCGGCGGCCCGCAACTCCTTGATCTGCTTCTCCTTGCCCTTGATCACCTGGTACTCGGGCGTGAAGCCGGCATCGATGTCGACCCCGATCTTGGATTTGGGGAGGTCGCGGACGTGGCCCATCGACGCCTTGACCGTGTACCCCGCGCCGAGGAACTTGGCGAGGGTGCGGGCCTTGGACGGGGACTCGACGATGATCAGGCGATTCGGCATTTCACTCAGGAGTCGCGCCGGAGGGCGCAGGGGGCGGCCGGCAGCGGCCGAGGGCCGGCCGATGATAGCAACGGGTTCGGACAATCACCCCGGCCTGGCGGACGGGGCAGTGCCTACACGGTACGCGCAACTCGCCCTCCGTAAACATCGGTGATGGCGCCACGAAGCTGGAGCGTGGTCAGGGCGGCCGCCAGGGGGGCCGATTCCATGCCTAGGGCGACCGCCAGCTCGTCGGGGTGCACCGGGTCGGGCCCGAGACCGTCGAGGACCCGGCGAAGGAAGGCATCGTCGCCGGCCGCCCCCATGGGGGCGCCGCAGTGTTGGGTGCGGAGGTGAGAGCGATGGCGAGCTGCCCCGGCGCCCCGACCAGAGCGCCGCGCCGAAGCTCGGGAACGGCCTCGAAGAGGTCGCCGATGCAGAGGAACGGCCGGACCCCGTCGCGGATGAGCAGGTTGGTCCCTTCCGAGCACGGGCTCCGGATCGAGCCGGGCACCGCGAGGATCTCGCGGCCAAGGTCGGCGCCCCACCTCGCCGTGCTCAGCGCTCCGCTCCGGGCGGTGCCTTCCACCACGATCACCGCCTCCGCCAGGGCCGCGATGAGGCGGTTGCGCCGCGGGAAGCGCCAGGTGTCAGGCGGGGCGTCCCCGGCGTCCTCAGATATGACGCATCCGCTCGCGGCGATGCGGTCGCGCAACGCGTGGTGCTCGCGGGGGTAGCAGACGTCGATGCCGCAGCCGAGCACGGCGAGGGTCGTGCCGCCGCCGTCGAGCGCGCCGAGGTGCGCGGCCGCGTCGATGCCCCGGGCCATGCCGCTGATCACGGTGATGCCTCGCGCACCAGGTGCACCGCGATCTCCCGCGCGGTGAGCAGGCCGCCGGGCGTGGCCCGCCGCGAGCCGACCACCGCGACGCATGCGGTGTCACCCGCAGGCAGCACGCCACGCACCCACAGCCGGGCGGGCGACGAGCCGAGGTGCTCGAGCCGCTCCGGCCAGCCCGGTTCGCCCCGCTCCACACATCGCACGGTTTCCGGCGAAGGGATCACGGCGGCGGCGACTCGCCGCGATACTGCAGCGCCTCCGCCACGTCCGTATGGCCCACCTCGCCGGCGCCGCGCAGGTCGGCGATGGTGCGAGCCACCCGCAGCACCCGGAAGAAGCCGCGGGCGCTCAGGTGCATGCGCTCGCCGGCATCGGCGAGCATGCGCGTGGCGGCGGCGGTTGCGGCGGCCACCTCCTGGAGCGACCGGCCATCCAGCGCTGCGTTGCGCGAGCGTCGTCCCGGCGGTGCGGGATTGCGGACCCGCTGCCGCGCCCGCGCCGCGTGGACGCGGTCGCGCACCGTCGCCGAGGTCTCGCCGGAGGAGCCGCCGAAGAGGTCGCGGAAGCGCTGCCGGGGAACGTTGATCACGAGGTCGATGCGGTCGCGGATCGGACCGCTCAGCCGGCTCGAATAGTCGGCAAGTGCCCGCAGGCTGCACCTGCACGCGACCTCGTCGCCCAGGTGTCCGCACGGGCACGGGTTGGCGGCGGCGACAAGCACGAAGTCGGCCGGGAAGAGGACGGCGCCGCGCGAGCGGACCACGCTGACGGCACGCTCCTCCATGGGCTGCCGGAGGGCCTCGAGGTGGCTGCGCGAGAACTCGCAGACCTCGTCGAGGAAGAGGACGCCGTTGTGCGCGAGGCTGATCTCGCCGGGCCGTGCCAGCCCTGTCCCGCCTCCGATCAGCCCGGCTCGCGACACCGAATGGTGCGGCGCCCTGTATGGCGGCCGCGTCGCTGTCGGGGGTCGCTCGCGGAGCGCGCCACGCAGCGAGTACAGCGCCGCCACCTCCAGCGACTCGGCGCGGTCGAGGTCGGGCAGCAGCGATGAGAACGCCCGTGCCAGCATGGTCTTTCCGCTGCCGGGCGGCCCCAGCATGAGCACGTTGTGGCCACCTGCGGCAGCAATCTCCAGGGCACGCTTGGCCTGCTCCTGGCCGCGCACCTCCGACATGTCGGCGAGGTCCTCCACGGCTTGGGTGGTGCCGGCGACAGCGGGGGCGATCGGTGCGCTCCCGTTGAGATGCTCGACGCAGCGCTGCAACGATGACACCCCGATCACCTCGAGCGAGTCGACGAGGGCCGCCTCGGCGGCGTTCTCCTCGGCGACGGCGAGCCGGCGCACCCCGGCGGCGCGCAGGCAGCGCGCCATCGGCAGCACGCCGGTCACGGGGCGCACGGAGCCGTCGAGGGCCAGCTCGCCGATGAATCCGTGGCCGTCGAGTTGGAGGGTGCGGTTCTCCAAGCAGAGGACGGCCATGGCGATGGCGAGGTCGAATGCGCGTTAGTGCCCCCGTTTGGTGGCGGCCTCCGAGCTCAATCCCCCGTCGCGCGATGCTCGGCGATTCATGGCTCTGTATCGTCCCGCCCATCCTGTCAGCGGAACGGAGGATACGGGCGTGACGCTCATCAACACGAACGGGATGGCATTCATTGGACCAGGCTCGGAGTGGTTCTGGGCCGCGCTCCAGTTCACGGCCCTCGCGATCACGTTCATTGCGATCTATCGCCAGCTCCGGATCGCACGGAGCCAGCGTGCGGTCGAGCAGGTCGCTGCGTTACACCGACAGTTCGAGGACGAGCGGATGTATCGCCATCAACTCGCGATCCTCGTCGCCGTCCGCGACAAGCTCGAGATCCCCATCGGGTCCGCGACAATCGTTGGCAACTACTTTGAAGGTTTAGGCTCGCTCAGCCGGAGCGGGCACCTTGACATCAAGCTGCTCTGGAGCTTGTACACTCTGGTCACCCTGCGCTGGTGGACAGTCATTGAGCCGTTTGTCCGAGTCAGACGAGCAGAACAGGAAAACGACTTCTTCTTTTCGGACTTCGAGTGGCTCGTCGGAGTGTTCATTAGGATGAATCGTCGAGTACGCGAAGCCGAATCCATCGACCTTGCCAAGTGGCTTGCGTCTGGCTCGATTGAAGGCCTCCAAGACAGTATCCGGATCGAGCAGGCGCTCCGCACCGTCACCATCGCCCCGTCGGACAGCCTCGACACTGTCCAATCAGCAGCAGCTGCATCGGCTCCGCCTCCCAGCCTGACGGCTGAAAACGAACATGAGCGGCATTCCGACTGACCGTACCGTGAAGGAACGCGGATCGTGAGGTCGATTGCGCGTTATCCCCGCTATTGGGCGCGGTTGGCGAACCGGCCTACGTCAGCCCGTTGGCAGCTGGCCGAGTTGCTCGAGCACCGTGTGACGGTCGTAGTACGCTGTCTCTTCGACGATCTTGCCGTCGACTACGCGGTCGATATACACCCCTCGCTCCCGAAGCGTTCTGCCGGTCGCCTCGACCCGCTCCCCGGTAGCGAGCGTGAGCGGCCCCGACTGTGTGGCAGTGGATCTCACCTCGGTGATAACCGTGTCGCCGTCGACGTACCGTCGAGCTGGCTGCGCCATCAGCACCGCCGCAAAGCCGCGGCCACCGCATCCCATCGCAAGCGGTGGCTTCGTGAGCATCCATGACAACCAGCGTTGTAGTACTAAGCAGCCGTGCGCATGCGTCGGGGGCGCCAGAGCGAAAGCAGCACCAAGGCGGCGCCGGCTCCTGTGATCGCGCTCCCGAAAGCCACCGAAGGAGCGGAGCCGGTTGACGGTGTCGCGATCGCGGCGGTGCCGTAAGTGAAGAAGGCGCTCACGGTGCGATCATTCCCCGCAGTCAGCGTCTGCTTTCCGAACATCTGCCCGGGATGGTCCGGCGTGACTCGTCCGGAACCCCTGATGAACACGAAGGTCTCAGTCGCTCCAGCGGGGAAGGTCATCGTTTGCACGAATGTGTGGCCGCTTCCTGAGCAGGGAGCGTTGCAGAGTTCCACGCCGGTTTCTCCCCACTGGACCGCAAATCCGTCCGCCTTCAGAGGCGTGCCGTTGATGGTGAGCTTGAATGTGATCGTGACCTGGCGAGTCGTTTGTGCCCGAGCTGGCGATGCCACAAACGCTAGAGCGGCCATGACCAAGCTGCAACCTGCCACCAAACCGAGAACCCGTTTCACGGTCGTCTCCCCGCCGCCCGGACGCCTAGAAGGGCGCTTCGTGGTCGGCGTCCATAGAACGATGTGTGGCCGATTTCGTTCCGCAGCGACAGCCGGGAGCGAGTGCGCTCCCGATGTCGTGAGAAGCAATGAGGACAGCGGGGCCGTCGACCGCATCGCCTCGATGCGCGCTGAGGCCCGCGACACCTGGGGGCGGCCCGGCGGACCGGTGCCACGGCCCGGACATCTGCCGGGACGCCCCGCTGGCGGAGGCCCGGTCCGACCCGGTCAGATCTGCGCGACAGCTTGGTCGAAGTGGGCGAGCTGCGGTTCGGTGCCGGCGACCAGAATCCGGTCTCCGGGAGCGACCACCAGGCCGTCGTTGATGGAGGTGATGAGTTGGTTGTCGTGCTGCATGGCGAGGATCTGCGCGCCCGCCAACTCCTTGCGCCGGATGTCGCCGACGGTCCGGTTGCCGAGCGGGGAACCCGGTGGCAGGAGACGCTCCTCAATCTGCACGCCGAGGTTCTGTCCTTGGATGACGATGTCGATGTAGTCGGCAGCGAGCGGCTGGACGGCAAGATGCGCCATCCGGTTGCCCGCCATCGTGTAGGGGCAGATCACCCGGCTGGCACCTGCGGCCAGCAGCCGATCCTCCGCGTCCGGCTCCGAGGTGCGGGCGACGATGTAGAGGGAGCTGTTGAGCGATCGGGCGGTCAGGGTCACATACACGTTGATCACGTCGGAGTCAGCGCACGCAAGTAGCCCGCGAGCCCTGCCGATGTGAACGGCCTCCAGGATCGCGGGACGGGTTGCGTCACCCTCGTAGTAGAGATAGCCGGCCTCCCGGGCAAAGGCGATGGCGCTGGGCGTGGTGTCCACGACCACGAACGGCGTGTCACTCTTTCGCCGCAGTTGCTCCGCCGATCGGCGACCCACCCGTCCGAACCCCGAGATGATGTAGTGGTCAGTGAGGCCGTCCATCTGTTTGCGCCTCCGACGCTGCTGCCATGACCCGCGCACCCCGCCCTCGATCAGGAACTCGGTGAGACTGCCGAGGACGTAGATCCCGGTCCCCACGCCCGCCAGGACGAGGACCATCGTGAACACTTTCGCGGCCGGCGACAAAGGGCCTCCCGGGAAGTACCCGACCGTGGTGATCGCTGAGACCGCCGAGACGGCGGCGTCGATCGGTGAGAGGCCGGCAACCATGAACCCGACGGCGCCGGCAACCAGCAGTCCGACGAGAACTGCCCCGCCTGTGATCAGCCGCCGCGGCGCGGAGGCGTGGCGAGCGGCAGCAGGCTCGGCTCGATCGGAGGGAACACGGCTCCCCCGCAGCGGCATGGGCAATGGCAGCCTCCACACTGATCAGGAAGCCCGTCCGGTGTCCGCCAGCCGGGGTGGGGCCTATCGCTGGGACCGGTGCGCATCGTGGCGAGCACACCGGATCTCGTCAATCACGGTGCCGGGTATTGCAGAAGGTCGAGGATGACGGCGCCTCCCGGCGACTCGGAGGACCACCACCCCCACGCACCCAACCTGGCGCCCGCCACACCTGGGCCTGCTCGCAGGCGCGGCGGAGCACGATTGCGTCGATGCGCGTCGGCCGGCTTTCCCGCCCTGCGCATGGCGGTGAACCTGTCGGGGAGCAACCTTGGCCACCTCGACCTGGTCGCCGCCAATCTCGAGCTCGAGCTCACCGAAAGCGTGGCGATCGCCGAGTCAGTTGGCGCCCTGGCGACCCTCCAGGACCTCAAGGCGCTGGGCCTCCACCTCGCCATCGACGACTTCGGCACCGGCTACTCGGCGCTCTCCCGCCTGCGGGCGGACAATCGGCATGGCATCGGTGAGGTCGAACCCCGTCCCCTCCTTGCGGACCTCGGCGGGCGCCAGGTTGACGGTGAGCCGGCGTGTCGGGAAGGCGAACCCGGCGTTGCGGATCGACGCCCGAACGCGCTCCCGTGCCTCCTGGATGGCCCGGTCGGTGAGGCCGACGATGGTGAAGTTGGGCAGCCCGTTGGCGATGTCGGCCTCCACCACCACCGGCACCCCGGCGAGGCCCTGGACGCTGCAGCCGATGGCACGGGAGAGCACGCCGCCATCATACCTACACTGGTTTGTGTATGTCGAGTAGGCTGACCTCGAGAGGCTGTTCTTGGTCACGGCGCGGCGATCGCTCGCGGTAGGCTGCCCTCATGAACCTGAGGTCACGACTGTCGCTCGCCGGGCTGACCGCGCTGATCGGCGGGTCGGGCGTCCTGCACTTCGTCGTCCCGCGCTCGTACCAGCGCATCGTCCCCGCCCCGCTGGCGGAGTGGCGCGGTGGCGTCGTCGCCCTGAGCGGTGTTGCCGAGATCATCTGCGCCCTTCTGCTGCTCACGCCGCGCACCCGCAGACTGGGAGCGTGGGCAACGGTGGCGCTGCTGGTCGCGGTCTTCCCGGCCAACGTCCAGATGGCGCTCGACGGAGGCTACCCGGACGCACCGTTCCCCGCGAACAGCGCGGTCGGGGCCTGGCTGCGGCTGCCCTTGCAGGTGCCGCTGGTGTGGTGGGCGCTCAGCCTCCGGCGCCCGCCGGAGGCCTGACGGCTCAGGCTGGCGCTGCGTCGAGGACGCGGTTGAGGGTCTCGTCTGGGGTGATGCAGGTCTGGAACTGGGCAACGGCACCCCCGGCGAGACTGGGCACGCCGACGTGGGCCATCTGCCGCACGGCGATGATGCGCAGCCGGTGCGCGTTGCCGTTGCCGTCGTACCAGGTGATGATCGAGCCGACACCCATGTGCAGGAGCGGGGTGAACACACCGGGGTTGTGGCCCACGAAGTAGGTGCGGCCGCCGACGCAGGTGTCGATGGCGGCAGACGACCGGGTCAGCACGGTGTGGCCTGAGCAGTCGCTGTAGTAGGAGACGCCGGTGTTGAGGGTGCCGTCGGCGCTGACGAGGCGGCTGCGGTAGGACACTGGCGCGGACGGTGGGGCCGCGCGTGGCAGCGGGGCCACATGCGCGGCGGGGGCAGGACCAGCCGGTGCGGGGGCGGCGGCAGGACCAGCCGGTGCGGGGGCGGGGGCAGCGGCCACCGCAGGCGCAACCGGGGCCGGGTAGGGCTCGCTGCGACCGAGCAGGGACGGGCGCACGGTGAAGCCGGTGGCGCTCGCTGCGGACTGGACGTGCCTGGTCGAGGACCCGGTGGTGGTCAGCGCGGCCGCCCAGTCTCCCCCGCCGGTGATACCGAGGGTGATCGATCCCGCCATCGCCGTGGCGATGACGGCGGCGCGGACGCGCGAGCGGGACGAAGAACGAACGGGAGCCATGGGGCGCACCTCCAGGTGGGCCGGCTCCTCTGCTTCTTCGGTAGCCAGGCTGTCTCGGAAGGAGACCCTTGGCTTTGCGTCACCACCTCGCGGTGGCTTTGCTCTTTTCGGAAGCCGACGGTGATCAGGCTATGACGGCGGCGTTGCGACCACGGTGGATGTCGGCGCGGCAACACCGTTTCGTCATCGCGACGCGACGGCTGGTGGCGAAACCTCTGGGTCAGCCGTCCTGGACGGCGTCCCTGATGTGCTCGCAGCGGGTCACCGCCATGTGCTCGTCGAGCAGTAGGCCGAGCACGTCGATGCGGCACGGCTGCTTCTGGCGCTTGGTCGCGGAGCGATAGGTCTCGAGGAGGATGCGCAGCTTCTGCCGCTTGCGGGCATCGACGGCCTCCTCGGGCAGACCGAAGGCCACGCCACGGCGCGCCTTCACCTCGACGAGCACGAGCGTCTCGCCATCCTCGGCGACGATGTCGATCTGCCCGATCTTGTTGCGCCAATCGCGCGCGAGGATGCGGAATCCCTGCTCCTTGAGATACTGCAGGGCGGCGTTCTCACCGGCATGACCGACCCGTTCGCGGAGCGGGCGCGCCGGCGGGAGCGCCTCGGGCGCGCGCCGGCCGCGCTCAGCCGTTGTCGGTCTCGGCGTCGCCCGCGGCGGCCTTGACCGCCCGCGGCTCCGCCGTCCTCACGTTCGAGGTGGCCGCGTCGTCCGCGACCTCGTCCTCCGCAACGACCTCGTCCTCCGCCACCTCATCGATGGGCAGATCCTCGTCGTCGACGTCGCCGGGGACTTCCGGTTCGGCGCCGGCCGCAGCGGCCTCGCGGCGCGCCACCATGGCACCACCGCCGATCGGCTCGCGACGCTCGCGGATGCGGGCTCGCTTGCCCACCTTCTCGCGCAGGTAGTACAGCTTGGCGCGGCGCACATCGCCGTGACGCAGCACCTCGATGCGGTCGAGGCGGGGCGAGTGCACCAGGAAGGTGCGTTCGACGCCGACACCATGCGAGACACGGCGGACCGTGAAGCTGGTGTGCAGGCCGGTGGTGCCATTGACGGCGATGACCACGCCCTCGAACACCTGGATACGCTCGCGCGTGCCCTCGACGACCTTGACGTGCACGCGCACGGTGTCGCCGGAGCGCAGAACCGGAACCTCCGGCTTCTCCTGCTCACGTTGGAGCAGGTCGATGACATTCACTTGTTTCCTCCGGGAATCGCGTGCAACCGTACCAGATCTGGTCGGAGACGCCGGGTCTGTTCCTCACTCTGTTGACGGCGCCACGCCGTGATCGCCGCATGGTCTCCACTGCGCAGTACCGCCGGGACCTCACGGCCCTCGAACTCCGCCGGGCGCGTGTACAGTGGCGGCTCCAAGCCGCCCGCGGTAATGCCGCTGAACGTCTCCTCCTCCAACGACTCGGGCGAGCCCACCACGCTGGGCACCAACCGAGCCGTGGCCTCGATCACAGCCATGGCAGCGACCTCGCCGCCGCTGAGCACGTAGTCGCCCACCGACAGCTCCTCGCCGATCTCCGCGCGCGCCCGCTCGTCAACTCCCTGGTAGCGACCGCAGACGAGCAGCACCGCCTGCTCTCCGGCGAGTTCGCGCGCCACGTCCTGGGTGAACACCCGTCCCTGCGGGGACAGCAGGATGCTGCGCAGGCCCGGCACCTCGCTGCGCAAAGCCCGCAGCGCCCGCGTGATGGGCTCCGGCTTGAGCACCATGCCGGCGCCGCCGCCGAACTGCATGTCGTCGACCTGGCGATGCTTACCGGTGCTGTGCTCGCGCAGATCGTGCACGTGCAGCTCGACGCTGCCCGCCTCGAGCGCGCGCCCAACGATGCCGATGCCCAGCGGCCCGGGAAATACCGACGGGAAGATGGTGAGGACGTCGAATCGGATCACTCGTCGTCCTCGGGCCACGGGGTGATCACGATGACCCCGCCGGCGACATCGACCGAGCGCACCCACTGGCGGACCATGGGGTAACGCCGCTCCTCCGCACCCCGCGCCACGACAATGACGTCACTGGACGGCTGGACCTCGATGTCGCGCACGACGCCAAGGTCCTCGCCGGTGTCCGACACCGCGCGAAGGCCCACCAGCTGCCAGATGAACCACTCGTCCTTGGGCAGCTGTCGTGCCTGCGACGGCGTGACGCAGAGGTAGTCGCCGGTCAGGGTGGCCACCTCCTCGCGGGTGGTCAGCTCACGGAATGACAGGAGCATCTCGTCCCCGTCCAGGGGCCGTGCCGCGGCCACGGTCAGCATCCGCCGGCCCCTCTCCCCCACCAGGACGGTCCCGGCGGCAAAGCGTTCCGTGCCGCCTCCGAGCCGTTGCACCCGCACCTCACCGCGCACGCCGTGGACACGGCGCACGTGGGCGACACGCAGCAGCGCCGGCGCCGCCGCGGTGGATGCGGGCTGCGAGGTCTCAGGCATGCCGTCCCGCGTCGGCGAGCTCGACCTGGACCCGTTCATGCTTGCGCAGGCCGGCGGCGCGCACCACCGCGCGGATCGCCTCGATGTTGCGGCCACCCTTGCCGATCACCTTGCCCATGTCCTCGTCGGCGACGGTGACCTCGATGATCGTCGTCCGGCCGCGGGGGATGGCGTTGACGTTGACCGCCTGCTTGTTGCCGACGATGTGCTCGGTGATGAAACGGGTGAGGTCTGCGTAATCGCTCACGGTGTGACGTCCGCCTCCGCGGCGTCGGCCTGCGCCGCCGGCTCGGTCTCGGCGTCCGCAGCGGTCTCCGCCTCGGCGGTGGGCTCAGCCTGCGCAACCGGCTCCGCGTCCGCGGCGGCCGGCTCGGCTGTCGGAGTCTCCACTGCGGCCGTTGGCGCCGCCACCGTTGGCGCCGCCGCCGTCTCGGGCGCCGGCTTGAACACGCGGGGCACCTTGGCGAGGATGCCCTGCTCGACGAGGAGCGCACGCGCCGCATCGCTGGGCCGGGCGCCCTTGCGCATCCAGTCGCGCACCTTGTCGGCGTCGACCTGGACCTTGGCCGGGTTGGTCAGCGGGTCGTAGTAGCCGAGCAGTTCGATGAACCGGCCGTCGCGCGGGCTGCGCGAATCGGCGACCACGAGCCGGTAGAAGGGCCGCTTCTTCGCGCCCATCCTCTTCAGGCGGATCTTGACCAAAACCTCTCCTTTTTTCCTGCGGCCGTGATGGCCGTCACAACGGAAGCTGACTGGTATCGATGTTGCGCAGCTGCTGGAGCATGCGGGCCTTGCCACGCATCCCCTTGGTGCCCTTGCCGCCGCCGCCGAGCATCTTCATGACCGACTGCATCTGGTCGAAGCCCTTGAGCAGCTTGTTCACCTCGGCGATGGACGTGCCGCTGCCGGCGGCGATGCGCTTGCGGCGCGATCCCTTGATCACCTCGGGATGGCGCCGCTCCTGGGTGGTCATCGATAGCACGATCGCTTCCATGCGGGCAAGGTCCTTCTCGCCGGGGATGGCGCCGCCCTGCTGCTGAGCCTGGGCTAGCATCTTCTTGCCGCCCGGGAGCATGCCGAAGACGCCCTCGAGCGGCCCCATCTTGCGCACCTGGCGCATCTGCTCCAGCCAGTCCTGCATGGTGAGCTTGCCCGCGAAGGAGCGCTCCAGCATCTGGTCGGCCTGTTTCTGGTCGACGTTCTCCTGGGCGCGCTCGATGAGCGTGAGAACGTCGCCCATCCCGAGAATGCGCGAGGCCATCCGATCGGGGGCGAACGCCTCGAACTCCGACGGCTTCTCGCCGATGCCGCAGTAGAGGATCGGCTTGCCGATCGACTCGCGCATCGAGAGGGCGGCGCCGCCGCGCGCGTCGCCGTCGAGCTTGGTGAGGATGACGCCGTCCACGCCGACCGCGTCCTCGAAGGCCCTGGCGACGTTCACCGCCTCCTGTCCGGTCATGGCGTCGACGACCAGCAGGGTGTCGTGGACGTCGACGCGGCGGCGGATCTCCTTGAGCTCCTCGAGCATCGCCTCGTCGATCTGCAACCGGCCGGCGGTGTCGAGGATGACGACATCGCAGTTGAGGCGCCTGGCCTCATCCACCCCGCGCCGGGTCAGCTCCGGGGGCTTGGCCTTGCCGTCCGGCATGGCCACGGGGATCTGGTTGTCCTTGCCGAGCCGCTCGAGCTGGAGCGCCGCCGCGGGGCGGTAGGTGTCGGCCGCCACCAGGAGGGGGCGATGACCCTCCTTGCGGATCGACAGTGCCAGCTTGGCGGCGGTGGTCGTCTTGCCGCTGCCCTGGAGGCCGACCAGCATGATCACCGTCGGCGGCTGTGGCTGGTAGCGGATGCGCCTCTGCTCGCCGCCGAGCAGCGCGGTCAACTCCTCGTTGACGATCCTGACGATGGTCTGGCCGGGAGTCAGCGATTCCAGCACCTCGCTCTGCACGGCGCGCTCGCGGATGCGGTCGACGAACGCACGCGCCACCTTGAAGTTGACGTCGGCCTCCAGGAGGGCGAGCCGCACCTCGCGAAGCCCGGCCTCGACGTCCTCCTTGCTCAGCTTCCCCTTGCCGGAGAAGCGCTTGAAGATGTCGCCGAGGCGGTCGGAGAGGGAGTCGAACATCAGGCCGTCCGCCGCTCCAGCAGCTCGATGCGGGAGCGCAGCCTGGCCTCGTACTGGTCGCGGCGGTCCAGCTCGGCGGCGAGGCTGAGGCGCTCCTCGAAGTGCTCGAGTTGGGCGATGGCGCGGCGAACCAGGTCGTGGGCGCCGCTCCGGCTGCACTCGAGGTGCTCGGCGAGCTCGGTGATCGACCAATCCTCGTCGAGGTGCAGTCGCGACGCCTCGCGCTGGTGATCGGTGAGCACGCCGCCGTAGACGTCGAGGAGACGCTGATGGCGCAGATGGTCCGAGGAGCGGACCGACGGCGTGCGGGCGCGTGTCAAGGGCAAAGCCTTGACATCATACCAGGGTCGGTCAGCCTCGGGCGGGCACCTCGAGGACGCCAGCGAAGAGGGCGTCGAGATAGGCCGGTGGGTCGAATACGTTGAGGTCATCAATTCCTTCGCCGAGCCCGACGAGCTTGACCGGCACGTCGAGCTCCGCCTCGATGGCGAGAATGGTGCCTCCCCGCGACGTCCCGTCGAGCTTGGTCAGCACGATCCCGGTCAGCTGCATCGCCTCGTGGAATGCGCGGGCCTGGGCGATGGCGTTCATCCCGGTGGGCGCCTCGATCACCAGCAGGGTCTCCTGCGGTGCCTCCGGCAGCGCCCGCTGGATCACGCGGCGCACCTTCTCGAGCTCGGCCATGAGGTTGCTCTTGGTGTGCAGCCGGCCGGCGGTGTCGACGAGGACGACGTCCGCGCGACGGGCCAGCGCCGCCTGGATGGCGTCGTACACCACGGCTCCCGGGTCGGCGCCGGGCTGGTGGGCGACGACCTCGGTGCCGCTGCGGTCGGCCCAGAGTCGCATCTGGTCGATGGCCGCGGCCCGGAATGTGTCCGCCGCCGCGATCAGCGGCGTCAGGCCCTCACCACGGAGGCGGTGGGCGAACTTTCCCAGCGTGGTGGTCTTGCCACTGCCGTTGACGCCCACCACGACGACCACGCTGGGCCGCGCGTCGAGGTGCAGCGCGCGATCCCGGACCGTCAGCAGCGCGAGCATCTCCGCCTTGAGCGCAAGAAGCGCCTCCTCGGCGCTGCCGATGCGCTCGAGCCTGACCCTCTCGCGCAGGGAGGTGACCAGGCGTTCGGCAACGCCCATCCCGGCGTCGGCGCCGATGAGGATCTCGAGCAGGTCGTCATAGAAGTCGTCGTCGAGGTCGCGGCGGAGCAGGACGGTGTCGCGGACCTGTTCGCTGAAGGCCAGCGAGGCGCTGTCCATGCGCCGCGACATGCGCTTCCACCAGGACTCGCGGTGCACCCGGGAGACGACCTCGTCGCTCACCCCGGAACGCTCAGACCGCGGCGCGGATGGTCGACTGGCGGAGGCCCACCACGTTGCCCTCGGGGACGGTCTCGCCCGAGTCGGCGTCGAAGCGCACGCTGATCACCGAGCTCATCCCGTCGCCGTCGCTGGTCACCCCGTGCAGTGCGTCCGCGGCCGCCATGGTGATGTGGTTGTGGGTGACCACGATGAACTGCTGCGCGGCGGCGAGGCGCTTGAGCAGCCGGGTGAATCGCAGCACGTTGCTGTCGTCGAGCGGCGCGTCGACCTCGTCGAAGACGTAGAACGGCGACGGGTTGACCTGCTGCAGGGCGAGGATCACAGCCAGCGCCGTCAGCGCCCGCTCGCCGCCGCTCAGCAGGCTGAGTGGTTGCAGCCGCTTGCCCGGAGGCTGGGCGAGGATCTCCACTCCCGCGCGGCGCGTCAAGTTCTTGCCGGTGCTGTCCTCAACGTCGTCGTCCGCGGGCGGCTCCTCGCGGCGCAGTGTGGCCCGGCCGCCGGGGAAGAGCTCGGCGAAGAGCTCGTGGAAGTGCACGGAGACGGCACCGAACACCGCCTCGAAACGGCCGTCGATCGCGACCGTGAGGCGGCCGGCCATCGCCCGGATGTCGGCGCAGGCGCTGCCCAGGTCGTCGCGACCGGCGCGGAGCACGGTGACGCGGGCGGCGAGCTGTTCATGCTGCTCGGGGGCGAGCGCGTTCACCGGCCCCAGCGCGGTGATCCGCCGCTCGAGGCGGATGATCTCCCGCTCCGCCCGGTCCGCGTCCCCCGCCTGGGGCTCGGGGCCCTCGTCATCGACATCGTCGCGCAGCGCGTCGGCAAGCTCGGCGACCCGCTCGCTGGCCGACACCACCTCGGCGTCGGCCGCGCCGCGCTCGTCCTGGGCTCGGGCGAGCACCACCGCGACCTCGCTGCGCTCGGCCTCCAGCGAGGTAACGGCCCGCTCGCTCTCGGCGAGGTCGGGGGCGGTCGACTGCAGCGCGGCCATCGCCTCGGCGACGGCATCCGTGCCGGCGGCCAGTGCGGCCCGGGCTGCCCGGCCGTGGGCGAGGGCGCCGAGCACCTCCAACTCGACGCTGAGGAGGCGGATCCGCGCCGCGGACCGGCGGCCCAGCGCGATCGCCAGCGCCTGCCGCGCGCCGTCGAGCCGGCGTCCGCGCTCGGACGTCTCGATCTCGAGGCGCGCGGCATCCGCCTCCGCCGCACGAAGATCCTCGGCGGCCCCGGCGACGGCCGCGACGCCCGCCGCCGCAGCCTCCCGTGCGCCGCCGGCATGGTTCCGGGCGATCTCGAGCTGGGCCTCGGCGGCACTCAGGTGGACCGCCGCCGCACCGTCCGCGCCGGCGAGGGAATCGCGCTCGCGGTCACGGTCGGCGAGCTCCGCCTCGACCGCTTCGACACGGCGATGCTCGGCGGCCAGAGCGTCGGTCGCGGCCGTGGCTCGGGTGGTGGCGCCCACGGCCTCGATGCGCGCGGACTGCAGTTCCTCGGCAAGGTCCCGATCGGCGCCCTCCGCGGCGGCGAGGCGCCCGGCCATCGCAGCCCGAGCTGCCTCGGCGGCGTGCTCGGCGGCCATCGCCTCCTCGGCCGTGGCGGC
>OCZT010000361.1_pt1 | contig 44407 bp, 69 predicted proteins | sample 1539031 | NCBI WGS metagenome assembly OCZT01 (sample SAMEA3539308, study PRJEB22396) | soil metagenome | biome: tundra; feature: field; material: soil | place: USA | collected 2010-05 | depth 0.15 m
GTTTTAAGTGCTGGCATCCTTGGTCCTTTTCTAGGTTTTGCTGTTGGCATCCTTACTAACGGTGCACTTCTACTTCTGCCTATTTGATTACTCAATGGCGAAATATTTCTACCGTATTTCATTTTCCTCTTTTAACAATGCTTTCGGCAATTGCCTTAGCTTGTTCAAAAGAAACTTTTTTTCTAGGATTATCTTTTGAAACTGGCTTTCGAGTGTTACCTCTTACGCCCTCTTTCATGATTTGCTTAATCTTGGCTCCTACTGCGTCTTCTGCCATATTCTTATAATACAATATCTAGAAATTATGTCAAGTCCCCTTTATGTTCCGAAGGGGTTCCCAGTTCCTACTGGTTGTCCTTGCATAATTGCTGCTAATGGTGATCCTGGCATTGGAGGTCTACCCTGTGCTGGATTTTGAAGTTGCCCTGGTGGTTGTCCTCCAGGTGCCTGACCTGGTGCACCTCCTGGTGCTCCACCTGACTCTGGTCCCGCAGGTGCTTGTCCTGGTTGTGGTTGAGGCTGACCTTGTTCTTGTGGAACAGAACCACTAGATCCATATTCCTGTTCTAGATAAACTTGATGTCTCTCAATATGTTTTTGAACTAATTCATCTGCTCCTTGACCTAAAGCATCTTGGTGAATCGCTATATGAACAACGTGGTCATCATGTGGATCTACAGGCATATCTTTACTCTCCATAACCATCATTTCGTTCTCAGTCATAGCTAATCCATACTGATCTTCTTCTCCTGGGTTTCCACCCTGACCACCTTGTTGTTGCATGTTAAGATTTTTACTAAGAAGAGCTTCTTTTCTAGTTTCTTGAACAATCTTATCAATATCTCCAAATTCCCATAACCTAAGGAATGTTTTCTGGTCAATAGCTCCCATTTTAAGTAAATTGATGGTTTTTTCTTGCATCATTTCCTTTGTATATCCTAACCATGAACCAATTGTTACCCTGATGTTGTTATCTTCTCCTAAAACTGCTAAATCTACCCAATCTGGACCGATTTTTACCTGTTTTTTAGACTTATTTCGACCTGATTTTGAACCTATAACCGCAAAATACTTCTCTTCGCCTTCCCTAACACCCATTGCTCTAATAAATGTATAAGTATCTAGGTTTCTAGCCGCACATCTTAGTACTCTAAGACCAACTTGTTCTAAAAAGTCCTCTAAATTGTCTACTAAATCATCTTGATTGGTTGCATCTGCCTGTTTAAGTTCAGCGATACCAATTCCAGCTTTAACTCCAGTTGGAACACGTCCTAGAGAGGCATCGTGAGCTCCTCCAACGTCCTCTAGATAGCGATTCATTCTATCAATCTGTAGAGATACAGCTTGTGGTAAATTAGGCAATTCTAGAGCCTTAACCTCAGAACCTCTGTTTTTAGTGATAATTTCCCCGTGAACGTTGTGAATAGCTCTAACTCCTGAGTCTCTATCAACAACAATTCTACCCTTAGCCACTCTATGGTTATAGTCATAGACTGAAGACTCTAACATGTCAATAACTCTATTAATAGGGATAACATGTTTCATCCAACTTTCACCATATATATCTTTTGGATTAAGATCAGCCCTATACATAACAAATGGAAAAGTATCATCTTCAAAATCTTCCCAAATCAACGGAGTGGTGTTTTGATCTGTCCAAACTACTTTTCTAATGAATAATTTGCCGTCTTTATCTCTAAGTTTATAATATCCCTCATATAAGATAATATTTTCTGTATCATCAAATCCTCCACTATCTAAGACTTTCATGGCCTGAATGATAAATTGTTTATATTCAGATACAGCTAACTTAGCTTGAGATGAAGTAACTTCTCCCAATGCTTGTTTATCAAAGTCAGTATTAGCCCTAACACTTCCAAGATTAGTTCTTACTGCCTTTACACATCTCATAGCCTCGTCAAAGGACTCAGCAAATCTATCTACATAAAAATCAAACGGATCAATAAGATACATTTTTACTTCTTTTGCTTCTGAATCATAATAAATTTCCCATGGGCCACCAACTGAAAATGTTAATCCTTGAATAACAGTTTCTTTAATTCTAGTCTTAATCTTATTTTTATCAAACCAATAATCTAGATATCTTCCTGCATATCTAGCTTGGTTTTCTGAGGTATCTGTTCCATAACGAGGCATAACTTCAAACTTTGGTCTAAAAGAAGTTACTTGGTTTCTAATTGAACGCATTTGGGCAGCAACAATATTTATTGGTATTTTGGCGTTCTGTCTTGAGGCTAATACTATAGTTTGTGAGTTTGGTTGATATCTAGAAAAGTGATATCCTCTTCTATACATTTCTCTAACCATCCACTCATAATCAAATCTTCTTCTTGAATCAATATCTCTTTGGAGTTCTCTTTTAATTTTAGCGAGGAATTGTCTCTTTTCATATAATAGAGCAGCTTCTGGAGAGATTTCTCCCTCTTTAGTGTCTACTTCTGATTTTGTTTGGGTTGCGGATTTTGTAGTGTCTTTTTTAGCCATAGGTTATTGAATGGAAACAGGATATGATTGTTCGTCACCCTCAAATTGAATATTAACTCCATCAACGATTGGGATTCTCATATTCTCATCTAATGGGATATCTTCTTCCTCTGTTTTCTCTATTTCATTGTCTCTATTTTCAACAGTTAATGATTTAAACTCTGTTAATAGGAGCTGTTGTGTTTTAGAGGTTTCTCTTAACTCTCTCAAAGAAACTATTGAGGAATCCATAAGCTTAAGTAGAATTTTGTTGGCAGAGTCAATCCTTTTATATATTATAAAAAAGGCGACAGTACCAAGGGTTAATACCAAAGTTAAGAGAATCCCAAGAAAAACTAGCAACAGCTCCATATTATTATTCTATACTACTTAAAAGATTTGTCAAGTCCCTAGAAGTCAACATAGTCATCATCATCTACCATTGAGGCCTCAGGATCAATTGGCTGGCCATTTTTATCAAAAGTTACACCATTCATTGTAAATATTCCGTCTCCCATGGCTGTTCTCTCAATTGGATTTCCAGTAACTTCGGCACTATTCTTGCCTAACATTTCTACGCAAATTACTAGAGACATAACTCTATCATCATGTGAGGATGCAGCAGCGTGAGGAACTCCACGTTCGTCTCTAACAAAGGATTTCATTTCCATTAACGTATCTGGATCGTTAATCATCAGTCTTCTATCTCTAAGTAATTTAGTTGTATCTGTAATTGCCAATTCCCTAGAAGCACTATCTGTTACCCACCCTAACTCATTAGTTACCTTCTCGGAGATAAGACCAAACTTTTCCCTATAATACATATTGGGATAATATAAGTCTCTTAAGGCGGTTAGAGTTGTAAGACCCATAGCATTACGCTCAACAGCAATTAAAGCATTTCCATAATATCTTCCTAATAATTCCAGTTGTCTTCCAAATAAGTCTGGTTCTAGTCTACCATGCCAAACAGCAACTTGTTCCATTGTGTTTTGATCTATAACTTGAGCACAGGAATAATCTCTAGATTTACTTTCATCACCCTCAGCTACAACCTTTCCTTCAGAAACGTCAGCACCAATTACATATCTATGAAATTCTTTTGGAGGTTGCCATATACTTAGATATCCTCGTTCGTTTTTTTCTACTGTTATTGGTCTTAAACCTTGTAAGTTTCCAATAACTTTAGGTTCAGAAGTTTTAAGAAAGTAATATCTAAGCATTGAGGGAGACCAAATAGGATTACCCGAAACTATAAAAGCGTCCTCGGCAGTAGCTGGATATTCCTGATTAAACCTATCTAAACTTCCGTTAAACTGATCTATTTTCATTCTTCTCCAAGCTATTTGTTCTTTAGTTAAATGAAACTTATTAAGAGTTTGAACCTCATCTCCGTAGGTTGGATGACCATCTAAGAAGATTTCGTCTCCTCTTAAGGGAAAGGAATATTCTGGGGATTTAAACCATGGTAAAAAGTGAGTTGTGAAAGGTGAAGCTCTTTCTTTATTGCGTTCCCACAAGTTATAAAAGTAGTCTCCAAAACCGTTAGCAGTAGCTTCAATAATGATACGACCATTACGTGGAACAGCTTCTAATAAACCAGTTAATAATCTCTCTTGGTTCTGCCACTGGGGAAGTTCTGATACGTGAAGATTGTTAATTGTGTCTCCTCTTCCAAAAGCCCTAGCTCCAGCAGTACCGACATAAAAAGTAGCATTATTAACCTCATTAACCATTTCTCCCCTAGTATTAACTTTTAAAGTAAACGGAACATCTCCTGGGAACTTCTTAGCAAAACTCTCTATATAATATTTTACCCTATCAAATAATCTCTGTGTAGCCTTAGCTTCATGGGAAATGATAACACACCTGACGTTCTCTATGCTTAAGAAGTCTATTGCGAACATTGCGAGGATTAGTGAGGAGATTCCCTGCTGTCTTGATTTAAGGACAATATCCATTCCAGTTAGTTCATTAAGTAACATTTCCTGGGCAGGGTTAATTAGATAGGGAACAGTATCGCCATCTTTGTTAATAATGTCGAATGATTTTTCGATTCTATTTTTGTAGCGACTAAATTCTGATGCCATTTTATTCTAATTCCTTTTGTTCTTCGTCCCAAAACTCTTCTAAGGTTATCTTGCGTTTTACTCCTTGTTCTGGTTTGTTCTTTGTTTCTTCATATTTAACTAGATCCTTATACTCAGCAAAAGCCTTAAGTTGAGTTTGATAATCTGGAACTAATCTATCTGGTTCAGTTAAACTACCATGAATCTTTTCAGCGGTCATCCATTCTTTAAACTTAGTAGCAATAAACCCCTTATTGATTCCAACCTCTTCTAACTCGTCTACGATATCCATTAAGACCGCTTTTATAATTGGTCTCTCCATAAATCTCTTAGACTGTTTGTCAGCAGTTTGGATAGCATAACCAGCTTTAATCATAGCCTGTCTCTTAGACATTCCTTGAGATAGAAATTGAAATACCTTAATCTCTCTTTGGGTTAATCTTTTTTTGCCGATTTTTTTAGTTGCTTCTCTTAATCTAGTTGCACTAATTGGAACTAATTTTGATTCTACTTGATCCATATACTACTATTCTAGCACGAATGTTGAATGTGTCAAGTCCCTTACTAATATACCCTTGACAAACTAAAAGAAGTATGATATTATATTTATAACGATAGGGGGTTAAATTCAATAGGTCGCATATCTATTGGAGCTAAAGCTTTGATGCGACTTCGACAGATCGAAGTATACTCAAAGAAAGTACCAAATTGGATACAGCAACTCACGTTACCAAGTGTATCCCCTCTAGCAATAGAGTCGATAGGGAAACGGTTATATAAACCTCTTTGGGGGGTAGGGGGGCATTACTTTTTCTTCTCCTCCAAGAAAGATAATATATGGATGTTAAACAAAAGCTAGTTATATTAAATCAGAATCTAGTAGAACTTAGAACTAGGTGGAAGGATGGTAGTCCTTCAATGAAAATAGTTGTAGAACAAGAAGCTAAAAACATTAAAGGTCAAATTAGAGTGTTTGAATCAGTATTAAGAAGAAGAGGAGAATTACCACCAACTGAAGAAGAGTTAAATCATATTTTAGCAATAGATAAACAAGAGATCCAATCTAGTTTATTATAAGACAAAGGGGTTAATCAAGTATTTAAATCCGCCCTCAGTTATTTCAACCATAGCCTCAACAAATGCAGAATTTTTACCATCTCTAGTCTTAATAGTCCATCCATCAATGTCAATGAAGCCAAATGTATCTGATTTAGTTAAAAACGGTTCGATACAGATCCTAGTTCCAGTTTTTAGTGGTTTAAAGTACTCCATTTTCTCTGCAACTGTCTGCATAAACACAAAACTAGGTATATTAAGCTCTCCGTGCATCTTAGAATCAATAGAATGACCTACACAACGATGATTAGTAACCATTCTGTATCTAAAAGCGGTTTTTTCTATCATTCTAGAGATGTCTAGGATAGTACAATTGTTTTTTAAGACCGAAAGTGCATTCTTAACACATCTTTCTGCTACATAAATGAGTTCTTTATCACTATCAGAAATCTTTCCGACAGGAAATGTCCTTCCAGCGTCTGCTGCTTCTCCATTTTTAAGTACTCCTATATCTAAAGAGACTATATCTCCTTCTTGTAAGACATATCCGTGGGTAATCCCGTGTGCAACTTCATTATTAACTGATACACATACTGTTTTAGGATATGGAGCAGGTGCCCATGAGGGTTGATAGTTCAAATTAGCAGAGATAGCACCATTCTTTTTGATTAATTCGGCACCCATGAGGTCTAGATCGTCAGTATTGACTCCAACTAGGTTCATTTTAGCCACGATATTAAGATATTCTTGAACAATTTCGGGGGAAGTCATTAGTTTTTACCCTTCTCGTCTTCAATTCGACATAAATATCCATCAGTAAGAGCAACTCCTGCCCAATCGAGGATAATATTGAAGCCTTCTTTAGTAAGATCTTTAGTAGATTTGAGATTAACTAGGAGGTTATGAGTTAATAGATTAGCAAGACTAACAATATGGTCTTGGTGTTTAGACCTAACTATAAATGATATGTCTTCTATCTCAATAGGATTAAAATCTCGCTTCATACTAACATTATAGCATATCCATGAGATTTGTCAAATTATTTTAAGCGGGGACGAGGATAGTAATATACTTGAATTCTTCTTGCATGAAGATACCATTTGGTAAAATACAATAACCAGTTTTGAGTAGCCACCTTAAATCCATAGATCTTCCATTCGTCTACAAATTCCTTTGGCGACATTATATTAGATTTCATATGTTGACTTGTCGAGTAGTGAACTCGAGTCCAGTTACATTCATTAATATACTCTACAGGTTTATATAGAGTTCCTTTTTCTACGGTCTCGTCTGTATTTAATAAGCCTATATATCCTCTACAAACAAATGGTATATAGACTGTAACCCTTAGTTGGCGAAAGCGTATTGGGCTTCGGGTTGAGAGTTAATCCCTAGTTCAGCCATTATAGCATCCCTTTCAGAGATTAAACCTGCTCTGCTTTTATCAGCAGTTATTTTGCCTTTAAGTCTGCACGACTACCTGCAATATTAAATTCTATAATTGTCGAAACAATTCAAGCCAGTGATGTAGTATAACATACTACCCCTTATCTTGTCAAGGGCCTATTATATTTTTATGTTTGTTGCAAATACTGACATAGGATCATTTGTCTCAATAACAAAATACTTATCCTTTTCTATCATTCTAGTTTGGGTATCTTTCTTAATTATGAATACTGGTTTCTTCTTTTTCTTCCAAAACATCTTTCTCCTTTCTATGCTTTTCGCAAACAGTTTTAAACCATCCCTTATTCTCTCTTAATTGACCTTTCTCTCCACATATCTCACAGGTTCGTAAAGACTTCTTTTCTGCTTTACGTATTGCCTCATAAACTTCATCACTCCCACCATTTATATAAAAACATAGTTCTCCATATTTTTCCTTAACTTGCGTAGCTACTGGAATTATTCTACCACAGTTCCACATAATTTCTTGACAAAGTTTATCAATAATCTTATACCAACCGTCATCACATTCAAAACCCCAACACATAGCAGTTTCTCTCATGTCTCCATTTCTATCTGCAAAGATAGCTGGATATTTTTCAACTAATTTTTTATCAAGAGATTGTTTCATTATAAGTACTCTCTAAAGAATAAGAAACGTCTTATGTAGAATCGGGGGTTCTTCATTTGGGATATTCTAACAGTTTCCTTCTCATCTTCTTCAGTCCATCCAGTCATGGATCCATCCTCAGGAATCTTCTTAGTTACTAGGAGAACATCATGTCTCTTGTTTTCGAGGTATATAGCGGATTCTCTGCACAGGGTTTCTAACTTAAATAGAACTGTTACTAACATAGTCATATTATATCACCTTACGCTCACTTTGTCAAGGGGTTAAAGGCTCTCCGTTTTTTTGCTTTTCCCGCACAGGGACTTTATGAAAGACGTCAATAGGGCTGGGGGGCTGACAGGGTACTCTAAATAGGGTGGTGGCAGTTGTTTTGGGACATACTGTGGGGTCTCCTAGGGACTAGATGGGACCCACTTGCTTTTCCTAAACCACATATATTTCAGAGAGAGGAGGAGGTTACGGTCTTACCTTTACGTGCAGTAGAAACATTGTCTTCGGCGATAGTGGATTTGACGGGGGGGCATCACACTACATCATACTATGATACATGAGTACATACTATACATAATTATTACTATCTAGGTCGATACGTGTGTGAGTCAATGTGTTGCCCTGTGGCATGATGATAGGGGCAGTGGGCATAGTACGTTGCTTAGTGTGTCTATATGCACGTACACGACATACAGTGTCACAGTATGCAGTACGCTTGATAATCCTATTACAATAAGAGCACGTAACCATATACATAGTATATCATACTAGGACAATGTGTCAAGTAACGCTAGCGTAACAGTATAGGCTAGCAGTGTAACGCCTGCGTTACGTCGCAAATGACATATTGTGCGACATCAGGCACGATAACTAGGCACGACAAAGCAGGGCGGACAGGGACAGGGCGGACAATCTGAGGCTATCTGTAACACGCCAGCCATGCGTTGCCGTCTTATGCTATCATATCTCACTACTCTCTTACTACAAGACTATGTCTATTATGAGGGTTATCGGGCTGACACTTACACCACTTTGTAGTAGTAACTCATTGTAGGGCAATTGGTGGCGTTGTAGCACTATGCTAGCCTCTATTAGTATAATCTACCATTTTAGGGGTTTTGAGGCTAACAAGCGGCTTATAATGATATTGACCTGTTTAGTATCATGTTTGACCTAGTTTACATCAGTTGACTTTTAATAGTTAGGCATGATAACATGAGTTATATGAATAGATTAAAATACTTAGCAATAATCTGTAAGGCTGACGGCACAAGAGCATATAAAATTATAAATGCCGAGGATTTTGGATATAACAAAAAAATATGAATAGTAAACTTATAAAGTATTATAAATCTAAGGGCATTTGCTATCACTGTAGGAGGACAAGTTGCAAGGGTAATTGTCCGCAGTCATTCAAAGCATTATCTAAGAAGCTGAGTAATATACTATGAGCAACGCTATACTTATAACACTTTTATATTTTATGTTTATCTATATTGTATTGAATATTTTAGAGGCTTTTAATGAATAATATGATAATGATTTTAAAAGAGTTAAATAGGTCAACATGGTTTAATATATCAATGGGCTTATTAGTGGGGTTTATAGTTAAAACAGTTTTTAATATATGAGTAAAAAAACTAACAGAGATTGGCAACTAGAAGCATGCGAGAGATGTGTTAAGAACAAAGCGAGAACAACTGATACAGGCGAAGCACTTTGCGGTAGTTGCTTAGAACATAAAAAAGATGTGCAAGATATCAAGATTAATAAATTGCAAGACACACCAGATAATACTATAATTGATAGTACTGAGCATGATCTAAATATTTATTTTTTAGGTAAACAGATAGCGAGTGTTATAGCAACGCTTAGGGAGAATGAGAAGATAGTATTAGAGCATAGGTTTGGATTAAAGACTGGACAACCTAAGACACTTGAGGAGGTTGGTATTATAATTGGTGTAACTAGGGAAAGAGTAAGACAAATACAAGAAAGAGCATTGAGAAGATTAAGACACCCGAGCCGAGGCATGAAGTTAAAACCATTTTTATATGAATAACAATATGATATTATGGGGTTTTAGTCTATGTTTATTATGGGTAGGATTATTAATAGTTTTAGCAGTCATTAGTACATTATAAATATGAATAATAACAACCAAACAACCTATAAGAATATTGACCTAGTTAAGTCCATATATGATACACTTTACATCTCTTGCAATTTGAATAAAAGTCTGATAATATGGTTATAGCTTAAAAATACCGATACCATCGAAGGATCAGGGTTTGAAAGCACAGGGACAGAATAAGTTGACTAGGTTGCTGATTACTGCCGATATAATAAAAGGCATACAGCCGAGTAAGTAGCGTAACTGCTAGCCTAGTCAATAATTAATAGATAATATGATAACAGAAGTCTTACATATCAGAAGAAGAATAGAGGGTTTTGGAGGCCACGAACTAGGCAAGTCAGAGTTATGCTTTGAGGGAGAAGTCGGAGGAGGGCATGAGCATATAATCTTTCAAGAGCCATTGTCCGATATAAAAAAACTAGCAAGTGTTAGGCAAGAACTAAAAAATATATGAATAAAAAAGAAATTATAACAATGATACAAGAGTTGATTGTAGGCGTACAGGGAAAGCATGACAATGAGCTTACTAAAATAGATATTATTGAAGATAGACTAGATGATGGCGCAAATGGAAAAGATTACATAAAGGCTCAAATATCACTATTGACTAGTTTTCAGTTATTATTAGAGCATACCGAGGGACAGCTTTACGAATTAAATTATGTTTTATCAAAAATAACTAAAGATGGAAGGCGAAAAGATTATTAGTATGAATGATTACGGTTACAGTTATAGACAGCAACTAATTAAAAGATATTTGCAAGATCAAGACAAGCAAGACTTTTATATATTCTTAGGGTTTTTGAGTTTAATAGTTTTCTATTGGTATATGATTTATAGATAATATGAGCATAAAAAACTTATACAAGATTGATAATAGATTGACTAGAATAGAACATAAAATAGAAAGCAAGGAAGCTAAAACTCAAGATGATATGCTAGAATTATTTTACATTATTAATGCAAGAGCCAGAATAGAGCAAAAACTAAATATATGAATATATCAGTAGTAAAACAATGCTATAATTGCCAAGCCAAACGCAAAACGCTTGTCTATGTTGACAATGATTTATATTGTGACAAGTGCAAAGCCGAGCTAGCGGTTGAATGTTCAAAGTGCGAAACATATACGCTGAACGATAATGCACAAGAGCAAGACGATAAAAAGTATTGCGAGAGTTGTTTTGATGATAAGTTTATCAGTTGCGACCAATGCGAGGAGATAAAACTAAACGATGGATCAGAATATGTAAATGATGAGAATATCTGCGAGGATTGTATATCTGGACATTATTTTCATTGTAACGACTGTGGCAATACTACGCACAATGATAATTCAGTAAATACACAGAACGGCAATAGTATTTGCGAGGATTGTTATAGTAATGATTATTTTAGTTGTTATAGTTGCGGTGAAGTTTATCATGATGACGATAGCAATTATTGCGATAGTTGCGAGAATGATTTTTGCGAAGATTGCTATAGCGATAGTGAGCACAGTTGCCATAATGGCGGTGATAGCATAGATAATTCAATTAAGTTTTTAGAGGGCAAGAAGTGCAAGGATATGCCGTTTAAAAACTTCGTAGGTGTTGAAATTGAGCATATCACGCCTAACAGTGTTGATTTTGGCGATATATCAGACATAGCCAATGTTGGAGGCGATGGATCGATTGACACAGACGATAATAATGGCTACTCATACGAAGTTAAGACAATGCCAGCAAGTGGCGACAAACTGATTGAAGTTATTAATAGGACAACTGACTTTTTAAAGCAAAACCAAGCAAAAGTTAACAAGTCTTGCGGTTTGCATATCCATATAGATAGCCGAAATATTTACGATAAGCCTATTCTATTGTCGAGAGCTTTTAAAACCTATTATGCTTTTGAGGATTGCTTGTATCTAATGTTACCAGTGTCTAGGGTCAATAATAGCTATTGTAGGCCTCTAGCTTCGAGTTACGAAAAGCCCATTTCTGCAAAAGATAAAGGCAAGCTATTAGCACAATGGAACGGCAGAAGTACACACGAGCAATCTAAGGGATCAAGATATCATTCATTCAATGTAGCCGCTTTGAGTTCACACCATACTATTGAGCTAAGATTACATAGCGGCACAGTTGATAGCGTTAAGATTCTAAACTGGATCAAAATAAACTTGTATATGTTTGCTTATATGCACAACTATAACGCTAAAACTATTCAAGAAGCTACTAAAATGGGATTGAGTAAGAAAAAGATTGATCTATTTTTTAAGACTGTTAAACTACCAAAAGAGTTGCAACGATACTATTGGTCTAGAGTATTAAAGTTCAATCCAAATTTTAAAAATAATAAGTATCATGTAAAAATGAAGTTCAAAGTATTTTCAATACAGCAGGAAATGAGCAAAATACAAACTAGAGTCAATAACAAAGTTAAGATATTACAAGATCGAGATAACAATAGTCATAACAGCTCGTCTTATTATCAGAATAAAAATATAATGCCATTAATTAAAAAGATGGAGAAATTACAAAAAGTTGAGAATAACCTAAGAGATAAACTGACTGCTGATGGATTCAACCAAGTGGAAGCCGATAGCTTCTAAAATAATATGTGCGGATTAACAGGATTTATATCAACTAAAAAATTAACAGATAAGCAAGCGGCAAAACGCAAAGCTATTTACAGGGCTTTGCTGTTGTCTATGCAAGCTAGAGGCTTTCAGTCAACTGGCCAAGCTTCAATCACTGACAGCGAAGTTATCATAGACAAAAAAGCCGTAGCAGCCGAGGATTTTATCAAGCTAAAAACTTTCAAAAAGAGCATAGGAAAAGATATCAATATTACTATGGGACACACTAGGTTTGCAACGAAAGGAAGCATATCGGATCGTAACGCACACCCATTTGTTAAAGGTAAAATTGTAGGCACACACAACGGCCAAGTGTTTGACTTCAATCCAAAAATTGACGATGGGCATGAGGTAGATAGTGAATTGATCTTTAATGCTATTAATAAGTATGAGAAATTACAAAAAGCTCTAAACCAAGTTAATGGAAATGTCGCTATCGCATGGATCAATACAGAACATCTAACCGAGCTTAATTTATTCACTGATGGCGGCAATGATATATTTATCTGCGAAATTAAAGAATTGCATACCTATTTTTATGCCTCAACTTCTGAAGCTCTAGAGTTAATTATGGCCTGCTTTTATAGAGAACCAAAAACAGTCTTACAAGTGCCAGAATCGACACATTTAATAATCACAACCAAAAACGAAATTATAGAAAAAGCCTTGACTATTACAGGGTATTATAAAACAACCTATGATTTTGATTTTAAGCGAGCTAATTCTGACCGCATGGACAATGACGATGAGATAAGTTGCGATAATTGCCTACAACCATTTAATTATAAGGATCTAGAGTGGAACGGAGATTTCCAAGCTTATCTCTGTGAGCCATGTTGGAAAAAATGGGAAAAAGAGATTTTAGAAGATAAACAGTGGAAAGACCTACAGCATAAAAGTTGATATAGTTTGATCGGCTCTAGATTGGCGTAGGAATAGCTTTTAATTATAAAATGAATAAGACTACAACTAAAAATAAAAATATAAAACATATACATATTTCAATAGGTCAAGACATAGGACAGCATTTTTTGATCTGCAAAGTGTGTAAAAAAACAATAATGGATTTTAAGATTAATTTGAAAGGAGGTGTATAACATGACGCATATATTATTGAACAGAGAGACAGATACTTTTCAAGAGTTTGAAGATCTAGAAGAAGCCAGAACCGCAGCAATTGAATTGCTAGACGATGGCGATGGCGTAGACGCTGACGACTTGACACTTATCAAAGTGGGTACAGAGTACTCAATCGTTTCAAGTAAGAAAGTCCTCTTCAAAAAAGAGGGATCGGACACAAGCGAGTAGTCAATTTATTGGCCTATTTTGAAGCTTACTACTTATAGAGTGTAGGCTTCAATAGTAGCTTAATAACAAGTTTATACGGTAGCAATCCCCTGCTACTATTCTTTATAAACCCATATAGACCACTAGCGGTCTTTAATCGCTAATATTATTATGATTGATATCATTGTTATTATTATACTCATATGTATAATGTCATTACTAGAGGCTTAAATACTATGGGGGATGTTTTTTAGGGGCTGTAGCTTTCCTAGGGGGGAAACAGGAGTAGCTCAGGACATTTTGAATCGGGAAAATTGGAAATTTAATTATGAATAAAAAACTTGAAATAATAAAAATACTCAGCTTGATAATCCTCATTTTAGGAGTAACTGGCTTAATATTCCATGCAGAAACACCTAAAATAAATAAGCCAAAAATCTACAGCTGTCCTATTAATTATTCACAGATGATTATCTTAACTGATGAGCAGAAGATTAAGGAAATGCCCTATGGCAGCACTGTGTGGGCAATCTATGGGGTTGAGAGTGGCTTTGGAAAGAATGACTGGTGTAGATCAAGGGGTGGGTTTAATGGTTATGGTTATGCAATTCCTAATTGTTATAAGAGTGTAGAAGAAATATCATTATTAGTATCTGCATGGCTCTACAATGAAATGAAAGTTAAGGGGTTAAACTTCTATGAAGCGACTTGTTTATATAATAGTGGTAAAATTTCAGAAGACTGCGACTATGCTCATAAAGTGCTATACTTTGATACAATAACACCTATTGCAATTTAGATAAAAGTATGATATTATATATAAAGTAATTATGGATTTACATTCACAACAACAAGCATACGATCATGACCAAGAAAGAATGAGACATACAACATCTGTTTTTGGTGGCGTAATGTGCCAAGTATGTATGTGTAATTTAGCTTCATCTAACTCTCTTGTTATCACTAGAAACGGTAATAAGATAATGTGTATGAGTTGTTTATCTCAATCAAATGCTTTTAGATGCCAACTATGTGCTAGGCTATATGACAGTTCCTATATAACTGATAGGAACAGAATGATTTGTCAATCCTGTATACAAGTAAGGGGAACAAGCTGTTGTCTATGCAAAGAGGAAGTCATGATAGGTTATGGTGGCACTACTTGCCACACATGTGGTAATAAAACCTATTGCAATACCTGTTATTATATGTTCAAACATCCATGCTCACTTAATAGAAATATTTTTACTGGAAGATGGTTTAAAACCAAGAGAAAGGGTAAAATTATTACTATTCCTAGATTCTTTGGTGTCGAGATAGAGGCAGAATCATTAGATGGAGACTTTGATAATTATTCTGGCGAAAGACATCTTAGTTCTTTACTTCCATTTTGTGAAGTTGGTGGAGATGGAAGCTTAGCAAATGGGGTAGAAGTTAAAACTAATCCAGCTATGATGAGACGAGGAGAAAATCACATTAAAGAAGTATGCAAGGTATTAAAAGAATATGGTTTTGGTATTAAAGCTAGTTGCGGACTTCATGTTCATGTTGATGCTAGGGATTTTAGAACAGATTTGAATAAGATTGCTAAATTATTTAAGACAGTATATGCAGTAGAAGATTTATTGTTTGCTATGATTACCCCAGGAAGATTTACTAATCACTATTGCAAACCAATTAGAAGTGGTTATGGCTATGAAGATTTTAAAGAAGATATGAAAGAAGAAGATCTGATAAGTAATTGGTATAAATCAAAAGATTTTAAAAGTGCAGTTGGTAGAAAAAATGATCACTATAACGAAACTAGATATAGAGGATTAAATTTACACGCTTTGTTATTTATGGGAACTGTTGAATTTAGATACTCACATGGTAGAGTTAATCCAGAAGATATTGAATCTTGGGTTCAATTATTACTAACTATAGTTGATTATGCCCTTAATCATTATTCCTCAAAAGAAGTAGCAAAGCTATTAAAGATTACTAAATTAAAGACTAAAATTGCCTACCTATCAACTGTAATGGATTTAAATGCAGACATGAAAAAGTATATTATATCAAGTATCGAAACAAATAACCCAAAGAAATTTGAACTAATGAAAGGAAACAAATAATATGTGCGGCATTTTTGGCTCAATAACAAGAGCAAATAACAATTTAACAGAACAACAGAAAATAAATGTAGCCAATATAGTAGGTGGTTTAGCTATTCATATGCAAACACGAGGCGATGAATCTACTGGAATAGCTACATTAGATGGTGTCAATTATGATATATTTAAAACAACACAAAAGGCTTCTGAGTTTGTTGACTCTAAAAACTTTATAGAAATGATGTCTAAATTTCCACTTGTAGTTCTGGGCCATACTAGATTAGGTACTGTTGGAGAGATAACGCCACAAAATGCACACCCATTTAGAAAGGGTAATATTATAGGTTGCCATAATGGATCAGTCTATAACTGGAGAGAGATTAATGCTCAAGCTAATGTTGATAGTGAAGTTATCTTTGAAGTAATTAATGACTTTGGATACAAAAAGGGGCTTACTAAATTAAGAGGAAGTTTTGCTATAGTATGGACTGATCTTAGAAATCCCCATGCTGTTAATTTGGTTACTCATAAAAATCCACTAATCTTAGCCTATGTGAAAGAGTTAGAAACATATTTTTGGGCCTCTGAGGTTGAAGCTATTACTTCTACTATTGCAAGTGTTGTGGGAGTTAATAAAGCAACTATCTTTGATTTTTCAGAAGAAGACGATAAAGTTATGACAATTGATGAGAATTTACATTATAGAACCAATATGGTAGCCTTTGGAGAATATGAATCTTATGCTGATAGGCATGCTAATGACAATAATGGCCATACTAGCCACACTGGTGGATATAGCGAAGATGATGATATAGTAGATGGTATAATTTATCCTCCAAAAGTTAACTACACGCTGGATAAACTAGATGATCCATTCTGGGAAAAAATGGTTAATGCAAGAGAAGAAGACAACTTTGTTAAAAGAGTTGAAGCTAAACAATGTGGTAGTTGTTCTGGAGAAGTAAAGATAAAATATGATTCTGGATTCTATTTTGATTGGGAAATAATGATGCCTATTTGTATGGATTGTATAAGACGAGAGGGAATAAATTATGAAGATACTGGAGAATGGATAAGTAAATATAGATATGATCAACTTTTAATAGAGTACTATGTAGAACAAAGAAAGGGAAAAAGTGCCAACTAACACGATTATAAATATGAATTGTAATATTTGCGGAAATGAAATGTCAAGAGGATATACTATAACAGAATTTTTTGAAGGAGATTTGAAAGAATATGCCTGCTCCGTTTGTTTTAATCATTATATAACAGCTTGTCAATCCTGTTCTCGACAAAGAATTAGATGGATTACTTCTTTGGGTAGTGAACATTGTATTTATGATAATATTGATAATACAAGAGAGTGTGAAATATGTGGGGGAGCTGGAACTGTAGATGAATTTAGGATTTCAAATAAAAGAAGTGTGATTGCAACCTCAGAACCGTCTAGTTTGGTTTGTAGTAGTTGCTATGATTTAATGGATACTAATCATGCACTAACAGGAAGTACAACAGTCTCTTACCCTGTTGAGAATCTTTCCCATATTACAACTTCTAGTCATGGCTCAAGACTAGTTATGTCTTCTGCCCCATATCATACTGATGAGAATGACTTACCTGACTTTGAAGAACTCTCAGCTTCACACAGACAACAAGCTGGAGTTAAAAAGATTCATAAGAATGGTGCTACTTTTGTAAAATATGATAATCAAGAAGCTAAATGCTACATCTGCTCACGAAGATTAAAGAACATTTATAGATGTCTTAATTGCGATAAGGTTATTTGTAGCGTATGTGTTGAAAGACATCCACACGAAGATTTTATTGCCAAGATTGATTTTAAAGCAGGAAGTTTGATTACATTACCGCACAGAATTGGTGTAGAGCTAGAAGCAGAAAGAGGAGATGTAAGAATTCTAGGCAAACATTTAGATAAAGATATTATGTTCTCACACGATGGAAGCTTACACGATAAAGGAATTGAGATTAATTTTCCACCACTTCAAGGAAAAAAGTTAGAGAAGAAAGTTAAAGATGCAAGTGAGGCTTTAATCAAAGCTGGGTTTATTGGTACTTCTAGTTGTGGACTGCATATTCATATAGATGGTAGCGAGATTATTAATTCTTCGCAAAAACAGGTTCAATTGATTAAAACAATATATGTTATAGAAGATATGATATTCTCAGTCTTACCATCTTCAAGATGGGATAATAGATTTTGCAAGAGATTAGCTGATTATTACTTATATAAAAACTTTAAACTAAGTTTAGACCAAAAAAACCTAGAAACCATTTGGTATAATACAAGATCAGAAGATGAAAAACACGACAGAAAAGAACGTAAATATGATGATACTCGCTATGCTGGATTCAACTTACACTCACTATTCTTTAGAGGAACTATTGAATTTAGATACCACAGCGGTACAGTGCAAGCTAAGAAAATCCTATATTGGGCTAACTTACTATCTCATATTTATGATTGGGCTATTAATCACTATGATGATAATACAATCAATGATTTATTTAACTCTAGAACATCTAAGGATAAATTTATGAAAGTGTTTCAGTATATGTTAAAACTTGATAAAGACACAGTAAAATATTTCTTTAATAGAGCTTCTAAATTTAATCCTAATTTTTATGTTGCTTTCAATAAAGGCGAAAAAGCTAGAAAACAAGATGAGTTAATAGTAAACTTAACCTCAAAAGAACTAAGAAGAGAAGTCTATAAAAAACTAGACGAATTAGCACTCATTATGAAAGACTGCGAGAACTTTCAATTGCCAGATGAAGCCAGAACACCAGAAGAACTTAATATGTTTAAAAGATATATTGCGGAAGATGGACTTGGAAGATCAAGAGTTAAAGATCATGGAATTTCTAGAAATACTTTAGATGAATATTTAGACAATATCATAGAAACTGGATCAAATTATAATAGAGATCAAATCTATCAAGCACTTGTTGAAGAAGTATTAAGTGAGGAAATGTCACTTAGGTTATATGCTGGAATAGTTCCAAAAGCTATGTCCGATAGAGTTTATAATTTAACCTCAACTATAAGCACTTTGATAGATAATATCTTGCCTCGTGAAAAAGAGCAAGGTGGTTTTATTAAATCAGAAGAAATCCAAACAGTCTTAGGTTACTCAAGAGAACGAACATCGAATATGGATGTAAATGGAGATATCGAATCACAAGAGGAGGTAAGAATATAATGTGTGGAATTTTAGGGAGTGCTGTTAACTCTATAAATAAATTAACAGAAGAACAAATATCTAGAAGATCTAGAATTATTACAGCCTTAGCACTTGCTATGGAAAAGAGAGGTAGTGAATCTACTGGTATTGCAATAGTTAAAGATAATAAGGTATTGCTTCATAAAGGTGTTGATACAGCTTCTAAATTTATTACTAGTAGAAGATATAAAAATCTATTAGCTAAAAATCCTAGTGTTATACTCGGACACACAAGACAATCTAGTAGTGGAATTGTTAGCCAAGCAAATGCACATCCTTTTGAGTATGGAACGATTATTGGTTGTCATAATGGGAGTGTTAGTAATGATGAGGATATAATGCCAGAAAACACAGTTGATAGTCAGGCAATATTCTACCTATTAAACGAAAACAATAATGACTATAAAAAGACTTTTAGTCAACTAGAAGGAGCATTTGCAATAGAGTGGATAGATAAAAGAGATCCAAACATGGTTTACTTATCTACTAAAGCTAATCCCTTGGCTATAGCTTTTGTAAGAGAGATGGGGGCATGGTTCTGGGCATCAACTTACTTAGCTTTATACGCTGTTTTATATTCTGTTTATGGAAGTAAAGGGTATTTTATTCAAGACCTAGCTGAAAATACAACCTATAAAATCTTTCCCAATATGAAATTTACTAAAGAAGAAGTTAAGTTTGGAACTGATCCAATTAAGAAGCCAGTTTTCACAAGACCTACGGTTACAATTACAGACATTCCATCAATAGCTGCTGAGATTGCTGTTAGACAAGGAACTTTAAAAGAGTTAGCAGCAATGACTGGAACTGTAACTGGAGGAAATATGAAGGGTAGAATCCTCTTAGAAAGACGCTATGTTAAAAGAAATCTTAAAAGAATGAGAAAGTATTTTAATAAAGTTAACGGAGTACTTTGCTATGACTGTAATAGAGATTTATTGACTCAACCAAGTTTCTGGTGGATTAAACAATTAAATGGAGCTAAATGTAACTCTTGCCGAGTAAAGTTTGGTAAAATTGACGGGGAAGTCATGGTTTATATGAGTATTTTAAAGAATGCCTGCATACCAAGTGCTAAAATGAGAAAAGTAATGGTAAGATATTATCAAACACTAGATCAAGAAACTAAACTAAAACTACAAGACGATAATCTATTTAAGGGTATTTTACAACCAAAACAATGAACCTGCTCATAACAAGACCATCAAAAACAAGTCGTGAAATTGCTAGACAATTGGGTATAACTTATTCAATTGGAGGCACTAACGGAAGAATAGAAAACCTAATTAGATGGGGAACGACTGCCAATAGAAATATGAGAATAGATAAACAAATAAATACAGTAGAAGCAATTGTAAAGGCTAGTAATAAAGCTGAGTTTAGAAATCTACTAAGAGAACATAATATACCAACTATTAATGAATTTAATGGTAGATTTCCCTGTGTTGGTAGAACAGCCCATCATGAACGAGGTAAAGGATTCTTCTATTGTGAAAATGACCGTGATGTCAGACGAGCTAGGGAACGAGGAGCTATCTACTTCTCAGACTACTATCCAAAGACCAAAGAGTATCGTATTCACGTTGCGGGCGGTAAGGTACTGTTATTCTCTGAAAAACTCCACACAGAGCCATACAGGAGCTCACAGACCCATGTATGGAATCGTAGGAATGGTTATACCTTTAGACATCTATATAGAAGTGATTGGCTAGAGAATGATGTTTTGATGGATATGCAAAGATCTTGTAAAGATGCTATGGAATTAATAGGACTTGACTTTGGTGCCTTTGATGTGTTAGCATATCCTACAACCCACTCACTCCCACCATTTGCAATCTGTGAGCTTAATACTGCCCCCTCGCTAAGCCCATTAGCTCTAGAGAAGTATATAGCTTACTTTAAAGAAGCTTTTGAAGAAGAAGTAGAAGAAGACGGAGAATATATATGATAACTAAAACAATTATAACAGCATTAAGTGAATCAAACCACATTGAAGACGTCTGGGACGCAGATAGTCTTAATCAGGCTATTAAAGCATGGGAATATGTTATAGAGGAAGATGCTTTAAATTCTAAGGTTATCCTTGCAACCCACGAGATATTAATGGCTCATCAAGACCTAAGACCTAATGAAATAGGAGAGTTTAGAAAAGTGCCAATATGGATTGGTGGACATCAAGCTAGACCATGGTATGCAGTCCCAGAATTAGTAAGAAAATGGTGTTATGGAGCAAACATGACAGTAGCCGATGGACAGACGATGCCTTCGATTATACAAGACCATATAGATTTTGAGGCCATACATCCATTTGTTGATGGTAATGGTAGAACTGGTAGAATCCTCCTTAATTGGCAAAGGGTTAAGTGTAGACTAAATCCGATAATTATTAGAGAAGCACAGAAGGAGGAGTATTATGCCTGGTTTGAATAAAGACTTAGTTACTATTGATCCCAAGGCAATTGTTATATCTACCGATAAGGCAGGAAACTTTGCTTTAACTATAGAAGCGGAGACAGAGCTTAAGAAGATACTAGACTTCAAGAAACTGATTGATGACCTCTATGCTCATGTAGAGGCTACATTAACAGCTGAAATGAGTAAGCGTAAGCTACAGAAGATTGTAGGAGCTGATGTAATAGTATCAACTAGCCTCGCTGGACCACGCTTTGATGTCTTTGATAAGGAAACTGCTAAGGATTTCTTAAAAGAAGTTAAGTACTTTATTCCAGATCCAGATAAAATAGACGAGTTTACTTCTACCAACGGGGAGTTGCCTAAGGGGGTTTCATTTAAAACAAGGTCTTCAACAACTAGAATTGTAGAAAGAGGCAATGAATAAAGAACTTAAAAAGTGTGAACTCTGTCCAGCTATATTACTCTCTAATAGAGGGAAGTATTGTGGTCCTTGTGCAGATGGAGTAATTATGAGACAAGAATATGCAAGAAAGAAAAGGAGGTTACAACGCAGACGTGAACAAAATTCGTTTATCGTACACATTACTTAACCTTTTTAAGATGGGTCGCATAGACCAAGCCCTTACTTATTATTTTAAGATGGGGTATTTCTCTTCTCCTGCGATGGAGGCTGGAAAGAAGTGGGATGAGTATCTTAATGAATATACCATCGAACATAAAGCTTACCCAGAAGATTGGGGTGGAGATAAACTTAACGATCCTAAGGCTCAAGTTAAACTAGAAATGTCATATAGCGAACACTTTGACTTAGTAACAGTATTTGATGTCCTAGATGGACCTATATTATATGAGAATAAAACTGGATTATCTAAGAATAGTTCTGATTATACACTAGACTTTCAAGTGCCTTTATACTTTATAATGGCTAATCATCATAAACTTGGAGTGGAGAAGGCTATTATTAAGCATTATAATCAATATTTACCAGCAGATAGAATGGATCAAAGCATAGTCTATAATACTAAACAAGAGATTGCAAGAGGCCAAAACTTTATTCAGACAGTTGGCGGTGAAATATACTCTTACTTTCAAGACAATAAGATGTGGGATAAGAAGGTCACTAATGAACCCCTTGACAATAACGAGAATATATGATAGAATATAAACATATGGAAATATTAAAACCCAAGGAGGTTATGCAAGAGCTTGAAATATCATATCCTACCTTCTTAAAGCTAGTTAAAAAGGGAGAATTAAAGGTTGTTAACATTTCTCCTAGCGATATAAGACCAAGATACAGAATACTGAGAACAGAATTAGATAGATTTTTAAATAAATAATGGACGAACTAACTGACGAAGACGCAGAATGGATAAAAAAAGATTTGGAAGGAAAGGAGGATATAGAAGTTATGGACGGAAAAGAATATAAATATCAACTCTCTACCAGAAAAGGAGAAGATATTTTAGTAATAAGGGGTGAATCATTGGATGAGATATTTACAGAGCTCACGGAAGCTAAAGAAAAATACGGATTCAATGTAAGAGTTACCGCAGGTGCTAACCCACCATCATCTACAGGAGGAACTTACATATGTAAGAAATGTGGATTACCAGCTAAATTAATTAGCGGTACAAACGCCAGAGGCGAATGGAAAGGTATAGCCTGTTCATCAGAGGATAGGTCACATACTGAGTTTTTACACTAATGATTACTCAGATAATCACTCCTAATAAGAACGTGCAAATCGTTCAAGGGGAGGAAGACATAATCTTCCAAAAGGGTATGATTATCGGTATTCCTAATAGGAAAACTGGGGAAATAGACAAGTTGCCGATTAAAGAAGTTGTCTTCTTGTCTATGCCCCCATCAGATAGCAGTAAATTAGTAAGCATAACACAACAAGTATATCTATGAAAAGAAATAAAAAAATAGAGACAGTAGAAGGCGAAATAATGAGTGAAACAGCTTTAGTTGATACAACTAAGATAAAAGTTGGAACCGATAATGCTGGATTAGTCTTAGCTACTGCTGCGAAAGAATTAAAGAATGTAGAAGATTTAGGAACAGCTGCTATTCAAACTGGGCTTCAATTCACCTTAGCTATAGAAGATATCCTCGCAAATGAGTTTGGATTTACTGATTCAGATTTAAAGAAACTAGAGGGTAGACTTAAAGTATCCTTATCAACCTTAGCTCAATTAGAATCTAAAGGATTTAATATTCTTTCTATTAATGATATGAAAACCGTGGGAGAGATCGCTAAGACTAAATATTATAGACTAGCTGAAAAAGCTCCTCAAAAGGTATTACCCATGACAACTAAGGATTTTCAGAAGTTCTTGGGGGAGGAAAAGCCAAAGAAAGGGAAAAAGAAATGAAAGTATTTTTACAACTTATATTTTGGGGTGGATTAGCACTATTTCTCTATCACTCTTTTAGTTGGTGGGGGATTTTGGGAGAAATAATGTTTTTATCATTTGCGAATTTAATGATGATAAACGGTAAGGAGAAGAAAAAATGAAGGTAGAATTAGGAAAATTAATTAAAGTAACAGCAGGTGGATTACACGCTTGGTACGAATCAAATGTTGGTAAAATCAGAAAACCTATTAAGAAGGAGGTCAAGAAGTAATGGATTTAAAATGTCCAGCCGACCCAAGTCATGGAACTTTTACCAAGGAAGCTTTAGGCTATCATATAGCTGGAACTCATCCTGAGCTAACACAGGGCCAAATTATGCCTATTCCAACAAGTCATGAAACTACAGCTGTTCAGGCTGATAATGTTGTTACTAAAACTATAGTTGATTTAGATAAAGTAACTGTTTCAAATCCCAATCCAGTAATAGACCCTATGAGCATAGGAGTATCTCCACATATGGAAGAAATTCCAGCTACGAAAAAGGCACCCTTGACACCTGAGCCAGTTGTGCTACAATATAAATATAGCGGTAGATGTCCAAAATGTGGACTAGCAGTAAAAACATTAGTGCTAGAAGTAGGGAAACCTAAGGAAACACATACAATTGCCCTTTGTGATGATCATGGACAATTAGATGAAAGGACAGTAGCTAAACTTTAATATGGCAGGAGAAGCATTATTCAGACATACATATACATCTCACAAATATTGTGATATGTGTCATCGTGCTTTTAAACAGATGTATGAAAATGTAAAAATTGGTGATTTCTCCTATAAAATGCACTCTCCTCAGGAAATATATGCCGCACAAGAAAACTATAAGCAAAAAAAAGAGCAAGGAATTGAATGGAATCCCTCTTTAGTAGAAGGACTTGACAACTCTCCAGAAAGTGATATAATAGATACAGAAGACGGAATAGATAAAGAATGACAGATACAATAACAACAGAAGTATTACAAGATCCACCTACAACCGATACCAAGGTTGAACAAGCACCTAAAAATGCGATGTTAGATAAGTTCCCTACCGATGAATATGAGGCCAAAACATTCATGTTTAGTAAAGGTGAACAATTAATGGTTTCTTCACTAGATGTTATGGATGCAGTATACAAACAACAAGCAAGACTATTAGAAGAAATATCTCATCTTCCAGAAGGATTATTAAGCGGATTTCTTAACAATAATATTCTAAAAAGAGCTGGTGTTAAACAATGTAAAGATAGTGGAATATTCTACGATTCTCTTAATGGTTCAGTAACAGTTTATCTTCCAAAACATATGTGTGTTATCTGTGATAATAGAAAAGTTACTCAAAAACTTGATGGAAAAGGCGTATGCGATGACTGTGCTCAAGCTGCTAAGGCTGTCCAAACAACTCCAAAAGAACCCTCTAAATAATACCCCTTGACAATCTTTACTTATTTTGCTATAATGTAAGTATGAAACAAATTTTAGGACCAAAATATGTCAAAGCAGCAAATATGTTCTGTGTTTCCATCTTTGACCAAATTAAAAAAAGACAAGAAGTTTTATGGTTTCAGAATGCAGAAGAAGCAAGAATGAAAATATTAGAAGAAAATGACAAAGAATAAACTATTAAAAATAACATGCTCAAATTGTGGAGCTAAACATATTATTGACACCATAATGGTCAAGGAACAATGGTGCACTTGTAAGAAATTAATATTTAAAAGATGATAGATTATAAATCATTGGCTGAAAAATGGATCATGAGGGAAATCTTGGTATTGATAAAGTTAGGGAGTTTGCAGAGTATTTAACTAGAAAACAAAAGAGGGGTAAAGAATAATGAATAATTTAATTAAAGTAAATCAAATCTCGGCTTGCTTAATAACGAGAGATGCTACTTATCCTCATCAAGTATTGGAAAGTGTAGCTCAATATCCTTTTGGCGAAATTCTTATTCTCACTAATTGCGATAGTCCTTTTAAGAAGTATGAATTAATTAATAAGGCTAAATTTGACATGATTTATTACCAAGATGATGATGCCATTTGTCCAATAAATGAATTACTAGATAAATCAAAGCCCGATGAACTAAATATAGCCATGAAATATGGGCATTTTGATTTATACAAAGATAGGCGTTTAACAATGGGCATGGGTTGGGGGTCTATTTTTAACCGAAAGATATTAAAAACTCTTAAAAAATACACTGACAAATATGGGGAAGATGATGTTTTTAAACGTGAAGCTGAACGGATTTTAACTTATCTTAATTATCCACAAAATAGAGTAATTTTACCTATTATTGATACAGCAGCAGCTAATGACCTTAATAGGCTTTGGAGACAATCTCATCATCATAAATATGTAAGAATTGTTGAAGAAAGATGTAGTAAATTAAAAGAAATATTATGATTAAGTTAGCTACCAACACTTTAGAGGTTAAAGTATGAACGATTATTTAATTAAATTATTGGGAGGACATACACAACAAGATTATGATTTTGCGTGTAGTGAATGGAAAAAGTTAGCTGATAATCAACACAATAACGCTATATCTTATTTAAGAAAAACTCAACAACTAGCAAGACAATTAGCGATAGCTGAAAGAAAAATTAAGAGGTTGAACACTTTAGAGGTTAAAGAGGGGTAAAACATTATAGATACAGATTATGAAAGTAATAGATGTAGAAAATGCAGAAGATTTTGAGAAAGCAGGATTTAAGTTTTGCGAAACTTGTGGTTGGTCAATAGACCCAAAGCATTTCTCAGACCATGATTGTTCAGAGAATGACTTGTCGGATAAAGAATATATTGAAGGTATGGGATGGACAATTAAGTGAAAAAGATAAAACAAATTTGCAATAAATGTGGTTCAGTAAGACTAATGGGAATTAAGTGGTTTGTGAGTTGATTGAAGAATATGAATAGTGGAGCAAAGAAGAAAACAATTAAAAGGTTAGGATTTAGATTAGTGTTTCCTTTTTATATTTATAAGAAAGAAGTATTTTTAAATAAACAAGAGGAACTTAAGGATATAGAGTGGCATAGGGTTTGGGATTGTTCTAAATCATATAACAGATTGCATCAAAGACGGGAATATGTATCAGCTAAAGGACAGTATTCAAAACTAATTAAGATTAATTCTTATTGTGAATTCTGTAAGAAGTTTTTACCTAAAGATGTGGGTTGGAAAATTGGTTGATTGAAGAATGAAGAAATGTTTATATACAAAGTGTCGTAAGATATTAAAACAGCAGTATGGAGTTTAAAATAGAATGAAAATCATTACCAGAAAAAAACTATATAATGGAATGGCAGAACTACGCTCTTATGAGAGAGATCGTTATGTTGCTAATAATATTCCTGTCAGAATAGTCGTAGATAACATTGACATGCCCGAAAATGGGCAGTACATGGACCTCAGCGTAGCCCAATTGAAGAAAGGCATCAACAGTGGCTCTCAACAGTCAATCTACAATCCTGGGCAAACCTACGACCTCATAGGATATAGGTGGCATCCAACTGGCAAGGAAGAAGAGGCCTTTGCAATAGATTATAATGTAAAGTCACGATTATCAGATGAGTGGAAGAAAATAATGAAGGAACAACAGAATAAAGAAAAGAAAGAGAAAGATGAACAATAGAGATCATAAATCAAAAGAAAGTTTAATTAAGTATTTACAAAAAGATACTGATGAAAGATTGTGGCAAGCAATTCGCAATTGGAGTGGTTATGCTTTCATTTTTACAGCAGAAGGAAGTATAATGGGAGATGATACTTATCACAATTTACACGATACATTTTATGATGAATCAGACGCCAAACTTAGCGAATAGCTTTAACCCACAACCTAAACCTGCTCCGAAGAATAAGAAGACTCCTAAGCCTATTAAAAAGGTAGGCAAGAAAGGTAAGGAATGGATTATGGATAGAGCAATACTTATTAAAGATGCTATTGTAGAGGGTAGGATAGAACGCATAGACGAGGTTGTAGTAGGGATTTGTGAGGACTGTAAAAAACTAAAGCCTCTTGACCCAGACCATAGACTAAAGAGAAGTCAAGGGGGCTCAAATGACAAGACGAATATTGACTGGGTGTGTAGAAATTGTCATAATCAGAGAGATAATTTAGGAGATCCTCTAGGCAAGAAAGACCATAAATAGACCCTTGACAATACCAGTTTAGTCCTGTATAATTACTTTAATACCCAAACAAATCTATGAATAATAGTGGTCATTCTGTGCACTCAAATTTTATAAAAAGGCAACTCTCTAAAGGACTTGGAGAAGCTGTTGCCAAGAGAACTATCCTAAGAGGAGATGAATCTTGGGATGATGTAGCAAAGCGAGTAGCAAAGGGAAATTCATCGCTTTTTAAAAACTCCAATTACCCCAAAGAAGAAGAATTACTATATAAACATATCTCTAATGCTTCGCTACTTATGAGCGGAAGACATCTTCAGCATGGAGATGAAAACCAAGTTTCTAGAAATCAAGAGGTATTTACAAACTGTGCTACCGCTGCTACCTCATATATTTTATTCTACCTATTATTAAACGGATCTGGTGTGGGAAGATCATATGATGATGATATCTGTATTGTAGACTGGGATTATATGCCAGATATACGTTGTGTATTAGATGAAAAACATCCAGATTTTGTTTGGGGAAAAACAGAATCAGTTAAGGAAGCTAAAAATAAATATAAACAATCTGAGTGGTATACTGTTCCAGACTCAAGAGAAGGCTGGGCTACTATAGTTGAGAAGATTGAGACAATGGCTTTTGCCAAAAGCTCTAAAAATAAACTCTTGGTATTAGATTTCTCTAAGGTTAGAGAGAAAGGAAAACCAATAGGAGGAATGCAAAATAGACCATCTTCTGGTCCAGTACCACTGATGGAAGCTATAGAAAAGGTAAAAACTATTAAGCACTCTGAAATGAAACCATGGAAACAAGCAATGTTTATAGACCACTATTTAGCAGAGTGTGTATTGGTAGGAGGGGCAAGAAGAGCAGCAAGAATAGCAATTAAAAGCTGGAGAGACAAAGATATTATTGATTTTATCAATATTAAAGAGAGTGGAGGATTATGGAGTGCAAATAATTCTATAGGAGTAGATAAAGATTTTTGGAAACAAGATACACAAAAAGCTATAGATATATTTGAAGAAGCTACTTTTGCAAGTTACTATCACAACACAGGAGAGCCAGGCTTTATTAATCAAGATAAACTTGTCTCTAATGACAGCGATTTAAAAGATTATTACAGTGGAGAATATGCTCAAAGTAAAAAGTATAAAGTAGAATCCGAAACTAAGATATTATTAGGAAAACTAGCTAAAGTAGCATTTAAGAAGAAATATTCACAAATAGTTAACCCTTGTTCTGAAATATCTCTATTATTATTAGGGGGATACTGTGTTATAGCAGATGTTGTTCCTTATTTTGCTCCAACACTAGATGATGCAGAAGAAGCTTTTAGAATAGCTACGAGAGCTCTTATAAGAGTTAATACAATGGATTCTCTCTATAATCAAGAAACTGCTAGAACAAATAGAATAGGAGTTGGAATTACTGGGCTACACGAATTTGCATGGAAACATTTTGGTTATAGCTTTAGAGATTTAATAGATGAAGAAAAAACAACTGATTTTTGGATGACAATGTCCAGATTCAAGAGAGCTGTATTAGATGAATCAATTATATATTCTAAAGCAATTGGAAAGAATGCTCCACATACTAACACTACGGTTAAACCAGCTGGGACAACCAGTAAGTTATTCTCCCTAACCGAAGGAGTACATTTACCAGCCATGAAAGAGTATCTAAGATGGGTTCAGTTTAGGAATGACGATCCATTAGTTAAAAAATATACAGAACTAGGATATCCAACCAAGGAGTTAAAGTCTTACTCTGGAACAACCATAGTAGGTTTTCCAACACAGCCAGAGATATGTAAGATTGGGATGGGCGATAAGTTAATGACGGCTGGAAATGCAACTCCCGAAGAGCAATATAAATGGTTAATGTTGTTAGAGAAATATTGGATAGTTGGGGTTAATAAAGAAGGAAAGCCGCTTAGAAATGATACAGGTAATCAAATTTCCTATACTCTTAAGTATAAAAAGGATAAAGTTAGTTTTGAAGAATATCAAGAAATGTTATTAAAATATCAACCTCTTATTAAATGTTGTGCTGTTATGCCCCAACAAGAAGAAACTGCCTATGAATATCAACCAGAGGAGCCAGTATCAAGGGGTAGGTTTATGTCGATAGTTGAAGCTATTAAGGATAGTAGAATAAAAGAAGATATAGATATGGAATCTCTAAATTGCGACTCTGGTGCATGCCCAATATAATTGGGGGTTGACATAACCATAATTTTCTGTTATAATATCTACACCATGCAGATATGTACTAAATGTAAAACAGATAAAGAATTAACAGAATTTCATGTAGATAAGAGTCACAGAAATGGATATTCGTCTCAATGTAAAGATTGTAGAAATAAATATCATAAAGATAATCAACCTCACTACACTGCTCTTAAAAAAGAATGGAGACATAAAAATCCAGAAAGAAATAACAAAACCCTTAGAAAATATTACTACGCCCATCATGAAGAATCACTAGCTAAAAATAAGTTAAGAAGAGTGAATAATCTATTAGAAATTAGGGGAAAGGAAGCTAAGTGGAAAATTAATAGCTTATATGGCGTATCGTGGGAGGAAAAGCAAAAGATGATTGACAATCAAGAGAATTTATGCAAATTGTGTAAAAAAGAATTATTAACTACTAAAGATCGCTGTCTAGACCATAATCATATTACCAAAAAAGTTCGTGGAATATTATGTAGAAAATGTAATACTGCCCTAGGATGGCTAGGACTAGACAATGAGACTACATTAGCAGAGTTAATAGCATATCTTACCCCTTGACAAACCCACTTTGATATGGTATGATATAGAAGTGAATATAAAGACATACAATCAAGAATATTATAAAAATAATAATGAAAAGATAAAAGCACGGAGGGAAACTCAGAGAGAACATCGTCTCGAATACCAAAGAAATTATGTATATTCTAATCCTGAAAGGATGCTATTTAATAGCAGGGAATGCTATAAAAGAACAAGGATAGCAGCTCTAGATATTCTTGGAAAAGAATGTATAAAATGTGGTTTTTCAGATCCTCGTGCTCTTCAAATAGACCATATTAATGGTGACGGAGCTACTGATAGAAAGACGATAACTAAACTTTTTTATAAAGTTGTAATAGAGAGTATTTTAAAAGGGGAAAACAAATATCAACTTCTTTGTGCTAATTGTAACTGGATTAAGAGGGTGGAGAATAAGGAGTATAAAAAATGAATCTCTCTATAATTATCCCAACCCACAATCGTAAAGACAATATTCTTAATACGTTAACTTGTATTGCTAGACAAGTAATTCAACCCCAACATAAAATAGAGGTTATTGTGGTAGACCATGAATCAACAGATGGCACAACCCAAGTCATATTAGATAGGGAAGCATATCCCTATCCTTTTAAGTTAGTTAGAATCCCTAGGAAAGCATGGGATGCAGCTACTCCTAGAAACTATGGGGCTAAGATTACCAATCCTGACTTTGATGCCATTTACTTCCTCGATTCAGACATATTACTTCCCCCAGATCGTATTCAACGTCTAATAGATGATTATCTCATTAATCCAGATCCTAATAGAGTTATAGTTGGACCATACCACAATATGAGTAAACCAGTTAACATCGAAAATAAGGATTGGTATAAAGAAACTATTACCGACTATACAAAAGATGTAAGGTGGAAATCCTTTACTGAAAACGAAGTAAGTAATGATGTAGCTAAAGGAAATCAAGGATTTGGCTACGCTTTAGCCTGTTTTGGAGGATCTATGATGGTTAATCGTTCATTATTCTTTAGGAGCGGTGGATATGATGAAACTATGATTAATGGCGGAGAAGATGGAGACTTTGGACTTACCCTATGGGAGTGTGGAGCTGTTGTATCCATGGATCAAGGATTATTAGGATGGCATCAGCCTCACGAGATTGATGTAGTTCGAAAAGCTACTCCTTTTGATACGATTGCGAGAATAGATGCTAAACATAATGTGGATGTTATAAAAGAAACTGGAAAGAACTTTAGAACATGGGGAATACCATGGACAATGCCTCAACTTGAAGACGCACCAAAAGTAGATAAAACAATAGGAGAACTTGAAGGGAAGGAGGAATAATATGAGTTATTTAGAACATTTAAAGGAACATGCAATGCAAAACCCAGAAGAATTAGAATTTTTAATTAATATAGCTAAGAATTTAGGAGCTAAAAAGATTCTTGAAATTGGTACTTGTGGAGGATATACTGCTGCTGCTTTAGCTTCAATTGGAGCTGAGGTAACAACAATGGATATCTTTGAAGTAACTTACTTTCCATGGGATGAACCAGAATATAAGGCAGAATTTCCAAATTCTAGTGTAAAATATGTTCATCATGATTCTAGAACATTTATGGGAGCACAGGCAGTAAGATTGCCTAATGATGAGAAATATGATCTAGTCTTTATAGATGGAGAGCATTCTGATCTTACTGGCTATATGGATTGGAAACAATACGCAGAAATGTCTAAAGGTCCAGTCGCTATTCACGATATCAATAACTATCAGACTATGTTTGATAAAGATTGGTTCCCGAGAACATTTTGGAGAATGGTTAAAGCTGGCGAATATCAGAGTGAAGAGTCTGTTGGACACAAGGAACCATTGGGACATGATTCTGCTGGAATGGGAGTAGTCTTCTTAAAAGAAGGGGATTATAGTAAGCTAACTAAAGCGTTTGAGAAGTATTTATTGAATAAATTTAATGAATAACTTTGCATCTCTTTGTATATTAGCATGGAAACGTCCAGAGAAACTTGTAAGTACCTTAAAAACCTTACATGAAACCCTGGACTATCCTGCTGAGGTTATTATAAACTTTGATGGGGGAGACATGTCTGCCCTTTATGCTACTAATACTGATTATTATTCCAAAGCGATTATAAATCGTGGAGAAAATAGAGGGATTGCTAAAGCTTTTGAGAATTGCCTTAGTCTTGCAGAGGGTAAGTATATCTTTAAGGTTGATGCTGATTTGATCTTCTATCCACATTGGCTCTCTAAGGCCGTAGAATGCCTTGAGACGCATCCTGATGTAAAAGCTGTATCTTTATTCAACTATAGACACCATGACCCTAAAGATAAGCGTTTTAACGTCTTAGAAGAAAGAGATAATTGTTTCATAGTAGATGATTTTGTTTCATCAATATATGGATTCAGAGCTGAAGATAAAGAGAAACTATTATCTAGAATAAGCGAGGATGGGAATCATCTAAATATAGGTGGTCTATTAGCAATTACAAAAGAAGACTACGTAACTACAACATTCGGTTATAAAGAAAGTAGCTTTGTATATATAGATAAAAATGGTCAAGGTCAAAAAATGGGCATGCACGATAAACCCTTGATATTTGGAGGTAAAGATGACTAGTAAGGTCTTAAAGATTATAGATTATGTTCCCATGACTACCAATCGTGAGATTTATGCCAATTTAGCCACAAGCACAATCATTCAGGCCATGAGGGACTATAAAACTACTATAGAAAAAGCAGAAAAGAAAGAGATTAAGAAGTGGTTTGAAAGCAATAAGAAGAGGGCTGGTAGCTTCGTAATGTTTATTAAACTCATCGGAGCTGATATAGAGAGAATAAGAGAGGGAATTTATAAACAGATGGCGGATGCTGACTGTAAATGATTAAGTGTATTTGTTTAATTTGTTCAATAGAGTTTCCTAGATACAAATGCCATCTACTTAGTGGTGGAGGAAAATTCTGTTCTAGAAAATGTAAAGATATTGGAATGATTGGAAAATGGAGCGGTAGTAAAAATCCTAAGTATAAAAGCAATAGGGTGGGCGTACTTAATCCGAATTGGAAAGGTGGTATAACCCATTGGAGAAAAAAGATATATAATTCCCCAACTTGGATAAAGTGGCGTAAGTCAGTCTTTGAAAGAGATAATTATACCTGCCAAATTTGTTTTATCCATGGTTCCACTTATCTACAAGCTAATCATATTAAGAAATTTAGTGATTTTCCAGAATTGAGATTTAGCGTTGACAATGGGATAACTTTGTGTAAGAATTGTCATATCCATTTAGTTAATAATCATGAACTAGAATGGGAAGAATATTTTAATATGATTATCAGAATATGCAAATAGCAGTTTGTACGCCAACAAGAGGATTAGTTTTTACACAAGTTATTGAATTTATAGAGAAGTGTAGAGAAACACATGATATTAAATTATATTTAACGCATGATTTACCTATTCCAGAATCTTTCAATGATGTCGTAGAACGTGCCTTAGTAGATAACCCTGATTTCATTTGGTTTCTAGAAGAAGATGTTTTACCTCCAGAGGGCACCCTAGATAAACTCTTAGAAGCTCTTAAAACTTATGATTTAGCTTCAGTTGATTATGGATATGATGGAGGACAAAATACTGTAATCAGGTCAACTATTGACAATAGGATACTCTTTTCTGGATTCGGATGCACTCTTGTAAAGAAGAAGGTTTTTGACAAAATGCAGCGACCATATTTTAGAGCTGATAAAGCTTTCTTATTAAACAATATGAGATGGAGCGATGTTGACCCACATGAGGCTTATGGGATGCACGATATCTATTTTGGATTTCAAGTAAGAGAACTAGGATTTAAAATGGGTCAAATTGAAGGAGAAGCTACTCACTTAAAATTAATTGAGCTAGGAAGACCAACCAAGAACAATGGATGCCACACCATTGGAACTAAAGATAGAATATCTAGGCCTCTATTACTTCCTATTTAATACCACTTGACAAACTACTTTTATTAGTGTATAATGTATCAAGAGATATGCAACCCTTAGTTTTTGATAAAATAGAAGTACTCGCTAATGCCTTTAATAAAAGTAAAGGAGAAATAAAGCGATTAATTCCACAAAATGGTATACATATAGTTAAATACGAAGGTAAAACTATTACTGAGGAATTTGTATTCTCTCTAGATCATAAGTTTATACAAGATGAGATAGTGCGTATTGGTCCACATTATAAAAAATTACACTTTATGCAAGGAGTTAAAACCTGGGAAGATGAAAACTTTAAGCACGCCAAAATCTTAAATTATGTATAAAATAAACATTGACGGGCGTTGTGCATCAAAAAAGAACAGCCGTATAATCTTTGCTCGGGGTGGTAGGAACTTTAATATTCCTTCTAAGGCTTATATGGGATTCCACGAGGATGCAATGCAACAATTGTGGTTATGGAAAGTTGAGAATAAGTTTAAGAAGCCTATAGGGGTACCAATGTGGTTTAAAATGACCTTATTTCAAAAAGGGAAGTTAATTAAAGGCGTTAGAACGCCTCAGGACATGGATAATGCTATGTCAAGCATATTAGATACCTTAGAGGACGCAGGAATTGTAGAAAATGATGGATTGTTTCACGTTTGTAGAGGAATAGAAATAATACCAAATTGTGATAAATTCTCCACAGTCTTCGAATTTGATATCCTATAGAAATTTTGGGGCTTGACAAATACCCCCATGATGTGCTATACTCCATAACACATTAGAATATACTAATACATTAAGTCAGCTTAGTCTAGCGGTTATGACATTTGGTTTTCACCCAAATAAACAAGGGTCCGAATCCCTTAGCTGATACTAAAACATGCTGAGTTGGTAGAGAAGCAATTACGCCTGCCTGTAGAGCAGGTTGCCGCAAGGTATACGGGGGTGCAAGTCCCTCATTCAGCACAATAAACATGGTGTCTGGTGCCAGAAGGCGAGGCGGTAGGCTGTGAACCTACAAATAGCGAGTTCGATACTCGTCTTTCACCCAAAATCAGAGACAAGTGTTACGGTAGCATACTCGGCCTGGAACCGAGAGGTGCCTGGTCCAATTCCAGGGTTTCTGACAAAATGCCTATATGGTGGAATGGTATACACAGAGGTCTTAAAAGCCTCCGTAGAAATACATAAGAGTTCGAATCTCTTTTTAGGCACAATTCTAAACAAATCAACGATTGGAGGAGGGTTAGCTGTAATAGATAAAGAAATATGGCAGCCTATTAACCTAGGGGTCTCTTCCTCCCCCAATCATGTCAGGGCAGTCCAACGGTTGGACGCAAGACTCATAACCTTGTTATAATTGGTTCGACTCCAATCCCTGCCACAATGGTTCTTTGGTCTAAGGGTTATGACGAATCCTTGTCAAGGATTAAGAAGGGGCCCGACTCCCCTAAGAACCGCAAAGCATATATCGGAGGCCACCCTAGGATAGAGGTCGTGAGAGTATGCTGAATGGGGCTGTAGTATAATGGCAGAACATTTCATTTGCAATGAAAATGTGGGAGTCCGATTCTCCCTAGCTCCACCAAATCCTATTGGTGCAACGGAAGACACAGTAGTTTCAAAAACTACAAGCTGAAGGTTCGATTCCTTCATAGGATACAACGCCTTTTTGTTGGAATTGGAATACAAATATATTTTAGAAATATATTCCGAAAGGATTGAGGGTTCGAGTCCCCCAAAAGGCACACAAGCTTAGTCAAGCGGTAAGGCATCTCTCTTATAAGGAGAACATGGATAGTTCGACTCTATCAGCTTGTACAAAGGGATAGGACAGGTTAACTTTGAGCCCCTAAAGCTCATTACTATCCCCCCAAGGACTGATAACTCAGTTAGGCCAGAGTAGGAGACTCTTAATCTCTTAGTCGCAGGTTCAAATCCTGCTCAGTTCACCATTCTAGATATTTGGTACGTAGTCTAGAGCCAGTTAAAACTAAGGACTTAACTGATGTATAAAGTACATGTCGTAAGCATGTTAATGGAATCGAAATTGTGATACCACGTAGCCATTAACTCAACTTACCGCCTTAATGGACTCATAGCTCAGAGGCAGAGCAAGTGGCTTTTAACCACCAGGTCGGTATATCATAATTACCTGAGTTCACATTTTCGTAACATAATGGATAGTGTAATGGTCTTCGAAACCATTAATGAGGGTCCAAATCCCTCCGAAAATACACAGGATTCGTTTAATGGCAAGACGTTACGCTGATATCGTAAGAACAGTAGTTCGATTCTATTATCCTGTACAAATGCTTTCTTAGCTCAGCTTGGCCAGAGCAGTTGGTTTACATCCATCGTGTCGGCAGTCCGAATCTGTCAGAGAGCACACAAGCCTTTGTAGTTTAATGGGAAGAGCGGGGGTTTGTACCTTGACAAAAGAACAATAGTATGGTAAACTTAGTATATGGCAGTTAGGGATACTAAAGAAAGCTATAATAAATATATGCGAGAGTATCATTTAAAAAGATATTATCGTATAAGAGGAGATTTAATTTTAAGACTTGGAGGAAAATGTGCTAACTGTGGTTCAATTAAGGATCTTCAATTAGATCACATTGATCCAAAAACAAAAAGTTTTGAAATATCTCGTTTTTTATCAGTATCTAAAAACATGCTGGAAATAGAAATGCCTAAATGTCAAGTTTTATGCTCAAAATGTCATGAAATTAAAAGCATACTAGATCAGGGGAAAAATATAGCTAAGGGAACACATGGTACTATGTCGGCTTATAGATATTGTAAGTGTAAACTATGTAGAGAAGCTAAAAGTAATTATAATAAGCAATATAAGTCTCTTTAATTTAGTGGGAAAAATCTAGCCTTTGTAACGCTAAGAGTGTAGTTCGATTCGTCAAGATGGCCCCAGGAAGAATAGGGAGTGGTTATCCCAGACTGTTTACTAAACAGTCATGTCGAAAGGCATCGTTGGTTCGAATCCAACTTTTTCCGCCATATCGCAGGTACTGGGTACGGCTGAGTTTCCAAAACTTGTCTAGCAAGGTTCGACTCCTTGATGCGGTGCAAATCTGGTCTTACCACGAAAGTGCGTCAGATAGGTCGCAAGACCTGTTAAGATAGACATTTGCGGAACAACCTAAACGTAAGCATGGTTTGTCCTGCCAGCGGGTATAGTTAATTGGCATAATAATACCCTTCCAAGGTGAAGAAGCCAGTCCGATTCTGGCTACCCGCTCAATATGCTATCTTAGCCAAGTCGGTCAAGGCATCCGTCTGAAGAACGGACTATCTGAGTTCGACTCTCAGAGTTAGCACATGGAAAGAATAGATTTTCCCATAGGGACTGTCATTGATAGTCCAGATGATGAAGACGAATAATGGAAGTTTCGCATAGTGGACGAGTGCACCTGCTTTGAAACCAGGAGGATGTAATAGTCTCACAAGTTCGAATCTTGTAGCTTCCGCAATGACTCGATGGTGAAGTGGCCTAACACTCCTGTTTGCAAAACAGTCATCATCAGTTCGAATCTGATTCGAGTCTCCAATCTGGATTAGCACAGTGGTTTATGCTGACGGCTGTTAACCGTATGATGCGTGGTTCGAGTCCACGATCCAGAGCAAACGTTTAACTACGGAGTAGTGGATGCAAGAAATGGCGACAACCACTTATAAAAACAGGCCAATATCGCTCTTATCGTCTATCGGTAAGGACAGTGGGTTCTCAACTCACTAAGAACAGTTCGATTCTGTTTAAGAGCACTCTAGATTCTTCTAATGGTAGGAAAGGCGGCTTTGACCCGCAGAATCGAGGTCCGAACCCTTGATCTAGAACACATACTCCTTTAGTACAACGGATAGTATAAAACTGTTCTAAAGTTAAGATGTCGGTCCAATTCCGACAGGGAGTACATATTACAGAGTCTTCTAATCGGAAGGAAGAGTCCCTCTGAAGGACGCAATATAGGTTCGAGCCCTATCACTGTAACATTAAGAGGGCCAGTGGGTTTTTATACAATGTATTTTAAGAGTCCAGTTATGCTTATACTCCTCCTGACAAATTCCGCATTTAACCTTTCTAGTTAATCCATCAAAGAACTCTGGATGCCTCTTACGAAGCGATATGAGGAACGATTCTAATTTAGATATGTATTTGGTCATCTTCTGTTAACAAATGCGTCCTGGGGCATTCTAGCTAAACCATTAGGCACAGAATTAGGTGTTATTTTCGCTCTCCTCGATAAGTATAACTTCTAATAAACAATATACTGCTAAATCTTCTAATGTATCCTTAATACTCTCGTCTTTAACTGCTGGTCCTTCTCCTCTTTGTCTCTTTTTAACTAGGTTAGTAAATCTCTCCCATTTATCAGACATTCTAATAGCTGTACCAATCCATGCTGGAACTTCAAAGTATGTTTCACTTGACTTAAGATTAGAAAGTGGATCGCTCTTCTTACTATAATCAGAGTTCTTTCTGCTGTGAGTTTCTGCTATCTTATCAAGCAATTCATAAAATCTTTTGTGCCCACTTAATTTAGTCTCTTCTTTCATCTTATTACTACCTCCGTTTTAATTGCCTTACCTCTAGACCATCTGCCACAATCGGTGCATCTATATCTAGGATATTTAGTTGTTAAAGTTATTCCATATCCTCTCTTTATAATTTTAGTTGATGCACAATTAGGGCAAGCTCCAACTCTCTCGTCCAGAATATTAACATTGGGGTGATTTTGTATCCAAGGTAACATAGTTAGATAGATCTTTTCTAAGAGAACAACATCTTGTTTATTATATTCACACATTAATTTCCAGGCTTTCATGTCTCCATTCATACAACCTTTCCATGTATCAAATCCTCCAGTTTTAAGTTTTTTACCTAAGCCTAAGTAAACTCCTAAATCATTTAATCTATTACTAGTAAATTGAAAGTACCTACGAGCTACTTGAAGTGTATCTATTGACTTAAAAGGGGTTGTGGGTTTTAATCCGTGGAATATGAAGCGTGCATTACTTTTTTTAATATCAAAGTTATTTCCATTATGGGCTATAACTACATCAGCCTCACTCATGATCTCATGAAGAGCTTTAACTAAATCTCTATCATTTTCTTTGTCTTTCTTATATAATTTGAAATCTGGGAGTGATATTACGTGGGTTTTCTTTTCTCCTAACCACTTGTAGGCAAATGATAAAAGATACCATTGTTTTTCTATGCTTACAATATTTCCTTCTTTCCAGAGTTCATAGAACAACCCTGAACTTGGTGAATTTTCAATATCAAACAATAAGATCTTCAATGTTTACTTATTATATACCCATTTAAGAGGTTTGTCAAGGGGTATTATCGTCTTCGTCTGCTTTGGTGTCCATGTCTTTTTCTTGGTCTTTCCCAAACTATAGCACTTCTGGGTAGGGTTTCCATTATTGGCATTATTCCCTCAGTAGCCATTCTTGAAAAAGGTATGCCATAGCGAAGAGTTAGTAAATCTGCTTTAGTGTGGCAATCATTAGTGTTAGAACCTCTACAAAGTCCTACTCCATTAGTTTCTTGGCTTCCGCCTCCCATTGATTTGGGTTTAGTGTGGTGGACTGTAAGGTGACCGAGGCTTCCGCAGTTTAAACATCTATTCTTTTGTTGTTCAATAATGTGTTGTTTTTGCGGTTCTGAAAACTCTCTGGTCATAGGTCATAGGTTAAATTTCTTCCCCATTTCCTGAATACTTTGCACTCTCGGCTATTAATTGAAGTTCTTCTCTTGCTCTTTGTAATCTAAGTTCATCACTAATTGGTTCTTTGTTGGCTCTCATCATTTCTTGTACTTCTGGTGCTTCAAAGATTACTCCACTAGGTACTTTAATAATGTCTTGAAAGTGACCTCCGACTTCTCCAGCATAACACATTTCGGGTTTATTCGGCTCGTGAGTTCCTAATGGTGGTTGCCTACGTGTTACTTTTTCGGCTATCCAATGTCTAGGACTGTCTTTCATAAATAACTCCTTTCGGTTTTAGTTGATATTCTCGAATCATTTCCATAGCTTCGTCATGGCCTCCCCATTCGGTTAGCATTTGTAGTCTTGAACCAATAGCTCGCTTAACTCCATAACTTAAACAATGCGTATCTCTAGGAGTTACACCATAAATTGGAAGTGCTACGGGTCCAAAGATTATTTTACCATCCTTATCGTGCATAACTTGACCCTTAGCGTCTCGCTTAAAGTCCTTTTCACCAGAAGACCATGTAGAGTTAGGCATATTCCCTGTTTCTATTTCCCTAAGCAATGTACAAGACGACCTCAAGCCCTCTACTTCATGCAGAACTTGATCTCTGGTTACTCCCTCAGGTAAACCCTCTTTCATATTTTCTATACTACTGGTGGTGTTGTAATCTTATTTGCAACAGTGGCGGATACATTTCCGACAACATAAATTCCACCTATTATAGCTGAAAAGTTTGTAAAAGCATCTGCATTCAATTTACCAAAAATTACTAAGGCAAAAGACAATACAACTACTAATACTGCAAAAACGAATTTTCTACCTACTCCTAAAAAACTATTATCTATCATTATGACACCTCCTTTATTTAATTAAATTTGGAAAGTAATTTGGAATTACTCCAAAGAATGTAAGCAACCCTACTAATAGAGCTATTGCGAGAATCCAGACAGATAAAACTGCCCCGATTGCTCCCAATCCTACCATTCCTAAAATAACGACAATTATCCCTAATACTACTAGGGTAATTATACCATTTAATAATGCGATTAAAAATCGAACAAACATATTATCACCGACCTTTCTCCTCATTTTATTGAGCTTCTTATACACTTTTCTTTTGTGTTTTGCTAAATACCAAGATGCTGTCTTAGCCATAATCGTATTCTCTTAAAAAATCCTAATCCGTTAACTCTGATTACTTTTTTATTTTCTAAATTGTCTGCTATTGCAGTAGATATTGACTCGGAAACTATATCTGGCATGGGGGATAAATGTTCTTTAACTTCGCTTATCATTTTCTTACTACCGTCAGCTATATCGTCTCTTGCTCCCTCTAGTTTAGCTACTATTGTTTTAGCAACAACTAAGACATCTGTAATAGTTTTTCTATCCTCATCCCATTGCTGGAATTTAACATCTATAGTTTTAGCAATATCTCCAATTTGCCTTTTGAGAGCATTGTATTGAGCCTCTGTTATTTTTGATTGTTCTTCCATTACTTAAGGATACTCCTTAATGAAGCTAATCTTACTTCTTTTCTATCTTCTTTTGTTTTCATATTATGACAAGGTATCTTACACAAAGTTTGTCCATTATTTATGTCAAAGCGTAATTCTGGATATAAACTCCAAGGCTTTATATGGTCGGCTTCTAAATATCCACCAACTTTCCCACACATTTGGCAAGTATAATAATCTCTTTCAAAAACTGCTATTCTCCAGTTAATATATTCAGACCCTGTTCTAAGTATTACATTTATTGGTGTTATTCCACCCTTCCAATTGTAATGTAATTTTCCCGCTTTATATCCTTTAGTGCCTTTATTCCAAGCAGGATGGTGCATTTTTACCTTAGACTCTTCTGACATTTTTATTCCTCTACGACTAGGTGGAATTACGCCCTTTGCTTTTACGGTATCGCTTAATTTCTTAAGACTTTCTTCGCTAAGCCTATGGCCTTTAATGAATCTTCCTAAATTGTCCCTCATGTTAACTTTCAAAGATAGCCTTAATTTGATGCAATCTGTTTTTCCATCCATTCTTTCCTATATATGTCCACTTAGCATACACCACATCATGTATCTTTGTCAAGGGGTCACTTTGCACTGGTGGAGTTACCACTGGTGGTATAGGAGGGGTCGGTGGGGTCACAGGTGGCTCTACAACGGGCGGAACTACAACGGGTGGTATAACTGGCGGCACTGGCGTAACTGGTGGTTCTACGACAACTGGTGGCGTCACAACTGGAGGAGGAGTATTTGGTGCAATATAATCAAATGGAACACTAAAGGCATCACATATTCCTCTGGCAATCGCAGTTGCAACTCTAGTTATATCTCCTAAAATTACGTCATCGTGTGCATCTCCACCTACTCCACACTCTATAATTCCACAGGGAGTTTTAGCAGTTAAAACATTCCACATATAATAAAAGGTCATAGCAGGAGTAATCCAACCCTCTGTTTCAACTATACCTGTTTCTTTAAAGTATTCACCCTTTATAGTTTGAACTATTCGTTTACTTTCTGTATTAGAAGAGTCAACTGAAGGATCAGGAGCAGTCATGAATCCCCCACCTTTTCCATGGGTATTAGCTTCAAAATGAATTGCTAGATAAAAGTCAAAATCTTTTCCGATTGTATTAACTGAAGAATTAGAATTGGCATCGTCTAATTGAATTTGAAAGGCTTGTGTTCCGTCTGCATTCTTTTTGGTTAAGAGTATTCTACCAAGTTCGTCTCTGACTTTAGGAGTCCATTGAATCTCTGAAGTAAAATTAGCAGGAGCAGCACCCGTTCCTCCACGAAGTTGGAGGTCTATGTTGTTTTGGATATTTTGATGTCCAGCTTGAAGTCCAATAACTTTCATATTTATATATTATACTTTACTAGGATTATTTGTCAAGCCTAGGAGCAAACCCTGTATTCGGCAACTTAGGTGATACAAATTTTCCTACCATCGTATTGCAGTTATCTGAAGGATGTTGACATCCTAAAGAACCTGTCTGATTATCACTTACTCCGCTTCCTCCATTGCTACTTGGAGTTGAGGTCGGTATTGCTGTCGGTGTAGGCTGTCCGCATTGGGGTACTGTAATAGTATCTGTATCGGTTGAAACTGTACCACTATAAGACAGAGCTCTCCCAGACCATGTTACATTACTTCCGATAGTAATACCTGAATCGTCAATGTCAGTTCCTAAGAATGTGGAATTAGCTCCTAACGTAGTAGCTTCAGTTGGTGTCCAAAACACATTACAAGCTGAACCAGTAATAACAGAATTAGCTACGGTATTTAATGCACCATCTATTCTAAATAGATATGTTCCATCATTAGAAAGAGTAATTCCTGCTGTGCCAACAGAAACAGCTCCTGTAATACAATATACTCCTGCTGTTAGGGGTTGAGGCAAAAGACTTAAATCAGTTGCAGAACCGAAGGTAAAATCACAAGGCTGAGAGTTAAGCGAAGCTAACGCACTACCTTGGTCTATTCCAGCCTGAGTGCTATTGGCAATATTAGTTGTGCCATTAACCGTGGGATTTACTGCTGGGGGAGTAGTGTAGCCTAAATCTCCGTTAATCGTTGTACCGCTCACTGTATTTGTGTAGGTAGAAGAAAGAATACCAAAATTGGAAGATTGTCCAAGATTAGGAACACTTACTGCAAGTACGCTTGGAACAAGCAGAATTAAAAAGATAAATAATAATATTATTAATTTTTTCATTAAATAAATCCAAAAAGTCTAGCTAAAGCAATTACTATTCCAGCAATTATTCCTAACTGTGTCCAATTTGTAGCAGTTCCTTGGGCTTTTCCTGTTTGAGAATCCATAAAAGTAACAACTGGTTTAAGCATAGTTTCAAATGAAGTTCGTAATTTCTCCATTTCAA
>OCZT010000362.1_pt1 | contig 44401 bp, 35 predicted proteins | sample 1539031 | NCBI WGS metagenome assembly OCZT01 (sample SAMEA3539308, study PRJEB22396) | soil metagenome | biome: tundra; feature: field; material: soil | place: USA | collected 2010-05 | depth 0.15 m
GGCTCGCCGAATCGGGGCTGCGCCCGAGCGTGCCCGCGGCCCCGGCTCCGGCCACGGCACCGGCTCCGGCCACGGCACCGACCGTGCCCACGGCACCGGCACCGGCACAGGACGATTCCGATCTCAACCGGCGGCCCTGACCGTGCTGATACTCCACGGAACCTGGGCGCGCGACCGCCGCCTCCACGTCTGGGCCGAAGACGCCGCATCTTTCGAGGCGCATCGGCGGCGGGCGCGACGGACCGCCACGGCGCGGCCCCACCCGTGGACCGCCGCTGCTGAAGCCGTGGCCGGCGCGATCGCGGATGCTAGTTCTGACGCGGAGCGTCTGGTCGAAGGCGCCCACCCGAGCCGGCTCACGCTCTGGCTCCCGGGTGACGCTGCATGCCCCTGGCCCTCGCCCACTATCGCTGCGGTCACGCCGGTCGAAGGCGGAGCTCCAGCCGTTCTTCGACCCTGGACGGTCCCGACGCTCGCCTTCGACGCGGGCGCGGCGACACGCCTGCTGCTCGCCGCGACAGACCCGTCCAAAGAAGCTTGGGGCGACACATCGTTCGCGTACCTCACCACGGCCGTCCTGTTTGCCCTGGAGCTCCTATCCCGCGGCCGCTTCGCTCCGGCGCTGGCCGCCATGCGTGACGGCCGGGGCTTCGAGACACGTTGGTCGCCTCTACCGGGCACGGGTGACGCGGCGCGACTTCGGGCGCTGGCGCAGGCGATGCCGCCGGCCTGCCGCGCCGAGGCGACTGCCCCGTTCGACCGGCACGGGCGCGGCGCCGCTATGGTCCTCGGCCAGGTGATCGCCGACGTCGTGGATTCGGTTGCCCGCGCGAGCAGCGGTCCCCGGCCGGCCCCCAGACCCACGCTCCGGTCGAAGCGCGCGACGCCCCTCGCCTGGATGCTCAACGCCCTGGCGGCAACAACCCCTGCCACTCTCCCGGACTCAGCCGAGGCTCGGGATCTGGCCGGGTCCGTCGCGGCGTGGCGGGGCCGGGCAACCACCGGCGAACCAGGGTTCCGCACCTGCTTCCGAGTGGCCCCGCCCCCTGACGACGCCGCGGGTTCGGCGAAACAGGTATGGCATCTCGAGGTCCTACTCCAGGCAACTGACGATCCGAGCCTGATCGTTCCCGCCGCCGATGCCTGGAAATCGGGCCGGCGGCTAGTGGCGTTCGGACGGCGACTCGACGATCCGCAGGAGCGACTGCTCGCCGACCTGGGACGCGCGACACGCCTCCACCCGCCCCTGGACCGAATGCTCAACAAGGCGCACCCGACCGGACTCGATCTCAACGTGGCCGCCGCGTACATATTCCTGCGCGACGGCGCGCCGGTCCTAGCCGAGGCCGGGTTCGGACTCCAGCTCCCCTCATGGTGGCGTGCCGGACGCCCTCGGGTCGCGGCGCGGCTGCGGGCAACCACGCGCTCCGCGGCGGGCGCATCGGCAGCCGACGCGCGCCTCGGGCTCAATGCCATCGTGGACTACCGCTGGGAGCTCGCGATCGGCGACACAACGGTGACATCCGACGAGATCGGCGAGCTCGCTCGCCTGAAGGTGCCGCTTGTGCGAGTCCGCGGGCAGTGGGTGGAGTTGCGCCCCGAGGACGTCAGCGCTGCCGTCGGGTTGGTGGAACTGGCGGGGCACTCCGCCGGGACCATGACCGCCGGAGACGTGCTGCGAACCGGCCTGGGCCTAGTGCCTACCGATGTTGGCCTCCCCGTCATTGGCGTCACCGCGGACGGTTGGCTCGGAACCCTCCTTGCCGGCGGAGGGCCGGGCCAACGGCCCGACGCGGACGGAACGCCGGACGGGACGCCGGACGGGACGCCGGACGGGACGCCGAACGGGACGCCGGACGGGACGCCGGACGGAACGCCGGACGGATTCGTCGGGACGCTTCGGCCGTACCAGGAACGCGGCCTCGCCTGGCTGCAATTCCTGGGCGGAATGGGCCTGGGGGCGTGTCTGGCCGACGACATGGGCCTCGGCAAGACGGCCCAGGTGCTGGCCCTGCTGGTGGCCGAGCACGCGTCAATCGCATCCGCGAAGTCGGCGAAGGTGCCCGCAGCCGCAGGCGCATCCCACACGGCAGTGACGCCCGACGCGGGCGGGCCCACCCTCGTCGTGTGCCCGATGTCCGTCGTCGAGAACTGGCGCCGCGAGGCAGAGCGATTCGCGCCACACCTGGTCGTCCACGTCCACCACGGCAGCGAGCGTCTCGGCGGAGAGGGCCTGGCAACCGCAGCCACCGAGGCCGACCTCGTCATCACCACCTATGGGCTGCTCGCTCGTGACATCGAGGTCCTGTCCGCCATCAACTGGGGCCGCCTCGTCCTGGACGAAGCCCAGAACGTCAAGAACAGTGCCGCCCGGCAGGCCCAGGCTGCCCGCCGTATCAAGGCGCCTCGCCGGATCGCGCTCACCGGCACTCCGGTGGAGAACCGCCTCTCAGAACTGTGGTCGATCATGGAGATCCTGAACCCGGGCCTTCTCGGATCGGCCAACGCGTTCCACCAGCGCTTCGCCGTACCAATCGAGCGCTACGGCGACGACGACGCGGCCGGGCGCCTCCGCCGGGCGACGGCCCCGTTCATCCTGCGCCGCCTCAAGTCCGACCGATCGATCATCGCCGACCTGCCCGACAAGCTCGAGATGACCGTCTACTGCTCCCTCACCCGGGAACAGGCCAGCCTGTACCAGGCAGTGGTCGACGAGATGATGGAGCGAATCGAATCGAGCGAAGGGATCGAACGACGCGGGCTGGTCCTCGCCACGATGATGCGCCTCAAGCAGGTCTGCAACCACCCGGCCCAGATGCTCCGAGACGGCTCGCCGCTGGCGGGACGATCCGGCAAGCTCGAGCGGGTTGAGGAGATCCTCGAGGAAGTCCTGGCCGAAGGAGATCGAGCGCTCCTGTTCACCCAGTTCGCCGAGTTCGGGGAACTCCTGCGGACCCACCTGCGGGACAAGTTCGGGCAGGAGGTCCTCTACCTCCACGGCGGAACCCGGAAGGTCGATCGCGACGCCATGGTTGCCCGTTTCCAGGAAGAGAGTGGGCCGCCGATCCTGATCCTCTCCCTCAAGGCTGGCGGAACGGGCCTCAACCTCACAGCGGCGAACCACGTGATCCACGTCGATCGCTGGTGGAACCCCGCGGTCGAGGACCAGGCGACCGACCGCGCCTACCGGATCGGCCAGCGGCGGGATGTCCAGGTTCGAAAGCTTGTATGCGCGGGAACGCTCGAGGACCGGATCGCAGCGATGCTCGAATCGAAGCGCGCCCTCGCCGAGCGCGTGGTCGGGACCGGTGAGACATGGCTGACCGAGCTGTCGAACGCGGATCTGCGCGACCTTGTCGCGCTCTCGTCCGACGCAGTGGCGGAGGGCTGAAGATGCCGTTCGAGCGAAGGCCCCGCTCCTATCGCCGGTGGGATTCTGACTATCCGTCGGCCCGCCCTCCGCGACCGGTGAAGGGCGGCCTCCAGGCGAAGAGCAAACGAGGGGCCATCGGCGAGACGTGGTGGTCTCAACGCTTCCTCCATGTGCTTGAGGAGTTCAACGACCCAGGGCGGCTCGCGCGCGGACGCGCCTACGCCCGTCGTGGCCAAGTCATCGATCTGGACATCGAGCCCGGCGAGGTCACCGCGCGCGTCCAGGGATCGCGGGCACGACCCTACAACGTTAGCCTCGGCGTCGCCGTGCTGGACGACGCCGCTTGGACGCGAGTCGAGGCGGTCCTCGTGAGTCGGGCCGTCTTCCTCGCGCGGCTGCTGGCCGGCGAGATGCCCCAGGAGATAGAAGAGGCGTTCGACGCCGCGAGCTTGTCCCTGTTCCCCGAACCGGACCGGGACCTGGACACCGGCTGCTCGTGCCCGGACTGGGAGAACCCCTGCAAGCACATCGCGGCCGTCTACTACCTCCTCGCCGAGGCGTTCGACCGGGACCCGTTCCTCATCTTCGCGTGGCGGGGCCGCCCGCGCGAACGGCTGCTCGCCGAACTGCGCGAGCTCCGCGGCCTGGCCTCCGGCACGCCGGCTCCCGACCCGGCCGACGAACACAACCCGGCCGCGCTCGACGCCAGCGGATTGACCTTCGGATTGTTCGGGCCCGGCGACCTCGATGACCCGGACCTGTCCGGCGAACTGTCCAGCGAACTGACCGCCGAGACGGCGAGCCGGTTCTGGGAAGCCGGCCGTAACCTCAAGTCGATCCGCATCGAACCGAGGCTCGTTGCGATGCCGGATGCGATCCTGCGCGAACTCGGGCCATCCGGCCTCCTGGTGGGCGGTCGCCCTCTCGAGGATCTCCTGGCACCTGCCTACTCGGCGATCGCGTCTGCGGCACTACGGGTCGCCGGCGGCGAGGACAAAGCAGAGCCGACCCTGAGCCCGCCTCCCCGTCCAGCCGCTCCGCGCCGGCCGATCGCGGCGCCAAGGGGGCCGTCGCCCACTCTCCTGGAGCGCCTGGTCCACGCGGCCACGGTGGACTGCTACGACGAATTAGAAGCGCGAACCGGCCTCTTCGAGATGATCCGCGAGCATCTCCAGACCCCGTTCGTCACCGCCGTACTCGGCGTTGCCGTGGCGGTGACCGCCATCGACCTCATAGACGATGGTCCGATCGTCGCCGTCTGCCGGCGCGGTGGGGACGTGCTCAGGATCTCGCTGCTGGACCTCCCTCTGCCGGATCCGCGCCCGGGCGGTTCGGAATGGGTTGACGCCTACCGCTACTGGGCACGGCCACGCTGACGTCCGCTGGGTCGCCACGGCGAACAACAAGTCTTCGGAATGCAACTGGTAGTTGCGTAGCACGACGATTGGGCGTGAGAGCCAGCGCCCAACAACCGATTCGGCGCCGATTCGCGCCACGGCGAACAACAAGTCTTGCGGAATGCAACTGGGCGGCAACATTCCGCAACGAATCGGGCCCTGGGACGCGCAAGGCCCGACCGGACCGGCTTCCATTCGCGCACAACGCAACTGGTAGTTGCAAACCCCAACTACTGGTCCCACGGCCGACCGCTCGGCCCACACGCGGCCCACGGCCGACCGCTCGGCCCACACGCGGCCCACTGCCGACCGCGACGATGTTGCCTCTGAGATCGCCGTGCGCTTTCGAGCAGGCCGGATTGCCATACAGGACCGCGCCCCTGAACGTTTCCCCGCTGGAATCGGCCGACGATGTCGAAGCAGCCCGCCCTGGACCCGGCCGGCATCGCAAGGTCAAGATCCCCGGTGGTCCCCTACGCGGCCTGCGCCGCGGGAATGTCTTCGGGGAACAAGGCACTTAGGTCAAGCAGGATGACGAGATTGTCACCGAGCTTGGCGATGCCCCGGATGTAGCCGGAATCGACGTCTGAGACCGCTTCCGGAGTGGGCTCTACGGCGTCTTCGGAAACCGTGAGGACCTCAGTAACGGCATCGGCCACCAGGCCGACCCGCGCACCACGCGTACCACTCGTGGCACGCGTGCCCGCGACGATGATCCGGGTCTACTTCGTGGCCTCCGAGCGGACCATCCCGAAGCGGCTGGACAGATCTATCACCGGGACGATCCGGCCGCGCAGGTTGATGACGCCCTCGACGAACGGGGGCGATGCTGGGACCGCCGTGCACTCCTGGAAACGGATGATCTCGTAGCCCGAGCCGATGTTGAGGCCGTAGCTCTCCTGCCCGAGCCGGCAGACGACCCGTTAGAACTCACTCATTGCGGTTTCTCCTGCTCAATCGAACGAGCTGGCCCGCGGCGCGAGGTGTGCCGACCCGCGCAGCGGGGTCTGCGGACTCTAAGCGACCTTCGGCGGGCGACCCTTGGCAGGCCTTTCCCAGTCGCCTGCTCGCCGCCTCTCGACGACGTTCACCGGCGCGGTTGAGCCGCGGCTCTCGTCGATCCGGAAGCGAGCCACGATCGCGTCGAGTTCGTCGGCCATGCTCGCGAGCGAGGCGGCACTGGCCACGACTTCCTCGACCTGGGCGCTCATCTGCTGCGTGGCCGCTGAGACCTCCTCGGCGGAGGCGCTGTTCTCCTCGCTGATGGCGGCAATCGACTCGACCGAGCCCGAGACCACGCGGGCCGAAGCCGTCATGCGCGCCGCTGCCTCATCAGTCTGGGCAGCGATCGTGGCGATGGCGTCCGACTCGGCCACGACACCGGCCGAAGCTCGGCTCATGGCCTCGACGGCGGTCGTGATCCGTTCGGCCGCTCGTTTGGTGGCCGTCACTGATTGGGAGATGGCGTCGAGGGACGAACCGGCCTGGGTTGCCAGCTCGGACCCATGCTGGACTTCTTTCGCTCCCGCGGCCATTGCCGTGACAGCTTCTTCGGTGCCGCGCTGAACCTCGGCGATGAGGGCGGCAATTTCCTTGGTGGCGCGCGACGAGCGCTCCGCGAGCTTGCGAACCTCGTCGGCGACGACGGCAAAGCCCTTGCCCTGCTCGCCTGCACGGGCCGCTTCAATCGCCGCATTCAGTGCCAGCAGGTTCGTCTGCTCGGCGATGTCGTCGATCGTTTCGACGATGGCGCCGATCTGGTCGCTCTTGGCGCCCAGTTCGGTGACCTTGACGCTGGCCGTCTCGACGGTCCGCTTGATGCGTTCCATCTCGCTGACCGTCTCACGGACCGCGGCCTGACCATGGTCCGTCGCCTCCGCGGCTGAACCGGCCACGGTTCCGACTTCTTCGGAGGCCGCCGTGGCCGACTTGATGGCGACGGCCATGTCGCCGAGAGCCGCCGACGCAGCATCGACCTTGGCGCTAATTTCGGAAGCGCCCGATCCCACCTGGGCGATGATCGCGTCAAGTTCTTGAGCGGCGTTGCTGGTGTCGGAGCTGGCCCTCGCCTGCTCCGAGGCGCCCGACGCCACCTGGTTGATGGTCTGGGCGATCTGGCCACTCGCGTTGCCCGATTGGGCCGCGGCCACGCTCAGTTCGCCCGAGGTCCGGGCCACCGCCTCGGCGGCAGTCTTGACCTGACTCACGGTGCCGGCGAGACTGGCGCGTGCGGTTTCGTAGCTCCCGAAGGCGGACCCTAGCCGTTCGAGCACCTTGTTGGCCACGGCGGCAGTCTGACCAATTTCGTCGCTGCCGTAGTGCTCAATCGGAGGCGTGGTCGCGTGGATCTCGACCGTGAGATCGTATTGCGCCAGGGCCCCGAGACCCGCTTCCAGTTGGGCGGTGTCGTTCTCGGCCAGCGACATCATGGTCGCCTGTACGGCCTTGACGCCATTCACAATGGAGCGGGCGAGGAACAGCCCAACCCAGAGACCAAGCAGCACCGCCAGGAGTCCGAGACCAATGCTCAGCATCTGCGTGAGGCTGGCGGCAGATTGCGCGTCCGCCGTGGCCTGATCGATCTCCTTCTGGACGGCGTCGATATAGACCTGCTCGGAATCGAGCGCTTGCACGAACGGTACGGTCGTGTAGTCGAACGTTGCCTTCAGGTACTGGCCCGAGCGCGCTTCGGCGAAGACCTGCTCGTTGCCGAAGAGGTAGCTGTCGGAGCCGGTGAAGACATCCTTTGACTGCGCGTCCAGGGTCTGGCGATCGGCGCCCGTGAGCGGCTTGGCGCCCCAAAAGATGGCCTGGAACTTCCCGATCGCGGCGCGCTGGACGTCTGTGTCGGCGAGGGCGAGGGCGTCGGAAACCGTCGACTTGAGCTGGTCGATCTCCGCGTAGTACGTCACAAGCAGCTGGTCCGAATGGGCCTTGTCACCAGACATGCTATTGACGGCCCAGGCGCCGTCGTCGTCAATCGACCGGATCAGGGTCACGATCTTGGCGGCCGCGATCCGGGCCGGGTCGAGATGGCTGACGATGCGATTGGAGATCGCCGCCTGGTTTCCGTTTGCGACGAGGGCCACCGCCAGGGTGGTCCCCATGAGCAGGAGAACGACGACAAAGCCACCGAGCAGCTTCGTCCGCACAGACAGACCCATCTTTCGCGAACCCTGCATCGATCCTTGCCTCTTTCCCCGCCCAGGCGACCCCGAGCAACTTCGGCCAACTCCGGATAGCTGGATTGTCGGCAGGCTTCCTCGCGCACTTGAGCTGTCATTCCGATCCGCAGCCTTCGTTCATGGCCTCAGTCGCGGAGTCGGGCCCCGTTCAGCCCCAGAATTGGACGCGGCCACGAGATGCTCGGCTGCCCTTCCACGGAAATCCGGTTCAGGGCCGGATGCGCGGTCAGTTGGTCGCGATCGATGGCGGAAGCAGCTCGCTCGTCGCGATAGATGGCGGAAGCAGCCCGCTCGTCGCGATCGATGGCGGAAGCAGCTCGCAAGTCGCGATCGATAGCGAAAGCAACTCGCTCGTCGCGATCGCACGGGCATCCTCCACCGCGATCCCGAAGGCACGAAGGACCAGCTCGGCCGCGTCCGATCCGGCATTACGCCAGGTCTGGTGGCCTTCGAGCACCAACGACATGGCGCCGAGCACGGTGGTGGACATCATCGTGATCGCCGAGGCCAGCTGGTCGCCACGCAACTTAAACAAACCCATCTCGACGCCGCAGCGAATGTCGTCGGCGGCTCCGCTCTCGAACAGTGTCCACAGCGTCGGAGTGGTCGCAGCGAATCGAACGAGGAAGCGGCCCCAAAGCGGGTCCTCGTGAGCGCGTCGAACGAACAGGCGCATTCCGTCCGCCATCCGGCACGCCGGGTCGGACGTCTGAGTCAGGGTCGCGCCGACCCGCAACCCCATCTCAGCCGTGAGCTGGGTCGCGACGTCCTCGAACAGCGAGTCCACGGTCTCCAGGTTGTTGTATATCGTGCCGCGCGCGATGCCTGCAGCCTCGGCGAGGTCGCTCACCGTTATCTGGGTGACGCCGCGTTCCGCGAACAGCCGCAGAGCTGCCTGGTGGATCCTGTCGAGTGCTGTTGACACGAGCAGAACATACATGTGCAAGACTGCACACGCAAGTGCAACTGAATTTGACTGAGTGAACACCGATGTGCAATAGTGGACACGGGGGTTCCCGCCGCGAGCGATATCCGCCGCCGGCCTAGGTCGATCGAGAGGAACCGGCGATGAGAAACTCCGACAGGATCAACGCACTTCCCCCAGACGGGATTGAGGCGGAGCGCAGTGACGCGCCCGAGCCCGCCAGGCCGACCATCCCAACCGACCTCGACATGGCGTATTTGGGAGAGCACGATCCGGATGTCGTCGCGCGTCGATTGCGGGAATGGCCATCGCTACTACCCAAATCAGCCCTAGGGCGTCGACGTTCTGTGGGCCTACGGCCAGCGTAGTAACGCGCCCAGCGACTCCGTCAAGAAACCGATGCCCGAGTGCAGCGGCGGCGAAATATGCCCGCGGCGGCCGGCTCTCCTCCCCCAACGACGAGGCGCTTGAGGACCCAGTCCGCTTAGCTTCTCGGGCGCGGCCTTTGAGCCGCGAACTCCGCCCTCGAAGAAACCACCAGGGAACCTCGGATTGTCCGCCCCGCCGGATACCAGATCGAAGCTGCGCTCCTGCAGTTCAGTTGCCAGGGCGGCGGCCTTCTCCACGATCCGGTGCGCATAGGTCTTGAAGTCGGGCCGGAGGGCCTCGCCCAGGGCCACCGCAATCGCGGTCGCGGTGTGTTTGTGAGGACCGCCCTGGAGTCCCGCGAATACCGCCTTGTCGATCTTCTTGTCGATCGCCTTGCCCCGCTCGGCGTCCAACAGGATCATCGCCCCGCTCAGGTTCGCAGATAGAGACTCACGGGCCGCCGAAAATTCGCAACCTAAATGTGGATCAGGTGTGGACCAGGCGGGCTACAATGTTGGCCGGATGCGGCGTTCCTAATCGAACAATGCTCATTAGACGATCACGAGACGATCACGAGGTGCGGCGCCCGGGGGCATGGACCGCAGTACGATGATCTGGTTTGCCCCACCGGACAACGGAGGTGCAGTCCGTGAACGAGATCCCGGTCGAGATACTCCTCGTAGAAGACAACCCGAATGACGTCGAGTTGACGCTGCGGGCCCTGCGGCAGCGCAACCTGGCAAATCATGTCCGGGTGCTCCGGGACGGCGCCGAAGCGCTGGAATACCTCTTCGGGGACGGGCCGACCGCGGCTCACATCACCGGTGAACCGCGGCTGGTGCTCCTCGACCTGAAGCTGCCCAAGGTCGACGGTCATGAGGTGCTCCGGCGCCTGAAGGCGGACCCGACCACCAGGAATATACCGGTCGTTGTGCTGACCTCGTCCCAGGAGGAGCGCGACATCGAGCAGAGCTACGACCTCGGGGTCAACAGCTACATCACCAAGCCCGTCGACTTCGACGCGTTCTCGGCGGCGGTCGTCGAGGTCGGTCTGTATTGGATGCTGCTCAATCGCATCCCGCGCGGCGAACTCGACAAAGTTCCTCAGTAACCACGGTGACCGAGCTTCGGATCCTGATCCTCGACGATTCGGCGGCCGACGCCGAGTTGTGCGAGCGTGCCCTCCGCACGGGTGGAATCGCGTTCGTCAGCCGGCGCGCCGAGGAGGAACGGAAGTTCCGGGCTCTCCTCGAGGAATTCGTGCCCGATCTCGTCCTGGCGGACTACAAGATGCCGGGGTTCGGGGGAGCGCAGGCGGTCGACATCGTGCACCAGTGGCGGCCGGGGGTCCCGTGCATCCTGGTCTCCGGCCTGCTGGGCGAGGACCTCGCCGTCGAGGCCCTCCACAGCGGGGCCACGGACTACGTGCTCAAGCAGCACCTCGAGCGACTGGCGCCCGCCGTCTCTCGGGCGATGGCGGAGGTCCAATCGACCCGGGTGCGCGAGGCCCTCGAGAACCAACTCCAGCAGTCGCAGAAGCTGGAGGCGATCGGCCGCCTTGCCGGTGGTATCGCCCACGACTTCAACAACCTGCTGACGGCGATCCGTGGCTTCGCCGACCTGGTCGCCAACGACCTCCCTCCGACCCATTCGGCCCAGGCCGACATCGACCAGATCCTCCAGGCCGCCGACCGCGCTACCAAGCTAACCAGCCAGCTGCTGACGTTCGGACGCCACCAGATCATCTCACCGGAGATCGTCGATCTCGCTCCACGGGTCGCAGCGCTGACGCCGATGCTGCGGTGCCTGATCGGCGAACAGATCACCCTGGAGGTGCGGACGGGCGCCGAGCCGGTCTGCGTCGCCATCGACCCGGGCCACCTCGGCCAGATCCTCGTCAACCTGGTCCTCAACGCGCGAGACGCGATGCCCGGGGGTGGCACGATCGTCGTGGAGACCGCCGCCGCTGAACTGTTCTCGGTGGCTGCTGCAGCGGAGATCGACGTCGAGCCCGGCCCATACGCCATGCTCACTGTGAGCGACGCCGGGGTGGGCATGGACCAGGACACCCTCGCCCGCATCTTCGAGCCGTTCTTCACGACCAAGGCGCCGGGGGCCGGGACCGGTCTCGGGCTAGCCACGGTGTATGGCCACGTCCGGCAGGGCCACGGCTCGATCCGCGTGCGCAGCGAGCCCGGCAAGGGCACGTCAATCGCGGTCTACCTGCCCAGGGTCCCGGCCGACACGTGCGTGGGCGAGACCGAGCACGCATCGGCACCAGCTCGATCCGGCGGCGAGACGATCCTCGTGGCGGAAGACGAGGAGTCCGTGCGCGCCGTCGCGTGTCGCATCCTGCGGGGTGCCGGCTACGTCGTGCTCGAAGCATCGAACGCGGACTCCGCGCTGGAAATCGCCCGTGCCCATGGCCAGCCGCTCGATCTCCTGTTTACCGACATCGTCATGCCCGGCGGGAACGGCCTCGACCTAGCCGAGCGCATGGTGACGGACCAGCCCCTTCTGCACGTCCTCTATGCCTCCGGGTACGCGGACAGCGAGGCGATCGGGAAGCGTGCGCTTGCGCGCGGCTGGCAGTACCTGGCCAAGCCGTACTCGGCGAGCGACCTGCTCCGCGAGGTGCGGATGATCATCGACCGCAGCGGAGTGGCCGTCGAGAGTGGGGATCGGGAGCCCGGGTTCGATCGTCAACGGAGTGTGACGTGAGCACCCACGCCCGCCTGAAGAGCGCCGTCATTCTGGCCTCGGTGGGGCTGACGGTCCTGGGCCCGTCACCAGCGACGAGGGTCTCTCCTCGGGGAGTGTGTTCGGCACCGCGCACTCTGATTTTGTGACCCTCCTGTGCCGCGCCTTGGGAGCAGTTGATGCAGGAAAGTCGGCAAGACCCAGTTCGAGCGTTGCGGAACGTGCGATCTTCTGTACGGACGAAACTGCTCGGTGGCTTCGCCGTCGTTCTCCTGCTTATGGGCACCACCCTAACGGTGGACATCGTTGCGAGCGGCAACCAGTCGGCGATCTCCGACCGTATCGTCAACCACCTCGATCCGGCCCGGATCGCCGCCGCCAAGATCGTGACTCTGGTCCGGTCGATAGACGACGACGGCGCCTGGGTCATCTACAGCATGTCCGGCGATAAGGCCCACTCCGACCAACTCCTGCAGAACTACTACTCCGAGGTGGACCAGCTGAAGGTGACTGTCGCCAGTGCGATCGACCTCGCCGACACCGATGCGCAGCGGGCCGCGATGGCGAAATTCCAAGCCTCCTTCTGGGGCACCTCGCCACTCACGGACGCCGATCGCAGCACTCTCGACGCCCAGTCGAAGTATGTCTTCACCGGCTCCGATGGCTACCTGTTCGGCAACGAGCAAGTCTTCGTGGAAGCGCGCTCGGGCCAGTACCTCAAGGCCGCTCTCGACTACACGACCGTGCCGTTCGTTGGAGCGGTCGATTCCGCGCAGGTCTACATCGACGCGGTCCAGAAGGAGATCGACAAGGCCACGGCGGATGTGCGCACCGCAGCCACCCTCACGCAGACGCTGAGCATCGGTCTTGGGCTCCTGGCGATGTCGGTCGGTCTCGCGCTCGCGCTCTCAATCACCCACTCCATCGTCAACGGCGTCAAGGCCGTGCAGGCGGGCGAGAAGGCGCTTCGCTCGAGCGAGGAACGCTACCGGCGGATCACCGAGACGATCACCGACTATGTGTTCACCGTGACGGTCGAGCGAGGCCGCGCCATCGGCACTGTCCACGGTCCCGGCAGCGTAGCGGTCACCGGCTACACGCCTGAGGAGTTCGCCGGCGACCCGGGCCTCTGGCTCTCCATGGTCGTCCCGATGGACCGCCCGGCGGTTATCGAGCAGGCGCGCGCGGTGCTGGCCGACGGGCGTTTCACCCCGATCGAGTACCGGATCGTCCGCAAAGACGGCGCCGAGCGCTGGGTCCGCAATACCCCCGTGCCGCAGTACGGCCCCGACGGCTCGCTGGTGTCACACGACACGCTCATCCAGGACATCACGGAGCGCAAGCAGGCAGAAGAAGAGATTCGCACACTCAACGAGGAACTCGAGCAACGCGTCACCGTTCGCACCTCCGAACTCGCAGCGGCGAACAAAGAACTCGAAGCTTTCGCCTATTCCGTCTCGCACGACCTGCGAGCGCCACTGCGGGCGGTTAGCGGCTTTGGTCGCATCCTGCTGGAGGATCACACCGCCGGGCTCGACGCGGAGGCGCAGCGGGTGGTCGGCGTCATGATCGAGAACACAAATCGGATGGGCCGGCTGATCGACGACCTCCTGTCGTTCTCGCGGCTCTCGCGGACCGCCATTTCGACCCGTCCGGTAAACATGGAGAGTCTCGCCCGCTCGGTGGCCGCCGAGCTGCTCGGCCTGGAGCCGGGGCGGCAGATCGAGCTCAAGATCGGCCGGCTTCACCCCGCGGTCGGCGACGCTGCGATGCTCCGCCAGGTTCTCGTCAACCTGCTTGGCAACAGCCTCAAGTTCACCAGGACCCGACCAGTTGCGCGGATCGAGGTCAGCTCCGCCGTCGAGGGGACCATGCGCACGTATGCGGTCCGGGACAACGGCGTCGGCTTCGACATGGCCTACGTGGACAAGCTGTTCAGGGTGTTCCAGCGCCTGCACCTGACCACGGAGTTCGAGGGCACCGGCATCGGGCTCGCGATCGTGGCCCGGGTCGTCGACCGCCATGGCGGGAAGGCATGGGCGGAGAGCGTGGAGGGCGAAGGAGCGACGTTCTGGTTCACCCTGCCCGGCGTCGAGGGCGGCGTCGAGGGCGACGTCGAGGGCGACGGACGGCCGGAACCATCCTGAAGATACCCATCAGGCCGCAGTACCGGGGCAGGGCGGGGCCAATCACCACCAGGGCCGGGATCAAGAACCTGGGAGAATGCTACGGAATCGGAAGCGGCGCGGGAGGCCAATTCGTCGACGGGAATTGCCGGCCGGGTCACTCTCCGCTCGGGCGCCGTCAGCTCGAGGCGCCCGCCGGAGCGGAGCGGCCGCTCTTGCGCTCCTTCTTGCGGCGATAGAGATCCTCATCCGCCTTCGCCATGACTTCCGCGAATGAGATCCCGGGGCAATCTGACAAGAAGACATGGCCGATGCTGAATTCGATCTGCCATGGCTTGCCTGAAGAGCTGTTGTACTGGCACCTGGCCTCGTCCAGACGGGAGAGGATGCGCTGCACGTCCTGCGGGCTCGACCGAGATGTCAAGATCGTGAATTCGTCCCCGCCCAGACGAGCGACAACGTCGGAGGCTCGGAAGGTCCTGCGCAGAATCTCCCCACAAGCCTCGATCGCTTCGTCGCCGGCCTCGTGGCCCCATGTGTCGTTGATAGCCTTGAGGCCGTCTATGTCGGCGAAGAAGAGGGCGTAGTCGGACATGCTGCGCTCGGAGAGGCTATGGAGCTTCTCGCCGATGAGGATGAAGCCTCGTCGGTTGTACAGCCCCGTCAGCGTGTCCCGGGTGGAAAGGTCGTTGAGCTTCTTGTTCGAGGCCCGGAGCTGCCGCATAGCGCGCTCCAGGTCCTTCGCGCTCGTTTGGAGCTGCTCATGTTCCAGGATGGCGCGATACGCAGATGACATGTGGGTGGCGAGGTTCCGAACGATGCTGACGTCGTCCGATGTCGACTCGAAGACCACGAACCCGTAGACCACCTGTCTGAAGAAGCAGGAGAGCGTTATCAGGTTGCGCTGTTTGTCGCCGAGGGGCACGATCTCGGGAATGAGGCGATCCGTCTTGAACAGGACGGCCGAATGCGGCAGCGCGACGACCTTTCCGTCCACATAGGCAAAGACGCAGCGAGCTTTGCTTGGGACAGGCCATGGCTGCCGTGGGTCGTGATCGAACGGCTTCGAAAAGAGATTCAGGAACATGCAGGTAATGCCCAGGGCCGGCAGTTCCTCCGCGAGCCGATCGAGCATCTCTTCGAGGGTATATACGCTGATGATGTTCTGGATCGCCCGAGTTTCGCGCTGCTTGGCCGTTATGCTCGTGGTCGCTTCCAGTCCCAGTTCCACCTCGCGTGACTCGAACGAAATCGCCTGGACGGCCTCGAAGAAAGCTTTCTGCTCCCTGGCCTGGCTATCAAGAACCGAGTCGAGCAGTGCGGGTACGACGGACCGGACCTGAGAGACCTTTCCTCGTTCGGCCGAGACAGAGAGAATGTGGTACAGGGAATCGAGCGCCACCGAACGCTTCTCGGCATCCAGGCGCCCTTCCCCCACCACCGCCACCCAGGCCTGTATTCGGTGGCAAAGATCGTCGTCATCTAATTCCGTCTGCCAGCCATCGATGTAGACAGGCCCAAACCCCGAGTGGCAACCGCACGAGCGGCGGTAGATGGGCCTGGTGGGAAGCTCGATGCGGCCTGGGACCGCGATCCCGTCCATAATCTGGCACAGCACTTCCACGGCCCGATCGGCCATTTCGTCCAACGGCTGTTCGATCGTCGTCAAGGGCGGGTTCGCGTACCTGGCGCCCTGGTCGTTGTCGACGCCTGTCAGAACGACATCCTCCGGCACGCGGAGACCGAGAGTCTCGAGGACTTGACGGGCGCCGTAGGCCATGTAGTCGTTGGCACAGATGAGGGCGTCCGGCTTGATGTCTCCTTCAAAGAGGAACCGAGCCCCCTCCCTGCCGCCCGTCCACCAGTAGTTGCCCTCATAGGTCATCCCCGGCTCCACGGAAAGCCCGCACTCCTCGATCCCCTGGGCGAATCCCCGCATGCGATCCGCCGCGTCGTTGTTGGTCGCGGGTCCGGATATGAAGGCGAATCGCCTCCGTCCGTGATGATCGTGGATATGGCGGACGAGGTCGCGCATTCCCGTCACGTTGTCCACGAATAGCGCCGGGCCCCCTGGTACCAGTTCGCTGATGCCCACCCTGGGTATGCCGCGGAAGCCATCGAGGACCTCGCGGACCCGTCCGGGCGTGGCGTAGTTGTACAGGAAGCTCGGGATAACTATCAGACCGTCGAAGACCTCCTTGGTGGCCAGATTCCAGAGGAGGTTGTTCTGATCCTCGAATTCGTCCGAGAAGGTGATGTCCAGAGAGCCACACATCAGTTTGATGACATTGACATTTCGCGCCGCGGCCGCGGCGCGAACTCCCTGGAGCAGAGCGTACTCATAGGACCCTGTCCCCGAACCTGCCAGAAGTCCGATGGTCCTGCAGCCCCCGGCGGCCAAGGCCGATCGTCGAGAGGGATTCTCCAACACGCGGGCACGCCTCTCCATGGTCACCATGCAAGATGTGTCGGGTGGTCCCCGTCAATTCCTAAGCCCTGGGGCGGAGTCGGCCGGCCGTGGCCCCGCCCACCCCGACGTTCGCCGGGCCGGACGGCCTGAATCCACGGGGCGACAAGCTGCGATCGAGTCTGCACACCGGGCGCAAGTCCCACCGGCGCCGCAACCAGGAAGACGTACGCAACATCTGATACAACAACGCGCTTCATGCGAATCCCTGCACTTTCCTGGGAGATCGGCAGATGCGCCGCGCCCAGAAGTACTTTACAGCGGAAACTCGCCGCAGCCCGGCCACTTGTTCGCGATTCCCGTGATGTCGAAGACCCTCGGCGGCTGTAACCTCTACACGACTGGAGTAGCGCGACTGACGGAGGATCATCTGGCAATGGGCGACTCGCTCACGATCGGCAAAGCGGCAGCGACGGGCAAGGCCACGGGCATCCTGGCGGCCGATGCAGATGCGCCAGCATCGGAGAGCAACTCCCTGGCCCTCGTTCCGCCCACCCCGCCTGCGATCGTCGAGGAACCCCAGGCCGCCAACTCCATCAAGCTCGACGCGCCCACTCTGGCCAAGCTGGATCGCCTGGCCGCGGACTACGTCGTCGCCATCTCGCAGCTGGACATCAAGGATCCTAAGTTCGAGTCGCGCATCGAGGACATCCGCCAGCTCGGCGAAGACGATATCAAGGCCTCCGCCCAAGCTTCCTCGCGCCTGCTCGATCGACCGGTCGGCTCCATGCAGAAGGGCGGTATTGCCGTCACCGGAACCGTCGCGACGAACCTCCTCCAGCTCCGCAAGCAGATCGACGCGCTGAACCCCGGCAGGCAGGGCGACCTATTCGCCACGCGCAAGATCATGGGCCGAGTCCTTCCCTTCGGCGACCGGCTGCGCGGCTACTTCGCCAAGTACCAGTCCAGCCAGAGCCAGATCAACGCCATCGTCGCCGGCCTAGAGCGCGGCCAGGGCGAGTTGGTCAAGGACAACACGGACCTAGAGCACGAGAAGGAAAACCTGTGGCAGACCATGGAGCGTCTGCGCCAGTACATCTATCTCGCCCAGAAGCTGGACAACAGCCTGACGGAACGGATCGCCAAGGTTGAGGCCAAGGATCCCGAGCGGGCCAAGATCCTGCGCGAAGACATGCAGTTCTACGTCCGCCAGAAGCTCCAGGACCTCACCGCACAGATGGCGGTCAGCGTCCAAGGCTATCTCTCCATCGACGTAATCCGGCGCAACAACCTGGAGCTGGTCCGGGGCGTGGATCGTGCGACAACCACCACCGTCTCCGCACTGCGCACGGCCGTGATTGTGGCCCAGGCGCTCGGCGATCAGAAGCTCGTGCTTGACCAGATCACGGCCCTCAACAACACCACCTCCAACCTGATCGAGAGCACGTCGGTGATGCTGCGCGATCAGTCGGGCAAGATCAACGAGCAGGCCGCATCGGCCACCGTTGACCTGGAGAAGCTGCAGGCCGCCTTCGACAACATCTACGCAACCATGGACGAAATCGACGCCTACAAGCTCAAGGCCCTGGACACGATGTCCAAGACGGCCGTGGCGCTGGCGGGGCAGATCGGCAAGGCTCAGTCGTATCTGGACCGGGCCAAGGTCGGGACAGCCTCCTAGAGGTCCCCGCCGCCGGGGCCGAAGACGTCAGCGTCGTTGCGCCGCGGCTGGCGCACTGGATCGCGGCCAGCCGGGGAGAGACGCCGGGGCCGAAGACGTCAGCGTCGTTGCGCCGCGGCTGGCGCACTGGATCGAGGCCAGCTGGGGAGAGACGCCGGGGCCGAAGCCATCCGGAAAACACGGGACACCAGCCCGAGCGGTACTAGGTGCAGATGCCGCGCGCACGAAGCCCCTCTTCTGCTGGCTGCCTCCACGTTGGGGCGGCTACTGCAGCTGCCATCAGCCACTTACGGCTGATTCCATCGATCTCTAGACCCCGGTTCGACGCCAGGTCCAGCGCCCGAGAACCGCGCCACAGCGACTGCGCCACTCAGTACCGCCCGCACGGGTGTCCCAGAGAAAGTGAGGTTCGCTTGCTGGCCGCGCCGAGCGAATCGGGCCGAACGGCCCGGGACGGCCGGGCCATCTGCCTCCGGTATATATCATCTCAAATTGAGACAGTCTAAATTGAGATGATGACACAGCCTAATCCCAACACCACAACTGCCGCGGCGCGCGCCGGCGATACAACCGGCCTGCCCGCCGACCCGAGCTGCGGCCCCGAGTGCGGGACCGCGGCGCCACTCCCCGTGGATCCGCCACTCCCCGTGGATCCGCCCGCCGCGCCCTGCGGCCCGGACTGCGCCTCCGCGGCGCCACTCCCCATCGACGCGCCACTCCCTCCGGAGCCACGCCTGGACCTGCCCGCTCCCCAGGTTGCGGAAGTCGTGGCCACGGCCGCGCTCCTGGCCGACAAGACCCGCGCCTCCATTCTGAGGATGCTCGCCAACGGCCCACATTGCGTGTGTGAACTGGCCTCGGCCCTCAGCGAGAAGCAGAACAACGTCTCGATGCACCTCGCCCGCCTCCGCGAGGCCGGTCTAGTCCGGGCCGTCCGCCACTCCGGCGACGCCCGCTGGATGTTCTACGAGCGCGACGAGGAGCGATGCGCAGCCGCCGCGGCCACGCTCGCGGAGCTGCTCCGATGACGGCGAGCGGCGCCGTCGCCGCCACCATCGCGGCCGCGGCCACGATCACGGAGTTGCTCCCATGACGGCGTTCGCGGGCATTCGCGCCCTCCGCCTTCGCGCCCTCCGCCTTCGCGCCCTCCGTCCGGGGCGGCCGAACCTGGCACTCCCCGTCGTGGCGGGCACAGCCGCCGTGCTCTGGCTCGTCGCCTGGATCGCGGAAGCTCCGCTCGCGGATTGGCTTACCTTCACGGTGCTCAACCTCCAGCACGAGTCCCACCTCGGCGAAACAGTCGGCTTCTTCCTTGAGGACATGCCCAAGATCCTATTGCTCCTGAGCGGCATCGTCACAGTCGTGACGCTGATCCGCAGCTTCTTCCCACCAGAGCGGATCCGCCCGCTGCTCGTGGGGCGCGGGCTGCTACCGGGCTCCTTCGCCGCAGCCGGCGTCGGTGTCATCACGCCGTTCTGCTCATGCTCGGCCGTGCCGCTCTTCATCGGCTTCGTGGAAGCGGGCGTGCCGCTCGGTGTGACCTTCGCGTTCCTTATTAGTTCGCCGATGGTCAACGAAGTGGCGCTGGTGATGCTCTGGGGCCTCTTCGGCCCGTGGATCGCGCTGGCATACATGGCTGCCGGGCTGACCGTCGCCATCGTCGGCGGCCTGGTGATCGGCCATCTGAAGCTCGAGCGATACGTCGAGGACTACGTCTGGGAGTTGCAGGGCAAGGCCGCCGCGCCGGTGCAGATCAAGCTGTCGTGGTCGGATCGCCTCTCGGACGCCTGGGCCTACACCCGCACGCTCGTCAAGAAGCTGCTGCCGTTCCTAGTCGTCGGTATCGGCCTGGGTGCGCTCATTCATGGCTACGCGCCGACGGATCTGGTCGCTGCAATCGGCGGCCGCTCGAACCCGCTGGCCGTCCCGCTCGTGGTCCTGATGGCCGTGCCCATGTACTCGAACGCGGCCGGCACGATCCCGATCGTCCAGGCGCTGCTCGGCAAGGGCATGCCGCTCGGCACAACCCTCGCCTTCATGATGGCCGTCACCGCCATCAGCCTGCCCGAGTTCGTGATCCTGCGGCGAGTCATGAAGCTGCCGCTGCTGGCCGTCTTCATCGGCGTCGTCAGCTCCGGGATCATCGCCATCGGATATCTGTTCAACGTTCTCGCAAGCTAAGGAGCAAGCAATGCGAACAATCGAAGTCTTGGGTTCCGGTTGTGCGAACTGCAACCGGCTTGAAGCCAACGCCCGCGAGGCCGTGACCATGGCCGGCGTCGAGGCCGAAGTCCTTCACGTCACGGACCCGCGTGAAATCGTGGGACGCGGCGTGATGAGCACACCTGGCCTGGTCATCGACGGCAAGGTGGTTTCGGCCGGCCGGGTTCCGTCTGCCGGCGACATCGCCGCCTGGCTGGGCCAAAACTAGATCTGGGAGCCCGGCAACGGCCGGGGAAGGAGCGAGCACATGAGCAAGAACGCGGAGTCCGACTGCAGCTGCGGCTGTTCCGGTAAAGGCGGCTCAACCGGGCGCGCCATGCTGGCGGGCGCCTTCGGCGGGGTCGTCGGAGTGGCGGTCGTCGGCTGGTTGACGGCCGCGATCCTGCGCCGAATGGGACCGGAAGTAATGCCGCGGATCATGGAGCGGCTGATGGGCGGCTGCGATTGCTGCCCGGAGACGAAGCAGTGCATGGGTCGGGGCGACTGTGGCGGGAGTTGCGACTGCGGCGACAGCTGCGGGTCCGGCGAGAGCTGCGATTGCGGCGGGGAAGACAGTGCCGCGCCCACCGAGGGCTGACGGGCGTTTTCGGCCGCCGAAGTGCGTGATCCACACAGTTTTTCGGCTGTACCGAATAAGTATTCGCGCCGCGCGAGCTGAAGACGTCAGTTCCGCCCTGCTCGGGCGCTCGGACGTTCAATTTCGGGCTTGAGCGGCGTCGGACAGACTCGTCGGACGCAGATTCGCGCCAATCTCAGGCCACCATTGGCTCGCAGGACCTATCCGGCCGGGTAAACAAGTCGACAACGGTCAAACCTGTTCGGTGGCACCGAAAATCTGCGAGATCCGATCTCGTCAGGCGCGTGTCTAGCCGGCCGTCGGCTCGTCAGGCGGTAGTCGCACCGGCCGTCGGCTCGGTATCGCGCGTTTCGCCCGCGACGCGCGCTCGGCGGGCCAGCTCCACGAACGGCCGCAGTCGGGTTGAGATCTCGGTCCGGGTCCGGCGGAACGCCTCCAGCTTCGCCTCGTCCGCGCCTTCGACCTCGGCCGGATCGTCCAGGCCCCAATGCAGGGTGTTGTGGTTGCCGGGGAAGACGGGGCAGGTCTGGCGGGCGCGATCGCACACAGTCACCACGTAGTCGAAGCGCGCGCCGAGGAATTCGGTGACGGACTTGCTCGTTGCGCCGGACCAATCGATGCCGATCTCGTCCAACACGCGGACCGCGTACGGGTTGACGCTCCCGGGGTTGGTGCCCGCGGAGAAGACCGAAAAATCGCTCCCGCCAAAGTCCGCCAGCAGCGCCTCGGCGATCTGGCTGCGAGCAGAGTTACCGGTGCAGACGAACAGGACTCGGATCGGGGCGAGCGTGGCGGAACCCGCGGAGTCGGCGGAATCGGTTGACATGGCGGTTGCCTCCTTGGTGCGCCGAGCGCGGCCGGCGGCTTGGATGGTGAGTTCAAGGTCCGTGAGTTCAGAGTCCAGACGGTCCAGGTCCGCGCGCTGGCGGTCAATCGCGGCGCGCTGGCCGTTGATCAGAGGGGCGAGATCCAGATCCACCTCGCCGTGTTCCATGCAAAGCGCAGCAAGCCGACCGGCGTCCACCGGGGCGAGGCCCAGTCGCCGCAACGCGACCACCAACCGGAGCCGCGCCAGCGCATCCTCGGCGTAGTCGCGGTAGCCGTTGTCGCGGCGGGGAGCCGGCGGCAGGACGCCCATCTCCTCGTAGAAACGGACCGCCGACGGCGCGACTCCGGCGCGTCGGGCTAGTTCAGAAACCTTCATGGCGTCAGGCTATACCTTCAAGCTAGTTGAAGGTCAAGAGGGCGCGGCGCGATCCGGCCGATGGCCCCGGCGGGCGCTCGGGCGCTCGGCGCTCGGGCGCTAGGGCGCTCAGGCACGGGAGCTACGCCTCGACGAACGGCCTCGTCACTGAGCCGCCTGCAACGATCGCTCCGGCTGGCTTGGCCGACGCCCGTGGTTGCGCGCGCAGACGACGGCCTGGCAGTCTGCGCCGCAATCGAGCCGTACGGTTCGATCGGGCTGCTGCGTTCGATCGTCGTTGCCGTGGAGCTGCGCGGTACCGGCCTGGGCCGAGAACTCGTGGCGGCGGCGGAGTCGCTCGCCGTGTCGCGTAGAATCCACGAGTTGTACCTCCTCACCGAAACCGCCGCCGCCTGGTTCCCACGCCTCGACTACGAAACGACGACGCAAGCCTCCGCCCCGGCCGCGCTCGCCGCCTCACCGGAATTCACGGGCCCCTGCCCGGACAGCGCCGCGATCTTCCGCAAGCGCCTTTGATCTCACAGCTCTATCGCCGCCGATTGGACCCGATGTTGCGTTTGTCCCGTACAGCCGGACAACTTCGCCACTCTACGAACGCTACCGCCCCAAGAGACCATGCCTGGAGGACACCCGGCTACTAGAAGGAGTCTTCGCCGGCCGTCGAGGAGCCCAATAGGAGCCGGATCGACCGTTTCGACCTCGCTGTCGACCACGCAATGACTCGGATGTTGCGTCCACGGTCGATCTTGTCCGCTACAGCCGGACATTCTCAGGATACCGTCGGCGCCGGCTGCCGCCGCGCGTCGACGGCCCAACGACCTGGCAAACGTGGCCAACCGGCGATCCTTCTCCGGGCCGGGACGCCGGACAACTCAATCCTGTCGCCGCATCTCCGGACGCCGCCCGAAAGGGGTCGGCGGCGCAGAGTAGACTCGTCACCGGCAAGCCCGCGCCGTAATCCGGTTCAGAGTGGCGACCGGGCTAGAAGGAGGGTCAGTGTTCAGCTTCAAGACGCACCCGGCCGCCATCGACATCGGCAGCGGGCTGGGGTCCGCGTTCGAATATCTGCAGACCACGTGGCAGAAGTGGCTGGCCGTGGTAGGCATTGCCGCGCTCCTCACGTTCGTGATCTACCTGCTTGCAAGCCCGATAGACCCGAGCCATTGGAGCAACACTGATGCGTTCGGCAGATCCCACATCAAGACAGGCGCTGAAGGCCAGGTGCTCGCCTACTATTGCCTGACACTGCTGGCCGGTCTCGTGGTGATGGTCGCAGGCTGGGTCTTCTGCGCCCTGGCCATTAGCGGGCTCCGCAACCGCCCGCTCGACCCGGCGTGGGTGATCACCCGAGGGCTGCTGGCATTCGTGACCGGCCTCCTCATCGGCATCGTCGTCGCGGTCATCTCGATCGTCGCGATCATCGTCATGGCGATCGTCATCGCCATCGGCGCAGCCATTAGCCCGGCCATCGGTGTTCTTCTGGAGATCCCGCTGATCGTCGCTGCAATCTGCGTTGCGATCTACGCAGCCATCCGCTTCGCGTTCTTCCAGATCGCCGTCTACGACGGCCACGGCCCGATCGAGGCGATCAAGGAAAGCTGGCGGCTGTCCAACGGATCCGTGCTTCGCCTCTTCGGCTGGGGCTTGATGGCCGTCCTGATCATCATCGGGTTTGCAATCCTGGGCGCCATCGCCTCGATTCCCTTCACCATCCTCAGGCTCACACCATTCTCCCAGGCCGTCTCGACGGCGATCAGCCTCACCGGCGCGTGCTTCATCGCGTTCTTGCTGGCGGTGCTCTACGAAAGCGAGCGGGCACGCAAGTACCCGCAGATCTACGGATACGCGCCTTCAGTCGGCTACCCGGCCATGGTGCCGGGCGCGCCCTACGGCGCCCCGCCGGCGCCGTATCCCGGCGCTCCGGTTCAGTACCCCGGCGCCATGGGTCAGTACCCCGGCGCCATGGGTCAGTATCCCGGCACTCCCGGCCAATATCCGCCTCCCGGCCAATACCCCGGCGCCATGGGTCAGTATCCCGGCACTCCCGGCCAATATCCGCCTCCCTACCCGGGCGCTATGCCCGGGTACCCGCCCCAGCCACCCATGCCCGACTGGGGCGCTCCGCCGCCCGCGGGCATGCCGCCATATCCGGGCTATCCCGACGTCGCCCCAGCTTGGGGGCCGAGCACCGCTGGCCCCCAGCCTCAGCCTCCAGCCTCCCCCGATGCGACGCCACCGCAGGGACCCGCGCCAACGGACCCACCCGTGGCATCCTAGTCCCTTCCTCGCCCAGACGGTCGCCCTAGTGGAACCCTGCCGGCCGTCCTGACCGGCCGGAAAGCTCCCGGTACCATGCCGAGGCTAATTCCTAGTAGTACACTAAGGATTACCGTCCGTCGTCGCCTCGAGAGGACCAGATGAGCTTCGCCCAGACCGTGATCCTGGCCGCATTCGCGGGAGGGACCATCTTCATAGGTCTCCCGGTCGGCAGGTTGCGCGGGCTTTCCAAGAGCTGGCAGGCGGCGCTGACTACGGCCGCGGCCGGGGTGATCCTATTCCTTATCTACGACGTCCTGTCGCAGGCGGTGGAGCCGGTCGCCGAGGCGCTCGAGGCCGCCCGCGGCGGAGCGGAGTCGCCCGCCCGATTTGCCGGCTACGCCGCGACGCTCGGACTCAGCCTGGCCTTCGGGTTGTTGTCGGTGACGTACGTGACGTCCAAGTTGGCGGCGCGCCACCATCGCGCGACCGGCATGGCCATTTCGCCGCGCCAGATTGCCCTGGGCACGGCTATCGGGCTGGGACTGCACAACTTCTCGGAAGGGCTGGCCATCGGCCAATCCGCGGCGACCGGGGCGACCACGTTTGCCCTGCTTCTGGTCGTGGGCTTTGCCTTGCACAACGCCACCGAAGGCTTCGCCATTTCGGCGCCGCTGAGCCAAGGCGAGCGGCCGAGCTGGCGGTTTCTCGCCGGCGCGGGCATCGTCGGCGGCGGCCCGACTTTCTTCGGCGGCGTGGCCGGCTACGCGGTAGTTTCGCCGGTGCTGTCGATCCTGTTCCTCGGCCTGGCGGCAGGCGCGCTGATCTTCGTCTTCAACGAGATGATGGGCGTAGCCAGGCGCTTCTCGCTGCCGATGGTGACCGGCGTGGCGCTCACGATTGGGCTGATTGCCGCGTTCGCGACCGATTTTGTGCTCGTCGCCGCGGGAACTTAGGCTCGACTCATAGGGCGATGACCGGGTCGATCGGGTAATCGGATAGCGCTGCGGCGCCGCCCTCAGCCCCGACTCGGTAGATGTCCTCGAACCGCACGCCGCCAAACCCCGGAATGGCTAGGATCGTGTGCCCGATGGTGACCGTCATGCCCTCGGCCAGCGGCAGGTTCTTGTGGGGCGGGATGATCGTGGATGCCGGCGGCTCCTCGAAGCGCAACCCGATGCCGTGGCCGATGCCATAGACCTGGTACTCCCCAAAGCCGTGGGCTTCGCACGCGCCGTGGGCCAGTTCGTCCAATTGGGCCACGGTCACTCCGGGGCGCATTCCGGCTCGGACGTCGGCCACGATCTGGCGGTAGGCGGAGATGAGCTTGGCCTGGCGGGCGTCCGGCTCACCCAGAACAAAGGACCGGGCCAGATTGGCGCAGTAACCGTCGACCGTGGGTGTCAGATCGATCAGCACCAACTGGCCGCGCTCGAGCGGAGCGGGGCTGAGACGGCCGTGAAGCATGCACGTTTCCACGCCGAAGTTGACGTAGATGGGCGTGCTCGTGCCTTCAGCGCCGGCCTTCATCATCGTGTAAGTCGCTTCGGTCGCGATCTCATGGGCAGAGACGCCGGGCCGAAGCAACGCCCGCGCCCTATCCATGCCCAGACCCGCAATTCGCTGCGCCTCGGTGAGGAGGGCCAATTCTTCCGGTTCCTTGATCATCCGGAGCGGATCCATGACCGGATCCGAGGAGACGACTTCCACGCCGGGGTTTACCTGGCGGAACAGGTCGATCAGGAAGGCCGGCGTGTGGAACCACATTTGGAGTCCAACCTTGTGGCGGTCACCGACCTTGTGGCGGCCGTCCGTGGACCACTCGGCGGGTGCCACCACGGCCAACTCGCGCAGACGCCCAACCACGTCGTGAATCTGGCCGCCGACGCTGCCGAAGACGCGTATCTCGCCTTCAGTGAGCGCCGCCCGCAACTCCGGCTCCTCGCCGGTGAATGCGATAAGTTCAGGCGGGCCCTGAAATGGAATTACCGCCCGCGGCTGAGCCCGGTCCGTCCCGAACAGGTAGCGATAGTCGTCGTGGGTCACGATCACGATCGCGATCCAACCCTGCTCTCGCATCGCCGCCTGAATGCGCGCAATTCGATCGAAACGGACCTTCAAATTGACCTCCGGTTGGTTGAGCCGGCCGAGCGCCGGCTAGATCGCGCTGGTGCAGGCGCGGCACTTGGTCGCGTCGGCCGGCACGGTTTCCTTGCAGAACGGGCAATCCTTGGTCGGCGGTTCCGGGGCTATGGGCGCTTCGCGCAGGAGAAGCGACGTGATGACGTACACCACCAGGGCCACAACGACGAATGAGATGACGACGTTGATGAACTGGCCGTACCTGATCGCGACCTCAGTCTTGGGATCGCCGGTGGCCTTGAGCATCACCTTCAACTGAGAGAAGTCCAGGTTGCCCAGGGCGTAGCCGATGGGCGGCATGATGATGTCGTTGACCATGGAATTGACGACGTTGCCCATGGCCACGCCGATGATCACGCCCACGGCAAGCGCCATGGCGTTGGTCTTGAGCAGGAAGGCCTTGAACCCGGACATCGACTCCTCCTCGGTCTGAGCACGTCTGGCGCCGAGGCGGCACCCGAGGCAAGTGGTATTGGGGCAGCATAGTCCCGGGGTCGCGCCGCGGCAGCCGACATCGCCCCGCGTTGCGCCCAGCAGATGCCGTCGGGACGCGGCCCGGTGCCCGCTGTAAGGGCATCCCCGCATCCTCCCCGACGCCTTTCGACCGATCCCTCAGACACGAGGTTGGATGAGCCCGGCGATATGGACTCAGGGACCTCGATCATCCGGAACCGGGTTTCCGGCGAAGTCGGGTATCAAACAACGTGGCTTCCCCGCCCGCACCAATGGGCGCGTGGAGCTACAAATCTGGGCGGAGATCGCAAGCAGCTTGATCTCAGCAAGGACGGCAGCGGGAGCCTCCACCCGCTGCCGTCTTTTGCTGCCCGGAGCTCGGCCGGCAGCCTTCCGCTGATACGATGGTGGCCGTGCGGCGCCGGCCGCCCTACGGCAGCAGGGGCAGGTCTTGGCAGAGGACTCCACAACGAGCGGCTCCAACTCGCAGGGCGGCGAAGGGCCTCAACCCTCCGCGACACCGGCGTCTCCGACGACCGGTCTAGACCCGGCTCCGGCTCAGTGGCCGGCTCCGGCTCCGGCTCAGTTACCGGTTCAGTGGCCGGCTCCGGCTCAGTGGCCGGCTCAGTGGCCGGCTCAGTGGCCGGTCGCGCCTGCAGCCCCGTACCCGGGGCCGTACGGAGCGAACTACCCAGCGCCCGCAGCCTGGCCGCCCGCCGCGTGGCAATCGCCGTGGGCCACCCCGGCTCAATGGCAATCCCCGTACGCGACGCCGGGAGCCTGGCAATCGCCGTGGACCACCCCGTCGGCCTGGCCCTCTCAGAGCCCCGCCCCGGGCGGCCAATATCCTGACATCCGCCGGGGCGGTCCCGGCATGTACCCGCCCGGCATGTACCCGCCCGGCATGTACCCGCCCGGCGGCTCCCTCGCCGCCTACGCCCCGACGGGGCCGGGGCCGGGCTTGGTCTGGGGCGGAGTCTGGACCAGGCTCGGGGCCCTGTGCATCGACCTCGTGCTCATCGTTGGCTCGCTGTTCGTCGTCGCAATCCTGATCGCGGCGTTTGGAGCGGGGACCAGTGCCGGATCGGGCGCTTCATCGGGGACATCATCCACGGGCACCGCCATCGGCCTGATCTGGTGGCTCCTGGCTCTGATGTATCACCCGGCCTGCTGGTATGTCTTCGGTGCCTCGATAGGTCAGAAGGTGCTGGGCTTGCGCATCGCCGCGGCCTCCGACGGCCAGCCCCTGGGCCTCGGCGCGGTTCTTGTCCGATTTGCGGTCTTTGCCATGGTGACCCTGCTGGTCCCATTGGCCATCGTCTCGGCGATCATGCTCGCCAACGACCCATTCAAGAGAGCCTGGCATGACCAGGTCGCGAGATCGGTCGTCGTCAAGAACGCCTGAAATGGAGCGGGCGCGAACGATCCACCGAACGGTCTGCGCCCACGTGCCGTAGAGGCTATTTGGCGTTGATCGTCACGTCTGTGGCCGTCCCGGACCCAGCTGCGGCGGCCCCGGGAACACCAGGTATTGCACATCCCACGTATACTCAACCCCATGCGTAATATCCCTGCCGCGTGGACCACATGAGCGATCCGGCCGCTGTTCCCACCAACCGCGCGGACCTGGAGCGCGAAATCATCGACGAGATGACTGCCTGGTCGCCACGCGATCGCGGCGGTGCGTTCAAGCAGTGGCACCGCCACTCCCTGAGTCTGGTCCACCTCAACGTGCTCACCACGTTGGAGACCGAGGGCCCGCTGCCGATGAGCCGCCTAGCCGAGGCGATGGACGTCTCGGACGCGAGCGCCACCGGGATCGTGGATCGAATGGAGAAGCGGGGCCTGGTGGAGCGTCGCCACGGGACGGCAGACCGGCGAACCGTTCTTGTCCACCCCACAGACGCCGGCGAACAGGTATTCCGAGACATCGCAGAACACCGCCGCGGCCTTCTCACGAAAGTCCTCGCGGAGCTCACCGACGAGGAGATGGCCGCACTTCTCGTGGGGATGCGGGCAATCAGGGCCGCCAAGGGGCGGCTGATGGCCAATCTCGCAGCGACGGAACGCACTCCCTGCCCTGACGGCGCCGCGGCCCAATCCGCACCGCCAGCCTCGCCGCCGACCCCGCCGGCACCGCCGGCACCGCCGGCCTCGCCGCCGACGAAGTAGCCCCGCCATCGCTTCTCCCGGCCGCATTCACCGGCCGTTCACATTCTCAGATCAGCTTTGAGACACGATCCACATTCGAGGAATGCCGACCAAATGACCAGCAAGGACCGAGGCCGATGAAGAAGCTGCTACCCAAGTACCTGGCCCCCTACAAGTTCTCTCTCCTGGTAGTGGTGATCCTGGTTGCGATCCAGGCCATTTCCAACTTGTACCTCCCCAGCCTCAACGCCGACATCATCAACAACGGCGTGATCAAGGGCGACACGGACTACATCTTTCGCACCGGCGGGTTCATGTTGCTCGTCACGGGCTTGTTGGGAATCTGCTCCATCGTCGCTGTCTACTTCGGGTCTCGGACGGCCATGAAGTTTGGTCGCGACGTGCGGAGTGCCATCTTTCGCAAGGTGATGGACTTCTCCCAGAAGGACACGAACACCTTTGGGACGCCATCGCTAATCACGCGCAACACCAACGACGTGCAGCAAGTCCAGATGGTCCTGGTCATGGCGTTCAACATCATGATCATGGCCCCGATCATGATGGTCGGCGGCGTAATCATGGCGATGCGTGAGGACGTTCCGCTCTCTGGACTGCTGCTGATCATCATTCCGCTCATCGTTGGGATGATCGCAATCGTGGCAATAAGGGCCCTGCCGATGTTCCGATCTGTCCAGAAGAAGACGGACCGCATCAATCAGGTCATGCGCGAGACACTGAGTGGCGTTCGTGTCATTCGCGCATTTGTGCGTACGGAGCACGAAGAGGTCCGCTTCGACGAGGCCAACGCAGATTTGACCAGGACTCAGCTCAAGGTCAACCGGCTGTTCGCGGTCATGATCCCGTTCTTGTTTGGAACGATGAACCTGTCCACAGTCGCCATCGTGTGGTTCGGTGGCCTGCGCGTGGACTCCGGCGGCATGCAGATCGGAAACCTGTCGGCATTCCTGCAGTACATCATGTTGGTTCTCTTCTCAGTCATGATGTCCGCGCTCATCTTTGTCATGGTGCCGCGCGCCGCCGCGGCCGCCGAGCGCATCCAGGCCGTCCTGGAGACCGATATCGACCTCCGCGACCCGGAGAACCCCATAGAGATAACGAACCCCAAGGGTGTCGTCGAGTTCGACAACGTCGAGTTCCGGTATCCCGGCGCGGAGGATCCGGTCCTCTGCGGTATCAGCTTCACCGCCCGCCCCGGCCAGACCACGGCCATCGTGGGCAGCACCGGATCCGGCAAGACGACTCTCGCCAACTTGATCCCGCGCTTCTACGACGTCACCGCCGGAAGCGTGAAGATCGACGGCATGGATGTCCGGAAGGTCCGACTCGAGGCCCTCTGGCACATCATCGGCGTTGTGCCCCAGAAGGCATTTCTGTTCAGCGGAAGCATCGCCAGCAACCTTCGCTACGGCGACGAAACCGCAGATGACGAGGCGCTCTGGCATGCGCTCGCAACAGCCCAGGGCAAGGAATTCGTGACCGCGATGGAGGGCGGCCTCGAAGCCGAAATAGACCAAGGCGGAACGAACGTATCGGGTGGCCAACGCCAACGCCTGGCGATCGCCCGAGCCATCGTGAAGAAGCCGAGGGTCTACATCTTCGACGACAGCTTCTCCGCCCTGGACTTCAAGACGGACCAGATGCTCCGCGCCGCGCTCCGGCAGGAGACACAGGACGCAACCGTGATCATCGTCGCCCAGCGCGTCGGGACGATCATGCACGCGGACCAGATCGTTGTTCTCGAGAAGGGCGGCGTTGTCGGCATAGGAACCCACGCCCAACTCATGGAGACATGCGAGATATACCAGGAAATCGTGTACTCCCAGCTGACGCGGGAGGAGGTCGCATGAGCGGGCCGATGCACGGTGGTGGAGGGCGCCCGGCGGGCGGCGCCATGGGCGGTCCCGGCGGCCCACGACGCGGCGGACCGATGGGAGGCGGGCCGATGGCCGGCGCGATGATGCCCGTCGAGAAGGCCAAGAACTTCCGAAGCACGTTCCGGCGGCTCGTTGGTGAACTGAGACCGGAGCGGCCGAAGATCGCGCTCGTCGCGGTCGTCGCCCTATTCAGCACGGCCGGACAGGTCTTTGGGCCCAAGATTCTGGGCAACGGTATCAACAAGCTGATGGACGGCCTGGTGGGCAAAGCCATGGGCCAGTACTTGCCCGCTGGAACAACCCACGACCAGGCGGTCGCGTTGCTTCGGGCGAACCACAGTCCCCTGGTGGACCTGGTGGCCGGAACGAACGCAGTCCCGGGCGTTGGCGTCGACTTCGGGGCACTCGGAATGGTGCTCCTCTTCTTGGCCGCGCTGTACCTGATGGCGACGTTCTTCAGCTGGGTTTCCTGGTACACCATGGCCGGCGTCTCGCAACGGACCGTCTACCGGCTTCGACGCGAGGTCGATCAGAAACTCGGCCGCCTGCCACTCAAGTATTTCGACACACATCCCCGCGGCGACATTCTGAGTCGTGTCACAAATGACATCGACAACATCGCCAACACATTGCAGCAATCACTAACGCAGATCATTACGTCGGTCGCAACGATCGTCGGCATCCTGGCCATGATGTTCTGGATCAGCCCATTACTGGCGGCCATATCTCTTCTTGTAATTCCGATCGCGGCAGTCTCCACGATGTTCATCGCCAAGCGTTCCCAGAAACAGTTCGCTGCGCAGTGGAAGCTCACAGGCACGCTGAACGGCCACGTTGAGGAATCTCACACCGGTCATGCCGTGGTGAAGATCTTCGGCCATCAGGAAGACGCAATCCGCAAGTTTGATATCGAGAATCAAAAGGTATATGAGGCCAGCTTCAAAGCCCAGTTCATCTCCGGCATCGTCATGCCGGTCATGAGCTTTGTGAGCAACCTCAACTACGTTGCCATAGCCGTCATCGGCGGCATGCAGGTCGCAACTGGCCGCATGTCGCTCGGCGATGTCCAGGCGTTCATCCAATACTCACGCTCGTTTACTCAGCCGATCACCCAGACCGCCAGCATCGCAAACCTGCTGCAGTCCACAATGGCATCGGCGGAGCGAGTATTCGAACTGCTGGACGAGCCGGAAGAAACGCCCGATGCGACAGAACCAGCCGTCATCGAGCACTCGACCGGGCACGTCAACCTGGAAGGCGTCTCCTTCCGGTACGAACCCGAGAAGCCGCTCATCGATGGCTTGAACGCGGACATCCGCTCCGGCGAGGTCCTTGCCATCGTCGGCCCGACCGGTGCCGGCAAGACCACCGTGGTCAACCTGCTGATGCGGTTCTACGACATCGATGCGGGCGTGATCCGCATGGACGGCGTCGACACCACCCAGCTCACCCGCAACAACCTCCGCCGCACCTTCGGAATGGTGCTGCAGGACTCGTGGCTGTTCGGCGGCACGATCCGCGAGAACATCGCCTACGGCCGCGAGAACGCCACCGAAGAGGAAATCGTGGCCGCCGCCAAGGCCGCCCACGTGGACCACTTCGTGCGGACCATGCCACACGGCTACGACACGGTGATCGACGACGACGCCTCGAACCTTTCGCAGGGTGAGAAGCAACTGCTCACGATCGCCCGGGCCTTCCTGGCAGACCCGGAGATCCTGATCCTGGACGAGGCCACGAGCTCCGTGGACACCCGCACCGAGGTTCTGGTCCAGAAGGCGATGGCCACGCTGATGAAGGGCCGCACGGCCTTCGTCATCGCCCATCGCCTCTCCACCATCCGCAACGCCGACGAGATCCTGGTCATGGACAAGGGCAAGATCGTCGAGCAGGGAAGCCACGACGATCTCATCGCCAGGAAGGGCTTCTACTTCGACCTCTACAATTCCCAGTTCGAAGAGGCCGTCGCGGACGTGTAAATAGTCAATCGCCAAAGAGGGCCGGGCCGCAGTGGCTCGGCCCTCTTTGATTCCGGGGAGCGGCCGGGCGGCCGTCGAGGCCGGGGCTTGGCTTTGGCTGCGGCGCGGATCTTGGCCCCGATCCTGCCCGGCAATTTCCATTTATCAGCCCGGGGAGTGGTATGGACCGTCTGGCCGGCGCTCAGCATCTCCGCGCGAATTGGGCGCGATTTGGGGCAACGGTTATCCGCTGAAGGCTATCTAGGACTCAGGTTTGGGCCTGTGGGCGACCATTTTGGGCCTAACCGGAGTTGCCGAACAGGCCGCCCTTCCCTAACACTCTCCCCACTGATATCCGGAAATTGGCGCCACGGATTGGGCAGCCCGCGGCTTCTTGCCGCCCGCGACCCTTCGCCGCCACCGCGGCCACTCGCCGATCCGGAGATCACGTCCACGGAGTACCCTCCCCTCATGCATCCCTTCCGCTTCGCCATTCAACAAGGCTCGCCGCAGAGCGGGCGGCAATGGGCGGCTCTTGCGCGCCGAGCAGAAGAACTCGGCTACGACGTGCTGGTCGTGCCGGACCACTTGAACAAGCAGCTCTCGCCGTTCACGGCACTCGCCATGGCTGCCGCGGCCACAACGAAGCTGAGGGTCGGCGCATTCGTCTTTGCCAACGACTATCGCCATCCGCTCATTCTGGCCCGAGAGCTGGCGACGCTCGATCTACTTTCCGACGGGCGATGCGAGGTGGGTCTGGGCGCGGGCTGGATGTCGGGCGACTATCGTGAGATGGGCATCCCCTACGACCTGCCGCCCAAGCGGATCGACCGCCTGCAGGAGGCAATCCCGCTCATCAAGCGGCTCATGGCCGGCGAGACGGTCACCCACCAGGGCGAGTACTACCAGCTGGAACGGGCATCGGTTGGAGTGGACACGGTCCAGAAGCCGCGTCCCCCGCTGGCGATCGGCGCCGGCGGGCCGCGCATGCTGAAGCTCGCGGCTCGCGAGGCGGACATCGTCGGGCTGACACCCGGTTTCAACGCCCGCGGCTGGCCGATCTTCAGCCAGGCGACCGAGTCGGCGACGGAAGCCAAGGTCGCGCTGATCAGGGAGGCGGCCGGCGACCGTTTCGAACGGCTGGAGCTGAACCTATGGGTTAGTTCGGCCGGACTGGTCGGAGGCGGCAATTCAATGCTGGGGACCGCCACCGCGGCTGCGGCCAAGGCGGCAACCTCCTTGTACGGCAGCCCTTACGTCTTGTACGGCACTCTGCGTGGCGTCCGGGATCAGTTGCTGCGGCGCCGCGACAAGCTCGGGATCAGCTACTACGCCTTCCCCGGCCGGTCCATGGAAGCGATGGCGCCGCTCGTGGAGGCATTGGCTGGGAAGTAGACGCTCGTCGCCCCGCAGCGCTACTCTCCGACAATGAGCGAGCCCGCCCGCCAGATTCCAGCCGCCCGATACGCCGCCCGGCTGGCCGCGTGCCGGGACGCCATAGCCGAGCGCAAATTCGGGGCGCTGCTGATTGGAGTCGGGCCGGATCTTCGGTACCTCACGGGCTTCGTCGGCGAACCGATGGAGAGGCTCACGCTTCTGGTTGTTCCAGCCCAAGGCCAGGCCTCCTTCATTGCCCCGCGCCTTGAGACCGCCAAGGCCGAAGCGACCCCGCTGGCGGCCTCGGGGCATGCCCGGATCGTGCCCTTCGAAGAGACCGACGACGCCTTCGCCCTCACTGCCCGACTGCTTGAGGCCGCCGACTCGGCCGGGCTCCAGAACACCCGACCGATCGGCCTCTCCGACCGGCTCTGGGCGATGCACGTCCTCGGTCTGCAAGCCGCTCTTCCGAACCGCCGATTCGAACCGGCAAGCACCGTCCTGCGCGACCTGCGCCAGGTCAAGGACGAGGACGAAATGCGGCTCCTCCGCTTGGCTGCGCAAGCCGCCGACCGAACCGTCGACGCGATCGCCGTCGGTCGGCTCATCGGTCGGACGGAGGCGGAGATCAGTCGCGAGATCCGTGGCCGCCTCATCGATGAGGGTCACGACCTTGCCGACTTCGCCATCGTCGGTTCCGGGCCCAACGGGGCCTCGCCCCACCACGACGCCGGTGATCGGCTGATCCGCGCCGGCGAGCCCGTCGTCCTGGACATGGGCGGCACCCTCGCCGGGTACCTCAGCGACACCACGCGAACCATCTGGGTGGCGGGCGAGGCCGGCCTCGAGCCCGAGCCGGAGTTTCGCCTCGTGTACGACCTCGTCCGCGAGGCCCAGGCCCGCGCGACGGCCGCCGTACAGCCCGGCGTCAGCGCCGACTCGATCGACGCCACCGCCCGCCGGACAATCGCCGGAGCCGGCTATGGCGACTTCTTCACCCATCGCACCGGCCACGGAATCGGCCTGGAAGTCCACGAAGACCCGTACATCGTGGCCGGCAACGCAACCCCGCTGGCGCCCGGCATGGCGTTCAGCGTGGAGCCCGGGATCTATCTTCCCGGCCGCTGGGGCGTCCGCCTCGAAAACATCGTGGCATGCACTGAAAGCGGCGTCGAAGTCCTGAACCAGTCCGATCTGGACCTACGAGTCGTCGTCGGCTGAGACGAGGCCGCGGACATCACAGCACGTGATCTGCCACAGGTCCGATCTGGACCTACGAGTCGTCGTCGGCTGAGACTCCATGTTGCGAGGTGATTTCCGGCTGGTGGTCGACCCACCCGGGCGCTACGATCTTCCTGCACTCTCGCCCTATGCAATTCCCCGATGTACGGTCCAGGAGGCATCCAATGGGTTCATCCAACAGGTGGCTCCGAAGGCTGACGGCCCTTGGTGCCTCTGCCGTACTGCTGGCCGTCGTGGTCGGTTGCACCACGATCGCGTCCCCTCGCGACGGTGACATCGGTCCGTTCGCCACGGGCGCGCACGCCGGCGCTGTGGATTCCGGCGCTGTGGGTTCCGCATCTGTAGGTTCCGGCGCTGTGGGTTCCGGAGCGGTTTCTTCGGGCCTGAGCGGCACCGTCAACAACATCACCGCCTCGTTCGACTATCGAGACCGGCTGATTACGCCTCTGGCCCACCTCTACGGCAAGTTCCTGGCGGATTTCGTGGTCATCACCGTCAAGAATGACAACACGTCGTCGGTGAAGGTTGTCGCAATGAGCGAGATCCCGGGTTTCACCAACCAGATCACGGACACCGTGACAGTTGATGCTGGGGCCAGCAAGGAGATTCTCCAGAACCCACGCCTCACCTCCACTGCCATCAACGGTCTCAACAGCGAAAAACAAGCAGACGTACACATAGTCGTCTCCTATCTGGACAACGGTCAGTCACGGACTGTCCTGGATCAGACGGCCGCCACCACCATCACCTCCAGGCGGGATTTCCCGTGGGTGATCGACGGCATGACCGCCACCCAGGACTACCAGCTCCTCGCCGCGATGATCACCCCAACTGATCCAAAGGTTGAGGAGCTCATCACCAAGGCCGCCAAGTACGATCCCCAAAAGGTGATGACCAGCGGCTACACCAAGGCCGCCGACGCGAACCACGACGTCTGGCAGCGCCTCTCGGACCTGTGGCAGGCCGAGACAACGGACTACCACCTCACCTACGTGAGCACCACTGAGACCTTCGACCAGAACTCCCAGCGCATCCGTCTCCCAACCGAGGTTCTGACCGGCGGCAGCGGCAACTGCATTGAGACGAGCCTTCTCTTCGCCGCCGCAGCAGAAGCCCTGGGGCTGACACCGGTCATCGTCATCGTCCCCGGCCACGCCTACATGGGCGTCAACCTGGACGGCCAGGGCACCAGCTGGTACTTCGTCGAGACCACAATGATCGGCCGCTATGGTTTCGCCGATGCCCTGAAGGAAGGCAACACAGAGTGGAGCACCGCGTCTGCACACGTTGACGCCGGCGAGAAGGACTACGGCTACGTCGATGTCCTCCAGGCTCGCAAGGACGGCGTCACGCCCATCCCATGGAGCTAGCCGCGAGAACTGACCACGCGAGCGATTCCGCTCAGATCTGATCTCCGCAACGGCCGTGGCCAATCTGGTCACGGCCGTTTCTATGGAGCTCGGTCAGCTCGCGCCGCTCTCGGGTTCAGCCACCGTCGCATGCCGGGCGAGGTCCGTTTTCAGCGCCAGGCGATCCTCGTCATCGAGATGAGCGCCCCACAAGACCGCGTCCCGTCGCCACAGCCTCAGGACCTCGTCGAGGCCGTCCGGGCCGAGAGCCTCAAAGCCGTAGCCGGAGATCCACGGCGCGCCCACGACTGGGTCGGCCAGCCAGCGGTCGGCCGACTGAAGGACGGCATCGATGAAGCGGAGGGTGTCGGGGCGACGGAATTCATCGATCGAAGTCATCATCTCGGAGTAGTCGCTCAACTCAGTCGGCGTCGGATCGGCAGAACCCATCTCCATCATGCGGCCGAAATGGCGGTACAGCCGCCACAGAAACGTGGCCTCATCCGGATCTACTTCCGGCGGCGGCATGTCGTAGGGCCAGACCGCTCGACTGAGCTCGTCGATCCGTATCGATCGACGGCCGGCTTCATTCCAGGACTCCCGGCCGGCGATCAGGTCGTCGATCTGGGCGGCCAGGAGGTCGCACAACTCGGCCGTGGACGGAGTGCGGATCGCCCGAATGTGACTGATTGTCTCCTCGAGGCGAGAGACGGGAACGGCGCCCTTGCCGAGACGAACCTTGTTTGCGAGCAGCGAGACCTCCGTCTTGGTTCGGCGGAGCTCCCAGACGGGAACACGGCCGGCGAGCTGAACGAACCAGCGCACCGGAATGAGGATAGTTGCCCCGATCAGGAGGGCGAGACCGAGCACCGTCCCGAGCCGGTCGGGTCCAGTTTGCGAAGCGGCACTCGGGATGAGCAGCCAGCTGAGAGCGATGACGATGGCCCAGCGGAACGCGTTCAGGACCTGCGCCCTGGTACGTGCGTGCGCTTCCGAGAGGTCATCGCCTTCGGCGATGAAGAAGAAGAACGCCAGCACCGAAATGGCCGCAGCCGCGATGATCGCCGTGATCATGCGCCGGGTCCGGCGCTTCCGAAGCTCAACCTACGAACCGAGGCCGGCGAGCCTGAGCCAACGCCCGCTCAGCCTGAGCGCGATGGATCCGGCCGTGGCCGGCCTGGAGGCGGAAAAGCAACTCGTACGACTCCGGGCCGCGCTCGGCATGGAGGCCGAGACGGCCGCGTTCCGCCGCGGGAGTACGGCGCCACAGGGCGACGTTGGCCCTGCGCAAGACGCTGAGGACCTCAAGCAGCAAAGCCGGATCATCCCCGACGCGATCGGGGCGAGCCACCCAGGCCGTCTGGTCGAAGCCCAGAAGCATCGGTTCACTCTCTGAGAGGACCCAGCGATACCGGGCCGAGGTGATCAATTCCGAATCGGTCATATGGCCAAGGCATTCCAGCGCAGACCACTCCCCTTCCGCCGGCCGAGTCCGAAGGTGCGCTCCGGCCTGCTCGACGAGGCGGCGCCACAGCTCGGGCTCCACCTCCTGCACGGCCGCCGGATCGTCTGCGCCGAGCGCATCCAGGACGGGGCGGCGATAGGCCTCTGCCTGCTCTGGTGTCATGTGGGTCATCGCGGACCTCCTTCCTTCAGCGCCTCTGCGCTCAATTCCCTGATCTTGCGGTGTCTCCGCACAGTATCGGTGTCTGCGGGAACGGCGGGCGGAAGCGGCGCGGCGGTCGCGTCGCGAAATGCCCGCCAGTCGCGAGCAACGTCGTCCGGTCGGCGGTCTGCCTGAATGGCCGCCGACCGGACGGCCGCACCGAGGGCCGCGAACTCCTGACCGGCCACGACCCGAACCGGCCGGCCGGAGAGGCGGCGGGCGGCGGGCAGCGGGCGGCACATCCGCTTGCCATCGGCACGAGAATGGGCGAAGCAACCGGCGCCATGCCGCCCCACCACTGCCGCCCCACCATTGCCGCCCCACCACTGCACACCATCGAGGTTCCCATGGCCGCCCTCACCCCAGCCCGTGCCGACAAGTTCAGCTTTGGCATCTGGACCGTGGGCAACTCCGGCCGCGACCCGTTCGGCGAGGCGACACGCGCCCCGCTGGACCCCAACGAATCGCTCCGCCGCCTCGCCGCCCTGGGCGCCTTCGGCATCTCGATGCACGACAACGACCTCGTGCCGATCGACGCCACCCCAGCCGAGCGAGACGCGATCGTCGCCCAATTCCGTAGGACCCTCGTGGACACCGGCATGGTCGTCTCGATGGCCACGACCAACCTCTTCGGCCACCCCGTCTTAAAGGATGGCGCCTTCACTTCGAACGACCGGGCCGTCCGCCGCTACGCCATCGCCAAGCGGCTCGACCAACTGGTGATAGAGCTGCTGATGGGAGCGAGGTAGATGGGCTACGTCGGTTCGTATCTCTGGTCCGTCCGGCAGATGGTCGGCAGCATGCTCGTGCTGGCGCCGGGCGCACAGGTCCTCTTGATCAACGACCGCGGCGAGGGCTACTTTCAGCACCGCCGCGACATAGACCTGTGGGAAATCCCGGCCGGCGGCTGCGAGCTCGGCAGCACGTTCGCCTCGACGGCCATAACAGAAGTCTTCGAAGAAACCGGCCTCACCATCGACCCGGCAGACCTGACCGCCTTCGCCTGCATCTCCGACCCGGCGATCCACGTCATCGAGTATCCCGGCGGCGACCGGACCCATTGCTTTTCGCTCTGCTTTGTCGCACGCAAGTGGACGGGCGAGGTCGCCGCCGATAACGACGAGGTCACAGAGTCCGGCTTCTTCCCGCTCGATGCGCCGCCGTCTCCGCTGCATCCGCCCACCGCTCTGGCGCTGGAGCTGTACGCGCGGTTCCTGAAGACGGGGGCGTTCCAGGCGCGGTAGTCGAGGCCGTGCCCTGGTTCTCAACTCAGTATCTGGCCTAACTTCCGCCCAGCGGAAGTTAGCTTTGAAGATTCGCCGGCCGTCGCCGGTCGGCGACAGGACTTGCGAGTCGGCCACGCTCAGTTGACTCGAATTGCCTGCCTTGGGGGCGTCATTCGGGCCAGATATGCGACCTAACTTCCACTCCAGGCAAGTCTGACCAGATGGTCGGCGACGAGAGCCGCCACCCATGCAGAACGCTAGGCTAACGTTGTCCCGAACCCAACTCGCCGGGCCAGCATGGGTATCTCGATGCCGAAGTACGTTGGAGCACTCGACCAGGGCACCACGAGCACACGCTTCGTGATCTTCGACCACGGCGGCGCAATCGTGGCCATGGATCAGCGCGAGCACGAGCAGATCTACCCGAAGCCCGGATGGGTGGAGCATGACGCGCTCGAGATCTGGGCGCGAACGCAGCAGGTCATCCTCGGCGCGCTGACGAAGGCCGGTATCGGATCGGCCGACCTCGCCGCCATCGGCGTGACCAATCAGCGCGAAACGACCGTAATCTGGGACCGGCACACCGGCCGGCCGATCCACAACGCCATCGTCTGGCAGGACACGCGAACGGACGAGTTCATCGCCGAGCTGGCACGCGACGGCGGCCAGGACCGCTTCCGCTCGAAGGTGGGCCTGCCGCTCGCCACCTACTTCTCCGGCCCCAAGATCCGCTGGCTGCTGGACAACGTTCCCGGCGCGGGCGAGGTTCCCGGCGCGGGCGAGGCTCCCAACGCCCGCGAGCTGGCCGACGCGGGCGAGACTCCCGGCGCCCGCGAGCGGGCAGAGGCGGGCGACCTTCTCTTCGGCACCATCGACAGCTGGCTCATCTGGAATCTGACCGGCGGAGCAGGCGGCAGAGGATGCGGCTGCCCCGGCCGCCAATCGATCGACGCCGTCCATGTCACCGACGTCACGAACGCGAGCCGGACGATGCTGATGAACCTCCACACGCTGGACTGGGACGACGAGATGCTCGCGGTCATGGGCGTGCCGCGGGCCATGCTCCCCCAGATCAAGTCCTCGAGCGAAATCTACGGCACGGCCGTCGGCGACCTCGCCGGCGTCCCCATCGCGGGCGACCTCGGCGACCAGCACGCCGCCCTCTTCGGCCAAACGTGCTTCGAGCCCGGCGACGCCAAGAACACCTACGGCACGGGCTGCTTCATGCTCCTCAACACCGGCACCGCGCCGGTCGAGAGCAAGTCCGGGCTGCTGACGACCGTCGGCTATCGCATCGGCAGCGAGCCCGCCACCTACGCGCTGGAAGGCTCGATCGCCATCACCGGCGCCCTCGTCCAGTGGCTTCGCGACAATCTCGGCCTCATCCGCGAGTCCGCGGAAGTCGAAACCCTCGCCCAAACGGTCGAAGACAACGGCGGCATCTATTTCGTGCCCGCCTTCTCCGGCCTGTATGCGCCCTATTGGCGGGCCGACGCGCGCGGCGTGATCGCCGGCCTCACTCGATACGCCAACCGTGGCCACATCGCCCGCGCCGTGCTGGAGGCGACGGCCTGGCAGACGCGCGAAGTCCTCGACGCCATGAACCAGGATTCGGGCGTGGCGCTCACCGCGCTCAAAGTAGACGGCGGCATGGTCCACAACGAGCTGCTGATGCAATTTCAGGCCGACGTTCTGGGAGTCCCCGTGGTTCGCCCGAGGGTCACCGAAACCACGGCGCTGGGCGCGGCGTACGCGGCAGGTCTCGCCGTCGGATACTGGAGCACGCTCGACGATCTCCGAGCCAACTGGGCGAGCGACCGCGAATGGCGCCCGGCGATGGACCCGGCGCGGCGCGAGAAGCAATTTGCACTCTGGAAGAAGGCCGTGACAAAGACCTTCGATTGGGTCGAATGAAGAAGGCGACGACGGAGACGCCGGAGACGGCTGCCGAGACGATGACGCCTGCGGTCAATGACCGGCCGGAAGACGGCGGACGGCCGGAGGCGGCGCCTTCGGAAGCGAGGCCGCGTGTGCCGCGCCCAAAGCGGGCGCGGTCCCGGAGAGTGGCCGGGGTCGCGGCGCGATCATCGGCCGAAGCCGCCGAAGCCGCCGGCGCCACCGCGGCTGCCCCGGCGCCCCACATCCTGATCATCGGCGGTGGTGGGACCGGGGGCGCGCTCGCCCACGATCTCACGCTGCGCGGCCTGCGAGTGACCCTCGTCGAGCGCGGCGAGATCACGTCCGGGACCACGGGCCGTCATCACGGTCTTCTGCACAGCGGCGCCCGCTATGCCACCACGGACCGCGCCGCCGCCATCGACTGCAGCGGCGAGAACAAGATCCTGCGCCGCATCGCCCCGGGTTCGTTCGAGGAGAACGACGGCCTCTTCGTCGCGCTGACGGACGAGGATGAGGAATACGAGAAGCAATTCACCGAAGCGTGCTGGCAGTGCGCCGTGCCCGCAACCCGGCTGGACCGCGACACCGCGCTGCGCATGGAACCCGGCCTGAACCCCGCGCTCCGATTCGCGATCCAGGTTCCGGACGCCACGATGGACGCGATGCGGGTTCCGCTCCGATTCTTCGCGACCGCGCGACGGGCCGGGGCCGATATCAGGCCGTTCACCGAAGTGGTGGCCTTCACGTCATCAACTGCCGCCGATGGCTCCGGGCGAACGGTCAGTGGCGTCAAGGTTCGCGACCATGCTGCCGGCCGCGAGTACGAGATCGGCGCCGACATCGTCGTCAACGCCGCGGGGGCATGGGCCGGCAAGGTGGCCGCGCTGGCAGGCGTCGATGTGCCGGTGGTGGCATCACCGGGAGTGATGGTCGCGGTCCGAGGTCGCCACACGAACATGGTGGTCAACCGGCTCCACGCCCCGGGCGACGGCGACATCGTCGTGCCGCAGCGGCTGCTTACCGTGGTCGGGACAAGCTCCTGGATCGCCGCAGACCCGGACGATCTCACCGTGCCCGCCGACCACGTCGCCGCGATCTTGCGCGAAAGCTCCGAGCTGGTGCCGGCAATCGCTCGGGCCGAGGTTCGAGCGACGTGGGCCGCGGCGAGACCGCTCATTGGGGTGGCTCCGGGGAGTGGCCTGGCAGCGGCCGCTGCCCCGGCCGCCGCCCCGGCCGCCGCCATGGCCGCTGCCCTGGCCGCTGCCGGTCGAGGTCTCCCCCGAGAGACCCGCTGCTTCGACCACGCCACGGACGCCACCCCAACCGAGGGCTTCGTGACCATCGCCGGCGGCAAGGCCACGACACTGCGGGCTATGGCAGAGATCACGGCAGACGTCATCTGCGCCAAGCTCGGCCTGGATCGCCCTTGCCAGACCCGCGAGGTCGTGCTCCTGCCGCATACGGCCTGGTACAGGGCATGAGCCCGCGGGCAGTCAGGCGTCGTCCGCCGGCCGATCCCGCGGAGCCGGCCGAGTCCGCCGAAGCCGTTCAGCCGGAGCCGGCCGCCACCGTCGTCGTCGAGCCCGTCGAGTCGGCCCCCGTCGCACCGGTCGAAGCCGTTCAGCCGGAGCAGACCCCTGTCCCACCAACCACCCGCTTCCGCGTCTCCCGCCGGAAGAAAGGCGACTCCAAGCCGCATTTCGACGACTTCGATGTCGCCGTGGAATCCTGCTCCACCGTCCTAGATGCCCTAATCGCCATCCGCCGCGATCAGGATCCTTCGCTCGTCGTGCGCCATTCCTGCATGCACGCTTCGTGCGGAACCTGCGGTGTCCGCGTCAATGGCCGCGAGTCGCTGGCCTGCGACACGCCGATCGCCTCGCTTCCGCCGGGCAAACCCGTCAAGGTCGAACCGATCGCCGGTCAGCGCCCCGTCGCCGACCTCGCCACCGACATGATCGACTTCTACGCCCGCTTCGAAGCCGCCGGGATGCCGCAGGTTCGAGCCGCGGGAGGACCGGTCGCCGCTCAGTTCGGGGTCGGCGTCGGCGGCACTGCTGCGCTGGACAGCGCCCATGCCCAATCGCGCTTCGAGAACTGCATCGAGTGCGGGCTCTGCCTATCAGCCTGCCCTATCTCGCGGACCAACCGCGACTTCATCGGCCCGGCCGCGCTGGCCGCAGCCGCGCGTGTCGTGGCCGAACCGCGCGGCCTGGCGCTCGGCCCGGTCCTCGCCCTCGCCGCCGAGCCGGATTCAGTGTGGCGCTGCCGCAGTGCCATGGAGTGCAGCGTGGTTTGCCCGGCGGGAGTGGAACCGGCCGTGGCGCTGCTGGAGTTGCGTCGGCACGTGGCAGTCGGCGCCGTGAAGCGCATGTTCGGCCGTCGCGGCGGCCCGCGCGGGGACGCTATCTAGACCAACTTTCGTGGAGCAGAAGTTAGGCTCGAAAACGTGGCCTGAAACTCCCGGGCGAGTCCCGCGGCACGCCTGGCTGAGCGTGGCCACGCTCTATCCGGGCCACGATGCCACGATTTCCCGGGTTCTGGCTTGCCTGACTACCGCCGCAGGGGAGTTGGGCAAGGTGCCGCGCCGCCGCGCCCCGGCCGAACGCGCCACTCGCCC
>OCZT010000363.1_pt1 | contig 44388 bp, 45 predicted proteins | sample 1539031 | NCBI WGS metagenome assembly OCZT01 (sample SAMEA3539308, study PRJEB22396) | soil metagenome | biome: tundra; feature: field; material: soil | place: USA | collected 2010-05 | depth 0.15 m
CCTTTCGCTACGTCAGGAGTTCGTTTGTCGCCCGATGAAACGGTGGATCGGGGCTTAGCTAAGCAGGACAGCCTCACCCTGGGATTCCTTGGCGGCGTGTGCCCGGCCCCACCCAGGCGTGGCTGGGGAGTTTGTGAAAAGGCTTTCCTATAGTTCGCTGCAGAGGTCGGCGACCACCTCGCTGGCGGCTTTGACCTCGACCACGCTGCCGACACCGGTGCCTGCGTACATCGCCATCGCGTCAACGCCCTCATCGAACAAGCGCGTCGGAGGCGTGGTCATCCGCCATCCGGATTTCTCCGCCGCTTCTAGCGACGAGCGGAGGACACGGTGTGCCGCGTCTGGCCATAACTCGTCGTAGTGGGTTGTGATGACCGTGTCGGCAGCGGTTGCTTCAAGCAGCCGCTTGATATAGGAGGGATGAACGTCGCATTCGGGCGTTGCGAGGAAAAGCGTCCCGACGCGAACTCCAGCGGCTCCACGCTTTATGAGCTCGGCTACACGGCCAGCCGTAGCGATCCCGCCCGCGGCGAGCACGGGGACTGAGACAGCGTCGAGGACCGCCGGCAACAAAGTATCCAGGGAAGTCGTGCCTCTGACGTGCCCGCCGGCTTCGGTCCCCTGCGCGATAACGAAATCGCACCCGCAATCCTCGGCCGCCCTGGCCTCCTCAACCGACCCGACCTGCCACGCGGCGATGGCACCCGCAGCCTTTACCGCGTCGACGTAAGTGCGGTCCGGCCACGCGTAGAAGAACTCGACAACCCTCGCCTTCCGGGCAGCTTCGGAGATCATATCGAGTTCGGGTTCAAAGACCGCGAGAAAGTTCTGGCCCACTGCCCCAGCGCTCGTGTCGGGCGGCTCAACGAGCACCGGCACCATACCCAGGCCGCCGGCTTTGGCCACCGCGGCGGCGAGCTCTGGCGTGCCCACGCCACCCATAGCGGCAAGCTGGATGGGTAGCGTGCAACCCACCAGGTCAGTAAACCGAGTTCGCATATTCGCCATCTCTTCCCAGCGGCCCAGCTTAGCGCGGGGGAGGAGTCCCCGCGGTCAATTGACAACAAAAGAGGGTCGGATGCAGGCTCAGGCTGCCGCTGCGGCTACCTCCCAGTCCAGGCCCAGGTTCTCATCGGAAACCACCAGACCGTCATGGAGACGAATCATCCGGTCAGCCGTCTCGGCGAGCTCCATGTCGCGGGTGACGAGGACGAAGGTGACGTCTTCCTCCCGGTTCAGGCGCCTCATCAGCGCCAGCAGCTCGTCGGATGTCTGGCTGTCGGCGGCGCCGGTTGGCTCGTCGGCAAGGACCAGGGCAGGGCTGTTGACAGCGCGCTTGCTCCCTCCTAAAGAGGCTCTTGACCCCCCGCTCAGCCTGAGGGTTCTCACCCTCCGACCGGGGTCTGCTACCGGGCACTCGGGCGTCTACCCGCACAGGACTCACACCTGCTGGCCTGGTCCAGCTTTCAGGACGCACCTGCCCCTCATCCTAGAAACTCGTGGGCTCAAGGCGCCTCGGGAGACGCTTGCTCCTGATTGCTTCCGACGAGAACATGCCCGACTGTGAGATCGTCGGCGACGATGTCCGCCATTACTGAGGGACCTGCGCTCGAGGCCCGGTCGCTGACGGTTCGCTTCGGCGGGGTCGTCGCCCTCCAGGATGTTTCCATCGAGATCCCGGCAAACCAGATCACCGCCGTGATCGGACCCAACGGCGCCGGCAAGACAACCCTCTTCAACGCGGTGTGCGGGTTCGTCAAACCGCAGGCCGGCGAGATCACCTACCGTGGCCGCACGCTGACCGGCGTCAATCCGCATCAGCTGACGGGGCTGGGTATCTCGCGCACGCTCCAAGGGCTTGGGCTATGGCATGGCCTGACCGTGGCCGAGAACGTGATGGCCGGCGCCCGGCGCCAGGGCCGGCCCGGGTTCGCCTGGGCGCTCCTGGGGTTGCCGCGGGCGGACCATGACGAAACCCGCGTCCGAGACGCGGCGCTCGCGGTGCTGAAAGAGCTGGGCATCGAGCGCTATGCCGACTTCTACCCGGCCGCACTTCCATACGGTGTCCAGAAGTGGGTGGCGCTGGCGCGGGCGCTGGCCAGCGAGCCCTCACTCCTACTCCTCGACGAGCCGGCGAGCGGCCTTTCCGAAGGCGAGATCAAAGAACTCACCGAGCGCCTCCGAGGCTGGCGGGAGCGGATGACCATCGCCCTCGTGGAGCACCGCCTGGACCTGGTCATGTCAGCCTCGGACCGGGTCACCGTACTCGACTTCGGTCAGGTCATCGCCGCTGGCACTCCCGCTGCGGTCCAGGCCGACCCGGCCGTTGTGGCGGCCTACCTCGGAGAAAAGCTGGACTTGGCCGATGCTTGAGGTCCAGGGCCTGTCGGTGACTTATGGCGCTGTCCGCGCCCTTGACAGCGTGTCAATGAGCCTTGCCGAGCGCGGCATCACCACAGTGCTGGGCCCCAACGGCGCCGGCAAGACCACCCTGCTGCGGACGATCTCCGGGCTCCTGCGACCAGAGGCCGGCACCGTCAGCTGCGACGGGGTCGACCTCGCCAAGCTCCGGGTCGAGGACATCACGCGGCTGGGCATCGTCCACGTCCCCGAAGGCGGCGGCGTGATCCGCGAGCTCACGGTCGAAGACAACCTGCGCCTCGGCCACCTCTGGCACCACGACGCCGCCGACATGCGTCGGGCCATGGCCGAGGTGTACGAGATCTTCCCGGCGCTGCCGCCCAAACGGGGCCAGCTGGCGCTCTCGCTGTCGGGCGGCGAGCGACAGATGCTGGCCATCGGCCGCGCGCTGATGGCGCGACCGCGTTGGCTGCTGCTAGACGAGCCCTCGCTGGGGCTGGCCCCTCGGCTCGTGACCGAGATCATGCGCATGGTGCACGGGCTGAGCCGGGACCGCGGCCTGTCGGTACTGCTGGTGGAACAGAACGCGCGCATAGCGCTGGCGATCGCCGACCAAGCAGTGCTGCTATCGGTGGGCAAAGTCGTGGCCGCCAGTTCTGCCGACCTGATGGCCAAGGACGAAACCATCTGGCATGCGTACCTGGGTTACTGATGTCGGAGGAGCGTTGAGTTGCATCAGTTCCTGGTTCTGACCCTCGACGGCGTCTCATCGGGGATGGTCTACGCCGCCCTGGCGTTGGCCCTGGTGCTGATCTGGCGCGCCACCCGCATCGTCAACTTTGCCCAGGGGGCGATGGCGATGTTCACCACCTTCATCTCGCTCTCGGTGATCGAGAAGACAGATTCCTACTGGCTAGGCTTCGCGGCCGCGCTGCTCGCCGGCCTAGTCCTGGGCGCCGTCGTCGAGCAGCTGCTGATCCGTCGCGTTGCGACGGGACCCCCGCTCAACGCCGTGATCCTGACGCTCGGGCTTCTGCTCTTCCTGCAGGCGGTCGTGCCGATGATCTACGGCGGCCAGATCAGGTCTTTCCCGCCGGCCCTCAGCTTCATCGGGATCGAGGTCGGTAACACGCACATTCCGTATTCGCCGTTCGACTTCTTCACCCTCGGCAGCGTCCTACTGACCATGCTGCTGCTCTACGGGCTCTTCCGCTTCACCAGCGTCGGTCTCCAGATGCGGGCGGCGGCGTTCGCACCCGAGGTCGCGCGCCTCCTCGGCGTGCGCGTCGGCCGGATGTTGACGCTTGGCTGGGCGCTCGCCTCGATGGCAGGCGCTCTGGCCGGCGTCCTGGTGGCGCCGGTGGTGCTGCTTTCGCCGAACAGCCTCGACCCGGTGCTGGTGTTTGGTTTCACCGCCGCCATCCTGGGCGGCCTCGACAGCCCGGTCGGAGCCCTGGCGGGCGGCCTCGGGTTGGGCCTGGCGCTGTCCTATGTCGGCGGTTATCTGGGCGTCGACCTCGAGACGGCGGGCGCGCTGCTGGTCCTGATCGTGGTGTTGATGGTCCGCCCCGAAGGCATCTTCTCCAGCATCGGTCGCCGGCGCGTATGAAAAATCCTCTGCCGCGCAACACCCTGGTGCGCCATCTGATAGTCGGGATCGGCGCAGCGTTGTTGGGCGGAATCCTGATAGAGGTGGTTGACCCGTTCCCCGACCTCCAGCTAGCCGAGGTCGGCCTCTTCGCCATCGCCGGTGCGGGATTGACGATCCTGATCGGGCTCAACGGGCAGCTTTCGCTCGGCCACGGCGCGCTGATGGCGATCGGTGCCTATACGACCTCCCTGCTGCTCAAGCACACCCCCGGCCTAACCTTGCCGCTGGTGCTGCTGGCCTCGGTGACAACGGCCGGTCTGGCATCGGTCGTGATCGGCGCGGCGGCGGCACGGCTGCGGGGGCCGTACCTGGCGGGCGCCACCCTGGCGCTCGCGGTCGGCCTGCCAGGTGTGACGATCCGCTTCTCCGGCGTCTTCGGTGGCGACCAGGGGCTCTCGGTGCCGCCGCTCACCGCGCCGAATGTCCTCGGCGCCGACTTTCCGCCAGAGAGATGGATTGCCTACATCTGCCTGGTCGCGGCGCTGGTCAGCTTCATCCTGCTGGCCAACCTCACACGCAGTCGTTTTGGCCGTGATTTCCGCGCTATCCGAGACGACGAGATCGCCGCCGCCCTGTCCGGCATCCGGGTCGCCAGCACCCAGGTCACCGCGTTTGTTCTGAGCGGCGCTTGCGCCGGTCTCGCCGGTTCGTTGTTCGCGTACTGGGTCGGTATCACCGCTCCGGCCGGGTTCGGCCTGTCGCTGTCGCTGCAGATCCTCGCCGCCGTGGTCATCGGCGGTCTCGGCAGTCTGATGGGCGCGGTCTGGGGAGCGGCGGCGATCGTTTTCCTGCCCCAGTACACCAGCGGCCTGACCGATCTCGTCCACCTACCCAGCACGGTCAAGGACAACCTGCCGCTGGCGCTTTACGGCGCCGCCTTCGTGGTCACCATGCTGGCGTTCCCAAACGGCATCCAGGGCGGTCTGCGGCTCATCCGCCGGCGCCTTAAGCAGGTGCTAAGGAGTAACCGGGAGTCATAGCTCCAACACGAAAGCGCCCAAGTGTTTATGATGCTGCTGCCCAGATAATTGTGGTGGAGGGACCTGAAATGGCTATTACGGATAGGGTTTCGCGCTCAGGTCGTTCGAATCGAGTCCTGGCTCTCGGCGTGGGCTTGGCGTTCCTGGCCACGGCCTGTGGCAGTTCGGCGGCGAGCGGACCCTCAGCGTCTGCGCCGGGGATCACGGCGACCACCATCACGATCGGAAGCACCCAGCCGTTGACCGGCCCTGCGGCACCTGGGTACTCGGAAATCTCGAAGGGCTCCAACGCCTACTTCCAATGGGTCAACGACCACGGCGGAGTGTTGGGCCGGAAGATCGTCTACAAGTACGAGGACGACGGCTACAACCCCACCAACACAACGACGATCACCCGCAAGCAGGTGCTCCAGGACAAGGTCTTTGCTGAGTTCGATGCGTTGGGAACCCCGACCCACCTAGCGGTCGTCGACTACCTGAACACGGAGAAGGTCCCGGACCTGTTTGTGGCCTCCGGCTGCAATTGCTGGAACACCACCTCCAATCACCCCTACACGTACGGCTGGCAGCCCGACTACACCATCGAAGGCCAGATTCTCGGCCAGTACATCAACAAGAACTTTGCCGGTCAGCAAGTCGGTTACTTCGCCCAGGACGACGAGTTCGGCCAGGATGGCGTCAAGGGCCTGGACCTCCAGATCGCCAGCGGCAACGTGGCCTCCAGGCAGGTCTACGTGCCCACCAACACCGACGTCGGCACGCAGATCGCCACGCTCCAGGCCAAGGGGGCCAAGGTCGTTGTGCTCTACAGCATCCCGGCGTTCACCGCACTGGCGCTGCTGACCGCCGCCAAGATCGGCTACCATCCGACGTGGGTCGTGAGCAGTGTCGGCTCAGACCCGATCACCCTGACCGGACTCGTGAAGACCTTCTCCAAGGGCGCCGCGGGTGCGTCCCTCCTCGAGGGCATGGTGAGCGGCGCCTACCTGCCCGCTCTCTCGCAGGCCAGCGACCCGTGGATCAAGCTGTTCACCCAGGTCCACGACAAGTACATCTCCGACCTGCCCATGGACGGCAACGTCGAATACGGGCTGGGAGTGGCCTACACCTTCGTGGACATGATGACCAAGGCTGGCCAGAACCCAACCCGCCAGAACGTCATCGACACCCTCAACAACGGCAAGGTGTCGCGCGGTCCGGGCATCGTGCCCCTGGGCTATTCCACCAACAATCACCTCGGGTACCTCGGTGAGCGGATCTTCACCATCATCGGAGGACAGGCCGTGCCCCAGGGCGACACCTTCGTCTCAACCGACTCGGGGCCGATAAAGACCTTCACGGGTGGGACAATCGCCCCGCCCGCCAACGGCGTCCCAACCCCGTAACCCCACAGACCCCATGACCGACGGCCCCGAGCTCGTCATCGCAGCAATCCTTGAGGTCACCGAGCGCGTTGACCAGGCGTCGGCAGAGGCAACGCCGGTACTGGCGGGGTAGCCCTGCTCGGCTGACCCCCAGGACCCTGCGTAGCTAGAAGTTCTGCTCTGTGGGGCGGATCAGCATTTCGTTGACCGCCACGTGGCGCGGCCGGGTCACGATGTAAGTAATCGCGTCGGCGATGTCCTCAGCGTTTAGCATCTCCATCGACCCAAACCGATTCCGCATCGTCTCCAGGATCTCGGGACGGTTGTGGGTCGGAAGCTCGGTGATGACGGCGCCGGGCTCCACCACAGAGGCTCGCAGATGGCCGGTCGTAACCTCCTGGCGCAAGGCCTCGGTGAAAGCCACAACCCCGTGCTTGGTGGCGTTGTACACGCCGCTGCCGGCTCGGGCCACCCGACCCGCGGTCGAGCTGATGTTGACCATGTCGGCGACCTGCCGGGGATCCGACTCAGCGGCCTTAAGAAGATGCGGCAGGGCCGCATGGGAGCAGTAGAGCAGGCCCAACAGGTTCACCTGGACCATGCGCTGCCACTCCTCGAGCGGTGCCCCGACGGCGGGGCCGAGCAGCATGACGCCGGCGTTGTTGACGAGCGTGTCCAGCCGACCCAGCTCGTCCACCGTTCTGTCCACCGCTTCGCCGGCCTGCTTCTCGTCGCTGACGTCGGCCTCCAGCACCAATGCCTTGCCGCCGGCTTCGCCGATCTTGTTCGCCAGCGCCTCGAGCCTATCCCGGCGTCTCGCGACCAACGAGACGGTGGCGCCCTCGAGGGCCAAGGCCTGCGCAGTCGCCTCACCAATGCCGCTCGAAGCCCCGGTGACGAGGGCGACAGTTCCATCCAGGCGTCGATCCATTCTCTGAGTCCTTTGGGCTGTGGTCTTACGCCCTGAGTTTAGCCGGTCGCTTTCTGCGACTCGGTTGCTTTCGGGCCGCCTTGGGCTTTCGTAGCGCAGCCTTGGGGCCGAGCGCGTCCAGCTCCTCCTGGAGCCAACCTATCAGCGACCAGACGTCGGGCATCATGTTGCGGTCCGCCACGATCCCAAAGTGGAGCTGGCCGCAGTAGCTCATGACGGTGATGTTGAGACCCATGCCGTCGGTGACCACCGACACCGGGTAGATCGCGACCAGTTGGGCGCCGACGCAGTAGAGCGGGAACTGCGTCCCGGGGACGTTCGAGACCACCATGTTCCAGGTCGGCCGGCCGTTGCTGGACAGCGCAAATGTGAGCCGCGCCGCGCGGGAGAAGACGGCGGGCGGGATGAAGTTGGTGGCGTCCTGCAGCAGCTGGGCCGGCAGCGCCCGGTGGCGAGCCTTCATGTCGCCAAGGGCATCATGGGTTCGCTCGAGGCGCTGGACGGGATCGGGTATGTCCGTGAACAACGGGGCGCTCATGAGCATGATCTGGTTGCCGAAAGTGCCCTGCTGTTCGGTGGTGCGTACCGACACCGGGATCTGCGCCACCAGGGGCTCCTCTGGGAGCTCGTCGTGTTCAATCAGCCAGCGACGGACCGCGCCGGCGCAGATCGAGACGACGACGTCGTTGACGGTGCAATCGAGCTCGTTCTTGACCGCTTTGACAGCGTCAAGCGGTATCCGTCCGATGGCCAGCCGACGGTGGGCCGAGACGCGGCCGTTGAATGACGTGACCGGCGGGATCATCTGCTTGCGCTCGACGACGTCGCCGCCAAGGCCCAGGCGGTTCTGGATCCCGCGGGTCGCGCGGGCGAGCTCGCGGGCGCCGGGGATCGCGTCATAGATCCCCACTTCCTCGATGTTGGGCAGGGCCTTGGGGAGTGACTCCAGCACGCGCAGTGGGTACTTGGGCAGCCCGGCCAGTCCGCGGGCGAGCATCTCGAGCTGACCCGGCATCGGGCCGGCGCCGTTGCTCACTGGCGGTGGCGCCTCCCTCCCTTCGGGCGCCAAATCGAGCAGCACCCCGAGGATCTCGGCCCCCGACATGCCATCGACGACGGCGTGGTGAATCTTTGTCAGCAGCGCCACCCGGCCGCCCTCCAGGCCATGGATCAGGTAGAGCTCCCAGAGCGGGCGTGCCCGGTCCAAGGGACGGGAGAAGATGCGCGCCACCTGTTCGGTCAGTTGCTTGTCGTTCCCGGGCCCCGGCAAGGCCAGCTCGCGGACGTGGTACTCGAGGTCGAAGTCAGGGTCGTCGATCCAGTAGGGGTAGTCGAGCCCGAACGGAATCTCCGCCAGGCGCCAGCGAAAGACGGGCAGGAGCGAGAGCCGCTCAGCGATCAGGTTCTGGACCTGGCTCAACTCCAGTTTGCCGCCGGGCGCGGTGGTGGGGTCGAGGACGGCGATGCCCGAGACGTGGCCGTACTGGCGAGGTGTCTCCAACGCCAGGAACTGTGCATCGAGGCTGGTCAACTGTCGCATCTGTCTCTCCTCTGGAGATCAGCATTATGCCTCCCGTCGCGAAAAGGCGAACGATTGCGAAGAGGCGACCACGCGAAGGGGCGAACCATCGCGAAGACACGAAGTGTGACAATCGCTTGGCCGAAGGAGCACATCGAAATGTCTGCAAAGTGGACCGAGCACGACATCCCCGACCTGGGGGGCCGGCTGGCGATAGTGACCGGCGCCAACAGCGGCCTGGGCTTGGCCACCGCCCGGGAGCTGGCCCGCGCCGGCGCGGAGGTGATCATGGGCAGCCGTGATGCCGGCAAAGGAGCGTCCGCCGCCGAGCAAATCCGGTCCGCGGTGCCGGACGCGCGGCTGGAGGTCGCCCAGCTCGACCTCGCCGACCTGTCGTCGGTCAGGGCCTTCGCCAAGCGCGTGGTGGCCGAGCGCAACAGCCTCGACCTGCTGATCAACAACGCCGGCGTGATGGCCCCGCCTTACGGCAAAACGGCAGACGGCTTCGAATCGCAGCTGGGCACCAATCATCTCGGCCATTTCGCCCTCACCGGCCTGCTGATCGGGGCGCTTCGCGCCCAACCCGACCCGAGAGTGGTCACCGTCAGCAGCGCCGCGCACCGGACCGGGCGCATCAACTTTGACGACCTCGGCAGCGAGCGCCGGTACAACAACTGGATGGCGTACAGCCAGTCGAAGCTGGCCAACCTGCTCTTCGCCTTCGAGCTGGACCGTCGGATCCGCGAGGCCGGCCTGGCGATTCGAAGCATCGCCGTCCACCCCGGGTACTCGGCGACCAACCTGCAATTCGCTGGGCCGGCCAAGATCCACGAGCGCTTCGTGATGGCGATCGCCAATCGGACATTCGCCCAGAGCGCTGACCAGGGCGCCCTCCCCTCGCTCTACGCAGCGACCGCACCCAACGTTCCCGGAGGCTCGTTTGTCGGGCCCGACGGTTGGCTCGAGATCCGCGGCCACCCAAAAATCGTGAAGGCAGCCGGGGCGGCTTACGACGAGAAGGTCGCCGCCCATCTCTGGGAAGTCTCCGAAGGTCTCACCGGGGTCCATTTCGCGGTGGGCCGGCTGCGGCCTGAATCCCACCGGGCGCCGTCGGGACGTACGCATTAGTGGCGGCCGATGTCCTCCCTGTACGCTGTCAGGATGACTGAGCCGACGACGATGACCTACGGGGTCACAGAGCGCGTCGCTCGGCTCACCCTCAACCGGCCCGAGCCTGAGGCGGTCCGCGATCGGCCTTCAAGGGCTGATCGATGTTCGTGAAGCGACGGTGGGTGGTGTTACTGGTGGGGTGCGGGGCGCTGGCGCTGCTGGCGCCCGCGATCGTCCAAGCCGACAGCGTAGTCCAGGACGTCTCCAATACCCTCACCCGGCCCGAGGGCGAGGAGTCCCTGGCGGTCAACCCGATCAACACCAACAACATCCTGGTCGGCGCCAACCAGATTCCAAGCCAGGAGGTCACCAGCTTCCCCAACCCCTCAGAGGCCAACGCCCCCTGCGGCCTGTGGGTTTCTCACGATGGCGGTGCGACCTGGAGCGTGGTCAACCTCCCGGGGTTTGGCCAGGGCGCAGACCAGAGCGTGGTCTTCGACCGGCACGGGACGGCCTACTATGCGTGCGACCAGCTCCTCGGCATAGGCGGCGTAGGCGGCATAGTGGTCTGGCGGTCGGCCGACGGCGGGGATCATTGGACCGGGCCGGTGACGGCGGCCGCCACCCTCGACTCGGATGGGCATCTCATCGATCGGCCCTTCCTGGCTGTCGATACCTCAGGCGGCCCTCGCGACGGGACGGTCTACGTGGGCTGGGAGTCCTTCTTCACCGAGCCCATCAGCGCGGTGTACCTGAGGTCATCCACTGATGGTGGCCAGCACTGGGGAGCGGTGACCCGTCCTGACGGTGCTGACTTCCCCAGCATGATCGATCCCCGACAGTACCCAGCCGTCGACGCTAACGGCACCGTGTACGTCGAGTACGTGGCCGGCCTCGGCGACAGTCCCGTCGCGGCCCAGCCCCAGGTTTCGCCGATGTCGATCGTGGTGGCCCGTTCGCACGATGGCGGGGCCACCTTCCAGCGGACGGCGGTTGACGGTCACGTGGTTCGCGGCGGATCGCCCCAGGAGGCGACCGCCTTCTTCCTGGAGACGATCGCCGCAATCGCCACCGACCCCCGCCGGCCTGGACACGTGGCGGTGGCGTGGCCCGATGCACGCTCCGGCGAGTCGCGGATCGTGCTCAGCGACAGCGTCGACGGGGGCGTCACCTGGACCGTGCCGCTCGACATCGCCGACGACCCGGCGGGGCACGGCAACCAGCACGACCACGTCGCCATCGCCTATGCGCCCGATGGTCGGATCGGAGCGATCTGGCGAGACCATCGAGACAGTGGCGGCGGCTTCACCACCCCGTTTGGGATCTTCGCTCGGATGGTCTCGGTCGGCTCCGCCGGCGAACTGACGCCTGGGACGGCGGTGCGGATGAGCACCAGCCCGCAGCCGACAGCCAACTGCATCCCCTGTGAGTACTTCGCGGCCGCCGCCGGACCGGACGGGCTGTCGGCGGCGTGGGAGGAGATGCGAGGCGCGAATGCCGATGCCGTCTTCAGCCGCCTGCCGCTGTCGGCCCTCGGAACCCAGGCCACGCCGGTGATCGCCGCGGGTCAACCGCTCCCCGACACGAGCGCTGGCCCGGGGCAAGCCGCACTCGGCACGCTGGGAATAGCGCTGTTGCTGCTGGCAAGTGTCCTGGCTCTACTCCGGCCCCGCCGCCGAGGCAAAACCCCGCCCTGACGAAGAGGCCAATAGCCTCCCTGTAGGCTGTCAGGATGACTGAGCCGACGACGATGACCTACGAGGTCAAAGAGCGCGTCGCTCGGATCACGCTCAACCGGCCAGATCGCGGCAACGGCATCACCCTGTCGCTGATCCGCGAGCTTGCCGAGTGCGTCGAGCGCGCCGACCTTGACCCGGCGGTGCATGTCCTACTGCTTGCCGGCAACGGCAAGGGTTTCTGTGGCGGCTATGACCTCGTTGAAAGCGCCGAGGGCATGGGGACAGGGGGTCTCGCGTCCGAGCCGGCAGCGATGGGCTCGCCCACGGACCCCGCGGTGCTGGCGGCCAACCACGACCCTGGCCGGACCTGGGATCCGATGGTCGACTACGCCCTTATGAGTCGCTGCGTCCGCGGCTTCATGACCCTGTTCCACTGCGGCAAGCCGGTGGTCTGCAAGGTACACGGCTTCTGCGTCGCGGGGGGAACCGACATGGCGCTGTGCTCCGATCTCCTGGTGATCGCCGAGGACGCCAAGATCGGCTACCCGCCGGCGCGCGTGTGGGGCTCGCCGACAACCTCGCTCTGGGCCCATCGGATCGGGCCCGCGCGGGCCAAGCGGCTACTGTTCACCGGCGACTCGCTCTCGGGGCGAGAGGCGGTTGAATGGGGGTTGGCCACCGAGGCGGCGCCCGCGGACAAGCTCGACGAGCGCGCTGAGATCCTCGTCGGAAGGATCGCGCAGATGCCGATCAACCAGCTGATGATGATGAAGCTGCTGGTCAACCAGACGCTTTATGCGCAGGGTCTACACGCCACCCAGGTGCTAGGAACCCTGTTCGACGGGATGGCGCGGCACACCGCCGAGGGCTACGGCTTTCAGCAGCACGCCGCTGAGGCAGGTTTCCGGGAGGCCGTGCGCGAGCGCGACGAGCCGTTCGGTGACCGCGGCTCCTCGACCTTCAAAGGCTGATCCGCACACAACCCAGGGTTGACGACCTGGCCAACCCGACGCCGGCTCGATTCTGGGCGAAGTCCGACACTTTTCCCAGGCTGCCCTGAGGGGTCTGCTGGAGCATGGAGACGAGCTCCCAACCGGGGGCGAAACCTTTTGGAGGTAACCCAAATGAACCGCACGAAACAGGCCGCAGTAGCGGTCGGCATCGCAGTCTCAGGGCTCTTGGGCGGATTGGTCGGCGCCACTGTCAGCGGCGCCAGCATCGTGGCCGTCAACGCCTCGACCGCAGCCGCCACGACCACGGCAGCAACCACCACGACGGCCGCCACCGCGTCGCCCAGTGCGACAACCGGCACCTTCAAGTCGAACGAAGACCCCACCCATGAGGCAGGCGAGAGCACCGCCCGTGAGTCCGCCGAGAACAACGGCACCGCCCCCATGCCCCCCGCCTCAACAACGCCTTCCCAGTAGGCACCGCTCTCGGTGACCACAGCCGCGAAACGATGGCTGATCTCAAGACTCCCAGTGTGCGCGGCCGGCCCAGGTCGGCCTCGCAAGCTGGGTTTTATTCGCGCCCACCGCAAAATGAGTGGGATGCCGAGCTCCTTGCCTGACGCCTTCGGCTGGTGCTAACGCCAGATTCCATGCGCCGAAGCCTGCCGCGCCTCGGGGCGTTCTCGGCGATCCTTGTCGCTGCCCTGGCAGCCGCGGTCAGCGGCGGCGCGGCGCCACCGGCGACGCTGACGGTGGTCGGGCAGAGTTCGCTCGGCGCCCGTGGCATGAACGCGGCCCTGACGGTCGCCGGCAGCTGCGCCTTCGTCGGCAGTCGCAGCGATGCTGCTTCCTTGATCGTCGATGTATCCAACCCGGCCTCGCCGCTGGTGACAGGGCATCTCACGAAGCACGCAGGCAGCACTCCCCGTGAGCTCCGGGCCGTGCCCGCGCTGCACGAGTTGGTGGTCCTCTACTACGCCATCAACGGCGGGCCGAACGGCCTCGACCTGTACCGATGGGGCGCCGACTGCAAAGCGCCAACGCTGGTTGGCCACTATGACTTTGGCGGCCACGCCCCACACGAGTTCTATGTCTGGCAGGACCCGAAGACGCCGGCGCGGGTGCTCGCGTTCGTCACCATGTTCGCCTCCGCAGGGAACTCCCTCAACGTCATCGACGTGTCTGACCCCAGCAAGCCAACCCTGCTGGCCGGCTGGAGCGCACCTTCGAGCTACGGCTACGCGCCGCTCCATTCGATCGCCCTCTCCCCGGACGGGCGGACTGCTTACCTCTCGCTCTGGACTGGAGGGCTGGTGGTTGCCGATGCCAGCGATTTCGCCTCGGGGGCAGGCCAACCGGCCCTGCGCCTGCTGACGCCGGCGGCGGCACGGTTCCGAAGCCCTTCCGGCAACGTCCACAGCGCGGTCCCAGTGCCCGGGCAATCGCTGGTCATCACGACCGACGAGCGCTACCCATCGCCCTATGGGCAGGGCTGCCCGTACGGCACCGCCCACGTCGTTGATGTCTCCAACCCGGCCAAGCCGACAGTTGTGTCGACGATGGCGATCCCCGAGAACGACCCGGCGGCCTGCGCCGCCGCGGGCAGTGGCACCTGGACCAGCCACAACCCCACTCTCACCGCCCACCTGGCCCTGGTCACCTGGTACAGCGGTGGCATCCAGGTATTCGGGCTGGACGATGTCGCTCACCCGACCAGGTTGGCGGAGATCCGGCCCGCGGGCACCAGCCCGAGCCTTCGAGACGTCCAACTCGGCACCACCGCCTCGATGACCTGGAGCTACCCCGTGATCGCGGCCGGGCTCATCTATGTCGTCGACATCAACCAGGGCCTGCTGGTGCTGCGCTACCAGGGTCCGCACCAGGACGAGGTCAGCACTACTCCCTTCACTGAGGGCAACAGCAACCTCGTCGCGTCCGCCGCCCAGACGGCCGCGACACCATCGACCGCGCCAACCGCGACCGTGGCTCCGACATCACAACCAACCCCGAGTGGCGCGACCCCACAGAAGAGCAGCGGCGCCCTCCCCTGGCTCATCGGAGGGGGCGTGTTTGTCCTCGCTCTTGCCGTCCGGGTTGCCGGCGGCGTGCGTCGACGAGAGACTGCCAGGAAGGACAGGGGCGGGCTCGGCGGCTCATAACTAATCCCCAGGATTCTCTGAGCAAGTTCACAGCATGTTGGGTCACCATGAGGACGTGGCCAAGCAGACTCGCGTCCTCGTCGTTGACGACGAACACAACATCACCGAGCTCATCTCGATGGCGCTCAAGCTGGATGGTTTCGTCATCCGAACCGCCGCCACCGCTCGGGCCGCGCGCCAGGCGGTGCTCGAATTCAAGCCCGACCTAATCATCCTCGACGTAGGCCTTCCCGACCAGGACGGCTTCACCCTGGTCGAGCGACTCACGGCCGACGGGCACCGGGTGCCGGTCATCTTCCTGACCGCGCGCGATGGTACCGAGGAGAAGATCCGGGGACTCACCATCGGCGGCGACGACTACGTGACCAAACCCTTCAGCCTGGAGGAGCTGGTGGCGCGCGTCCGGGTGGTGCTTCGCCGACACGGCCCCGCGGATGAGGCGGCCACCAAGCGACTCGTCGTCGCCGACCTCGAGATGGACGAGGACACGTATGAGGTCTGGCGCGCCGGGGAACTGGTGCAGTTGACGCGAACCGAGTTCCGACTCCTGCGCTACCTGCTCGGCAACGCCAATCGGGTGTTGAGCAAGGCCCAGATCCTGGACCACGTCTGGGACTACGACTTTGGCGGTGACGCCCACGTCCTGGAGACCTACATCAGCTACCTGAGGCGCAAGGTGGACCACGTCGACCCACCCCTGATCCAGACGGTCAGGGGCGTGGGCTACGTCCTTCGTCCACCTCGCTGAGAAGTTGTCGCTCCGCCTCAAGCTGCTGCTTGCGCTGGTGCCGCTGTTTGTCCTTGGGCTCGCAGCCGCGAACATCGGGACGTACGCGTCACTTCAATCCTTCCTGCTCACCAGGACCGACCAGCAGATCCTCGCCGCCCACCAGTCGGTCGGCAGCTTCCTCACCGGCCAGACCGTTACCAGCAGGGGCGGCGGACCGGGCCCTCCCCCCGGCGACGGCGGCTCGGCAGCCTTCCCTCAGAACACCTACGGGCAGCTGCGGTCGGCCACGGGTACGGTGATCAAGGAACAGACCTTCGGCTTTGGCGAGCTGGACAACGCCCGACCGGTGTTGCCGGCCAACCTGAAGCCAGGCACCAAACAGTCGCCGAACCTTCTAACGGTGAGCGGCACCGGCGGTATCAGCCGGTATCGGGTCTACCTCGACAACGCCGATGACCCCGCCGGCGACATCCTGGTAGTGGCCATCCCACTGGACGATGTTGACGCCACCTTGAACCGCCTGGTCGGCTTCGAGCTGGCAATCAGCGCCGGGGTCACCTTGGTGCTCGCCATCGCCACCTGGCTGATCGTCCGGCGCAGCCTGCGACCGCTGGTGGAGATGGGTACGACGGCACGTTCGATCGCCGCCAGCGAGCTTCACCAGCGCGTCGAGCCCGCTACCGACAAGACAGAGGTGGGCCGGCTGGGGTTGGCCCTCAACACCATGCTGGAGCAGCTCGAGGCCGCCTTCGCGGCGCGGGCGGCCAGCGAGGAACGCCTGCGACAGTTCGTCTCCGACGCCTCCCACGAGCTCCGCACGCCACTGACGTCGATGCGCGGGTATGCGGAGCTGCTCCGCTCACACCCCGAGATGGCGCCCGAGGAGATGAGCGCCGCTGCCGGGCGCATCGAGAATGAGTCGCGCCGGCTGGGCGTGCTGGTCGAAGACCTGCTGCTGCTGGCACGCCTCGACCAAGGCCGGGCCTTGGAGCGCAATCGAGTCGACCTCGAGGCCCTCGTCACGGACGCCAGCGCAGATGCCCGGGTGGCAGACGGCAGCCGGAGCATCGCGGCGCGGGTCAACGCCCCCCTCGTCGTGGTGGGGGACGAGAGTCGCCTGCGCCAGGTCCTCAGCAACCTTCTCCGCAATGCTTTGGTGCATACCCCGGCGGGCACCCCGATCGAGGTGGTCCTCAAAGCCGACGGCAAGCTGGCAGTCATCGAGGTCGTCGACCACGGCCCGGGGATCCCCACGGACGACGCCGAGCGGATCTTCGAGCGCTTCCACCGTGCCGACCCAGAGCAAAGTCGCGACCGCGGCGGCAGCGGCCTGGGCTTGAGCATCGCGGCGGCGGTCGTCGGAGCCCATCACGGCAAGATCTCGGTGGTGCCGACGCCGGGTGGTGGCGCGACTTTCCGGATCGAGCTCCCGACCGAAGCGATCGCTTAGACCTCCCCGGGTCTTTCAGAGCAACCTCTGAGGTTTTCCCCGGACCGATCTGAGGCTGCCCCCCGATGCTGGACCAATCAGCAGGGTCCGCCCGTTGGGTGGCCATTCAGCAAAAGGAGGAACGAGCATGCAGCACGAATCGATCAGAGAGAACCGAAAGGCGGCGATGGACGCTGCGCGGCGCCGCCTGGCCCACCTCAAGCTGGCGTCGGTGACCGCCAGCGTGATGGCCATGGGCGGGCTAACCACGGCAGTCTCCCTGCAGGCCAGCGCAGCCACCGCGGCCAGCACCACAGCCCAGGTTGTGAGCTCGGCGGCGCAGTCGACAGCCGCCCAGAACGCTCCGGCCCAGCCGACCGCGACCACGGCTGTGGCGCCAAGCCCGACCGCCACCAGCACCACCGCCCCAGCGATCGTCTCGGCCCAGTCGTGACCAGCCCCCGACTGCCGCTCATCCTGGGCCTGACGCACGCCCCCAGCCCGCTCTGGTTCTTCGCTCGCGCGTCGGGGTTTGTCTCCTTGATCCTCCTGACGCTGACCGTCGGCCTGGGGCTGGCCCTGGCTCTCCGCTGGCGGTCGCCCAGGTGGCCTCTTTTCATCAGCGACGGGCTGCACCGCTACCTTGGCACGGTCTTCTTCGTCTTCTTGACGATCCATGTCGTGACACTCTGGCTTGATCCCTTCGCGAAGTTCAGCCTGGCGGACGTGCTGGTGCCCTTCAGGTCGAGCTACCGGCCCCTGTGGATGGGGCTGGGGATCTGCGCCGCAGAGCTTTCACTGGCCCTGGCTCTCAGCGTTCACCTGCGCAGATGGATCGGCTACCGAGCCTGGCGGGTGATGCACTACGGCACTTACGCAACCTTCCCGGTTGCGCTCATGCACGGCCTCGGCTCCGGCTCAGATGGACGGACCTGGTGGGGACTGGCTGTCTACGCGGTGTGCGGGATCACGATCGGGGGCCTGGCGCTGGCCCGGCTGGCAGGCCGGGCGCCGGCGGCGTCAGATCGGACCGCCCAACCGCGGGCTGACGCCCTCAGGCTTGACTCTCGGCCCAGCTCTTGAGCCCCTGGGTGCTACCCCCTTCAGTCCCATTTGTTAGCGCCGATTCGCTCGACGCCGCCACCGCCATCGCCAAGAGCTGCCCGGTGCTGCAAAGCGGCGGGAGGATCGCTGCCAGGACATGATGTGACCCGGCCTGTGCCGTAACCGCCTGATGTATTCATGACCATGAAGACAGATCGCCGAAGCCAACTCCTGGGCCGGTTACTGGTGGGCATCGCCGCCGCCGGGCTGGTGCTTGCCCTGGCAGCCTGCGGATCGGGTTCCGGCAGCGGCTCGAACGGGAACCAGCCCGGCGCCAGCTCGGGCTACTAGCGCTGGCGCCTTAGCGCCATCACCGCGGCGATTGCGACGGCCCAAACCGGCGCCATCGTGATGATGAACGGCCGCAGGGTATCGCTGTTGGAGTGCGAGTTGCGGTCAAAGGCCAGAAAGACAAGCACGCTCCCGTAGACCAGCAGCACGACCGCCACCGCCGCACCGATGCGAAGTCTTCTGCTCATAGCGCCAGTCTAGGCTCCACCAGGCGTTACCCGATCCCCATCTGGTGCAGCTCGCTGGCGATGTTGCCGGCATCGATCCTGCCCGGGTAGACCTGGTGGACGTTGCCGCTTCGGTCGATGAAGACGCTGACCGGCAGAGCCTGCGTATCGAGCCCGTAGCTGGCTGCGATCGGCCCCGGCCGATTGGGGGCCGGCAGCGGGTCGGCGACCGCGGGGAAGGTGCCGCCCAACCCGGCGAGGAAGGTCCGGCCGTCGCCGTTCTCCCATGCGTTGACGGCGACCACCTCGAAGCCGGCATCGCGCCGGGCCTTGTAGGTCTGCTCGATGTCGGGGATCTCGGCTCGGCACTCGGCGCACCAGCTCGCGAAAAAGTTGACCAGCACCACCTTGCCGCGAAGTGAGGCGAGGTCGACGGCAGTGCCGTCGAAGGCGACCTCGCGGATCGCGGGCGGCGGCTTCCCCACCTGCAGCGGCTGGTTGTTGTCCACGGCGCGGGTGGCGCCCACGTGGGTGCCTCTGCCCATGTAGAGGAAGAAAACCGCCAGCACCAGGACCAGCACCACGGCTGGCAACGCCCATCCGAGGAAGCTTAGTTTCTGCTCTCTCACGCCCTTAGTCATCGGCTAATTGTCGGGCCTGCAGCGTGACCTCTTGCAATCGGCCGGTGGGCTGCTACCGTTGCTCTCCTGCGATGAACAGGCGAGCTGCGGACCTGGTCCAGACCGCGGCTGTGAAGCCGCTGGCATGTCCCGACTGCCGCCACGCCCTCCACCCTGAGGGCCAGGACTTGGTCTGCTCCGACGGCCACCGCTTCGTTTGCGTCGACGGCTACTTCGACCTGTGGCCGACCGACAGCCCCCAGCCCACCGTCGACTGGTTCGCAACCCCCTACGGCCTCGTCTACGACCGCGCCATCAAAGAACGCTGGCTGGCGCGGTTGGGCGGTCGTTTGGGCTGGGGCGCCGACATCGGCAAGGTCTTCAAGATGATGGATGAGGGCGTCAAGTGCCGACCCGGCGAGGTCGTCCTCGACGTGCCGGTCGGGGGCGCGCCGCCGTTGCGGTCGGCCTCGGGGCGCCTGCAGGGCACCTACATCGGCATCGACCTCAGCCCCGGGATGCTCCGTCGAGCGGTCCGAGAGCGTACCGCCAAGGGCCTCGACAACGTCCTCCTCGCCCGCGCCGACGCGCTTCGGCTGCCGCTGCGGGACCGCAGCGTCGACCGGCTCCTCTGCTTCAACGGGCTCCATGTGCTGCCCGACAAGCGCACCGCCTTGCGAGAGTTTCACCGCGTCCTCAAGCCCGGCGGGCAAATGTGGGGCAACGTGGTGATCGCTGACACCAGCGCCCTGGGAATGGTGGTGCGCCCGTGGTTCAGTCGCAGCTGGCTCTTCTTCCATCCCGCCGATCCCGACGAACTCGAGGAGCTGGCGCTGGCCAGCGGCTTCACCATCTGGGACCAGGAAGTGCAGGGCTCGATGCTCTTCTTCCGCGGGGCTAGGGACTAGATCAGCCGCGGCACCAGGCGGCGCTGGTGCGGGCTGACATCATCATCGTACGCGTAGAGGACGACTGAGGCGGCCGGAAACGTGCGCATGGGCAGGTTGCGCATCTTCGAACGGGTCAGGCATAATCGCTAACTCCTACCTGATCGGTAGGATTTATCTAGAGAACTGCGGGAGGCGCGCGGAGCGACCGGCCTGGCGAGGAGCGAAGAGACGTTGAGCGAATACGCAAACCCTGACGCATTGGTATCGACAGAATGGGTCGCCGAGCACCTGGGCGACGGCACCTTCAAACTGATCGAGGTCGACGAGGACACTGACGCCTACGAGAAGGGCCACATCCCCACCGCCAATTCGCTGCACTGGCGCAACGAGCTGCAGGACCCGGTGGTGCGTAACTTCGCCGGCAAGGCCCAGTTCGAGGATCTTCTGGGCAGCAAGGGGGTCGGCACCGACGAGCTGGTGGTGCTCTACGGCGGCAACAACAACTGGTTCTCCGCCTACGCCTATTGGTACTTCAAGGTCTACGGCCACAGCCACGTCAAGCTGATGAATGGGGGCCGCAAGAAGTGGGAGCTCGACGGTCACGAACTGACCGCCGAGAAGCCCGCCGTCACCCCGACCACCTACACCGCCAAGGACGCCGATCTCAGCATCCGCGCGCTCCGTGATGAGGTCATCGCGAAGGTCGGCACGACCCCCATGGTGGACGTCCGCTCACCCGAAGAGTTCAGCGGCAAGCTGGCTGCCCCCGCCCATCTGCCCCAGGAGCAGGCCCAGAAGAAGGGCCACATCCCGGGCGCCAAGAACGTGCCCTGGTCGAAGTCGGCCAACGAGGACGGCACCTTCCGGTCGCTCGAGGAACTGAAGGCTCTTTACCAGGAGGAGCAGGGCCTGCAGCCGCAGGACGAGACGATCGCCTACTGCCGCATCGGCGAGCGCTCCTCTCACACCTGGTTCGTGCTTAAAGAACTCCTGGGCTTCCCCCAGGTCAAGAACTACGACGGCTCCTGGACCGAGTACGGCAGCCTGGTGGGTGTGCCCATCGAGCTCGACTACAAGGAAGAGGCAACCGCCTAGCCTCAGGAGACGGACGACTATGACGAGCAACTGTGTCGACGCCCCCGACGACTACGTCGGGGAGACGTCCATAAGAGGTGTGGTCCACCGCGATGGTCAGCCGGTCGAGGGCGCCTACGTGCGCCTGACCGGCAGCCAGGAGGAGTTCGTCGCCGAGCAGCGGACGACCGATGACGGGCGCTTCCGCTTCTGGGTCGTCCCTGGCGATTGGACCGTGATCTGCCTGGCGCCCGGGGCCGAGCGTTTGGAGCAGACCCCGAGCTTGGCCAAGGGCAAGGCGGTCGACGTCAAGTTCGAGCTGCAGCCCGCGGGCAGCGCCGCCGGCTGACCCCTCCGATCTCGACCCGCTCCTAGATCCCATAGGGTCTTGTCAAGCCCTGAGGCCCGGCCGGTTGGCTGGGTCGAAGTCCTTACCACCCCGCCAGACACCCCAGACGAGCGAGAGTGACTTGCTCATGCAGTGGCCGACCGCGTTCATTTTTGACTTGCCGGCGGCCCGCTTGCGCGCGTAGTGCTCGCGGATGATGGGGTTGTGCTGGATACCAACGACGGCCATCCGGTAAGCGGCGGCCCGCAGGTAGGCGTTCCCGGTCTTGGCCATGGTCCAGCTGGTCTCGGGGTTGGCGCCCTTCTTGCCTGAGCTCTGCTCCTTGGGATGGACGCCGGCGTAGGCCAGCAGCTGGTCGACGTCCTCGAAGCGCCAGATGTCTCCAATCTCGGCCATGAGCGTGGCCGCGGTCGCGGGGCCCACGCCCGGGATGGTCAGCAACCGCCGCGCGGTCTCCCCGTCCAATAGGCTCTGCAGGTTTTTCTCGGCGGCCGCGATCTGCTGCTCATAGAGGTCGTATTGGGAGATGAGCACCTGCATCTCGAAGGTGACCTGCGCCTCCAGTTCGGGCGCCGCCACCGACTCGGTTGCCAACTGCTTCAGTTGCGTCGCCTTGGCCGCGCCAATCGCCCGTGCTCCATCACCTGGGCGCTTCACCTTGGCCAGGGTGTCAAGCCGCAGCCGTACCACCGCCTTCGCTGATGGGGCCTTGCGCAATACGGCCAGCGCGCTCATGCAGGTAGGGTCGTCCCAGGCCTCGCGCAGCTCGGGGAAGCCAATGTCCACCAAGCGCTGGATCCGCTGGCAGGCCTGGGCCTGCTCGCGCACCAGGCGCATCGCGAACCGCGACGCCTGCTTGAGTTCGGCTCCCCCCAAGGGGTCTGAGGTCCTCGGTTGGTCTCGCATTCCCAGCGCTGCAAGTGTGCGCGCGTCGGCCGGGTCGCTCTTGCTCCGCTGCAGCCGGCTCTTGGCGAAGTACTTGGCCTCCAGCGGGTTCACCACCGCCACCTCGTACCCGCGCCGGCGCAGGTGACTGGCCAGGTTGAACCAGTAGTGGCCGCTGGACTCCATCACCACCGTACCCACCGGCTCGGGTTGTCTGGTCATCCAGGCCTCGAGCTCTTCGAAGCCCTGCCGGTTGGCCGAGATCTTGAGCGCCTTGCGCTCGGCCTCTCGCTCGCCCTGGCGGCACACCGCCGCGGCGTGCTTGTAGGCGCCAATGTCAACACCCACGGATACGCTCATGAACACCTCCTGTGTCGGTTGCGACCCCAGGGGTACTCGCAGGTCTCCGCCCAAGCGTGGGCTGATGCTCCATCACCGGTCATGCCGTTGGATCCCAATCACCGCTCGCAGGCGAAGAGAGAGGGCCGGTCACTAGGAGCGTCGGTCGAATGCCGTATAGCCGATTGCCGGTCTCCCCGCCGAGGTCAGTTGCGATTCTGACCTCTCTGCGCGTTATATCAGCCGACCCTCTGGGCGAAGGCCGCGACGCGGTCGAGCGCGTTGTTGAAGGCGGCAGCGTGCCGCGGGAAACCGTGGCCCACACCGGGATAGGTCATCAGCTCCGCCGAGGCAAGCTTGCCGACCGAGGCGCGCAGCAGGTCGATCCGCGCGAACGGGTCTGACTCGCCCGAGAGCAGCAGCACGGGGCACTGGATCGAGGGCCAGTGGGACACGCGGAGCTCCTCGGGATGCCCTGGCCGATGTAGCGGATAGCTGAAGAGCACCAGCCCCCCAACACCGCCCTCGGCAGCCACCATGCTGGCGACCCGCCCGCCGTAGGAGTGCCCGCCGATGATGCTGCCCGGCTGGTCGGCCGCAAGCTCGCGGAACACCTGCATCGCCTTCTCCGCTCGGATCGGCAGCTTCCCCGTGGCCGGAACCGATTGGGCATCGACGCCACGCTGAGCCAGGCCCGCCACATACGGTTTCATGCTGGCGGCGTTGCCAGAGGCGCCGTGGCCGAGAAAAATCACGGCCCGCCCGCCGTGCCCGGCGCCCATCGCGGCAGCTCGACGCCGGCCGCGGTCAGCTTCTCGACGACGCTGTACCTCTCGAAGGTCAATTGGGACAGTCCGGAACCGTCGCCGTTGATGAGCCACAGCTGGGGCACGCCGGCGGGCGCGCGGATGAAAGCCAGGCGTCGGTCAAAGGCAGGCGTGTCGGGCATGTTGTCTCCCACAATCGTGCTGCGCAGCGTGGTGAACGCTGCTGTCTGCCCATCGACAGGCAGCGCCGGGGCCCGGGTCAGCAGCCGCACGCCGTGCCCCTCGAGGTCCCCAGCGGCATAGATCGTGGTGCCGTCTGAGGACCATGCCAGGGCGGCGTCGGCGATCTTGCCGATGCGGCTGAGGTCGGAGCCTGGCGCCGCCAGTGGGCGGAAGGTCCAGACCTCCGATCCGCCAGGAATGGAGCGCTCAAAGGCAACTGCGTTGCCGTCGACCGACCACCGCGGACCGCCTCCTGCCAGGGCCGGCACCACTCGCACGCCGGGAACCACGAAGCGGCTGAGGGTGGAGCGCTCCAGCACCGCCAGCGCTGGGCCACCGGCGGTATCGATTGTCAGGGCGAGGCGCCGGCCGTCGCCGCTCCAGCTCGGCGCCCCCACCTGCGCCCCAGCATCGGGCACCGCGATGTCGGCCGCGGGCGCACCCGCGACGAGCGGTGGCGACCACAGGTGAAGGCTCCGGTCGGGGGCGACGTAAGCGATCTCGTCGTGAGCCGGCGACATCGCGATCGAGGTCGCCACGATGCCAATGTGCTGGGCGCTCCCGTCGGCGGCGTCGACGCGGGCGATCTTGGTCGGGCTGCCTTCGAGGGTGTAGAGGTGGCGGGCGTCCGGGGCCCAACCAAAGTCGACGATTGAGTCGGCCGACTGGTACACCACGCGCAGGCTGGGTGCCGGCGCCCCCAGGCTGGCCGGCGGCCGCAACACGGCGATGCGGTGACCGGGCGACCCGGCGGTGTCGAGGACGGTGAAGGCGAGGCTCCTGGTGAGGTCGGCATCGCCGGTGGTGAAGCCCAGGTTGATGGCGTGGCCGGTGTCGTTATGCCGGGAATCCTTGAAGTCGGACGTGATCAGGAGCCGGTAGCGGTGCCGCGACGCCAGCAGCCGCAATGGCGAGACCACCACCCTGCTGGCATCGCCGGGGTCGAGGGTGACGCGGCACGGCACGCCCGCGGCGATGTCGGACTCGGCGTCGATCAACTTCAGCTGCTGCTGCGACGGCACCTGCATCGGGCGTGAGAACTGCAGCGTGATGTCGATGTCCGGTGCGACCCCTTTGGCATCCGAGACAGGGTTGGTCGACTGCAGCGTGGGGGCGGTCTCGGTATGGAACTCCCAGGAGTGCTCGATGTTATTCACCCGGCCGGCGGCGTCGCGGTAGCCCGGTTTGATGCGCACGGTGTACTTGGTGTCGGGCTGGAATCCACTCTGCGGATGGCTGAAGACCATGGTGCGGTCGCTCCAGGTGATGGGGCAGAACTGGGGATCGCAGCCAGAGATCCCAGGTGACACCTCGAACCGGGAGACAACCGACTGCCGATCCATGGCGCGGTCGAAGGTGACCTTGATCGGGGTGTCGCCGGCGACGTTGCCCTCACCCTTGTTGGGCGAGACCTGCTCGATCGCGGGCGCCGCGGGACTGCAGGCGCCAAGCGACAGCAGCAACAACGGAAAAACTGCCAGGACGCGCCAGGATGTCAGGCGCCCCGGCCTCGGGCTCATCACCCGAGCGACTCTATCGGAGGCGGCTCAGCCCCAGCGCCGCGTCAGGCGACTTCAGCGGCAATCCGCCGCATCTCATCAGCAAGGCCCGCCAGCTTGGAGGGGTCGACGAACATGATCGACAGCTCGGAGACCCGCTCGATCGTGGACTCGACGTCCTCGCGGTTGTGGCCGGAGGCGTTGAGGAGCTCCTTGACCTTCTTGGAACGCGTCCCCAGGGCGGCGTCGGCCCGCCCTGCCATCTGGCTCAGGACCGCTGCCCAGTCGACCTCCGCGGCATCGACGCCATTGGGGCTGCCGGCGTATTCTGCGGCAGGTTCCGGCTCCGCCTCGGCCTCACTCTGGGGCTCGGGCTCAGGATCCGGCGCCGTTGCAACCGCCACGTCGGGGACGGCGGTGGCGGCCTTGGCGGTGGAGCCGCGAGAACCGCCGGACGGGACGGTCTTGCCGGTACTGCCGCCCGATTCGAGAACGGGCAGCGAGTCCGGCATTGGACCGCCGCGGACCTCGATCTCGGTCTTGGGATCCTTGCAGATCGCGGCCACCTTGAGGGCATCGGGCTCGACATTGCGCGAGGCCTCGGTGTAGGAGCCCAGGATGATCCCCTCGCGGAACAGCACCACGCCAGTCTGCTTGTCCTGGCGCACGATCACAGCCCCGCTGGTGCCTTCGGCGGCGAGGTGCTCCAGCAGGGCATCGAACTTGACGAATCGCGCCACCAGCCGGTCATAGAGCCCGGGCGCGGTAAGCAACTGGAAGATGGCGGTGACCATCTCCGGGCTGAGCTCGATGACATCAAGGTGCCCTTCGCTGTTGTCGATGTTCTCGGCGAAGCGCTTGAAGGCCTTGGCCCCGGTGCTGACCTCACCCAGGCCCTCGTAGATAGCCTCCACGACGGCGCCCGAAGAGAAGACGAGCACCGCGTGGAATTCGTCGCCGGTGAGGCGCACATAACCGCAAAGCTTGTCCTTGTTGAGGCTGCGCAGCAGTTTGGGAAAGTCGACAAAGGCCGCCGTCAGCGATTCGTAGAGGGCCTCGCCCAGCGGCACCGGGTAAAGCTCCATGGTCTCGGGCGGCCGCGTACCGGGGCGGAAGTCGGTGCGGCGCCGCTTGTGGCCGTGGGCTTCGGCGACGGCAGTCTCGGGATCCACGCCGGCGTCAGCCTCGAGGCCCGCATCTGCAAGCGACGCCTCGGCCTCGGGTTCCGGCACACCGGGCTCTTCCGGTTGGTAGGGAGCCAGGTCGATGGGCTGCATGTCGATCGCGGCGTGGAGATTCTCTGCCGCCGGCTCGACCTCCGGCGGAGGAGGCGAGGCACTCAGGCCGGCGGTGCGGCTCGCCAGCAGCTCGGCGGTCGAGACCTTGATCGACTCCTCGGCGGGTAGCTTGGCCTTGGAGTCGAATGTGAAATCGCCCTCGGTCCAGTCCAGGGTCTCGTGGACAACCGGCTCACCCACGCGGTCGGCGTCAACGGCGTGGAAGAGGTGTCCGAACAGGAAGTAGAGGGTGGCGGTTCCGCTCGGCGAATTCAGGTGCAGTGTGCCCGTGGCCCGGTCCTTTTGGATGGTTTCCAGAATGGCCTCCAGGGGCATCTCCGCTAGAGTTCCGCTGTTCTGCACGACAACCTCTGCTTGCTCTGATGGAAAATCGCCACCGAACTCCGTCAGCGGCGCTGACGAGCGTCCTACTCGGGCGAAAGGGGCTTTTATAGTGTCACACGTGACCTTCGTATTCAAGACGTCGCGATTCGAAATTGCCGCAAGGCTGTTCCAGACTCATCGCATGGGTGCCCACGTCACAGCCTCTGCGAATCGCGACGATCGTTCTTGAGACTGATCATCATCCGCCACGCGCAGACGGCCTGGAACGCGGCCGGCAGGATCCAGGGACAGGCAGACCCCGAACTCAGCGACGCCGGCCGCAAGCAGTGCGAGCTGATCGCCGGGCGGCTGGCGTCAACGTCGATCGATGCCCTCTACACCTCCGACCTGTCGCGGGCCAGGCGCACGGCGGAGGCGGTGGCGAGCCGGCACCCGGGCCTGCCGGTACAGGTTGACGCCGGGCTCCGCGAGATCGACCTGGGCGCCTGGGAGGGAGCCACGCGCGCCACGCTCCAGGCCGGCTGGCCGGAGCTGTTCAAGCAGTGGCAGCAGCAGCCTTCGTGGGACCTGGTCCCGGACGGCGAGGGCGGGCCGACCTTCCAGGAGAGGGTGCTCGACAGCTTCAGCCGGATCGCCGCCAGTGCGGATGAGGGTGACTCGGTGGCAGTGGTGACCCATATCGGCGTCATCCGCACCCTGCTGTCAACGATCGTGGGAGCGCCGCCGCACGACCCCCGGTGGCCCTGGGCGATCGACAATGCGGCGCTGGCGTTGCTTCAGGGCCCGACCGATTCGTCGCTGTGGTCGACTCCAGCAATGGAGGTCCTGGCGATCAACGACAACCGCCACCTCCACCCCAGCCCCGCACCGGCTTGAGCGAATCCGCCGGCGCAGCCGACGCAGTCGCCTGGGACAGCGCCCTGGCGGCGATGCCCAATCCCCATTTGCTCCAGTCGTACCGGTGGGGCGAGCTGCAATCCGCCTTCGGCTGGGAGGTACAGCGCCATTTCCTAGACATCAATGACAGCACCGCGCCTGTGAGCCTGCTGCTGGCGCCGACGCTGGCGCCCGGTGGCAGGTACGGCTACGTCGGCAAGGGCCCGGCGCTCACGGCGGCGCACATAGCGGCGACCCTGGAACCACTGGCGGCACTGGCGCAACGCCTGGGGCTGGCGTTCCTGACAATCGAACCGGAGGTCGAGGCCGGCTGGGCGCCGCCGCCACCCTGGCGTCGTGGCACCGCCATCCAGCCTGAGCACACGTCGATAGTCGACCTCCGTCCGGAGCCCGAGGCCATCCTCGCCGGCCTGAAACCGAAAACCCGCTACAACGTCCGCCTCGCCGAAAAGAAAGGCGTCGTCGTGGAGCAGACCGACGATGTCGCCGCCTTCGCGAAACTCGCCGAGATGACCTCAGCCCGGCACCGGATCCAGCTTGCGCGCGAGCCCTACTACCGCGCCGTGCACGATCTGATGTCCGCCGACGGCACCTGCCGGATCTACATGGCCAGCCACCAGGGCACGCCCTTGGCCGGGATCATGGTCCTGCGCTTTGCCGGCCGAGCCACCTATCTCTTCGGCGCCTCCGCGCCCACTGGGCGCAACCTGATGCCGGCGTACCTGCTGCACTGGCACACCATCCAGGAGATGCGCCGCCTCGGCGACGTCGAGTACGACCTCTGGGGCATACCCCCCGACGACCAGCCGGGCCACCCGCTGGCGGGCCTGTGGCAGTTCAAGTCGGGATGGAACGGTCGCCCGGTGGCGTACGCGGGTGCCTTTGACCTGCCGCTCAGAGTCACAATGTGGCGTTCGCACCAGGCAATCGCAAAGATGCGCAGTAACGTACGGCGAGTGAGATCGAGATTGAGGTCGGTTAGCGATTGACAAGCTGAGCGCTGCTGAAATCCTGCCCAGCTTCGAGCAGGGATACATCGTCGTCGACGTGCGGGGGGTCGTTGTCGATCTGGGTGCGCGTGCCGCCGCCCTACTTGGCGTCACCGAGAGTAAGGCGGTGGGCAAACAGGTCGCCCAGCTGATCCACCCCGACGACGCCGAAGCACCCCTCTTCGAGGGGGCCGCCTCGCCGCTGCAGCGCTGCCTCAAGCAGGGTGTCGACTGGACTTCGCCGCTGAGCGGGGTCGCGGTGAACGGCACCGCGGACACCTTCTTCCTGAACATCCAGATTCGCCACCTCCGCGCCGGTGGAGCGCTGGTGCTGATCGCCGACGCCACGCCGGTCCGCGAGATCCTCGACGCCCACGACGCGCTGGTGAGCGTCACCAGCCACGAGCTCAAGACCCCGCTGACGGCGATCAAGGCGACCGCCGAGCTCCTGATCTCCTACGACGTCACCAAGCCTGAGCGCGAGGAGATGATGGGCGACATCTACCGCCAGGCAGAGCGCCTCGAGGTGTTGATCAGAGAGATCCTCGACGCCAGCCAGATCGACTCCGGCCGGATGCCCATAGAGCTGGCACCGGTGGACCTCAAGGACACCGTTGCCGAGGTGTTGGACGAGCTTCAGACCCAGACTGCGGACGCCAACCTTCTGGTCAAGATCCCGGCGCGGCTGCCGAAGGTATGGGCGGACGCTCCCAAGTTGCGCCAGATTCTCGTGAATTTGATCACCAACGCGATAAAGTATTCGCCGCAGCACACCAGCGTGGTACTGACGGCCTCAGTCCATGATCAGGCGGTCCGGGTCGAGATAAGAGATCGAGGCATCGGAATCAAATCGGAGGACCAGACCCGGTTGTTCAAGAAGTTCCAGCGGATTTCCGACCCGTCAACCCGGAAGACTTCGGGCACGGGACTGGGCCTGTATATTGTCCGCGGCCTGGTGGAGCTTCACGGAGGCACCGTCGACGTCAAAAGCACTTACGGCAAGGGCAGCGCTTTCGCCTTCACGCTGCCGTTGGCGCCGGCTCGATCGAGGGCTGGGGGTTGAACGACGCCGCCCGCCGCATCCTCATCGTTGAGGACGAAGCCGTCATCCGCAAGGCCATCCGCATGGCCTGCGAGAAGGAGGGTTATGAGGTCGTCGAAGCCGAGAACGGCACCGAGGGCCTGCACCTGTCAGAGTCCAGCCGTCCGGACCTGATCCTGCTCGACCTGATGCTGCCCGACATCTCCGGCTTCGACGTCTGCCGGGAGGTGCGCAAGAACGGCTCAGGGGTGCCCATCATCATCCTCTCTGCCAAGACCGAAGAGATCGACATCGTCGTCGGGCTTGAGATCGGCGCCGATGACTACATCACCAAGCCATTCCGCGCCCGCGAGCTGCTGGCCCGGATCGCCGCCCACCTGCGCCGCGTCCGCCAGGACGAGCACGGCTCCGACGGAAGGCTGGAATTCAAGGACCTCAGCATCAACCTCAACGAACGCCGCGTCTTCAAGAAGGGCGACGAGGTGGAGTTGACCCACACCGAGTTCGACCTGCTGGCGTTCCTCGCCAGCAACTCCGGCAAGGTGCTGTCGCGTGAGAAAATCCTCAACCACGTCTGGGGCTACGAGTACCCCATCGAAACCCGCGTCATCGACGTCCACGTTCGCAACCTACGCCGCAAGATCGAGAACGACCCGGGGCGTCCCTTCTTCATCCTCGCCGTCCCGGGAATCGGCTACCGCTTCACCTCCTCGGCGGCGCCGGATAGTTAGCGGCACCGACTAGACGGGCTGGTCCCTCTTCTCCAGCTGCCTCATCAGCTGCTGCACGGTGACGCCGGATACGGCGTCGGTGAGACTCGGGTTGATCTCGCGGAGCTCGCGCAGGAGGAACTCCCGCCGCACCAGCTGAGGGTGTGGGATCTGGAGCTCGAGGCTGTCGACGCTGATGTGGCCATAGAGCAGGATGTCGATGTCCAGCTCCCGCGGTCCCCAGCGCTCGCCGTCGGGCCGGCGCCCGGCTCGGGATTCGATTTGTTTGCAGACATCCAGGAGCGCGCGAGGTGGATGGTCGGTGTCCACCTCGATCACCTGGTTGAGAAACATCGGCTGTGCCACCCCGCCGACCGGCTCTGTCTCTTCGACGCTGGACTCCGCCAGGATGTGCACGCCGTTAGCGCGGAGCTCACGGCGGGCGAACGCGAGGTTCGCCTCCCGGTCGCCGATGTTGGAGCCCAGCGCCAGGTAAGCCTTCATGCCGCAACCTCGGGCTCGGTCCAGCCACCCCGGACGATGGCGTCGCTCATGCGGGCGACGCGGACCATGGGAGCGACATCGTGGACCCGCACGATATCGGCGCCACCGGCGATGCCCAGCGCAACGGTCGCAGCCGTCCCCTCGATCCGATCTTCCACCGGCAGACCCAACACCTTGCCGATTGTCGACTTGCGAGAGGTGCCCAGCAGGATGGGGAGGCCCAGGGCCTTGAGCTCGCCCAGGCGCCGGAGCACCTCGAGGTTCTGCTCGGCGGTCTTGCCGAAGCCGATGCCGGGGTCCACCACGATCGCTTCCCGCGCCACCCCGGCGGACTCGGCCACCGCCACCGACCGCGCCAGCGACTCGATGATGTCGTGGACGAGGTCCGAATAGGTCGTGTTGTCCTGGTTGTGCATCAGCACCAGGCCTGACCGCGTCTGTGCCGCCAGCTCTGCCAACCGCGGCTCGCGCTGCAGCGCCCAGATGTCGTTGATGACGGTGGCGCCGGTCTCCACTGCCGCCTTGGCTACCTCATAGCGATAGGTGTCGATGCTGATCGGCACCTCGACCGCGGCGCGCAACCCGGGCAGCACCCCCATCACCCGCCCCAGCTCCTCATCGAGGCTGATCTCCTGGTGCCCGGGCCGGCTCGACATCCCGCCCACGTCGAGGATGTCGACGCCCGCCTCCACCATACCGCGGCCCAACGCCACCGCCACCGCGGGGTCACCGAGGACGCCGTCGGCGGAGAAGGAATCTGGGGTCACGTTGATGATTCCCATCACAAAAGTCCGGGTCCCCCACGCAAACCTCACCGGGGAATCCTAGCCCGAGCCGCCCTGACCGGGGGGCCCGCCGCCCGTATGCTTGGAGCAGGGAGAGGGTCACTGTTCAGCTTGGAGGGGAGGTGGCGATGGAAAAGATGCCGCAAGCGGTGGTCGACCTGCTAGAGAAGGCGCTGGTCGCCGAGCTCACCGTGATCGATGCCAAGGGCCGCCCCCGGACCAACCCCCTGATCCCGCTCTGGGATGGCGAGAAGGTCCTGATGACCTCGAGCGTGCTCTTCTCGCGCAAGCTGGAGGACCTCAAGCGCAACCCGCGGGTTTCGATCAGCCTCAGTGACCCTGTCGGCGTCCCGGCCAAGCCCTTCTCCCGCGCCACCATCCAGGGCGATGCCCGCATCGTCGAGGATGACCTCCACGACGGCTGGGGCTACGTCCTGCCGCTGTGGCTGAAGAAGGAGCCGGTGGTGCGCAACCTGCTGCGGCTGCGCTTCGCCCTGCCCCTCTTCTGGGAGCGATCGGTAATCGAGATAACGCCGCGGCGGGTGCTGTGGTGGGAGGGGGGCGACACGACCAAAGCCCCGGCCGTGACCGAGCTCGGGGAGGTGGCGGCATGAAGGTCGCGGAGGGTATCAGCCGCCTGGGCGCCTTCAGTCACGCCATCATCAGCTTCATCGGCGATGACGGCTACCCCGTGGCGGTGGCCACCGGGTTTCGCCTTGTCGACGACATCATAGCCGTCGACCCAGTCGGTCTCGAGGAGGCCAAGCTGCAAGGCGAGCAGGAGATTCACCTCGTCTTCAGCCATATCCACCCGCAGCCAGGGGTCGGCTACGACGAGCGCAACTACGTGGAGTTCACCGGGCGCCTCAACACCACCGGTCCAACCTGGACTTTCATCCCCACCAGCGCCCGGGGTTGGTCCGAGGCCGACATTCCCTTCATGGAGCTTTGCGAGCGCGCCCTGCCCCAGGCCCGACGCTACCTGGCTTCCCTCAGCGACCAGCGCGGCGTCGAGGTCAAGCCCAGGATGAGCCTGGGGCTCCGCTTCTTCCTCGCCACCCGCCTGCCCTTCCTGACCGCCAGCCTGGTGCCCGTGGCGCTGGGCATCGCCGCCGCCGCGACCCAGCACCGCTTCAACCTGGGGCTCGCAGCCCTGACGCTGCTGGGCGCGGTCGCCGTCCACCTCGGGCTCAACGTCGCCAACGACGTCTTCGACGCCACCAGTGGTGCCGATGAATACAACGTCAACCCCACGATGTTCAGCGGCGGCTCACGCGTTATCCAGTACGGGCTCGTCAGCCTGCGTCAGATGATCGCGATCTCGGCGGTTTCCTACGTCATCGCCATCGCCATCGGACTGTACCTGGCGTTGGTGGCCGGGTGGGGCCTGCTCTGGCTTGGGATCGCAGGCGTTCTGATCAGCTACTTCTACACCGCCCCGCCGCTGCGCCTGGTCCACCGCGGACTGGGCGAACTGTGCACCGCGCTCGGCTTCGGACCGATCATGGTCCTGGGGGCCTACTACGTGCAGACCGGGCACTACGCCCTTCAGCCCCTGGTGCTCTCCATCCCGGTGGCGCTGCTGGTGATGCTGATCCTCTACGCCAACGAGATTCCCGACCGCGTCGCCGATGCCCGCGCCGGTAAGCGCACCCTGGTGGTCCGGCTCAGCCGAAAGGTTGTGCTCCAGGGCTACGGCGTTGCGGCGGCGCTGGCCTACCTGGCCCTTGTCGTCGGCGTGGCCACCCGCCTGCTGCCGTGGCCGACGCTGGCGGCGCTGCTCACCATTCCCCTGGCAGTCAAGACCCTGAGAGGGCTGGAGCAGAACTACGACGATCCCTACGTCCTGATGGGGTCGCTTCAAAACAATGTCGTCCTGCATTTCAGCACCGGCATCCTGCTCGTGGCTGGGACGCTACTCTCGCTCCTGCTCGGCTGAAGCGTTCCGCCGATAAGATCTTCGGCGGAATGCGCTTCTCCGAGTTGCTGGCCGACCTCGCCCTGCGCGGGGTCCCCTCTCGCAAACTGACGCCGCCCGAGCTAGACCCGGAGATCGCCGGGCTGGGCCAGGACTCGCGCTCTGTCTCCGCCGGAGCCCTCTTTGTCGCCATTGACGGGATGCGCCTCGACGCCCACGACCTCGTCGACGACGCCGTCCAGGCCGGGGCGACGGCGCTGCTGGTGCAGCGTGATGTTCCGCTGCCGCCCGGGTGCGCCGCAGCCGTAGTCGACGACACCAGGTTCGTGCTGGGCATCGCCGCCGCTGCTCTCGCGGGGCACCCGACCGAAGAGATGACGATGATCGGCGTCACCGGCACCGACGGCAAGACCACTACATGTCTCCTGACAGTCGCCGCCCTGCGCGCCTGTGGCGTCGCCGCGGGCGGCATGAACAGCCTGGAGTTCCGGAGCCTCGACGAAATCGAGATCAACCCGACGTACATGACGACCCTGGAGGCACCGCTGATCCAAGCCCGGATGCGCGACCTCGTCGACGCCGGGGTGACCACCGCGGTGCTGGAGACCACCAGTCACGGCATCGCCCAGCACCGGGTCAGCGGAGTAGCCTTCGACATCGCCGCCTACACCAACCTCACCCACGAGCACCTCGACTTCCACGGCACCCTCGAGGAGTACCGCGACGTCAAGCTGCACCTGGCCGAGATTGCGCGTCAGAGCCCGCGCAAGCCCGGCGTGCCCAAGGCCATCGTCTACAACATCGACGACCCCGCCTGGGCCTCGCTGGCGCAGGCACCGACGGACCGACGGGTCACCTACGGCACCGGGCCAGGCGCCGACCTCTGGCCGTCCGAGATCGACGCTCGAATCGGCGGCGTGTCGTTCAAGCTCGAGGGCGCAGGCGCAGGTCTGCGGGTGAGCCTGCCGCTGACAGGCCGCTTCAACGTCGCCAACGCGCTCTGTGCGCTGGGTATCTGCAGGGCCCTTGATCTGCCCCTGGCGAAAGCCGCCGAGGGGCTCGCATCGGCCCAGGGGTTGCGCGGGCGGATGCAGGTCCTCGACGCCGGCCAGCCCTTCGCCATCGTGATCGACTTTGCCCATACTCCTGACGGCCTGGAGCAGGTGCTGCGCGAGCTGCGCCCGCTCACCGCCGGCCGGCTGCTGGCGGTCTTCGGAGCTGCGGGTGCCCGTGACGCCAGCAATCGGCCGCTTATGGGAGCGGCGGTCGCGCGCGGGGCCGACGAGTTCGTCATCACTGCCGACGACCCCCGCCACGAGAGTGTGGACGAGATCTCGGCGGCAATTGCGGCAGGGGCTGCGGCCGAAGGTCGACGCGAGGGCCAGGACTTCCGCCGAATACCCAACCGTCGCGAAGCGATCCGGGAGGTGATCGGCAGGGCACGCCCGGGCGACACCGTCCTGCTGGCCGGCAAGGGTCACGAGGACCGCCTCCTCCTCGGCGACAAGGTCCTGCCCTGGGACGAGGTCGCCGAAGCCAGGGCGGCGGTGGAAGCGCTCGAGGTCGCGGGTTGAGGGGTCGCGCGCCGTGGCTGGGGGTGATCGCGGTGGTGGCGCTGGCGGGCTGCGACGGCGGCATCCAGCTTCCAGGGACCAAGGCCGACGTGCCCACCTCCCTGACCGCCCGCGGTGAGGCCGCTTCCCTGAAAGGCAGCATCTACCTGGCCCAGGGAGGCCGGATCTGGAGCCTTCGCTCCGGCAAGCTCACCGCCCTGACACCCGCCAACCAGACGCTGGCCTACCCCACCACCAGCGCCGACGGGTCGGTCACCGCCGTCAGTGTCGTCGGCCACGGCCAGGCTCAGATCGCGGTTGGAGGGCCGAATTTCACCGGCCTGGCGCCGCTTTCAGCGGCCCGGTCCGACGCCCACCTGGCCTCGCTCGATCTCAAGCCATCGCTATCATCCGATGGCAAGCGGCTCGTCTTCATGTCCGACCGGAGCATCTGCTGCAGCGACGAGGCCATCTGGGAGGGCCCCATCCGCCTACCCCATGAGGTCAGCTTCCCGCCCGATACCAGTGGCGGCGATGACGCCCCCGCGTACCTCCCCGACACCAGCGGCATCGTGTTCGTGGCATGGCGCGACAACCACGGCAACCTGGACAAGGCGGCGGTGCCCTCGGGTAGTGCACGGGTTGTCGTCACCGGTGCGGCCAGCGACATCCTCGACCCCGCACCCGGGCCCGCCGGGAAGATGGCGTGGGTCAGCCGCAAGGGCGACAGCGCCAACATCGTCGTCGGCAACCTTGACGGTTCGGGCGCCGCCATCGTTGCCAATCTTGCCGATTGCCGTCAACCGGTCTGGTCGCCGGACGGGCGCAACCTGCTGTTCATCTCGGCGCACGGCGGCAGCACTGATCTCTGGCTGACCCCGGTCGCGGGCGGTACTCCGCAGCGCCTGACCTGGGGCGCCGACATCGACGCCAACTCGCACCCCGCCTGGATCGCCGGCTAGCGCCGGCCTGGCGATGTCCTGGAGCTGATTGGCGCCCGGTGAGCCACCTCCCGAGCCGGCTTCCCTACCGTCGTTCATCTCAGCTTGTCGTCCGCATCTCCTCAACCATGGCAACATGACGCGGCATGCCGATGCGACCGTATTCCGCTGCGGCCTCTTTGAGAAGCTCCCCCGCGGCGTCGATGTCGCCCGCTTGGGCAAGGTCCAGCAGCATCATGGACCGGAAACGCTTGATGTCGGCGGCCTGGATCGAGTCGCCGTACATCTCGGCATCGGCTTCGGCCCTGCCCAGGTGCTCTTGCGCAGCCTCCCAGTCGCCGTCGGCCCAGGCCGCCAGTGCGGCGCTGGCCCGGGTCAGCCGATGCGTGTACGGAAGAACAACGACACCAGTTTCGAGGACACGGTCGAGCAGCGCCCGGGTGGAGGCGGCGGTGGACAGTTCGCCAACAAGAATCAGTGCCTCGACCGCGATGCCAAGGCCGGCCCAGTAGCCAATCGTCGCCCGCTCGCCCTCGGCGGGCGCATGCCGCTCGATCTCCGAGAATGACGCGACCGCCGCATCATGATCGCCAAGGGACGCCTGGATGAGCATCAGGACGCCGCGGTAGGTCATGTCCCAGACCCAGAAAACGTTGCCCTGGATGGAGCGTTGAGCGCTCTCCAGGGCCGCTTCCAGGTCACCGGCCCAGTATTTGGCGACAGCCGCGAAACAGTAGTGGTCCATCTCCCAGCTCCCGGCCGGGAAGACCTGGGTGTTCGCCCGGTCGATCTCCACGAAACGGAACTGCTCGTCGACATATCCGGTCCCTCGCGGGTCCATCATGTTGCGGATCCGGAAGCACAGCGCGGCGGACTGACGGTGTCCGATGCGCTCGGCGACGGGCTCGATATAGGCAAGCAGGTCGACGGCTTCGGCGTCGCGGCCGAGACAGTGCAACGACATCGCCGGGAACGGGCCCACGTCGGCCTGCCGCCAGAGGTGGCCGGCCTCCCCGGCCATGCGCAGTGACTCGCGCCCCAGGTCGACGCATTCGCGCAACTCCAGCCACGCCCAGCGATGCACGCCACGGGTGCCGGTTGCGAATCCCAGTGGCCCGTTATCGCCCAACTGCTTGGCGAGCGCTACAGCTTCGCCTGTCATTTCTTCGCCGGCGGCATAGTTGCCGGCCAGGCTCAAGGTCACCCCGCTGAGCGCCAGCAGCACGGCCCGATCATTGGATGGCTCCTCCCCCACCGCCGCCAGGCCGCGCCCCGCCACCAGCAGGGCCTCCTCGTAGCGCAGGCCCCAGGTCAGTTGCACCGCCTGCTCGGCGCAGAGGCTGCCGACCAGTTCGCCGCGGCCCAGGCTCTCGTAGATGTCGATCGCCTCACTCCACGTCTGCTGGCACTCTTCCCACCGGCCGAGGCTGCGATATGCCTGGCCGAGGCCACGCTTGATCGTGGCCTCCAGCTCCTGGTCGCCTGGCGGGATGATCGCCTGCGCGTTCTCGTAGCTGCGAAGGGCGTCCTCGAAGGCGGCCGCCGAGAGGGCGCGCTGGCCCGCCAGGTCCAGGTAGTGGACCGCCTTGGCCCGGTCGGCTGAGGCGCCGGCTTCGATCAGGTGGCGGGCGATTTCGGCCGCCTGGTCGCTGGGCGACTCGCCGTAGACCTCCTCCATGGCTTCGGCAACGCGAAGGTGGAGACGCTGGCGCCGCAGCGCCGAGAGCCCGGTGAGCAGAGTCTGCCGGATCAGCTCGTGCGCGAACTGGTAGCGGACGTCGTCGCCGACGGCGGCCGACGCCACCAGGCCGGCGCGCTCGGCCTCATCAAGGGCGTCCAAGAGAGCGTCTTCGCCAAGGTCGCCGCCGATCGCCTTGAGTAGCCGAAAGTCGAAGAAGCGACCGACGATGGCGGCTTCCGACAGGGCCCGCCGGGCGTTCTCGCCGAGGCGCTCGAGCCGCCGTCCGACGACCAGCCGGACGCTTTCCGGCACATCCAGTTCGGAGACATCGAGGTCGGTTCGCCACCGTCCGCCGGGATCGAAGATCAGCCCGGACTCGGCGAGGTGCTTGAAGACCTCCTCGACGAAGAAGGGGTTGCCCTCGGTATCGGCGTAGATCGATCCGACCAGCGCCGCAGGCGGGGTTGCGCCTCCGAGCGCCTCCAGCATCCGACCCACGTCGGCCTCGGGTAGGCGCTTGATCGACAGGCGGCTGGCAAGATGGCGGCGAACCAGACCCTCAAGGGTCCGCGCCAGCGGCCGGGAGAGGTCCAGCTCGACGTCGCGGTAGGTGCCAATCACCAGCACCCGCAACCCGGCGAGGTCCTCCGCGACGCGGTCGAGGAGCAGCAGCGAGCCTTCGTCGGCCCAGTGGAGGTCGTCGAGGAGCACGCAGATCGGCTGGATGTCCGACGCCCGGCCGACGAAGTCGCGGATGCTGTTGTAGAGGTAGCGCCGCTCCTGCTCGGGCGGCAGCTCAACTGGCTGCGGAAGCTCCGGGAAGCGACGGCGCAGGGCCGGCACCAGCCGCGCTACCTCGCCGCCGCCCTCTCCCAGGGCCCGTTTCATGGTGTCGTCGTCGATCAGGCGCCCGGCATCCTCGACCAGCTCGATGAACGGCGAGTACGGTTGCGCACCCGCATCCTCGTAGCAGCGACCCGTGACGGCCAGGTATCCGCGGCGCCGGGCCTCGGCGAGCACCTCCTCAGCAAGCCGCGTCTTGCCCACTCCAAGCTCTCCCCCCAGCATGACCAACCCGCCGTGGCCTTCGGCGGCGTGGTCGAGGCTGTGGATCAGCTCGGTGCGCTCTTTTTCCGGCCCACAAAGGGGGCACGCTCGGGCAGGTGATGGGGGCCGGCCTTCTGCTCGGTGGCAGCGGTCCAGGCGACCTCGAAGAGTTGCCAGCGATCGTCAAAGCCCTTGAGCCGAAAGCGGCCGCGGTCGATGAACTCGGCTTCGGCAACTTTGCCCGCGAGCTGTTTGACGACGCCGGTGACCAGGATCTGGTCGCCTTTGGCCTTGGCTGCCACCCGCGCCGCGGCGTTGACGGCGGCGCCGAAGAGGTCACCATCCTGCTGACTGACCTCGCCGCTGTTCAGCCCGATACGGCCATGGACCTCGCGGTCGGGGTTCTTGTGGTTGTTCTCGTGGATCGCCTTCTGGATCGCCACCGCGCAGGCGACCGCCTTCCGAGCTGACGCGAAAGCGACCATGAACCCGTCGCCAAGCGCCTTGACCGCCCGCCCGGCGTGGGCCTCGATCTGGTGGCTAACCAGGTCGCTCTGAGCGCGCAGGATCGAGCCCGCGGCCTCGTCCCCGCGCTGGTTGCGCATCTCGGTCGAGCCCTGGACGTCGGTGAAGAGGACTGTGATCGTCCCCTCGAGCACTTCTTCGGTCGCAGCTGTCGCCAAATCCTTGCCTCAGAAACCTGATTATCGGCTTCGGAGCGACGGTGTTCCGCGCACTAGAGCGGTCTTTTCCCGGGAATTCCAACTCGGCGCGGGAACTGGTCCGGTGTGGGCTTCAATTTGCGCACCACGACGGCGCTCTGACGCTCGCTTTGGAGGCGCCCTCCAAGTTGGCCGATCGCTCGGCGTGCGACTTCCCAGTCCTTGTACCGCGCCAGGGCCAGCAGCGTCCCCTCTGGCCGCACCAGCGGCAGGCAGTACTCGGCCGCCACCGAAGCCTTGGCAGCGGCACGGGTGACGACGACGTCGTAGGCATCGCGATGGCGCGGGTCGCGGCCGAGCACCTCCGCTCGGCGAGCCTCCACCTCGACTTCGGTCAGTTCCAGCGCCGCCACGGCGTGACGCAGGAATTCGGCCTTGCGCTGGTCAGATTCGACCAAACACAGGCTCAACCCGGGCAGCGCCAGCTTGAGCGGGATCCCAGGAAGGCCGCCGCCGGAGCCAACATCGGCAACGCGCTCGTCGCCGCGAAAGCGGTGGGCATCCAGGACCGCCAGGGATCCCAGGATCAGCTTCTCCCAGGCCGCGGCGGGGTCGCGGACAGCGGTCAGGTTGAGGCTGGCGTTGCGCTCCAGGAGCAGCTCCAGGTAGCGGTGCAGCCGGGCGTCGAGCTCGGCCCGAGTCGGGGGGGTCAGGCGCCCGGGAACGGCAAGGGGCCAAAGCCCAGCCAGAGGAGCTTGGCCAGCCAGTTCGCGGCAAACAGGGCCAGGATAATCAGCCCGATGTTCTGGTGGGCGCGACGGCTGAGGTGTAATCGGATGCGCCTGCCGGTGACCATGACCCAAGCGGTGTAGCCGATGCCGATCAGCATCGCCAGGAACAACACCGGCGCCAGCGGGTACAGGTAGACGGCCTTGCCGAAGTCGGCGTGAGCCATCGCCACGAAGCTGCGGGTGGCCCCGCACATGGGGCACGGCTGGCCCGTGATCTGGTGGAAGATGCACGGCGGAATGGGGCTGACACCTCGGCTCCAGAAGGCCGGCAGCGCGTACGCCGCGCCGAGCACGAAAAGGCCACCGAAAAGCATCGCCGGCTCCGGGCCGCTCATCCGCCGCGTATTCAACGCCTGGCTCTGGACCATCTCAGCAGGATAGCGCGGGCTGTGGCGATGGGCGTCGATAGAATTGCGCAACATGCTATTCCCCGACACCTACGAGGTGAACGCGCGCGGCCACATGGCAGTCGGGGGGTGCGACCTGGCCGATTTGGCGAGCGAGTTCGGGACGCCGCTATACGTGTACGACGAGGCAACCCTCCGCGGCCGGATCATCGAATATCGCGACACCATGAAGCGGGCGTATCCCGGGGAGAGCCTGGTGCTCTACGCCGGCAAGGCCTTTCTTTCTATCGCGATGGCGCAGCTGGTCATGGATGAGGGCGCCGGTCTCGACCTGGTTTCCGGCGGTGAGCTGTACCTCGCCGAGAAGGCCGGCTTCCCCATGGACCGCGTTTTCTTCCCCGGCAACAACAAATCGGCGGACGAGGTTGAGGCGGCGGCGCGGCTTGGCATCGGGGCCCTGGTGGTGGATTCACGGAGCGAGATCGAGCTCCTGCGCCGGCTCCCGGCCAGCCCGCACGTCCGAGCCACGCTGCGCATCAGCCCCGGTATTCAGCCCGACACCCACAGCTTCATCTCCACCGGCCAGCTGGACTCTAAGTTCGGCTTCCCGGTCGAGACCGGCCAGGCGCTCGACACGCTGCATGAGCTGCTCAGGGTCCCGGCCGCCGACGTCACCGGCGTCCACGCCCATATCGGCAGCCAGATCTTCGATCTGACCAGCTACGCCGCGGCCGTCGAGAAGGTGCTCGACTTCCTGGTCACCGCCCGCGAGCAGCTCGGCTTCAGGGCGCGCGAGCTGAGCATGGGCGGAGGCCTGGGCATCGCCTACACCCGGGAGGACACCCCGCCCACCCCAGCCGACTTCGTCCATGTGGTGGCGGACGCCGTCAACGAGGGCTGCAGCCAGCGCGGGCTGGAACTGCCGCGCCTGCTGGTGGAGCCCGGGCGCTCGATCGCGGGACCCGCAGGCGTCGCCGTCTACACCGTGGGCGCGATCAAGGAGATCCCTGGGGTGCGGACGTACGTCTCCGTGGATGGCGGCATGGGCGACAACATCCGCCCCAAGCTCTACGGCTCTCGGTATGAAGCATTCAAGGTCGACGCCCCCGATGCCGACGCCTCCGAGACCGTGACAATCGCCGGCCGCTACTGCGAGTCGACCGACATCCTCATCAAGGACGCGCAGATGCCTCCGCTGGCATCAGGGGACCTGATCGCAATGCCCGCCGCCGGCGCTTACTCGCTCGCGATGTCGAGCAACTACAACTACAACGTTCGTCCGGCGGTGGTGATGGTGCGCGACGGCAATGCGCGGCTGATACGACGTCGGGAGACTTACGACGACCTGTTGGTGACTGAGGTCTAGGCTGGCAGGTCAACCCGCCGGGCCTGGTGGCAGCAATTCGCATGGCGTGACCGGAGTGGCCAGTTCAAGTGAGATCCCACGATCTCCTATCGATTGACAAGCAGCAACGAGTCCACGATCAGCCCGATTACTGCGGCACTGAACCACGACGGTCGCCAGCATGTCGCCAAGCCGCAGTGCCCGCACTCAGAACTCCCGTATTTGCTAGCTCCCCGGGCCGCGATTTTCTTTTCTAGGGGCTTATTTCGGGGCGCTAGTTGCCGTGGACCAAGTCGGTGAGGCCACGTCCGTCGATCAGGCGCAGGTTGTGCCGATCAGCGAAGTCGCAGGCCCGCTGGTTGAACCTGCCGGTGGTCACCATCACGGCGCGCTTGGCACCGATCCCAGTGGTGTAGCCATAGAGCTCGCGGAGCGGCGACTCGCCGACCTCCCAGACCTTCCACTGCTTGCAGTTGACCACGGTGCGCTCGCCATCCTTGTCGAGGATGAAGTCGACTGGAGCGTCAGTCGATCCCGGACGGACGCCGTAGCCGCGGCGGCGGAAAGCGTCGCCAACCAGGTTCTGAACCTGCCTCCAGCTGAGATGGCTGGCAGTCGCTGGATCGAGCTTCACCGGCTCGGTCGCCTGCAGGCGCGCGAGCTTTCGATTCAGAGATCCAAGGAACCCCGACTCCCGCTTGCTTATGACCTATCCCCGCTAAGCACTCGTGCGACCCTATGCCTTTTCCTGCCTGAACGGCAGGTATGTCTCCAAGCCGTTACATAGCCGATACCTTCCGCTGTGCCTGAAGCGCGGCTAGCCGCGGAGTGCCCCGACGGCCTCCTGGATGACCTCGACGGCGGCGTCGGCGTCGGCGTTGGTGGTGCGCTTGCCCACCGTCAAGCGCAGGCTCCCAAGTGCCTCCTGGGGACTGATGCCCATGGCCAGCAAAACGTGCGATGGCTCGAGCGATCCTGAGGTGCAGGCGCTGCCACTTGAGGCATACACAGCTTCGCGGTCGAGGCGCATCAAAAGACTGTCCCCGGCGACGCCGCCGATGACGAAGCTGGCGTGGTGCGGCAACCGCTCGGTCGGATGGCCGCTGATGCGCGCGCCGGCGACCGCACCGAGGACGCCTTCGGTGAGTCGATCGCGGACCTCGCGGAGATGCTGGTTGTCGCTTTCGAAGTCGCGCGCCGCGATCTCCACCGCCTTGCCCAGCCCGGCGATGCCGGCGACGTTCTCGGTGCCGGCGCGACGGTTGCGCTCGTGGCCGCCGCCGGTGATCATTGGCTCGATTCGGGTGCCCATCCGGACGTAGAGGCAGCCGACCCCCTTGGGGCCGTAAATCTTGTGGGCTGAGATGCTGAGCAGGTCGACACCGAGGTCGTCGACGCGCACCGGGATTTTGCCGAAAGCCTGGATGGCGTCGGTGTGGAAATATGCCGAACTCTGCTCGTGGGTCAGCGCCGCCAGTTCGCGCACCGGCTCCAGCGTCCCGACCTCGTTGTTTCCGGTCATCACCGAGACCAGGATCGTTTCCGGGCGGAGCGCGGCGGCGAGGTCGGCCGGTGCCACCCGACCCTGGCCGTCGACAGCCAGGTAGGTGACCTCGAAACCCTGGCGCTCGAGGTCCTGGCACGTGTGCAGCACGGCGTGGTGCTCGACCTGGCTGCAGATGACGTGGTTGCCACGTTCTTTGTTGCGCGCGGCGACGCCACGAATGGCCAGGTTGTCGGACTCCGATCCGCCGGAGGTGAAGATCAGCTCGCGCGGCTCGCAACCGAGAACGAGAGCCACGGTGTCGCGAGCATCATCGAGGGCGGAGCGGGCCTTGCGGCCGAGGCTGTAGATCGACGACGGGTTGCCGTAGACCTCGCCCAGGTAGGGCAGCATGGTTTCGAGGACTTCAGGGTCCAGCGGCGTGGTGGCCGCGTGGTCGAGATAGATCATGGGCGCCTTGCCAGGCGTCTAGTTGGCGCCGGAATCCTTGGAGCGGAGCAGGTCCTTGAAGCTGCCTTTGAACTCGCGCAGCATGTCGTGCACGTCGAGGACCTCGTCGTGACTGATGGGGTCGAGATCGGCTCCGGCATGGGCGTGGGCATGCGACTCCTCGGCTGCGATCTCGTCCATTTCATCGGCGCTGTATTGCACCGCCAGCACGACGACGAAGGTGACGTGGCAGCGGGCACAGGTCACCTCCACGGTGAGGTGCGATTCGGCCTGCTTGAGCATGCGGACTTCGCAGCTCTCCAGGTTGCGCGCGCACGCCGGACAGTTGTAATACCGCGCGCGCTCTTTGATGAAGGCGATGATGTTCATGTCTGGCAGGAATCCGATTATAGGTCGGCTGCCCGACGCCAACTATTAGAGACCGGAGGCGGAAAACGTCCGTGGAGGGGATGTAAGTCTTGGCACCGCCGAGCCAACCGTTCCTACTGAGTGCCCACAAGTGACACGCGGACGCCACGAACGGTCTTCGG
>OCZT010000364.1_pt1 | contig 44316 bp, 43 predicted proteins | sample 1539031 | NCBI WGS metagenome assembly OCZT01 (sample SAMEA3539308, study PRJEB22396) | soil metagenome | biome: tundra; feature: field; material: soil | place: USA | collected 2010-05 | depth 0.15 m
TAGCCATACAAACTCACATTATATTATTAATTTATTTTTATCTACTTTTCTTCGCGTAAGAAAAGTAGCAAAAGAAACATGGCTTAAAATATTTTGCTATAAATTTAGCTCCATTTCATTGCTCGGGAAAAACTCGCTATGCTCAAACAGTTTCCCTCACTGCCATTCCATTACGCTGAATTTATTTTATGCAAAATATTTAAGGCCGTTAAATACGATCCAAATAAGGACATCGAAAAAAAATAAAATAATCTATACTGTAGTTAGGTCGTGTTTTGCAAAAAAAGAGAAAAATTTATTTTTTTTATTATTTCTCTTTTTTCCGGATTTCGTACCTAATTACATATAGGATTTAAAAATTTATTTCAGTTCAGTATCTAAGTCGGACCTATTGGTGTACTGAGTCGTTCATCTCTCGTTCATCTCTCGTTAATCTATCGCTCATCTCTCGTGTAAAAGTTCATGGGAAATAATAATGAGATACCTATACTGTACTTAGGTATGGTTTTGGGAAATTCGAGAAAAATATATTTTATTTATTTTTTCTCGATTTTCCGGATTTGATACCTAATTACTGTATGGGATTAATTATTTTATTTCGGAAGAGATTTAAAGGAAGAATTGATATTAGTTTGCTTTAATAATATTTATTGACAGCATTTTTTGTTAATTTCACTATCCAGATTTATAATCTACAGGAACTATGATGAAATTAATTATGAAATCAATTTTATTTACTTTACTGAAAGAGTTGTTTAATAAACCCGGAGACAAGACGAATTGAACCCTATTTTGAATTATACAGAATTTGTTAAAGTGCAAGACTCAGGTATACATGGGAAAGGAATATTTACGATAACCGACATACCTTGCGGAAGGGATATAATGATGATAAAGGGAGAGGTGATATCAGAGCAGGAATGCATTAGACGGGAAGAAATTGAGAACAATGTTTATATTTTCTGGAACGAGATAAATTATATTGATGTTAATAATACTGATGTTATTAAATATATAAACCATAAATGTGACTGCAACTGTGAAGTGGATGAGGGGGATGAATATTCCTTGAAGCTAATCGCATCAAGGGATATTAAGACAGGAGAGGAATTAACTATCGATTACGGGTATGAGGAAATATATGAATACTGCAAGTGCGAGTATTGCTTAACATAAGCAATGTCGCAATAGAAATATTTATTGTACTTTTCTTAACATAAGAAAAGTACCAAAAGAAATATGGCTGCAAATATTCTACTAAAAAATCAGCTACATTCCATTGCTCGGGAAGAACTCACTGTGTTCGAACAGCTTCCCTCACTGACATTCCATTACGCTGATTTTTCTTAACGTAGAATATTTGAGGCCGTTAAATATGAGCCAAATACGAACCAAATAAGGACATATTATTTTTCGAGGTCTGAGGCTTTTGACAGCACACCTTTAAGCAACTCATAGAATTTAGTTACAGTTTTTATTTCCACGCCTTCATCAGGTGAATGAGCGCCAGTAATAGTTGGTCCAAACGATACCATATCAATGCCGGGATATTTATTTCCCAGGATTCCGCATTCGAGTCCTGCGTGTATAGCCTTTATTTCGGGTTCTGATCCAAAGAGTTCTTTATAGACATTATGTGAAAGTTTCATGATCTTAGAATCAAGGTTTGGTTTCCAACCCGGATATCCATCCGATGATTTGGCATGTCCCCCAACGAGTTCGAATACTGCGATAACAGTTTTGGTTACATAATGAATAGCACTGTCTATTGAGCTTCTTTGACTGGTGCCGATTATTACCTTACCATTCTCAGTTTTAACAGATGCAAGGTTAGTGGAAGTTTCAACGAGTCCAGGTATATCCTGGCTCATTTCGAGAACACCATGAGGCGTTGCGAGTAAAACATTTATTAAGTTATTAGTGAATTGTTTAGTAAATACATCAGGGAAATGCTTGTTAATCTTTTTTAATATAATTTTCAAATCACCATCGGATGTTTTGTACTCGTTAACAATATTTTCACAAGTTACATTTATGATTTCAAGTACTTTTTTCTCATCAGAGGGATTAATCAATATGACTGCTTCAGCTTCACGGGGGATAGCATTTCTTAATAGTCCACCTGAAATATTGGCGACAGAATAATCTATAACTTTTAATGCGTCCAAAGTTCTTGCCAATATTTTAACAGCATTGGCTTTACCCGTGTTAATCTCGGATCCTGAGTGCCCTCCTTTTAATCCTGATACGAGCAATTCATAAGAAGAAGCATTCTTACCGGCGGCTTCTTTTTGAATATCAAAATTTCCGACAGTATCAAGACCACCGGCACACCCGATATAAAATATTCCATCTTCCTCAGAATCAAGATTGAGCAGATATTTGCCAGTAATAAATCCGGGTTTAAGGTTATCTGCACCTGTAAGTCCAGTTTCTTCATCGACAGTAAATAATAATTCCAAGGGACCATGCATAGCAGAAGTATCTTCAGAAATTGCCAATGCGGCGGCAACCCCTATACCATTATCGCTTCCGAGGGTTGTTCCTTCGGCTCTGATCCATCCGTTTTCCTGTTTAAGTTTTAAGGGGTCCGTTTCAAAGTTGTGGTTTGTTCCCTTATTCATTTCACAGACCATATCAACGTGACCCTGCAAAACAATTATGGGATAATCTTCCAAACCACTTGAGGCGGGAATGGATATTGCAAGATTGCCTACTTTATCTTGTTTATAGGAGAATTTATTTTTGTCAGCCCACGATTTAAGATAGTTTAATATCTTCTCTTCTTTTTTAGAAGGACGAGGGATTTGGGTAATTTCGTAAAACCTATTCCATAGAATTTCGGGTTGTAATCCTTCAATAGCTTTACCGGACATAACTAAACTCCTGATAACATTTATTAAAAAATTATAATGTACTATTCCTGCTGGAGCAGTGCTTCAGCGGCTTTTTTCCCAGCGATCCTGGCAGTTTTTTTATCCATATCAGTGAGAAACTTTTTCCTGATTCTTATATTCAAGGGGGTAACCTCGACATATTCTTCGTCAGTAATCCATTCAATAGCCTGCTCAAGGGTCATCAAGAGAGGGGGCTCGAGCCTAATTGCTTCATCAGCGCCTGAGGACCTCATGTTGGAGAGCTGTTTTGTCTTAGTAATATTGACGTGCATATCGATTTCACGGGAGTTTTCACCCACGACCATTCCCTCATAGACTTTAGTTCCATGTTCAACAAAAAAGGTAGAACGTTCCGAAAGCTTGAACATGGCGTAGTTAGAAGCAGTTCCATTTTCCATAGCAACCAAAGCACCTTTGGTTCTATGAGTTATTTCTCCTTTAAAGGGTTCATATCCATGGAAGTTATGATGAAGGATACCAGTGCCCTTAGTATCGGTCATAAATTCACCTCTATATCCGATAAGTCCTCTTGCGGGCATAACAAATTCAAGCCTTGTATTTTCGTTGAAGGTAACCATATTGCGCATTTCAGCTTTTCTTTTGCCAAGCTTCTCAATTACAATTCCAACATGCTCTACTGGCACATCGATAATAACGTGCTCAAAGGGTTCGGATAAGACATCATCTATCCTTTTCATAATGACTTCGGGTTTGCTTAACTGCAGCTCGTAGCCTTCTCTTCTCATATTCTCAATCAGGATAGCAAGATGAAGCTCTCCCCTTCCACTGACTTTAAAGGTATCAGGGGAATCTGTTATTTCTACTTTAAGACTGACATTTGATTTTAATTCTTTAGAAAGCCTTTCACCTATATTCCTGGTGGTGACATATTTTCCTTCGGTACCTGCAAAGGGGGAATTGTTTACCATAAAGTTCATAGTTAGAGTCGGTTCATCAATTGCAACGAATGGAAGGGCTTCGGGTTTTTTAGGATCGGCTATAGTATCGCCAATATCAACATCCTCGAGCCCTGCTATAGCGCCGATATCGCCGGCAGATATTTCATCAGCTTCCACTCTTTTAATATTTTCAAACTGATAAAGGCGTGTAATTTTAGTGGCTATTTTCTGGCCATCTTTTGTAACGAGGACAATATTATCCCCTATCTTGACTTTACCATTTGTAACCCTTCCAATTCCTATCCTGCCAAGATAATCATTATAGTCGATAGCGGATATGAGCATCTGAAAGGGCTCTTCGAGGTCACCGTAAGGAGCAGGGACATGTTTTAATATTGCATCGAAGAGAGGGACTAAAGAAGTGCTCTCATCTTCTAAGTTAATCTTTGCTATACCCTGTTTAGCAATAGCAAAGACGAAGGGGAAGTCCTGCTGTTGTTCAGTAGCACCCAGTGAAAGAAAGAGATCGAACACTTCATTTAAGACTTCATTAGGGCGTGCATCTTTGCGGTCAATTTTATTTATAACCACTATTGTTTTTAATCCCAGGTCAAGGGACTTTTTTAATACAAACTTAGTTTGCGGCAACGGACCTTCAGCGGCATCGACCAAGAGGAGAACACAATCAACCATTTTAAGAGTTCTTTCAACTTCTCCACCAAAATCAGCATGTCCCGGAGTATCGACAATATTTATCTTCACACCTTTATAGTGAATGCTACAATTTTTAGCCAGGATCGTTATTCCACGTTCTTTTTCCAGAACATTTGAATCCATTATTCTTTTTTCAACATGCTGATTTTCCCTCCAAACGCCAGTCTGCTTAAGCATATAATCAACTAATGTAGTTTTTCCATGATCGACATGTGCAACAATTGCTATGTTTCTAATATCTTCTCTATTCTTTTTCACTTATTTCCTTTAAATATTAAAATGCGAACGGCAAATATAGAGATAACAGAGGGGTAAAACAATGAATTAAAGTCCCCACTTCAGGAAAAATTGTGCGGTTATATAAGGTATATTAAGTGATAATCTGAGTTAATAATGCAATTTCTTCAAGGACAGAAGAGACTTTAAGGCATCTTGACATGGAGCCATTAAAGACAATTGACCTTCCTTTAACATGCACCTCGAAGGTATAATCCCTCGCCTGTTCAAAAGTGCATCCTGTTGCTTTAATGATCTGGGTTATAACTTCTTCGAAAGAATGCCAGTCATCATTAAACAGAATAACTTTTGATTGCAGTCCAATTTCGATATCATTATCGATCTCTAAATCGAAATCCGGTTTTTGAAGTTTTTTAATATCCATATTAATAAATTATAAATTAAACAGATAATATTAAAGCACTAAAATTTGATAGAATAATGTTTCAGGATAACAGGCAACCAAATTATCTTTTATCAAAATAGTTTGATTTTATATTATGCTATGGTTATATTTTTTGTTTAAATATTAAGATAAAACGGAGATTAAATGAAAATAGCAGTATGTGTAAGTCATGTACCCGACACTGCTACTAAGGTAAAAATAGGACCTGACGGGAAGTCCATCGATCCTGCTGGTGTAACTTACATTATAAACCCATATGATGAATTTGCTGTTGAAGAAGCTTTGAAAACAAAGGAAATGACAGGTAGTGAAGTTGTTGTTATAAGTCTTGGAGGTGATGCCAGTAAAGAGTCAATCAGGAAATCCTTAGCAATGGGGGCAGACCATGGAGTTCTTTTAAAAAAGGATGGATATTATGATTCCTTCAGTGTGGCTTATGCCCTTGCAGAAGAAATAAAGGAACAGAATTGTGAATTGGTTTTTTTCGGTAAACAATCTGTTGATTATGATAATACTATAACAGGACAGTTAACGGCGGAAATACTTGGTTATAATTGTATTTCGGTAGTTGTCAGCTTTAAAATTGATAATAATAAGATAACCGCAGAGCGTGAAATTGAAGGAGGGCGCGAGGTTGTAGAGACAGAATTACCTGCTGTTATTACAGCACAGAAAGGATTAAATGAACCAAGGTATGCCTCATTGAAAGGAATAATGTCTTCAAAGAAAAAAGTAATTGAGGAGAAACCAGCCAAAGCTGTTAACAACTTAACTGAAATTATTAAACTCACAATACCTTCCATAAAACAGCCAGGAAGAATTATCGGTACTGATGCTTCAGCAGTTCCTGAATTAGTCAGGCTCTTAAGAGAAGAAGCTAAGGTGATATAAGGAATAAATATGGCAAAAATAATATTAGCAGTGTTAGAACAAAGAGAGGGGAAATTAAAGCGAAACGCTTTCGAGGTGATAAGCACTGCAAAGAAACTTTCGAACGAATTGAATTTACAACCAATAGCAATATGTATTGGAGATAATATTGATAATTTAAGTGAATCGGCGGCTTCTTATGGAATTAGCAAGGTTGTACATTTTAAACATCCGGAACTGGAAAATTATTCGCCTTCTGCTTATACTGATATCATCTCAGCTTACGCAAAGGAAGCCGAAGCCGAATATCTTATATTCAGCAATACATCTTTGGGTAGGGACCTTGCTCCCAGGATAGCTATAAGGTTAGAAGCCGGCTGTTTAATGGACTGTATTAATCTCCAGAATAATAATGGAGAGGTAATTGCTTTACGTCCCATATATGCCGGAAAAGCAATATTGGAAGCTAAGATAAAGAGCAAAGTTAAAATATTCACTATTCGTCCTAATGTATTCAAGGCAGAGGTGGTAGAAGGTAACCAGAAGGCTGAAATAGAAATTAAAGAAGTAAGCAATCCAAATCTAAAGACTAAAGTTATTGCATTGAAGAAATCTGAAGGTAAGCTGGATGTTGCTGAAGCTGATATCATAGTATCAGGGGGGCGTGGACTTAAAGCACCAGAAAACTTCAAGCTAATAGAAGAACTTGCAGAAGTTTTAGGAGGCGCCGTTGGCGCGAGCAGGGCTGTTGTGGATGCCGGATGGAGAAACCATGGCGAACAGGTAGGACAAACAGGTAAAACAGTCTCCCCCAAATTATATATAGCCTGCGGTATATCGGGAGCAATCCAGCATCTTGCAGGTATGTCATCTTCAAGGTATATTGTGGCGATAAACAAGGATAAAGATGCCCCAATTTTTAATATTGCTGACTATGGAATAGCCGGAGATGTATTTGAAATTATTCCAGCTCTTACAGAAGAAATTAAAAAGATTAAATAAGTACCGGAGTTTTTATTGCACAAAGTTCAATGTGAAATATTAGGATTATCTTCGAGCCCTGCCACAGGGGGGGCTTATGCCATACTTTTGAAAGAAATAAATGGTAACAGACGGCTTCCCATAATCATTGGAGCGTTTGAAGCACAAGCAATAGCCCTTGAAATTGAGGGGATAAAACCACCCCGCCCTCTTACTCATGATCTGTTAAAGAATGTTATTGATAACTTAGGGGCATCGATAATTGAAGTTATTATAGATGAGCTAAAGGAAAACACTTTTTATGCCAAGATCATTATTGAGGTTTCAGCCTTGACTAATGAAATAGATGCGAGACCAAGCGATGCTATTGCTTTGGCAGTAAGAGCCCAGTCCCCTATTTATGCAACAGAGTCGGTTATGGAATCAGCAGCCTTTATTCCATCTGAGGAGACGGAAAAGGAAAGGACACATGATAAGTTTTCCGAAGAGAATCCACCTAAAAGCAAGGAAGCTAAAATAGCTGCCTTACAGGATAAATTGAGAGAAGCCTTAGATTCAGAGGAATATGAAAGAGCGGCAAAAATAAGGGATGATATTAAGAAGCTGACCAGCAATAATTAGCTGAAAACTTTTTTCCCGATATAGCATTCAAGACACCTATCCTTTGAACAATAGCTTCTGAAAAGTTCAATCATACCCTGGTAAAGAACACTTCTTTTCCAGGCATCATTCAGGTTCAAAGTTTTTGACAATTCCCCAACGAGATTATTTTCGGAGTTCTGATAATAATTGGAATAAATCTTTACTGCTTTCTCCGAATATTCTTTCTTTCCGAATATTTCATAATAAACAGCTATAGATGGCAGAAGCACATTTACAATAATCTCATCAACCCGGGAGAGACCAAGAAAATAATTCAGAGGTATCTTAGCGGGCTGATCAAAGACATAATGGTTCTGCCAAAATCCTTCAGATTTAATTATGAGGAGGTTTCTGATATCGGAGATTATTTTTTTATTATCCCCTTGACTTTTAATGATTTTAAGGATTTTTGAGAACAGATCTTCACGAAGCAATTTATCAACAAGTCTGCATCCCCCAGCTAATCTGATAGTAGGAAAGTTCTGTGGTCTCAACTTAAAGAAATGCCATTGCGCAGAATGAAAGGTTTTGCCATCATATTTATATTTAAGATTAGCCCAAATTTCTTTCAGTTTTCTTGTATATTCAATAGTCTCTTCATCGGGCAATTTTGTTACATCAGGAATGAGTCCGCTAACATTGAATAATATAGATTCAATTATCATTTCAAGGTCATTCTCATTAGCAAACTTCTTCAGGTAATTAATGGGAACATTTTTTGCCAGGTTAAACATAATATCTTTATTCTTAGAATACCCCAAAGCCTCAAATGTTGACTCATAAATCAGTTGGCGCCAAACATCCTTATCGATAAAATCCTCTTCAGTAAATTTTTTATTATAGAAGTTTTCATCGGGAGTATATTTTATCATCGGCTCTTTCATCTGCAATTTGTTAACATAGGATATTTCTTTAAGCCGTTCATACATTTTGGAGCATTTAAGTTTAAACCTGTTTACCCCAAGTTCAAATAAGAGATCAAGTTTTTCATTCGAGTCCATTAACAGATTGAGCTCATCGCACCGAAGTTTAGTAGTTCTTTTCTCTCTTTCGGATAATATAGCTTCCTGAACAGATTTCCTAAGGTCATTACTGAGGCAATCATTCAAGCTAATAGATTGGATTTTCCTTCCTTCTTGTGTGAAAACGAATGGTTGGAAGGTATCATTCTCAAGAACAGCATGAAGGACAACCTTATTATATTTTTTATTTATACTATGTCCATGCATCTTCCAATCGGAATGAAAGCTGTCTATTTCGACATCCCCAAAGTAAGTTAAATTTCCAATCTTAATACGCGCATTCTTAAAATCCGGTCCCCCAAGTTCATTATTTTCGATTCCGGAATCAATAATCTCAACCTTCTGCCCATCTTTCGTAAACAAGTTATTAGTGAAATTCTGTTTTTTCCAGATCTCACTCAAGAATTTCTCATGTATTTTACTTGCTCTCTGCATGCAGATAAAAACCTTATCGCTAAAAGAGGAATAATTATATTAAAGTTAATAATAAATCAATCAATAGTAAATAATGGATTCAGATTAAAATACTTATTATGGGGATGTTTTTAAGTTATGGAGGAAAAGCCAGAGAAACTATATATAATTTTTCCTTGTTCTATAAATATTTGCAACTATGCCGAGCATAAACATATTAACGAGGAGAGAACTTCCTCCATAGCTGACGAATGGTAAGGGGATTCCAATTACAGGGATAAGTCCGATTACCATACCTATATTGATAACAAAGTGAATAAAATAGACAGACAGGATACCGATAAGAGTTAAGCTGATAAATTCATCTTTAGTCAATGAAGCTATTTTAATTATTCTAAGGAAGATATATAGGAATAGGACCAGAACAATAAAACTACCGATAAATCCGAATTCTTCACCAATGACGCAGTAGACAAAATCGGTCCATTGTTCAGGTATATACTGCAATTGAGTCTGGTTGCCATGTAGAAACCCTTTACCAAAGAATCCGCCAGAGCCAATAGCAACCTTAGCCTGAATTGCATTATAACCTGAACCCAGGGGATCAGAGTCCGGATTGATAAAGGTCAGGATTCGTTTCTGCTGATGAGGACTAATAGCCCTATATACATAATCTGTGAAGAATCCCGCCCCTATGTTCAAGGCCAGAATTGCACCACTAAAGAAAATATTTTTCTTAAATAAGATAAGAGCCACTACCACAAGTAACATTGTAAATGCAAAATATAATGGACCGAATAATGAGGATAGGGCTACAATACCGGGGGACAATACTATAAACAATCCGAACAGACTAATGCCCTTCCAGAAGAGCATAACAAGGATAAGCCCAAAGAATACAAATGAAGTACCCATATCCGGTTCGAGGAATATAAGTCCCACAGGCAATAAACCAACGCCTAAGGAAATGAATATATCCTTAAGGGTTTCAATATTTATATTTCTCCTGCTCATGTAATAAGCCAGACCAAGAATGGTACCAATTTTAGCAAACTCGGATGGCTGAAAGCCAAAGGATCCGACACCAAACCAGCTTCTCTGACCATAAATCCGTCTGCCAATAAGGAGTACTATAATAAGGAAGAATAATGAAATCAAATAGGAAGGAACTGCGATACGCCGGAAAGCAATAGTAGGGAGATAATAAACTATAAAGAATACGAACAGTCCTGTGAGTCCCCAAAATACCTGTTTTTCAAAATCGCCGTTTGCAGCATGGTTATGGAGAGTAGAACTGTAGATAGCTGCAACTCCAATACAAAATAAAATCAGAAAAGAAAGGAATAGACCTAAATCAAATTTATCCTCTAATTTATAATCAATTCTCAAGCTTAGCACCCAACAGTTGATTTTTATCGAACAATGGCTTAGTCTCCTTCTTCAGCTTATCCTTCCTCAAATAAGCTTCGATCATTTTTTTTGCAATAGGAGCGGCATAAGTGGCGCCGAAGCCAACGTTTTCAACCACAACGGCAATTGCTATTTTCGGGTCATCATAAGGGGCGAAACAAATAAAGACGGCATGGTCTTTACCATGTGGATTCTGAGCTGTTCCAGTTTTACCAGCTATTTTAATGTCATCCATTTTCAACCCGGTTGCAGTTCCGGCACCCTGAACAACAAGGAACATTCCCTGTCTTACAATATCAAATACATTTGGATTTATACCAGTCCTTATCTCTTTAAATTTCAAGGGCACAAATTCCCTGGTATTTTCCTTTAAATAACCTTTGACAATATGAGGGACAAAAGTATTACCAAAATTTGCTATAAGAGCGGTATATTGAGCCAACTGGATTGGAGTAGCACTTACTTCACCCTGCCCAATACCAAGGCTTGCCATAATGCTCCTTGGCCAATTGGGGCCATAAATCTTCTCATAGTATTTTGAGTTAGGAATAAAACCATTGGATTCATCAGCAATATCAATTCCTGTCTTCTGTCCGAATCCTAATCTATGGGCATACTCTGACCACTTATCGAGCCCAATCCTATAAATAAGATTATAGAAGAAAGTATTGCATGATTTTTCAATTGCATGAATAACATTAAGGGGACCATGAGGACCGCCGTGACACTTAAAGAACCTACCGTAATAAAATCCTCCGCCACAGGTTATAATAGTCTGAGTTGTAATAACCCCCATATCCAATGCAGCAATAGCAGACATCATCTTAAAAGTAGAGCCAGCAGGTTTTCCAGACATTGTTGACCTATTAAAGGCAGGTTTACCGGGATCGTTGTACAGATTTGATAAATAATCTTTAGAAGTTATATAGGAGAATTGGTTAAGGTCGAAATCGGGAGCACTGACGAGAGCAAGAACTTCACCTGTTTTCGGTTCAATAGCAACAGCAGCGCCCCGGAAACCCTTAAGTTCCCGTTCTGCTACTCTTTGTACATCGGCATCTATAGAGAGAACCAAATCGCGTCCTTTATGGGAAACACTATCCTGGTTGCCATTTTTATATTTACCAATTTCTTTCCTTTTAGCATCAACGAGGATATAATTATATCCTTTCTGACCGCGAAGTTCTTTTTCATAGGTTTTCTCAATACCTGAGTTCCCCACATAATCGCCAGGAGAGTAATAATTTTTTTCTTTTTCAAGAGCCAGCGGAGAAATTTCTTTATTATAGCCGAACAGATGCGAACCTACAATACCCGCAGGATAACTTCTTTGCATTTCAACGACATAGTCGATTCCAGGGAGATGCTCGGCATTTTCTTCAAGCCATGATACAGCTTTAAAATCAATTCCTCTTTTTATCCTGATCGGCAAGTATTTGGAATAGAACCTGTTATTATAAAGGACCTTATTAATAAACCCAGAGTCAGCATCGATTACGGTTTCAACAAGTCTGCTTAATTTCCTGTCATATTCAGAAGGAGTAATCCTTAAAGTATAGGCGGGAGAATTAGAGGCAATAACCTCCATGTTTCTGTCATAGAATACACCTCTAAGAGGGATTTGTTCAATGGGCTTAATACTGTTGCTGGCAGATTTTTCGTCAAAAGCCTGGTGTTCAATAATCTGCATCTGAATGAGCCTGAAAGTAAAGATGGCAAAACTGGCAACAACGATAAAATATATTATTGTTTTTCTGGAAATTGAAGCAAATCCTTCAGCTTTCAATGTATACTCTTTTTAGGCATGTAAAACAGAACAATTATGCTAATGGCAGAAGTGTAAACACCAGGAAATATACCCTGTTGCAGCATAATAAGCATAAAATTTGAATTCAAATTTGAAGAGGAAAAGAAGGAATAGACGAAAGAATCAATTATTCCACATAACAAAACAATTAAGGGGAAAGCATAAGACTTCAGATAGATCTCTCTTTTATTCTCGTTGGAAAAATAACCTGCTGTAAATCCACTAATGGTCTTTGAAATTACAGAACTACCAAGTAAACTACCTGTTATAATGTCAAAAAGAAAACCAAAAATAAATCCAAGCACCATCCCAAATATCTGATTATTCTTTATTGAATAAAAAACAAGTAATATTAGAATCAGATCAGGGACGATATAGTTTATTGAGATCAGGTTCACTACTGTAGTCTGAAGAAGAAGTACAATGAAGAAAAAAAATATCGGTAGTATATATGAACGCATTTATTTACGATTAAAGAAATTTAGTTCTAACTGGTTTTTTTGTTTCGATTCTACAATACCTATGACATAAACATTTTCTGCTCTTGAAAAATTAACAAAGGGATTAACTCTCACTTCATTAAAAATCCCCACATCCACTTTACTTAATTCTTTTACAATACCTACCGGCACAGGGATGGAAATCAAAGAGCTTAATTCAGAAGTTACAATTCTGTCTCCGGGTTTTATATCGAAAGTTTTAGGAACATCTATTATTACAAGATCATCTCCGTTCCATTTCATTATGCCATCGATCCGACTTCTTTCATCTTTAACTGTAATTTTAAGATCTCTATTCCGCAAAGTTCTTGCTATCGCGAAATCATTGGAAGTTGAATAAATAATGCCGATGAGTCCCTGGTCATTTACCACAGGCATACCGGGCTTAATACCTATAGAGTTTCCGCCAAGCAGAGTTACTGTATTTTGAGAAGTTGAAAATGATTTTGATACTATCTTAGCAGGAATGAGAGGATACTTAACAGTATCTTTTAATTTTAACAGACCTTTTAATTCTTCATTTATAATACCGAATTCCCTGAGTTTATTTATCTGCAGCATGAGTTCGGCATTCTTTTCTCTTAGCAGGGAATTTTCTGACTTGATCTGCGTAACACTAATAACATTACTTACAATTGATGAGATGGAGGCAAAGGTACTGAAAGCAACTGCCCTAACTGTTTTAACTCCAGGTTTCTGATTGAATGAAAGTAAGATTAGACCTATAATAAGAAGAAAAACAAGTATGAAATATTCTTTATAGTTTTCCCAGATATTCGCAAAGAATCTGAACATTAATATCTTCTGTTACGGATTAAAACTTTTTGATAATGATTGAGATTATCTATTACTTTCCCTGCGCCTCTTACAACAGCAGTTAAAGGATCATCAGCAATATGAACAGGGAGATTTGTTTCCATTCTGATTCTCTCATCGAGACCTTTTAACAAGGCTCCACCACCAGTTATCATAACTCCCCTGTCAAGGATATCTGCCGAAAGTTCAGGGGGAGTCCGTTCCAAAGACTGTCTTACAGCAGAAACAATCTGTACGACAGCTTCATTCAAAGCTTCTCTTATTTCAACTGAGCTTACTTCAGTAGTTTTGGGAATACCCCCTACCAAGTCTCTCCCTTTAACCTGTATTGTAATTTCTTCTTTAAGAGGGACAGCCGAACCCACTTCGCACTTAATTGCTTCAGCTGTCCTTTCTCCTATCAATATATTGTGGTTTTTCTTGAAGAACTGCATTATGGCATAGTTCATTTCATCTCCGGCAATTCTAATAGATTCTTCATTTACGATTCCAGATAAGGCAATAACAGCAATTTCGGTTGTACCTCCACCTATATCTATTATCATATTACCGACAGCAGCTTCAACGTCAATCCCGATGCCAATTGCTGCAGCCATTGGTTCAGCAATTAAGTGAACTTCTTTAGCCCCGGCATGTTCAGCGCTATCTCTAACGGCTCTTTTTTCAACTTCAGTAACACCGCTTGGTACCGCCACGACAACTCTGCGGCTTGAGAAGGCGCCAGCTCTGACTTTCTTAATGAAAGCGCGAATCATACCTTCAGCGATTTCAAAGTCTGCGATTACACCGTCGCGCATAGGACGAGTAACCTTAATATCTTTATGTTCTCTTCCCAGCATTTCTTTCGCTTTATTCCCTAAAGCAATAATTTTTTTTGTATTCCTATCAAAAGCCACAATAGAGGGCTCATTGAGGACAATTCCTTTACCTTTAACATAAATTAAAGTATTAGCAGTACCTAAATCCATAGCGATATCTGCTGAAAATAAATCTAATAAACCCATAGTTCCTCTTAGTGTTTAGGGTGTATACTTTTTTAGAATAAGCAAATTTAACAATTACAAACGGAAGTAAGAAATATTAAATTGTATATAAATTAAGAAAAACAATCAATCCCGATTTCATTTCTGCGTTTTTAAGGCAAATAATAAATTTTTAAGTTTATTTTGATAGTCATAATTATTGAAATCTTCAGCTTCCTCAATCAATTTCTGAGCATCATCTTTTTTGTTTAACTTAAGCATGCATTGAGCAAGATAGTAATCCGCAAACGGTTTTATCCAACTTTCTTCCGAGCTATTGAATCCCTTCGATGTATTTGCAAATTTAACTGCTTCTTCATATTTCCCTAAATAGAAATATGCGGTAGAAATATAATAATTTGCTTCTGCTTTTAGTTTATCCGATTTGATCTGATTCAAAGAAACATTAAGGTTTTGTATTGCTTCTTTAAAATTTCCTTGATCAATCATGTTGGCAGCTTTTAAAACTTCAGCTTCGGTAGATGCAATAGATCTTTTAGCAAATAACTCCCCTTTTCTTTTGGCAAAGATATCATCATCGAGATCCGTGTTACCCTTATCCGACTGATTGAAATACTTTATCCCAGTATTTCTATCGGCTGTAAGCTCATAACAGACCCCCAATCTGCAGGAAGCTATTCCCTTATAATCTTTCTGATTGTAAGACGTCAAGAATATAAGGTAATATTCTTTTGCGTCATCGAACTTATTCTCTTTAAAATAAATATCTCCCATAAGAAAGTTTGAAAAATATACCAGCTCCTTAAAATTAGTTTCATCGGTTTTGATTATTTTCGAAATAATTTTTTCAGCCTGAGAAAGGTTTTTTCTTTTTATCTCAAGCACCCCCATAGAATAATTAAATAACAGATTATCAGGATATTTTTTTATCAAGGGTTTTATGTAAGATGCTGCAATTTCATAATTGTTTATTACTTCCGAATAGATCTGGCTTAAGTAATACGATGCTTCCGTTTTAGATAAATAACCCTCATTAGCGGCTTTCTTCAGATATTGAATACCAAGCTCCTTGTTGCCTTTTATACCTGCAAGGCTAAGAGCCCATTTAAAACCAGAAGGAATTTGACCGACCGCAAAATTATACAGCCCCAATCCAAGATAGGCATCGGCCCTTTTAGGGTTTATTTTTAAAGCATTATTCAAATAGGTTTCCGACTTTTTACTTGCCCATGCAGCATTAAGATAACTTTCAGCTTTCGCAAAAACGATTGCCCTACTGCTATACACAGTGCCCAAAGTATAAAGGATTATTTCATTATCAGAATCGTTATCCAGTTGTTTATCACCTTTCTCGAGCGCAAGGTCTGAATATCGAACAAAATTCTGGTAATCATCTGTACTTTTACTGCTTAAATAATACCAAAGTGAAATTGTAGATTTATAGTGATATCCACGAAGGTCATCGGGATATTTTTCAATTAACTTCTGAAATTCCTCATCGGCTTTCCCCCATTTGAAATTGTAGCAATAATCAAGTCCCTTAAGAACTCCTCTTTCAATATCAGTCTGGGCAATATTAAATACACTAATAATAAATGTAAAAAGAAATAATAGTTTTATTTTCATTATTCAAATTCGAGATTAAAATAAATTATTTTGTCAGAAAAAGTTGATTATTGATTACTGGTATTTGATTTGCAGAATATTTCATGGAAGCCTTTACAAATTCCCTAAACAATGGATGTGCTTTAGTAGCCCGTGATTTTAGTTCAGGGTGGAACTGACAACCCAGGAACCAAGGATGCCCCGGTATTTCAATGATTTCGATAAGTTCCCTATCAGGAGACAGACCGCTAAAAATCATTCCATTTTTACTTAAGATACTTCTGAATTTATTATTAACCTCAAACCTGTGACGATGTCTTTCAGAAATATAATCTGATTTATAAGCTTTCCATGCAAGAGTACCTGTCTGAATTAAACAAGGATAAGCGCCCAGCCTCATTGTGGCGCCCATATTTTTTATGTTTTTTTGGTCAGGCATAAGGTCAATTATACTGAAATTATTTTTCTTAAATTCTGAACTATGGGCTTTAGATATACCACATACATTTCTTGCAAACTCAATTACAGCACATTGTAATCCAAGGCAAATTCCGAAGAAAGGGATATTATTCTCCCTGGCATACCTGACAGCATTTATTTTGCCTTCAATTCCTCTTTCACCAAAACCACCGGGGACGAGGATTCCGGATACTCCCCGGAGAAGCTTTTCAGGGGAGTCAAACTCATACTGTTCAGCGCTGATTGCTCTTACAATAACTTTAGTATTATTTTCGGCACCAGCATGAATAAAGGCTTCCATTATGCTTTTATATGCATCAAGATGTTCAACATATTTCCCGACAAGTGCAATTTCAACAGAAGACGAAGGATTTTTAATACATGCGATGCAGTTTTCCCATTCTTCAAGTCTTATTTTCTTTTCCGGAAGATTGAGTTTTTTAAGAACGAGGGAATCAAATTTCTCTTTGAATAAAACTAACGGAACTTCATATATAGATTTGCAATCGTAGGCAGATATAACAGATTTGGAGTCAACGTTACAGAACAGAGCGATTTTATCCCTTATTTCCTTTTCAAGTTTTTTTTCCGATCTACAAATAAGAAAATCGGGCTGAATGCCAAGTTCCAGTAAATGTTTTACACTATGCTGAGTGGGTTTTGTTTTTACTTCCCCCGCTGCAGTAATATATGGAACAAGAGTAACATGAATACTCAAAGTATTTTTTTTACCTATCTCAAGCATAAGCTGGCGCATTGCTTCGATAAATGGAAGGCTTTCAATATCTCCTATTGTACCGCCGATCTCAGTAATGATAACATCATAATCACTAAGCTCGCTTAACCTAGTCATCCTGTATTTAATTTCATCAGTAATATGAGGGATAACCTGAACAGTGGCACCAAGAAAATCTCCCCGTCTTTCCCTATTAATGACGTTGAAATAGACCTGTCCGGTCGTAGTATTATTTGCCTTAGACATATTTACATCAAGAAACCTTTCGTAGTGACCGAGATCAAGATCGGTTTCTGCACCATCTTCGGTTACAAAAACTTCACCATGCTGGAACGGGTTCATAGTTCCGGGATCAACATTTAAATAGGGATCAAATTTCTGAATTGTTACTTTAAATCCGCGCTGTTTTAACAGGAGTCCGAGTGATGAAGCAGTAACCCCCTTTCCAAGTGATGAAACTACACCTCCGGTGACAAATATAAACTTAACTTTTTTCTTTGTGGACATTTAGTTTTTTTGTGAACTAATATACATGAAAATCAGTTTATAAAAAATCAACTCTTTTGTTGAAATTAAAAATTTTCTGATTAGGCATTCAGTCAGTTCAAGACTACTATTTTATCATTTATTACATTATTGCCTTGACAAATAAATGAAAAAATATTATGTTTTTGATCCAAAATACTCCTCAAAATCTGCTAAATCATAATAAGTAATTGCCCGCTAAAGTGCGGTAAGATGCGCTAAAAGGTGCTTATTGGTCGTATCAGAGACGTGTAAGAGCCACATTGAAATCCTCTAGCGTTCTATTTTCCATATTACTAAAAACCTATATTAGTAATTGATGAATATCAAGCTAATTCAAGTTTCCTTATAATAATTTAGAATACATATAATTAAAAGGATATTAATAAGATGAAAGAAACAATAACTGTATCTGAAAGTTTTCCAATTACATCGGATAAGCTTTATAAAGCATGGCTTAACAGTAAGGAGCATTCATCATTTACGGGGAGTAAAGCGATAATAAGCAAGGAACTAAACCGTAAGTTTACAGCATGGGATGGTTATATTTCAGGAAAAAACTTAATACTGGAACCAAATAAAAGAATAGTACAGTCCTGGAGAGCGACGGACTTTCCAGATAAGCACCCCGATTCTTTCATTGAAATTATATTTGAACCTAAAAAGGCTGGAACAAAGATAACTTTGAAACATTCGGGTATTCCTGAAGGAATGGGGAAGGATTATAAGAAAGGGTGGAAAGATTTTTATTTCAAGCCAATGAAGGATTATTTTAATAAGTAAGAAGACCTAAATATTTCCTGAAGAAAAGGAACAGAGGGAATTAATTTATTGTGACCTTTTTTGAAGAATAGTATCCCACAGTTTTAAGCTGAACTATAAATATTTTTGACTTAAGTTCTTTTTCAGGAATTTCAAATTCGTAATTCCCTTCTTTTTTATATCCATAAAAAAGTCTTTTAATTTCTGTGCCAAGCTCGTCATAAACCTTCAATGTTACAAAGCCTGAAGCCGCTAATTTTAAGGATATTACTAAACCAGTTTGTCTACTATTTATTAACAGTTTATTGGGATTAGATGTGTTAAAATTCCCGGCTATTAAATTTCCTGCTGTTGAGACAGGCGAAACAAATATCCTGCACATATCATTACTCTCACGGCCGTATTTATCCAATGCCGTGACCACATAATTTATTCCATGCGTAATATTCATCCGCTGAGTACTAAGCCAACCAGTCTCTGTTCCATAAAGAACATCGGCTATTTTATCGTTACGGGAAATATCTATTATCTCCTGTTCTTCAAACTGGTAGATTACAAAGTATTTTGTCGTATCGTCATCAGCACGTTTCTCCGGCTTTTGCCAATTCAACAATATTTGTCCATTCATCCTCTGATAAGTAGGATTGTAAGGAGCTACAGGTGCTGTTTTATCATTCAATTTGATTTGAGGAAAGAGGGCAAAGTATTTATAATAATTATTTCTTAGTGAGTCCTCTATTCCTAAGAGATTTTTCATTACCGAAATTGTATTAAAAAACACATTACCTTTGATGTTTTTCAGGCTCCTATTTAATCTAATCTGGGCAGGAATCTGAGAACCACTTGACCATTCAATATTTTTATCCGATCCTATTTTATAGACGGATTCTCCTAAATAAATATTTTTCCCAAAAGAATTTTCATTCCACCACTTAGCGAGGGTTTTGTAATCGGCTCTGGCATTACCGATATGCCAGTACAACTGAGGGACCAGATAATCTACCCATTCTTCTTTAAGCCACTTTCTTGAATCAGCATAGGTGGAATTGAAACTTTCCGAACCTGTTGTTAATGATCCTGAGGGATCATCCCTTTTATTTTTCCATATACCAAAAGGAGATATGCCGAATTGAATACCGGGTTTAACTTTGTTGATACTATCTGAAACACTTTTAACAAACAGATTGATATTATCCCTTCGCCAATCGTCCAGATTTCTAATTCCCCTGGAGTATCTCGCAAAGGTTTTTTCGTCATGGAATTTCTTGTCCTTAACCTGGTAGGGATAAAAGTAATCATCAAAATGGACACCGTCAATCTGATATCTTCTGACAACATCCATAACAATTTTAAGGACATAGTCTCTCACCTCCGGGAGTCCCGGATTCAGCCATTTATATTTTCCATAAACAACATTCCAATTAGGATGGAGGCGTGAAACATGCTGCGGAGAGATACTACTTTCATGAACATTCATTACACTCCGGAAAGGATTGAACCATGCATGTATTTGAATTCCACGTTTATGACATTCTTCAACGATAAATTTCAGGGGGTCATAAAAGGGGGACGGGCTTCTCCCCTGCCTGCCTGTAAGCCACTCGCTCCAAGGTTCTATGCTGCTTTCATACGACGCATCTGAAGAGGGGCGTATCTGAACAAACACTGCGTTGAACTTATCTTTTTTTAAGCGGTCGATAATTGTGATAAATTCTTTTTTCTGCTGTTCGGAAGAAAGATATTTACTTGAGGGCCAGTCAATGTTTTCAACAGTTGCTATCCAAATACCCCTGAACTCTCTTTTAGGATTTGAATTCTGAGAGAATAGAAGTGAATTGCAGGTTATGAGGAATAATAAAATGCCGAATACTATAAAGTATTTGTTATAGGACCTCTTCTTTTGCCGGAATGGTAAAGGGAGCCGGGTTGACAACTTGCGCAGTATAACGCTGTGAGGGAGCATTAATATCTATCAAGTTTAAACTTTTCTCCAAGATAAAGCTTTTTGACCTCCTCATCGTTAGCGAGTTCCTGTGCATTACCGAATTTAAAGATGACGCCATTTATCAGGATATATGCTTTATCCACAATACTTAAAGTTTCATGTACATTATGGTCTGTAATGAGAACACCGATGCCTCTGTTCTTAAGGTTAGCGACGATTTTCATAATGTCTTCAACAGCTATAGGATCGATACCTGCGAAAGGTTCATCGAGTAATATAAAAGAAGGATCAATAGCCAGGGCACGGGCTATCTCAGTTCTTCTTCTTTCACCTCCGCTAAGCTGGAATGCCATATTTTTTCTTAAATGTGCAACACCAAGATCGTCAAGAAGTTTATCACACTTTTCTTTCTGCTGTGCAGCGCTCAGGTCAGTCATTTGAAGTATAGCCATGAGGTTTTGCTCGACTGTAAGTTTCCTGAATATGGAAGCTTCCTGTGGAAGGTACCCTATACCCATTCTTGCTCTTTTGTACATTGGAATTTTAGTTATCTCGGTATTGTCAAGGAAAACCTTTCCTTTATCAGGTTTTATCATTCCAACAATCATATAAAAAGTAGTAGTTTTTCCAGCGCCATTTGGACCGAGGAGCCCGACTATTTCTCCCTTTGATACTTCAATGGAAATCTTATTAACTACTGCCCTTCTTTTATAAATTTTTATTAAGCTATCGCTTCTTAAAGTATTTTCGTTCATTTATTTATCAAATCTTTTTTTGTAGGTCTGTTAGTAAATAAAACATATCCAGGCAGAGTAAAAGATAATTCTTTATTCTCAACCTGTTTTTCAGGGTAATAATCACTTTTCGGAAATCCATACATTCTTACTTCACTAACTTTCCTGTCCTTAAAAAGAATCATTGAATTCTGTGAAGAAGATTTAGTGAGTCCATTGCCAGAATTTTTCTCATAAAGAAAATAAATACTGAGGACCTGACTTTTAACTTCAGTTGATGTTATACCGGTGGAATCAAATGATATAAATATCTTTTCTCCTGAAATCTGGTCATATCTTTTTTTATATATTTCATTTTGGGAAAGCAGGAAGGCATTTCCAATAACATCAAGCAATCTTATCCTATTATTAGTTAAATGGATGGCAATTGAATCACCGGTCATCTGTGTATTTTCGTTCCATAATATAGGCTGAGGTCTTTGCAGCCCCATTTTTTTTGTAACAATTCTTTCCTGTTTTCTGAAATAAATAGAATAATCATTTCTTGATGCAAATGCACCCCGGATAATCCTAACCGAATCTTTGGCTTCAAACCTATTTACAGTATCGCGATATGCTTCCATAGTATTAGATCTGATCATCAGGGTATCAACACGGACTCCTGCTGAGTCGGACTTAACATTCTGCGCAACAGAATCTAATCCTGCTCCAGAGTTTTTATTTGAGTTTATATTCCTGGTTGAATCAATAGTTTTTGAGGAATCGATCTGAATAAGGAGCGGGTTTTTGTTTATAAATGTATAAGATCTTTGACCATAATCCTCAAGATGGTCTCCATAAATAATAGTATTATTACCAGTGCTAAGTATTTTCACATTACTGTTAGCAAAGGTAATTCTTGTTGTTCTAAAATACTCAAGAGAATCTGCATTAATCGTATTAGTTGAATCAATTATCTTCACGTTACCTATTGCAACCATTCTATTCTGGGATTTAAAATAGGTCATATCATCAGAAGTTAAGGTAGATGTAGTGTCATACATTTTCACATCCCCCTGGAAAAAAGCCCTATCTTCTTTGAAGAAATAATCTCCCGAGTCTGCGGTTAAAATAACCTTAGTATCATTAAGAGTGACACCGGAAACACTCCGTGATCTTTTTTCATTCCCAAAATAATTTGCCTTAGGGGTTAAAATAGTAAGAGTATCCTGCTTGGCAATTACATTGCCTTCAAGATCAGCATTATTTCTTGAGAGATACTGAATTGCTTTATTACATGTAATTACTACCCTTCCCTGAGTTAACACAACATGCCCATAGACTTCACGGATAGACTCGCCTGCAATCATTTTCCCGACAAGGCTGTCACCAACGACAGTAATAAACTGATCCTGCTGATTCTGCTGCTGAGCGTGAAGAAGAATAACACTTGTTGTAAAAAAGACCAAACATTTTAATAAAAATCCTTTAATCAAAGGGTATCCCGCCTTGATATATAGGTAATATTATAAATGACATAATTTCTTAAGCTCTGATCGGACTCAAATCCATAGCCTTGAATTTTTTCTTTAGGTGATAATATCGTGACAAATTTATCAGAAACAATTTTTCTGTCTTTATTTCTCCACATCAATTCAGAGGTGGTTATAGTAACTCCGCTATCGCTAACCACCACGACACTATCCCGCGCCCACAAATTCTGTGTTGCATCATCAACTTTTCCCCTTTTAGAAGTTAAAGTAGAAGTTTTAACCTGATATTCATCATAGAAATCAACTTTTACACTTGTATCTAATAAGGTTTCCTGAGTATCGTAAAAGACCTTAATATGCCCGGCATACAGAACAGCCTTGGTTTTTCCTGAATCAGTAAATGTTACTTTAGAATTCCAGCTTTCTTGTGCAGGAAATTTTTCAAGCTGAATATTTGACATCACAGAAGGCTGAACCCTTTCCTGCTGGCATCCAAAGAAGACTAAGGGAATGATTATGCTTAAGAAAATCCTCATCGTTGTTTTAGGCCGAGATTAATAAGATCATGGAGGTGGACAATTCCAACCGGTCGATTTTTATCATCAGTAATTATCAAGGCGGTTATCTTAAAATTCTCCATCTGTTGCAGTGCAAAGGAAGCAAGATAATGAGGCTTCATTACTTTTGGATTTTTAGTCATTATATCACTGGCGTGAAGGTCTTTAATATCAAGAGTCCTTTCGAGAAGCCTTCTAAGATCTCCGTCTGTAATTATACCGGTTAAATATCCTGTCTCATTGACAACGCATGTTGTACCTAATCTTTTAGTAGTGATCTCAAGGATGGAATCTTTGATTGAGGCAGACTCTTTTACAATAGGAATCAAATCACCCTGAATCATTATTTCCTTTATTTCGAGGGAAAGTCTTTTTCCCAGGCTTCCGCCCGGGTGAAGATAGGCGAAATCGTTTACAGTAAATCCTCTCAATTGTAATAGGACAACAGAAATTGCATCCCCAAGAACTAAAGTAGCTGTAGTAGAAGAAGTAGGAGCGAGATCATGCGGGCAAGCTTCCTCTTTAACGGCAATACTGAGAAATATATCGCACTCCCTGGCTAACCTTGATTCCCTATCAGCACACATACCGATAAGCCTGACATTAAGTCTTTTTAACAGAGGAATGAGAGTCGAAATCTCTTCCGTATTCCCGCTTTTGGAAATAAGGATGGCAACATCTTCTTTCCTTACCATTCCGAGGTCCCCATGTAAAGCATCGGTTGGGTGCAAGTAGATAGCAGGAGTTCCAGTTGAATTAAGAGTAGCGACAATCTTCCTGGCAATCAAACCGGATTTTCCCATACCTGTTAAAACCACCCTCCCCTTGCATGCAAGGATTGATTCAATAGCACTGGCAAATTCACTACCGATAGTATTTATCAATCCTGAGATTGCCTCACCTTCAATGCGGACAACAGTTTTTCCATTCTCGATAATTTCTTCTTTAGTCAACTTCTTATACCTCTGATATTTTTAATTATCTGCCAAGGCAGTTGATTATAATAATTTTCTTCTCATATACTTATTGTATAGTTCAAACGCTGATTTTAATTCCAGATCATTATATATCCCTAAATTATCAAAAAATAAATTAGGATTTAATACCTTTTCAGCATTTCTTTCGCTCCTATAAAGCATCAGGCTATTATAATAATTGCTGATTGGGATTAAATGATTGACCCCAGAAACAGATTCATAAAGCCATATTTTCTTCTCCTCCGGAACAACGGCAAGGATATATTCCTTCGACTTAATAATTATCTCTCTGATTTTAGAATCTGAAAAAGGAGATTTCAACCCTGGTATCCAGTTAGAATAACTTTTTACAGTAAAACTATTACTGGTATTTTCATTTACATCCCTTCCAAACCAGACTTCAATTTTATTCTCAGTTTCCTCATGAATAATAACATCGAATTGCTCACTACCGGAATAAAATGTGCCCAGAGCAAATACTGGAGCAGAGGGAAACGAAAGATCAGGATCTGATTCATTCAGACCCAAGATATAATTACCTTCTCCGAAACTCCCATCCCCGATTACCAGCATACTATCAATTTTTTTTCTGTATAGATTGTATCCCGGTTTATTCTCCGGAAGAATCAGAAATAAACATGTTTTTTCAATATTTGTTATCTCTCTGGGGTACAAACTAATCTCTTTCTACTTTGTAAGGTTGGATAAAAAGGATAAATAGCGAAACTAATTTCTAAATTGAAATTTTATATATGAATATTTAATTCCAGGTACTTTTAACAACAGCATCAATTTTTTTGATTATAATAAGTAAATCTCTTAATTCATTTAGGGGAAGCTGGCTAGCAGCATCACTCATTGCTTTTTTCGGATCGGGGTGAACTTCGAGGAATAAGGCATCAATTCCGACAGCTGCTGCCGCACGTGCAATCGGTTTAATAAAATCAGGCTGTCCACCGGTTATTCCCCCTTCACCGGGGATCTGCACAGAATGAGTTGCATCCATAACAACGGGGAATCCTAAATCTTTCATAATAACGAGTCCCCTCATATCTACAATAAGATTATGATACCCGAATGATGAACCTCTTTCAGTAAGCAATATTTTATTGTTGCCAGCATTGATAATCTTATCAGCAGCAAACCTCATATCTTCGGGAGCGAGGAACTGACCTTTTTTAATATTTATTACCTTTCCAGTTATAGCGGCAGCCTTTAACAGTTCAGTTTGACGACACAAAAAAGCAGGAATCTGAAGCATGTCAACATATTGCGCAGCCAATTTTGCTTCCGCAACGGTATGAATATCAGTAATAACTGGCAGGTTATATTTCATTTTCACTTCGGCGAGAATCATCAATGCCTCTTCATCACCGATACCAACAAAAGAAGCATCACTTGTCCTATTTGCTTTTTTATAACTTGATTTGAAGATAAAAGGGATGTTTAATTCTGAGGTTATTTCTTTGATCCTTGAAGCGGTGGTCATAATAAGTTCTTTGCTTTCAATTACACAAGGACCTGCAATTAATATAAAGGGATTCCCCCCGCCAATTTTGATTCCGTTTACTTCAACTACCATAAATTCAAAAGATTGTTATCTGAAATAGAATTAATTATCTGAGACGTTTAATTCAGTCCGCATTCTCCGCCGGCACGGCCGCATCCGGAGGGCATATTACAGTTTCCCTGAGAACATGGAGATTCATATGAATGTGAATGAACAGAATGACTAAAGGAAGAAAACAATTTCTTTATCTTTTTTGAATCACAATCAGGACATGAAACCTCATCCTGGTTTACACTCGATTTATGAAGAACTTCAAATATTGTATTACATGATGAACATTTATATTCAAATACCGGCATAATTATGACTCATTTTCTGTTTTTATAATATTAAATATAATAAATTCTTCAGACCTGCAATAAAAATGATACCTATCTAAATAAGTGCAAATTATTTTTTGTAGGTATCAAGTGTATCAATAACATCAGAGATATAATCGAAGATTGGCATGCCGAATGTAATCCAGGCATCTTCTATTGGTTCATTTGCCAGCTTTTCAAAGATACCCTTAACATACCTGCCAGATTTAGTTCTTCCGCCGAGAACTTTAACTACTCCCAATTTATATGATGCCAAAGTCCAATCAGTTAAATAATTTTTATTTATCAGAATGTCATCGATACGCTTGAATGAATATTCAAGATACAGACATTGCGCCATAATAGAATTTGCAGGATCAAATGGGTGAAACTTCTTCTTCCGTTTTAACCTTCCGGGCATTAACCTGGTAATATCTTCCCACATCTTATCGGTAATCTGGCATAACCCCTTAGTGCCAGTAGCTTCATTTACGGCTTTGGGGTTGAAATTACTCTCGCACTTCACCTGTGATTTAAGGAAAAGCCAATCTATTCCGAATTCCTCACCATATTTATGGAAAAGGTCATCGAATTTGTTCTCATTTAGACTTTTAATGATTTTTTTGGAATAATCATTTATTTTATCGCGATTCCTTTTCACTCTTTTTATTTTAATAACATTCAATATAATTTCTCCGAAATAAATAAAAGCTAAAATATAAAATCCTTAAAGCACTTTCATCAATAATTCGAAAAAATCAGTGGTTACTATTGATCTGTTTAATTGGACAAAGCTGTGATTTATTTAATAAACCAAGATGAAGGTACCGTGTTGTGGGTTACAAACCTGCTAGAATCAGACAGATGGGATATGTCGTAGCTCATACCGAACAGAATTTACCTTGAAAGAAGTTTTTTTTATTGTCTAAGTTATATTGTTATGAATCCACTTGTATATAATAATAAACTTTTTCAATAACTATTTAGAATATAGAAAGGAGGAAATTCTATATTTAATTTTTAGAGTATAATTCTTTAAATAACAATCAATTAAATTATAATCCTAATGGATGTATGTATGAAAAATTTATTAAGTGTAAAAACCTTAATGATATTTTTGGCACTTGTTACTTTTATTGTGATATCATCGATTGCAAAGAGCCCACCCAAAGAAAGATATATGGTAGAATTTAAACATACACCGGAGGAATGTCTAAATGCCCTCGATAAAATAAAAGATAAAGATTCTAAACTGCTGAATAAAATTGAGTGGGGTTGTATGTCAGGCAATCATACAGGCTACATGGTTGTAAATGCTGATAATGAACAGGTTGCTTTAAAAGGCATACCTGCAGATTTTAATGCTAAAGCATACAAGATAAATAAGTTTACGGTAAAGCAGATTGAAGATTTTCATAATATGAAGAAATAGACAGTAATATTAAATATGGTATACCCTTCTAAAACAACTGAGGAGGGGTATACCGGAGTATTTAATTAATTAAACACATCTTTTTAACTAAGCTAAAATCGACTGGTTTGATGTCATAAGAATAGATACAGGTTGTAAGCTTATATTTGTTAGAACCATAATTTATACGATAAAGACAAGGGGGCTTTTTCATCTTTTAACAAAGCTACTTCCCTTCCGAGTTGATAATATAGAGTCAGTTTGATTTTACTGAATTAAGAAACGTGAAATGGAATAACTGTTTTAGTATTATTGGGATTGGGATAATTCTGATATTGCATTCTTAACTGCAAAGCCACTTCTTTTTCAATTTGATATTACTGATTGCTTTAGTTATAATTTATAACTATTATTTCTACCAATTTATTTCCAAATCTCATTAAAGCAATAACTATGATTATTCGTTTCTCCAAAACTATATTTTTTTACATTCTCTTATTGCAGCTACAAATATCCATTCCGATATTTGCACAACCGGACAGGATACTAACCAGCGGTGAAATAAAATCAGCCCTTAAAAAGCTGAATGTTCTTGGTTCGGTTTTATATATTGCAGCTCATCCGGATGATGAGAATACTGCTCTACTTTCGTTTTTCTCATCAGAGAAATTATTACATACAGGATATCTTTCCATGACACGCGGTGACGGAGGGCAGAATCTAATCGGTTCTGAACAGGGAGAATTATTAGGGCTTATCCGTACACAGGAACTACTTGATGCACGTAAGATAGACGGAGCCGATCAGTTTTTTACACGTGCTTATGATTTCGGTTTCTCAAAATCACCTGATGAAACTTTTACATTCTGGGATAAGGAGAAGATACTTTCTGATATTGTTTGGATAATCCGCAAATTTCGTCCCGATGTCATTCTAACACGTTTTCCGATTACTGGGGAAGGAGGACATGGGCACCATACCGCATCAGCAATACTTGCAGAGGAAGCATTCAATCTGGCAGGTGATCCCAGTAAGTTCCCTGAGCAACTTAAATATTTAAAGCCCTGGCAACCAAAACGTTTACTTTGGAATGCGTGGCTACCAATTATAGAAAAGAGAAAAGAAGATACAAGTAATCTGCCAAAACTGGATGTAGGGGAGTTTAATCCTTTCCTAGGAAAATCATATCCTGAAATAGCGGCAGAAAGCCGCAGCATGCATAAAAGCCAGGGATTCGGGACCGGAGGTATGCGAGGAGAATCTATTCAATATTTTGAACCACGTGAAGGAGTGCCTGTAAAGAGGGACCTTTTTGAGGATATTGATCTTTCCTGGAAAAGAGTAAAGGGAAGCGATAAATTATCATTTCTTTTAAGCAAAGCAGAATTAACGTATAACCCGGATAAACCAGAGGAAGTTCTTCCGCAGCTAATAGATGCCTATAAGGAAATGGATAAAATAGATGATGGTTATTGGATCCCGATTAAAAGACTAGAATTAAAAGAAGTTATCGGTTCCCTTTTAGGTTTATGGACAGAAGCAATATCCAATGATTTTTCATCCGTTCCCGGTCAGGATGTAAATTTTACTACTTCAATTGTCAACCGCATAAAATTTCCTGTTAAGCTTAAATCAATAAATTGTTCATTCTGCAAGAGTGATTTGGATATCAATACAGATCTTGGCAAAGGTAAAATATTTCAAAAATCATTTACGATCACTCTTCCAAAGGATGCTCCTTTATCCCAGCCTTACTGGTTGAGTGACGAACATAGCAAAGGTTCCTTTACTGTAAATAATCAAGAACTAATAGGCAAGCCGGAAAATGATCCTTCTGTCCTTGTTAAATTTACGCTTAACCTTGATGGGAGTGAAATGACTTTCACTACTCCTCTACTATATAGATGGATCGATCCTATAAGAGGAGAGAAATACCGCCCATTGGAAATAATACCGACAATCTCAATCAACTTTGAAGACAAGGTATATTTATTCCCTGATAACAATTCTAAAAAGATAATTATACATCTCATCAACAATTCCTCCAGTTTAAGCGGAAGGCTTAGACTGAGTCATCCTGACGGATGGAAAGTGATTCCTGAGGAACAGCCATTTACATTTACTAAGAAGGATGAGGAAAAGCTTCTGGAGTTTAATATTACTCCCCCGGCAGAGAATTCTGAAGTGAAAATAAAAGCAGAAGCATTTATTGCGAATACTATTTATGATATGGGTATTACAAGGATTAATTATGATCATATTCCTATCCAGACATACCTGCCCAAAGCAGAGATTAAAGCAGTCCGGTTATTCACATTAAAAACGATAAGCAATATTGGATATATTATGGGTTCAGGGGATAATATTCCGGATTATCTTTCACAGCTTGGATATAATATTACAATGCTATCCGACAATGATCTGGTTACAAAAGATCTATCCGGTTATGATGCTCTAATAGCTGGAGTACGTGTATACAATACTAAAAAGTTAATGGCGCATGTGCAGAGTAAATTGTTAAACTACATTTCCAATGGTGGGAATCTTCTTGTTCAGTATACAGTAAACAGGGATATAGTTGTTCCGAATATCGGTCCATACCCGATAAATATTTCCACAGATCGTGTAACGAATGAAGAAGCAAAGGTTAACATTATAGATACTACAAGTTCCCTTTTGTATTATCCGAACAAAATTGATCAAAATGATTTCAATGGATGGATACAGGAAAGAGGACTATACTTTGCTGATAAGTGGGACTCCAATTATCACAGTGTAATCTCCTGTAATGATCCCGGGGGGAAACCTCTGGAAGGAGGTTTATTGATCTCAAAATACGGAAAGGGAAACTTTATATATACCGGTTATGCTTTTTTCAGAGAAGTACCAGCCGGAGTTCCCGGTGCTGTTAGATTATTTATTAATCTTTTCTCTGCCAAGAAAAATTAATTGCCATAATGTGAAGAAGATTTTTATATGCCAGGATTTTCATTTATTGATATTCTACTCGTTTATTGATGTAAGGGGAATATTACTAGCTGAGTTATCGTACGCTTTACATGTTATTGCCCGATCAAAGGTTATAAACCTAGAAGCGTAGGCAAGGGGGAATGGATATAATAGCCACAGGAGGTTATTCGGCATATTTTATTCTATTCAAATATTTCGCTTCGAGTAGGATAATAATGCAATAATGTGATATATCTTATTGATTAACAGAAGATATCTTCTAATTTTAATAATGAAATAAAATTGGATAATTAATCATGAAAGGAGTATTAAAAATGCAAACCAGCGGAAACAAAAATATTGGAGGGTTTATAGCCGGTATTTTAATCGGCGGTATAATGGGGAGTGCAATAGCAATGCTTTTTGCACCAATGACCGGTAAAAAGTTAAGAAGGAAGATATTTAATGCTACTGATGAACTTCTTGAAGATGTTAATGAATATGTAGAAACAGGAAAAGAAAAGGCTGAAGAGTTAATTAAGGAAGGGAAGAAAAAAGCAGGTGCAATTTTAACTGATGCCAAGAAACTAGTTTCACTTAGTTAAAACCAATCCAGTATTTTTTAATCCCTACGGATAGAGAAGTTTTATAACTTTTTTGCTACTCTTATATTGCGAACCAATGAAATATACTTTCGTAAAAGTTTGAGCAAGCTATCTTAGGTTTTTTATAAGATATTTTAGCTCTAATTTGTTATTTTATTATAATTAAAATCTGATTTGCTTGGAAAAAGAACGTAAACAAAATATACTAAAAGCTGCCGAAAAAAGATTCTCACGTCACGGACTGAATAAAACCACTCTTAATGAAATCGCAAGAGATTTAAGGATTGGCAAAGCTACTATTTATCATTACTTCACAACAAAAGAAGATCTATTTTTTAAAACAATAGAATGGGAAATTGACCTTTATATTGAGGAATTGAAGCCAATTTTCATGAATGAGCAACTCTCTCTAAAGGAAAAGCTTGTTGAATATTTTAACCTGAAATTATCAGCATTTTCCAGGTATAAGCTGATATATGAAATATTTTTCTGTACTATGAAAGAAGAAGTTTCTGAGAAAGAAGCATCGCTTGTAAAAATTCTTTTTGATAAAGAAACTGAATTTATAAAGCAATACCTACCCGGCAAAAAAGAACAACAGAACGAAACAGCTTACATCTTTGTTTTAAGGAGCTGGGGAGAAATGTTCAGTAATAAAATTAAGACAGCAACCGACCCTGAAAAGAATATTTCCAAAGAATACCTAATCAGGTATATAGAATCATATTATTTTTAATTAGTATCAAATACAGCATTAAAGCCAACCCTGCTGTTTATACCAATCACAGGTTCTTTTAATGCCTTCTTCAAGTGGAATAGATTGACGGTAATTAAGTTCCCGGATTGCTTTACCAGTATCACAAATCCAAGCTTTCCGTGTAAAGTCTCTGGCTTTTTCAATATTCAATGTAGCAGGCATTCTGCTGAACATTGCGATAAACTGAGCAATTGCAGCAATAGTATATACTACAGAATGGGGCACTCTTATTTTGACAGGTTTATTCCCTAAAGCTTTGGAAGTAATTTCGCCTATCTCACCCCAGGTATAATATTTTTCGGAACTAATGAAATATGTCTGTCCGGATGATTTCTCTGATTCTGATGCAAGCATAAATCCCTTTACTAGGTCTTTAACATAAATCAAGCTAATCAGTTTCTTATCGAACCCTATAGTTGTCATCAATCCTTTATTAAATGTCCGGAAGAAGATAAATATTTCTGTATCTCTTTCCCCAAAAACAGCGGGAGCACGGCAAATAGTTATGGGAAGCAGATTCATAAAACTTTTTGCCAATTTCTCCTCGGCAAGCTTGCTACGACCATAGGTAGTTATGGGATTACAGGGGTCATCTTCCGTTATAACTTTCCCATTGTAGGATGGACCAGCGGCAGTCTGACTACTAACGATAAGAAATTTCTTAATAGTATTTTTAAACTCTACGGCAGTTTCGAGAAGTACCCTTGTGGTTTCCACATTACCCAGAAAATAACCTTCAGGTTTTTTTGATTTGACAACTCCAGCCACGTGGTAAATGTAATCAGCGCCCTGAAATGCTTTTCTAAGTCCATCCTTATCCATCAAACCTGAATCAAATATTTGGACATCCTTACCTTTCAACCATTTAAGATCGCTGCTTTTCCTTGTTATACAATGAACTATGTAATTATTCTCAAGTAAAAGATCAACGAGGTGACTGCCTACAAAACCATTAGCACCTGTTACTACGGCGGTTTGTTTGTTATTCATATTTAACTGCTTTGTTTGATTTTAACACTATTTAATCATAGATTTGAGCCCAAATTTAATAAAATAAAATAACTCTTTATAATTTTTCTAACCTAAAGGAGGTTAATTGGATTTATTTACTAAATGCTATGAGTTTACAAGAGCAGATGAAATAAAAGCTTTAGGATTGTACCCATATTTTAGACCGATTGAAGCGAATGAAGGACCAGTTGTTCAGATAGAAGGCAGAAAAGTTATAATGGCAGGATCCAATAATTATCTTGGATTGACTTCCCATCCCAAAGTAAAAGAAGCAGCAATTAAAGCTATTGAGAAATATGGCACGGGTTGTTCCGGTTCGCGTTATTTAACCGGTACACTTGATCTCCACATTGAACTTGAATACAGGCTTACCAAGTTCTTTAATACAGAAGCTGTACTGCTATTCAGCACCGGTTACCAAACCGCGCAGGGAATTATTCCCACACTTGTACAGAGAGGGGATTATGTAGTATCCGATAAAGACAACCATGCTTGTATAATTGCTGGCAACCTGATGGCAAAGGGAGCTACAGCAGATATGGTAAGATATAAACATAATGATATGGAAGATTTAGAAAGAGTCATTTCCAAGCTCCCGATAGATTCAGCAAAGTTAATTGTAAGTGATGGAGTATTTTCTACCGGGGGTGAAATTGTAAATCTTCCATGCCTGAATGATATAGCCAAGAGATTTAATGCAAGAATTTTAATAGATGATGCCCATTCAGTTGGTGTTATTGGCAAAGGGGGGCGCGGGACAGCCAGCGAGTTTAATCTTGAAGATCAAATTGATATGACGATGGGAACTTTCAGTAAAACCTTTGCTTCATTAGGTGGATTTGTTTCAGGTGAGGAGAGGGTAATTAATTATATTAAACACCATTCCCCTGCTCTCATATTTAGCGCTTCACCTACCCCTGCTTCTGTAGCAGCTGCAATAGCTGCACTTGATATATTGGAAGCTGAACCGGAAAGAGTAACCAAGCTGATCAGGAATGCTGACAAAATGAGAAAAGGATTTTCAGAACTTGGCTTCAATGTTATTGATGGAAGGACTGCAATAGTTCCTGTGATAGTAGGTGATGACGAGACAGCCTTCAAGATGTGGCGCATGCTTTATGATGCAGGTGTATTTGTCAATGTATTCATTTCTCCCGGTGTACCGCAGGGAAGGCAGATGATGAGAACAAGTTATATGGCTACACATGAAGATGAGCACCTGGATAAAATCCTGGATATTTTCGGCGATGTAGGAAAGAAGGTCGGTCTAATCTGAATATAATAATACTTCCAGCTTAAATGAGATTTAGATATTTCGTTTCAGGCGGTTTCTCCAACATTTTTTTTAGGGTTTCTTTATGAGCGATATCAAGATATTTTCTGTACTTTCAGGGAAAGACAGAATGCGTTTTATTAAACTGCAGTGGAAAATTTATAAGGATAATCGTTACTGGGTACCACCGCTTATCATGGACCGCAAGAAAATCATAAATACAAAGAAGAATCCTTTTTACCAGCATGCCGAAATAAAATTGTTTCTTGCAGAACAAAACGGTAAACTAGTGGGCAGAATAGCTGCAATAAAGAATGATCTTCATAATAAAACCTACAATGATAAAGTTGGATTTTTTGGATTCTTTGAATGCATAAATGATCAAGCGATAGCGAATGCACTTTTTGACGCAGTCAAGGAATGGCTTAAATCTAAAGGGTTAAACACAATGCGCGGACCTGCAAACCCATCCAGCAATGATGAGTGGGGAATGCTGCTAGATGGATTTGATGATGAACCGCGTCTGCTAATGACTTATAACCCCAAATATTATTTGGACCTTTGTGAGAATTATGGTTTTCATAAGATAAAAGACTTATATGCATGGAAACTTGAAACTGAAAAGGTACTTTCTTCAGATAAGCTAAGAAGAGTTCAAGAGATCGCAAAAAAGCGCTCCGGTTTAAAGATTACACAGCTGGATATGAAGAATTTCGACAAGGAACTTGAGAAAGTAAAGTATGTTTATAATAAGGCCTGGGCACCTAACTGGGGCTTCATACCGATGACTGAGGCAGAGCTTGATGCAATGGCTAAAGATCTAAAGCCACTTGTAGAACCGAAATTAGTCTTATTTGGAGAAATTGATAATAAGCTTATTGGATTTGCTCTTGTAATGCTTGATTATAACCAGATTTTCAAGGATATGAATGGGCATCTCTTTCCATTTAATTTTCTTAAGATGTTTACACAAAAGAAAAAAATTACCTGGACAAGAATAATCACACTAGGGATAATACCAGAATACCAGAAGCGAGGTCTTGATGCTGTTTTCTACTGGGAGATATTGAACCAGGTGAAAGAATTAGGATTAAAGTTGGGAGAAGCCAGCTGGATACTTGAAGATAATGATATGATGAACCGCGGCGCCAGTGTAATGAATGGCGAACTTTATAAAAAATACCGTATATATGATATAAAAATAGATTAGAGTTATTTACTAAATTCTTTCTCTATAGCCGTGATTTTATCCAACCTTCTTTGATGCCGCTCTCCACCGAATGGAGTATTGAGCCACACTTCAAGAATGGATTTAATGGTTTCCTCGCCGAGTGATTTTGCTCCCATAACAAGGACATTCCCATTATTGTGTTCCCTTGCGCTTCGAGCCGAGAACTCATTGTAACAAGTACAAGCTCTAATACCGGGGATCTTATTAGCAGTAATTGCTGAGGGGATACCTGTAGCGTCTATAAGTATAGCAAAATCTGTTTCCCCATTTTTAACTTTCATCGCAGAACTAAAAGCGAAGTCAGGATAGTCGCATGCATTCTCATCATAAGTACCAACATCAATAATTTCGAATCCCTTTCCGACTAATATTTTTGAAATGAGGTTCTTTATTTTAAATCCTGTGTGGTCACTTCCGAGAGATATTTTATTAGTTCGTTTAGATTTAACCGGATCCTGTGAGCTCCCTTCAATTTCAAAGGCCGGAACTTTTTTAACTATTTTTATTTTCAGCTCTTTTAATTTGTCTTTTGCAAGCGGAGTAAACAAATCATCATCCCCTAAAGGAAAAGTTCTGCCTCCGTCTTTATAGAGCTTTATTACCTCGGATTCTGTGATTACCCTCTTCATTATAGGTATTCAGACATTTTGTTTATTTTAAGATGATCGACAATTTTTTTAACATCCTGACATTGATCTCTTCTGCATATAAGAAGAGCATCTTCGGTGTTAATAATAACTAAATTTTCAACTCCAATAACAGCAGTAAATTTATCAGGAGAATAGATATATGAATCGATCGTTCTCTCTGCGTAGATATTTCCATTCAGCGCATTCCCTTCATTATTTTTTTCGGTCAGCTGATAAACCTCTTCCCAGCTACCTACATCGCTCCAAGAGAACTCTCCTTTTATGAGAAATACCTGTTTTGATTTCTCCATGATACCGTAATCTATGGAAATACTTCTTAGTTTTCCATAAACATTGAACAGTGTTTTTTCGTAGTCAGGATTTCCAAGATCTTTTCTAATAGTTTCAAGTCCTTCAAAGAGGTCGGGTAAATATTTTTTAACTTCCTTAAGAATAACGTCGGCTCTCCAGATGAACATACCGCTATTCCACATAAAATCGCCACTTTCGATGAATCTAACAGCAGTAGCATAATTGGGTTTTTCAGCGAAAGTTAATACCTTAAAGATATTGTCAGCGACACTTTTATCATCAATTTGAATATAACCGTAACCTGTTTCCGGTCTGGTTGGAGGGACGCCTATTGTAACCAATCCTTTTGATTCATAGGCAAATTCGGCAGCATTCTTAAGTGTGCTATGAAATATATCTTTACTTTTAATAATATGATCAGCCGGAAGAATTAAGGTTACAGCATCCTTATCTTTCTTTTCAATTATAACTGAAGCGAGTCCTATACATGTTGCAGTATTTCTGCCAAAGGGTTCTTCAATAATATTTTTATGGGGAATATGATTTAGCTGGGCTACTATTTCAGGTTTCTGAGCCTTATTGGTAATAACATAAATATTCTCATTCTCAACAAGTCCTTTCAATCTGTCAACAGTATCCTGGATCATTGTATTCTCACCGAATATTCTGAGCAGTTGTTTGGGGGATCTCTCTTTGCTCCTTGGCCAGAACCTTGAACCAACTCCTCCAGCCATTATAACTGCAAATAATTTCATCAACAATACTTCCTTAGTTTAATATTTGAATTTTCCTACCGAACTCTTCAGCGCGATTAAGATAGTTGGTTATATCAACTTCCTTTCCTTTTACAACAGCAACAATAACAATGAGGGAGGCTCTCATTGATTCAATAACCTCAGGTTTCGGCACCAGTTCTTTTGTACTAATCAAAGTAAAAGCCCTGGACAATATCCGGTGCATATTCGCAATTATCTCAAAGCCAATCTTTGCCGAGAGCTCCCCGTTTGTCTTCATAAGCTTTGCCCAACGGTCGATTTCCTCCTTAGCCACCTCATTGGAAGAAATCTGTTTCAATAATGAATCGATCAATCTAATCGGTTTCAGAATTTCAGATTCATAATTCTGGAAGAAGAGATCTTCATTATCATTCTCATCGTCCATAATGATTTTCTCTTTTATAATCTCAGTTTCAGACTTCTCAAAAACATCAGGATTTGGTTTTCTTTTAGAAAGATCGACCTTAATACTATTGTTCGCAGGTTCCAAAATACGAACTGCAACATTTTTCTCCTCTTCTTTAACAAGAGGTCTGAGTTTTTTAATAGAGAGTTTAAAAGAGTCAGGTGTTACAATATCGAGCATATGGCTCATATCTTTAATCAGTATAGAGCTATGTCCCTTTATTTTTTCAGAAAATTTGAAAAGATCAATCTGTGGTTGTGATAAATAAGAATAAATCTCGTTAAATCTAATAGCAAGAGTAGAAAGTTCCGTAATTTTTTTCATAATACGGATATCTTCCTCAAGGTCATTCGATTTGACAATTATATCTCGAAGCATAGCTACAATTTCGATTTTTTGCGAATTCAAGCGCAAGTTATTTGCTGCAGTTGATATACATTGGATCATATATTGTTTAACTATGTCCATCTTTTATCTGTAAATCCTTGGAATTCTTTTACTTATTCCACACATAACTTCGTAGGGGATTGAATTAACAAATTTACACCAATCCCAGGCACTAAACTGAAGGTTACTATTCTTTTCTTTACCTAATAAAATAACTTCATCTCCAATTTTACAACTTTCATTTACAATATCAAACATAATTCTATCCATTGTAACATTCCCAACCTGAGGGAAGAATTTACCATTTATTATTGCTTTGGATTTATTGGACAGGCCCCTATTATATCCATCAGCATAACCGATCGGGACACTTATGATATTAGTTTTCTTCTTAGTAAAATATTTCCTGCCGTAGCTTATGCTTTCATTCTTATCAATCTGCTTAATGGATTCTATATAGGAAATCAAGGACATAACCGGTTTCAACGGAATAGATTCAGAAGTATCTTCAGAAGGGTAATACCCGAAAATCAGAATACCGGGGCGCACCATATCGTAATAGGATTCAGGAATATCCAGGATGGCACCGCTATTAGCAGCATGAGCCAATCCGTAATTGATCCCATCGGCTTTTAATTTAGAAAGAACTTCGTTGAACCGATTTAACTGGATATAAACATAACTCTTATCTTTTTCATCGGAATTTGCAAAATGCGTATAAATACCGTCTATTAAGAAATTCTTATCCCGACTAAGTTTTTTAACAAAATCAAACGCATCTCTGTAATCAATTCCAAGTCTATGCATCCCAGTATCAATCTTAACGTGAACTTTAATTTTCCGTCCTTTAATATGGTTGGCTTTTTTTAATATTAAAAGATGTTTTTCATTAAATATTGATGAAATAAGATCATATTTCGAAAACAAGTCGGAATCGTTCTCAATTACCGGGTTAAATATCAGTATGGGCTGACTGACATTATTCCTTCTTAATTCAATTGCTTCTTCCAGAATGGCGACCCCATAATATTCAGGCTTTTCAGGCAAGGAATTCAATGCCTTGACAACTTCAACAACCCCATGACCATAGGCATCTGCTTTAACGATGGCCATAATCCTTTTATCATTTATTATTTTCCTGATATTAAGGAAATTGTACTTCAGATTTGAAATATCAATCAGTGCATAAGATAAACGCATTTCCTGCTATAAAATATTTATTAAAGACGAAAAATAAATTTAATTGGATTGAATATCAATTAAAGTTTCCTCATTCTCATAATTGGAAATATGATTTGCCGCTTATTTTTAATTATGGTAATTACATTCCGCTAATTTCCTAAATAATTATAAATTATAGAATAACAGAGAATTTGACTAAATGGCATATTACTTGTGAAGGATTGGACATTCTGTTAAAATAATATATTTATCAGAGGTTGAGGTGTTTAATTTCTTAACATTTTGTAAATTTGAATTCTATTTTTTTATTATAAAAGAAAAAGCACAATGTTAACTGAATTTGGGAAAATATTTGTCTTTTTATTAGTAGCAATAATCTTTGTAGTTGCTGTAGTTTTTGTAGCGCGGCTTATAAGACCTGCCCGCCCGACTAAAGAAAAACTAACCACTTACGAATGCGGTGAAAATCCTGAAGGTTCCCCATGGGTTAAGTTTAACATAAGATTTTATGTTGTAGCGTTAATATTTTTAATCTTCGATGTAGAAGTTGTGCTTCTTATTCCATGGGCGGTTGTATACAAGTTATTCGGACTGGGTGGATTTATGGTAGGAGCAGTTTTTCTAGGTCTTTTAGGATTAGGGATGGCATACGAATGGCGTAAGGGGGATCTCGAATGGGAGAGAACAAAGATAATCCCACCTGTAATTAAGAAACCTGTTTTCTCTTCTGAAAAAACAAGGGAAGAAGAAGATGTAAATTCAAAAATATTAGTATAATATGAGTTATTTAGACACACAATTCGATGATAATATCATAATAGCCAAAGTTGATGATCTTTTTAACTGGGCCCGACTATCATCATTATGGCAGGTTGGATTCGGTTTAGCATGCTGCGCTATCGAAATGATGGCTACTTCAGCTTCACATTATGATTTTGACAGGTTTGGGGTAATACCAAGACCTTCTCCAAGACAATCGGATATTATAATCATATCCGGAACAGTTACATTAAAGATGGCATTACGTGTAAAGAGATTATATGAGCAAATGCCTGACCCTAAATATGTGATTTCGATGGGAAGCTGTTCGAACTGCGGGGGACCATATTGGGAACATGGTTATCATGTATTAAAAGGGGTTGACAGAGTAATTCCTGTAGATGTTTATGTACCAGGGTGTCCTCCCCGCCCCGAAGCTCTCTTAGAGGGTTTAATGAAGCTACAGGAGAAAGTTAGAAACGAATCAGTGGTAAAGAAATCCGCATGAAATCAGAAGATGAAATATTTAACCTGTTAAAGGAAAACTTTAATGACGATATAAAGGAACTGGTAAAACAACCGGTTGATCCGTACATTATATGTAACCCGTTAAAGATAAATGAAATCTCACTTTTCCTCTTAAGCAATGAGGAGTTATTATTTGACAACCTCATGAATTTATCAGGGGTAGATGATGCCAATGGTAAAAGTACAATAACAGAAGGCATTACCACAATTGAAGGGGGAACATTAAGTGTTTACTACCACCTTGAATCGACTAAATTCAGGCATAAAGTAGTTTTAAGGGTTTCAACTCCAAGAGAGAAACCTGAGGCTGCTTCCGTAGCTTTAATCTGGAGATCTGCAGATTGGCATGAAAGGGAAGCATTTGACCTTTTAGGAATAAATTTCCTTAATCATCCCGATCTCAGAAGAATACTAATGCCTTATGACTGGGAGGCAGGATATCCATTAAGGAAAGATTATGCTAATCCTGAATTTTACCATGGTATGAAAGTACCATATTAAAAAAAACCGAATTATATATATAGAATATGGCAATAAAAACTGAAGAAATGGTACTAAACATGGGTCCACAGCATCCATCGACCCATGGTGTGCTACGGCTTGAGCTTTTCCTTGAAGGTGAAATAATCCAAAAGGTTATACCTCATATAGGATATCTCCACAGATGCTTTGAGAAACACTGCGAAGCGATGACCTATCCACAGATTATTCCTTATACAGACAGGATGGATTATCTTGCTTCGATGTATAATGAATTCGGGTATGTTGTTGCAGTTGAAAAACTACTTGGAATCCAGGTACCGGAAAGAGTTGAATATATAAGAGTGATAATGGGAGAGCTACAGAGAATAGCATCCCACCTTGTTGCAATTGGAACGTATGGAGCTGATATAGGTGCAATGACGCCCTTTCTATTTGCATTCCGGGACAGAGAAGTAATTCTCAATTTATTTGAAATTACATGCGGTGCCCGTTTATTATATAATTACATATGGGTAGGAGGTCTTTCACATGATCTACATCCTGATTTTGTAAGATTAACCCGTGATTTCATCACCTATTTCCGCCCCAAAATTGTTGAGATGAATGAGCTTCTTTCAAACAACAAGATTTTTATTGAAAGGACAGCAAATGTTGGTATACTACCTTTGGAGACTGCTATTAACTTTGGAATTACAGGTCCAATGCTCAGAGGTTCAGGTTTCAAATGGGATTTAAGAAAAGATGATACATATTCAGTTTATAACAAATTTGATTTTAATATTCCCATAGGTGAAGGAAAAGTTGGAACTGTAGGAGACTGCTGGGACAGGTATTACGTAAGAATACTTGAGATGGGAGAAAGTTTAAAGATTATAGAGCAGGCACTTGATCAATTACCTGAAGGGGATGTTACATCAGCAATTCCTAAAAGGATTAAACCACCTGTTGGTTCGGTCTACAAAAGAGTAGAGAACCCAAGGGGTGAACTAGGTTATTTTATAATCAGTAACGGAACCACGAGTCCTTTCAGAGTAAAGGTAAGGGCTCCATCATTTGTAAACCTTGGTATTATGGATGTACTCTGCAGAAATCATATGGTAGCAGATGTAATAGCAATTCTTGGCAGTGTTGATATAGTATTAGGAGAGGTTGACAGATGATAATTTACGATTTTATTTACAAGTTAGTTTTTAGTATAACTCAAAGTGCCGTTACCGGGGATATAACTGCAATGATAATAAGCGGTGCCCTACCGCTGCTTGTTTTAGTACTACCTTTTACTCTTGTAGCAGTATGGTTAGAGAGAAAAGTTTCAGCACATATGCAGGACAGGTTAGGACCAATGAGAACCGGATCGCACGGCTGGCTGCAGACTGTTGCTGATCTAATAAAATTATTACAGAAAGAGGACATAGTAGCCAGTGATAATGACAGACCTTTATTTAATTTAGCTCCGATACTTGTTTTTGGGGGGAGCTACTTAGTCTTTGCGGCTCTTCCTTTTTCAAGTGCTTACATAGGTTCCAACATTGATCTTGGAATTATTTTTATAATAGCTTCCTCAGGATTTGTTGTTGCAGGAATATTGATGGCGGGCTGGTCATCGAATAACAAATATTCATTACTTGGTGCAATGAGGTCAGCAGCGCAGATTGTAAGCTATGAGATCCCAACGATACTGGTTATTCTGACAATAATAATGATAACCGGTACGACCAACCTAAGGACATTAAGTGAAATGCAGACCGGTTATTTCTGGAACTGGATGATATTCGGCGGAGCAGGATTAAGCTTATCTAAATTCCTTTTTATTCCATTTATGATCATAGGGTTTGTCACTCTTTATATAAGTACACTTGCCGAAGTAAACAGGACTCCTTTTGATATACCTGAAGCAGAATCAGAGCTTGTATCGGGTTATCATACAGAATATTCGGGGATGAAGTTTGCAATGTTCTTCCTTGCAGAATATGCAAACATGTTTGCTGTTTCTGCAGTTGTTTCGGCAATTTTTTTCGGCGGGTATCAATCTCCCTTTGGATATTTAGGCAATACACTTGGTCTGCCATGGCTGGTTCCGATTGAACAATTCTTTTGGTTTGCTTCCAAGGGAGTTTTTTTCGTATTAGTACAGATGTGGCTAAGATGGACACTTCCCAGACTGCGCGTAGACCAGTTAATGGCTCTCTGCTGGAAATACTTAATCCCTATTGCCTTCGTTAATTTAATTATTGTCGGGTTAATAACAGTTTTATAATTATGAAAGAATATTTTCAAAATATATGGTATGGATTAACGACTGTCCTAATTGGAATGAGAGTTACTTTCAAACATCTCTTTGTCCCGGCAGTAACTATCCAATACCCTGATGTAAAATTAAGGTTACCAGAAAGAGAGCGTAACCGTCTATATGTAAATATGGATGACTGTATAGGGTGCGATCAATGCGCACGTGCCTGCCCGGTTGATTGCATCTCAATAGAAACAGTAAAATCGCTCCCAGGAGAAGACCTTGGTAAGACCTCCAACGGTAAAAAGAAAGCATTATGGGTAACTAAATTTGATATAGACATTGCTAAATGCTGTTTCTGTCAGTTATGTGTATTTCCGTGTCCGACAGAATGTATTTATATGACTGACGTTTATGAGTTTTCAGAATTTGAGAGAAACAAGCTTGTTTATAATTTTGTAACTCTTACGCCGACAGAGATAGAAGAGAAGAAAACAAATTATGCAAAATTAGAAGCCGAAAAGGCTGCTCAGAAAGCCGCGGGAGCACCTCCTGTTAAACCGGCTGAAAAAGTAGAGAATAAACAATGAGTATATACGACATAATATTTTACTTATTTGCAACAATAACATTAGTTTCTGCTTTCTTCGTGGTAACGATCAGGAATATAGTTTATTCTGCATTTTTCCTATTATTCACATTTTTTGGAGTTGCAGGGATATATGTAATACTTGGAGCAGATTTCGTAGCTATGGTACAATTAATAGTTTACGTAGGGGGAATACTGATATTAATTCTTTTTGGTGTAATGTTAACGAATAAGATAACCAATGTGCAGATAAAGAGCGGTACTTCTCAGGTTATTCCTGCTGCAATAGGAGTCGGATTGTTTGCCGGAATATTAGCCGCAGCGCTGGTAAATACACCCTGGAGAAAGATTGATAACACTCCCCTGCTGCCGACTACACATTCATTAGGATTGATGCTGATATCTGAGTACGGAGTAGTATTTGAGCTACTTGGAATTTTATTACTAATAGCCCTTATCGGGGCGGCAAGTTTAGCAAGGAAATAATATGATACACATAGGACTGAGTCATTTTCTTTTT
>OCZT010000365.1_pt1 | contig 44227 bp, 53 predicted proteins | sample 1539031 | NCBI WGS metagenome assembly OCZT01 (sample SAMEA3539308, study PRJEB22396) | soil metagenome | biome: tundra; feature: field; material: soil | place: USA | collected 2010-05 | depth 0.15 m
GTTTGAGTTGGAGGTTCGCGCGGCCGCTCAAGTTCCGCGAGCGTTGTGGGCGCCCACATGATGTCAGCAAATTGGTTCGGTGTCGGCCTAATTTCGAGTTGGAGCGACGACCTCTGTCTTCGGCGGCGACACAGGGGAGTGGCTGGTGCCATGAGAGCGCCCACCCCGGTCTCACAGCCCAGCATCAACAGCGTCGACTGTCACTGGAACCTGCCGTGATCCGGCTAGCACTCACCGTCGGCGCGCTCGCGGTCTTGGTCGGCTGCGGCTCGACGGCGTCGAGCCCGGCGGCCAGCGCCACCCAGGCCCCGCCCACTGTCGCCGCGACCGCCACCCCTACGCCCGCAGGGGGGAGCGTGAGCTACACCGTCAGCGGGGACGCCAGCCTTACCGTCAGCGCTCCCACGAGTGGGTCCTGCGGCGTCGGCGGGGCTGGCTGGGGCGTCACAACCGACGCGAACGCCTTCGCGGTCGTTGTGCCCACAGTCCAGTACACCGGCGATGGCACCTATCAGCTGACCGCCGCGCCCAACGCCTTCGTGCTGGTGAGCATCGACTCTGCAACACCGCCAACCCACATCACCGATGTGAGCGGGGCCGTGACGATCAGCCAAGGTGGCAAGGCGGCGACGCTCGACGCGGTGGGGGGGCGGACACTGCCCCCCACCTACACCCAGACCACCGGTCACTACGTGGTCCACGCCACCATGACCTGCCCGTGACCCTGTGAGAGATCAGAACCAGGGGCCCTCTGCTAGCCGGGTGACCTGCGTCTAGTCGGCTACTTCGCAGCTGCTGACGTCAAGGAGTGCGCAGGTGCCGGGGACGGACCCCAGCCTCGTCAACGTCCCCGGCGCTGCGTTTCCCGGTAACGAGGCCCTTATCCCGGGATCGTGCGTGAGCGGGTGGAACCGGGGTTCTCTGGCAGGATGCCGCGTCAAACAGGAAGGACGGAACAGGGCGATCGATCTCGGGGCGTAGGGGAGCAGGGCAAGGTCGCGACCAACGGCTCTTCAGCTGACAGGGGATGCGACATAGGGACGCCTCCAACCTCGTGGTCCTCGCACCTCGTTGTCTTGCCGTTCCTGGGCTGGCGGACTGGCCGGGTGGTTGGTACCAACCGTAGTAATCCACACTGAGTGGTCTCTCAGGAGTGATGGCCCACGACGGCGAGAATTCCTGTGACGATCCCGGCAATTACGCCGAGAGCGGTAAGGATCGCGAACACGACGACCGCCACATCCCACTTTGTCAGCTGCTTCTGCTGTTGGAGATTGGTTATCGCTTCTTGTACCGCCTCCAACCGCGTGGCCAGAATCGCGTCGTTCACCGATGCGATTTTCTCCAGCGTCGCCTCTGCGGGTAGCCGGTTCTCAACAAGCCGAAGCCTCTGGCGGAGGTCAGCGACGCGCGTCTCGACGGCATCCGCAACCGCATCCTCCACGCTTGGGGCGCGCAAACCCGCTCCCCCTAGCCCAGCGAGTGAGCCCCCCGGTCGCCGACTCAGATTGGATCGAGCAGGGTGGTCATGCGGCGGTCAACGGCGCGGGGGAATGCGCCGGGGTCTCGGTTGCCGACCTGGCAGGACGTTCGTCGCTGATCATACGGCCGTCCCGCAGCTGGATGACCCGGTCGGTTCGGGAAGCGAGCTCGAGATCGTGCGTCACGAGGACAAAGGACACGCCGCTCTCGGCATTGATGCGGCGCATGAGCTCGAGCAACGAGATGGCGGTCACCGTGTCGACCTCGCCCATCGGCTCGTCACCAAGCACCAATGATGGGTGGTTGATCAAGGAGCGAACGATGGCGACCCGCTGCTGCTCTCCGCCAGACATCTGCGTGGGTCGATGATCCCATCGCTTCGCCAGACCGACTTCGTCAAGCAGGCTGCCGGCACGCTTGGCGGCCGCCTGGCGATCACCGCCCGAATAGCGCAGCGGCAACAGGACATTCTCCATCGCGGACAGGGTCGGGAGTAGGTTGAACTCCTGGAAAACAAAGCCAATGCGCTTGCTGCGAATCTCCGCTCGCTGGTTATCGGAGATGGTTCCTGCCTCAACGCCGTCAACGAGAAGCTGTCCGAGCGTGGGTCGCATCAACAGACCCATGCAGTCGAGCAGCGTCGTCTTGCCACTCCCGGATCTGCCGACGATGGCGACGAACTCGCCTTGCTCAATCGTGAGCGTAACCCCGTCGAGCGCCTTGACCAGCGACTCGCCTTTGCCGTACTGCTTGGTCAGACCAATCGTCTCGATGCTCGCCATTTTGCGTGCTCCTTACTGCGCGCGCAGCGCGGTGACTGGATCCATCTTCGCCGCCCGCACGGCCGGTATCACACCCGCGCCGGCGCCGAGCGCGACCGCAAAGCCGAGTGCGATCGCGGTCAGTCGCGGGGTGATCAAGAACAGGCCGCCGCTGGGATCGCCGCTGTTGATGGCGAGCGTCAGCAGGACACCGAGGATGAATCCGATGACCCCGCCCAGCAGCCCCATCACCGTTGATTCGGCGAGGAACTCGCCGAGAATGTTTCGTGTCTTGGCGCCGATCGCCTTCTTGAGTCCGATCTCCCGGGTCCTCTCGGTGACCGACATGATCATCGTGTTGACGACCGAGAGACCGCCGATGATCAGCGCCAGCAGGGCAGCCGCCGTGGTCATGAAGGTGAAGACCGCGCCTCCGGACTTGAAACTGCTCACGAGGTCGCTCGGCTTGGTCGCCTTCACTCCCGGAACCGCACTGGTGATCCGGTCAGCCAGGGCATCGAGGTTCGCTCCCGGCTGCCCAAAGGCGACTGCCCCGGTGATGAGCGTGTAGGGATCGATGCTCGCTCGAATGGCTTTGGGGAGACTCTCTCCCATCAGTGTCTGCGCGTCGTGCAGGCTCACATAGGCGCCGCTGTCCGGCGCCGTCAGCGTTTGATTGAGGATGCCGACCACCGTGAATTGGTGGTTGACGAAATCCGCCGTCGCGTCGGAGGGGCGCACCGGCAGGTCAATCGTGTCCCCAACATGCTTCTTGAATTCGGCAGCTATCGAAGCGCCGAGGGTGACTTCATAGGAGGCGTTGGATCCTGGCGAGTGGCCGCTCGCCAGCGTGACCCTGAGTGCCGAGTGCTCGAAGGTGGCCGGATCGTAATTCATGATGTAGTCCGGAACACTGAAGCTCACCGCCGATACGGCACCGGGCTTCGCCGCCACCTCAACCACCGGCGCAGCAGCGATGACGCCCTTGGCTTGTTTGATGCTGCTCAGTGACGAGAGCGACATGAAGCTACTCCCGACAGCGCCGCTGCCGGCGTCACTTCCGATCTGGATGCTGCTGCTGTAGTAGGTGACGCCGCCACCCAGCAGCATGTTGAAGTGCTCCGCAAGGGCACCCATCGTGGTCAGGGCGAAGATGCCCATGACGATGCCTGTGACCGTGAGGGTGGTGCGCAACTTCCGCCGCCAGAGGTTTCTCAGCAACTCCATTTGCGTATCTCCGGGTTGAACCGCCTATTACAAGCCTCATGATCGAAGCTGCCGAGGGCGATCTGCCAGAGCCGAACGTCACGTCGAGCGCAGTCATTTGGTCCTGCCTTTACAAGAAGTTGCATCCGTTTTCCCCCAAGAAAGGTAATGCAACTCGAGGAATGCGAGGCTCAACCCTTGAGGCTCGACAACGTTACCGAACTCCGGCGGCTGCTGTATGAGCTGCACGCCATTCTGCGCCTGCACACCACGCAAGAGGATGAGGCCTATCTGTCCCTGGCCGAGCCCGCTGCCTCATAGAGGTCAGGATTTGGCCGGGTCACCTTCGATCATGTGCTGAGCCGCGTCCTGTCGGCGGATGGAAATGATGGTTCTGATGAGGGTCGCCGCGATTGAGAACTCGAATGACCCCAATGCGAGCCACCCGGCGCGGCGAAGGGGTGTTGGCGCGGCTATCGCTCGGCCGATGAAGAACCCACCAGCACTCGCCGCGCCCGCGACCGATATCCCGGCGAACACGGGATGGTGTGCAAGGAAGGCGGCCGGATGCGAGCGATCACCCGCGTACATCGTTGCGCCAGGAGCTGCGGTGATGACTTGCAACATTGAAGATCCCCCATGTGGCGATGAGAAGGCCGGCCGCGAACATCACCGGCTGTAGAACTGAGAATGGGATTGCTATCACTTCGTAGACTTCCATCGCGATCAGCGCGCATCCGACGGCGAGTGCTCCAAGCGGCGCACGGCGGTCGCGATACAGAGTCGCCGTGGCAACCAGGAGCATGCCCAGACCTATCGCGGTGAACAGGCCGATCCCGGGAAGAACATAGTCGCCAAACGGCGTGGACGACAGCTGCGAGGTGGTCATGCCCAAGAGGTGGCCATCCGGTGCCAGCATCATCAAAGCTCCCCCGCCAACGGCTCCCAGACCAACCACAATCTCCACGCCAACGGCGATGCGATCGACATCCGTCCGATCGCTGGGTTCGTGCTTGATCATTTGGTTCGTCTCCAGGGCCGCACCCTCAGGATGACCGGCCATTCCGAGCGTAGCCAGGGCTATTGGTCCCATACGGCCAGGGACTTCAAACGCTCGTTGTGGTTCCTCGTCAAGAACCATCCGCTCGGACGCCTGAGGACCTTCGGCTCTAGAGCCCCTCCCGTTGCATCCGTTTTCCCCCAAGAAAGGTAATGCAACATGGACGGATGTACGCGTGGCGCTACAACCACCGGGACAAGCGCAACCGCAACGACTGCGGAGCCATGTTCCGGCTGATCCTCGTGCGGGCTGCGCCAACGGCACGCTAGACGTAACCTACGCATCCCGATGCCAGACGATAAACGCCGCCACACTCAGAGCGAGATAACGCATCCATTGGCAAAGGTCCGGGTGGCCCACCCAGCTTGTTGAGGGCAGCACCCTATGCGTAGTATTCTCGTCCGTCACATGGGCACATTCACGGTCGACGATGCCGTCGTTATGGCAGCATCGGCTCACCGAGGTCAGCGTGATAAGGGACGCCCCACCCTGCCGTACATCGCTCATCCCATGCGAGTGATGGCGGCGTTCGACGATCCCATGTTGCAGATGATTGCCGTGCTTCATGACGCCGTGGAAGACACCTCGCTGACGCTTGCCGAGATTCGCGACGCTGGAGCCCCGGGACGCGTTCTGGCGGGAGTCGAAGCAATGACTCACGGCACCGGCGAGTCCGACGATGACTATTGGGCTCGGGTGCGAACAAATCCGGACGCACTTGCCGTCAAATTGGTCGACATCCACGACAACTCCGATCCACGCCGGCTGGAGCTGCTTCCCACGGAGATAGCCGAGCGGCTTTCCCACAAATATGTTCGTGCGCGAGCTGCGCTGCTGGGCACCTCACACATTCTGGCGGAGTTACGGGCTGTAGCGACGGCGGCGGGCGCCACGGTCACTCGATTTGACAGTCGCCAGCCCAGCGAGCGGATTGTCGTCCTTCAGCACATCGTCACGGAAGGCAGCACGAAGAACATCAGCATCTCGATGGATTCGAGCGGCACGTTCAGGTGGCGTGGACACGACATCGGGGGAGAAGTCACGAAGTTTTGGGGCTCCGGAATTTCGGACTACGAGTGGGTATACGCAGTGCCGCCCGGCCGGATGCACAACCTGGTCGCCGCGCTTCGCGGGCGCCCAGACGACGACATACTTGACCTCATCCAACGCCGCTTTGCGAATGGGGTCGATATTCCCGCTGTGTTGAAGGGAGAATCTGTCAACGCCGAGTTCAGCAATTGGCACAGCTAACAAATCAGCGGTAAGTCGCCAACACTGAAGGTCAGCGCGCTGGACGAGTCCCCCGTCGGCGGTGCAAACGCTTGCCACCAAAGATATGGCCGGTGTGCTGCGGCACGTGTTCGACGAAGTGGTGTGCGCACAATGTTGTCGCACCCAACGACGTCCGCGAGCTCGCTGGGCTAGCAGGGTGTTGATGTTCGCTGCGCCGAGGACGCTCGGGTAGCCGAGAGCGGTAAGGCCGGTGGTGTCGTCGTGATATTGGGTCGCCTCAGAACTCGCGGTTCTCGTCTGGGGGCGACCCGGGGGCGCCGATCAGGCGGCTTGAGCGTCCAGGGCGGTGATGCGGATGAGGTTGGTTGCATCCGTCTTCCCCATTAGGTAATGCAACCGTAACGTTGCCCCCTCCATCCCATGTGACAAAAGCAAAGCGCGTCATCGGGCCGCCATCTCGAGGGCGTCCGCTGCCGCCGGGCCGCCGCCTGCGGCAGCGAAAGCTTGTGCAACGCGCGCCGCACCCTGACGCATTGTCATCGCCTGGCGCACCGCCTCGCGGAGCCGCGACGGGTTCAGGCGCCCGGCTGGCAAGCGAGTGCCGGCCCGCGCCACCTCCACCCGGCGAGCGACCTCCGGTTGGTCCCTTCCGAACGGCACCGCACAGACCGGCACCCCCGCCGACAGCGCCTTTTGCGTGATGCCCATTCCGCCATGGCACACGACGCACGCGGCGACTTCCAGGATCGGTCCGTGCGGGACGAAGTCTTCGACCCGGGCGTTATGGGGCACACGAAGATCATGCGAACGTCCCGCCGGGCTGGTTGCGATCACCGTTACCGGCTCCGCAGCGAGCGCATCAAAGGCTACCTGCAGCAGCCGGTCATCACCCTGGTACTCCGTCGATGTGGTCACGAGCACCACCGGCTCCTGGAGGTCCCGGATCCACACAGGTGCCTGCGCAGCTGGCTCCCAGTTCGACGGACCCACCAGCCGTACCGATGACGGCCAGTCAGAGCGAGGATATTCGAAGGGCTCGGCCGTGTAGGCAAGGGTCAGCGGAGCCCGACCGAACATGTCCATCACGCTCGAGAGCGCTGGTGCTCCGGCGGTGGCGCGGACACGGTTCAGCCGCGGCAGGACCTTGTTCCAGCCCATCAACGAGAGGCGCAGTAGCGAACCGTCTCGTAGCCGGCCCAACGGACCGCCCATGGGTTTCAGCCCAAGTCCAAACGGTGGCGCGTCCTTCGAGGGGATCGGCAGTGGGTAGGGAGCATAGACCGCCCAGGCGAGGCCGGATGCCTCCGCACAGGCCTGCGCCCCCCAGCTGTTCACGTCGACCAACACCAGGTCGGGCTCATCTGCCTTGATCGCTTGCGCCAGGTCCGGCACCTCGTTGTCAGCGCGATCGACGAACGCCGTCAGGGCCCGTTGCAGCTTCGCGAGCGGGCTCTTGCCGCGCCAGTCGTCCATCTCGCGGGCCTCCACCATGGGGCTGATGGGTGACGCCGCAAGGCCAAGTTGTCCGAGAAGGTCCATCTCGGAGGCGAGGGTTCGTACTGCGACCTGGTGCCCTCGGGTCCGCAGCTCGAGCAGCGTCGGCACCAGCGGATAGAGATGGCCTCGAGCCGGTGAGGTATAGGCGAGGATTTTCACCGGTCACTCTCCAAGAGCGCCGAGACCATCTCCCGCATCGCGACCTCAGTCTCGGCCTTGCTGAGTCCCCGATCTCTCCTGAGTACCTTCCAGACATAGACGTCCATGAGCGCGACCAGTTGTGCGAGCCGCCGCCGGTGCGCGGTGCGCTGACGTGGTAGCCATTGGGCAAACGTGTGCTCTACCCACTCCACGTGCAGCGCTCGACCAGCGTCGGTGACGTCGCGGATCACCGGCACGGCAGCCTCCTGGGAGAGTAGGTGCACGACCGAATCGCCCCAGCGCTCGTAATGCTCGATCAGGTTTGATATGGCCCCAGGCAGGTCGCCTACAGGCGCCTGGCCCCTTTGCTGCCGAACACGCTCCGCCCCGGACCTGGCGGCCGCCGCCATCAGCGCCTCCTTGGAGCCGAACCTGTGGATCACAGTGGGCGCACTCACCCCCGCAGCCGCAGCGATGTCCTCGATCCGCACCTCGGGGTAGGGCGCGTCCCGGAAGTACCGATCCGCTGCCTTGAGAATCCGTCTCTCAGTCTCAGCCTTGGCGCTGGCCCTCAAGTCCATTCGGTACGCGCGCTTTCTCTGTACTACCATTTCATGAAATTCGACTTCATCAAGGCTTAGAAGTCAAGTCCGACCCTGGGCGTTGCATCCGTTTTCCCCCAAGAAACGTAATGCACCCCTCACGGGGCTCATCGTTGGACCGGTGGCCGGCGCCCTGCACGGCGCTGATCTCTCGTTCTACGTCGGCTTCCTGGTCGCCGCCCTCGTCTACTCGGCGCTGTCCAGATTCGGGGCTCTCCGTGAAGCGGGGAGGGCAGCGTAGCCGCCGATGACGCGTGGGCGCCCCTTGACACGGTCCGCTCAAAGGGCGTAGAGGTTAGGTGGCTGGAGATGCTGCGTTCGGCTCCGTTGAGCCGGCCGCCGGAACGCTGGGGAGTGCCCATGACCGACGCCGATCCGACGGCGACCATCACCGCGTCGCCGTACCTTGTCGTCAGCGACGGCAGGAATGGCAACCGTGCTGCGATCGAAGCGAGCGATGTGCTCGCGGCCGGCCCCAACTGCGCCTGATGGAGGGATGAGCGAACCGCGACGTTTTCGCACCGTGCTCTGACGGCTGGGACATCTTCGTAACCGTCGATCGACCGGCACGCCTGACCACACACAGGAGAACATTTATGCCGTACGTCAACGTTGGTCACGAGAGTTCCGGGGGGATCGGACTCACACATCGTGTGGGTCGTATGCGCGGGAGGAGGCGGGCCCTGCTCAGCGCGACAGCTCTGGTCGGCGCCGTGGCGGTCGGGCTGAGCCAGGGCAGCGCCACCACCGCGACGCCGGCGAGCCCGTGGCTCAACACCGGCATGCCGACCGCTGCTCGGGTGAACGCCCTCCTTGGCGCCATGACGCTTCCCGAGAAGGTTGGTCAGATGGACCAGCAGCTGGTGGACAACGTCACCGGCCCGAACAGCGCCAACTGCAACCCCGGCACCACCTTCGGCATGCCCAACGCTGCGTGTGAGAAGACGTTCTTCGTCGACCAGCACGTCGGCTCGGTGCTGGCCGGGGGGACCGACAACCCGCCCGACACGACCGGCAAGGGCGGCGTGGGCAACACCGGCCTCGACTGGGCCAACGAGTACAACGCCATCCAGAGCTACGCCATCGCCAACTCGCGGCTGCACATCCCCGTGGTCTTCGGGGTTGACGCGGTCCATGGCTTCGGGCATCCCTGGCAAGCGCCGCTGTTCCCGCAGTCGATCGGGATGGGCGCCACCTGGGATCCCGCTGCCGCGCAAGCGGGGGGAGCCGTCACCGCCAACGCTCTCCGGGCCACCGGCTGGGTGTGGGATTTCGCGCCTGTGCAGGACCTGTCCCGCGACAACCGGTGGGGGCGCACCTATGAGACCTGGGCCGAGGAGCCGGTGCTGTCCGCCGCCATGGGCGGCGCCAATGTCCACGGGCTGCAGACGCCCGGGACAACCGGTTCGCTCAATGTCACGGCCACCATCAAGCACTTCGCCGGGTACTCGCAGGCCGTCAACGGGCACGACCGCAACGAGGCCCTGCTGCCGCTGAGCTACCTGCAGAGCATGATCCTCCCGTCCTACGCGGGTGGCATCGACGCCGGGTCAGGAACCGTGATGGTCGACTCCGGGTCGATCAACGGCGTTCCCGCCACCGCGTCGCACTACCTGCTCACCGACATCCTTCGCGACCAGATGGGCTTCAAGGGTGTGGTCATCAGCGACTACCAGGACGTGCCGGCCCTGCAAACGAAGTATCAGATCGTCCCCGACCTGGCCGGCGCCATCGCCAAGGCGGTGAATGCGGGGGTTGACATGAGCATGGAGGTCACCAACCCCGCTCAATGGCAGACCGCCATCCTGCACGACGTGGCCACGGGCAAGATCTCGACGGCCCGCATCGACCAGGCCGTGCGGCGGATCCTGACCTTGAAGTTCCAGCTGGGTCTGTTCGATCAGGCCTGTGTCAGCAACCCGACCGTCCGGTGTGTCAACGCCGGTGCCGCTGACGGGGCGGTCACCGCCGGCCGCGACCAGACCCTGAAGGCGGCCGACGAGTCGATGACGCTGCTGCGCAACCAGAGCAACGTCCTGCCCCTCCTCCCGTCCAGCCATGTCGTGGTCACCGGCCCGAGCGCCGACTCCATGACCAATCAGCTGGGCGGCTGGAGCGTCAGCTGGCAGGGCGTCTTCGGCGCCGGCCACGGGTGCTGCATGGGGCCGGCCAATCAGATCCCGCCGGGTACAACCGTCAAGCAGGGCATCCTGAAAGACGACTCGAACGCGGTCTTCGCACCGGACCAGGCCACCGCTTTGGCCGACGCCACCGCCAGCGCCTATGTCGTGGCCGTCGGCGAGAAGGCGTACGCCGAGGGCCTGGGTGACAACCCAGCCCCGCAGCTCCCCGCGGATCAGCAGGCGCTGATCGCCGCGCTCGAGGCAACCGGAAAGCCAGTGATCGTCGTGGTCATCGCCGGGCGGCCGATCGGCCTCGGTCAGGCGGCGGAGAACGCCGACGGCATCCTCATGGCCTACCAGGGCAGCACGGAAGCCGGAAAGGCGGTGGCCGACACCATCTTCGGCACCAACAACCCGAGCGGCAAGCTGCCGGTGAGCTGGCCGTCCGACGCCGCATCGGTGGGCGCGGACTTCAATGGCGCGGCGCCGTCGCCGCTGGGCGACCAGCCGAAGTTCTTCGACCAGCTCCCCGGCACCAATGGTGGCGCCGGAAGTGGCTACAACCCGCTCTACCCGTTCGGTTTCGGCCTCTCCTACACCACCTTCCAGATGAGCGGCCTGTCGGTGACACCGACGGTGTCCAGGCATGGCACGGCGACGGCCACGTTCAAGGTGACCAACACGGGACCCAGGGCGGGGACCGACATCGTTCCTGTCTACGTGAGCCAGCCGGTGAGCAGCGTGGTGGTGCCGCCGCAGCGGTTGGTCGGTTTCACCAGGGTCGCCCTCGCCAGCGGCCAGTCAAAGATCGTGCACGTTTCCTTCCCAGCCTCCACGCTTGCCGAGACGCAGGGCGACATCAATGCGTCAGGGGCGCCCAGCGTTGAGCCAGGTGCCTACATCGTGCAAATCGACAAGAACGACACGACACCGTACGACGTCGCCGTCTCGGCGCCGTTCACCATCTCCTGACAAGCGACCGACCCTGGGCGCCGCGCCGGCTCCGGCGCGGCGCCCACTCGGCACCAACAACTGCCGGCACAATTGAAGGAGGCCGCGCCCTGCGGGGTGCAACCGGCATGGCGGGTGAGTTCGGCCACATGCCGTTCGGGGATCCAGCGCTCCTCTGCCGGTGCGGGGCGCGGGTCCTTGCTGTGCAACACTCTAAAACAGCCCAATCAGAGTGGAATACCGTGTGGTCGCCGTTGATCCTTCGGCCGCCGTCGACTTCGGCAAAGTAATGGTTTGAGCCCTTAAAGCACCTGTCTCTATGTCAGGAGTTGCATCCGTTTTCCCCCAAGAAAGGTAATGTAACTAACTCAATGTCGAGCGTCGCGGTGTCACCAGCGCTTAGAGCTGCGGTGTGTTGCAGCTTTCGATCAATCCTCATCCAGTGGCCAATGCCGACTCCGCGGCCCGTGATGAGAAGCGATTACGAGTGGTCGCCACTCGACCGCGCAGGTCGCCACAGAGAACGACCGCACCCGAGCGGATCCAGATCACCCGGCAGCAGCTGGCCGAGTTCCCGTGGGTCAGCGGCTGAAGTCGAGGACCAGCCGGCCGCGGACGCCGCCGGCCGCGAGCATCCTGTGGGCCTCGGCGGCCTGGGAGGCTGGGAGAACGCGCGCCACCCGGAGGGTCACGGCACCGTCACCGGCCACCTGACGGAGGCGCTCCAGCGCGCCGGTGTTCCGGACCTGGGCGACGACACCAACTTGGTGCACAGTGATGCCACGACCCGGTTCGCCGCTCCAGCCGCGGACCACCACCAGACCGCCGCCGTCGCGGACCGCGGGGGCGACCAGCCCGTTCAGCACCGCGCCATCCACGACCCCATCCACTCCCTCGGGCACCAACCCGCGAATGCGGTCGGCGACGTCATCACCCCGGCGCACGAGCTCGTCGGCACCCAGGTTCCGTACCAGCGGCTCGTCCTTCTGTGACGCATCCGCGATCACGTGGAGATGAGCGACCTTGGCGAGTTGGACCACGTAGCCTCCGACGGCGCCGGCGGCTCCCGTCACCGCCAGGGTCTGCCCGACTGACAGGCCCAGCATCTCCAGCGCAAGCCACGCGGTGAGGCCGTTCATCGGGAGGGTCGAGGCGCCGGCGAAGTCGGCGCCCGCGGGGATGCGCACCACTGACTCCGCGGGGACGACCACATGGTCAGCATAGGCACCCCCGTGGGGTCGTGCGGTGGGCACGACGACGGCCATGACCTCGTCTCCGATCGTCCACGGCGCCCCCTTCCCCACCTCGCTGATCATGCCAGCGGCGTCCATCCCGGGCACGTGGGGCGGCGGCATATCGCGCAGCAACTCCCGGCGCATACCGGCGCAAAACCCCAGGTCGGTCGGGTTCACCGCGGCTGCGTGGACCCGAATGCGCACCTCGCCGGGTCCGGGATGCGGCTCCGACACGTCCACGACGCGCAGCTGCTCCGGGCCACCGAATTCCACGACCCCGATGGCTCTCATCCAACTAGCCTCCAGACGCACTGGTTCCGGTGCGGCCCGATGGCGGTCCAGCCCCCGGGCGGGCCTTGCGGGGTGCCGGAACCTTCTTCGGTTCGGCCGCAGGAGTCGGGCGGCCGACCCCACTACCCCAGACGACTCTAATACTTCCCGGAATAGCAGACCAGAAGTCCTCATCGAGTTCCGCAGGTTCGGGACGGAGGGTCTGCTCGATCGACTGGAGGTTGGCGGGATCGTAGGGACTGCTGCCCGGTGCTCAATCCCACATGGCGGCCGGTGGGACGCACTTCAAGACTTCTGCCCACCCTGCCCTCTATGGAGGGGAGCAGGCACCGCGCCCGGGGCTATCTCCGGAAGCTCTCGATGCTCGGCGGCACCTCGCCAGACGGCAGAAGCACCGGCTCGACGATGGCGTCGCTGTGCAGCGCCCACGGCAGGATCACGACCGAATGCCCGCCTCGGCCCCCGGCCACCACGACCTCCACGTCCTTCGGCGACCTGGTCACCGGCATGGGGTGGCGGTCCTCGAAGTCCTTGGGACGTGCCGGTGAGAGCCCCCGGTTGCGAACGAGGGCGGTCTCGTTGTGCACGCGCTCATGGATCTCCTGCCGGATCCGATCCTTGTCCCAGCCGGATCGGGCCCAGCTTGGTGCGTCGCCGCGACGCCTCGATCTGACGCTCGACCCGTGCCGAGGTCCGGCGCGGGCGAGGAGACCATCAGTGTTTTCGCGCCCGGCGATTCGCGGCTTGACAGGATTCTCTCACGGCTCGGTGGGGTCGAGAACATCTCGATCGGGGTGCCGCACTTATGGCGGAGTTATGGGCCCGAGGCGTCCGGTGATGGGAGCTTGATATCGGCGGCGACCTCGATCAGCTTGATGCCGTCGAAGCACCGACCCGCACGACTGGGACACAGTCGCCGCGGACCACCGACGCGTGCGTGACCGCAGCTCCGCCAGAGACGGCGTCGAACGTAGGGATTCATGATGCCGCAGTCGAGGAACGTCCAGATAGGGCGTCCCAGCTGCCGCACACAGCACCAAGGAGCTAAGTCGTGACAGTATGAGTCCCATGATCAAGCGCAACGCTGGCCTCGGACCGCATCACGCGCTCACGGTGATCGTCACTGCCGTGATCGCCGCGGTGGTTGCCTACGTGGTCCTCGGCTGGCTGGTCGGCCTCGTTGCGTTTCTCATCAAGACCGCCGTTGTCCTGTTTGTGGTCGTGGCCGCGGTAGCACTGGTGCTCCGGTGGGCCAGACGCCCGTGACCACCGACCCGGGGCGTGCCACTCGCCGCCGTAGAATCGAGCGGGGCCTCCGCCCGGAGGTCTCCCGACAAGGAGGCACTTCATGAGCGTGTTCCGGCGCTTTAGCAACATCTTCCAGCAGAAGAGCAACGCGGCTCTCGACCGGTTGGAGGACCCCTCGCAGGCGATCGACCTCACGTACCAGCAGCTTCTCGAGCAGCAGCAGAAGCTCCGCACCGCCCTGGTCGAGGCCACCACCGGCCAGAAGCGCCTCGAGAACCAGGCCGCCGAGATGGACAAACGCATCGCGCAGCTCAACACCGCAGCGCAACAGTCGATGCAGTCGGGCAAGGAGGATCTCGCCACCCAGGCACTGACCCAGGCCGAGGTGCTCACCCAGCAGCGCCAGCAGCTCAACCCCCAGATCCAGTCGATCGCCGCCCAGGTGGCCAAGCTCCAGACCGGGATCCAGCGCTATCAGGCGCGCGTCCAGGCATTCGCCAGCCAACGCGAGTCGCTCAAGGCGTCCTACGAGGCGTCGAAGGCAACAAGCGCAGCGGGCGACACGCTGGCCGGCATTGGCGAGCACACCTCCGACGCCGCGATGATGATGCAGCGCGCGCAAGACAAGATCGCGCGAACCCAGGCACACGCGGACGCGGTCGACTCCCTACTCGACAGCGGTGTGCTTGACGCGCCGCTCCTGTCGGGCGGCAGCACGTCGCTCGACGACCAGATCACCGCGACCGTCGTCGAGAGCAACGTTCAGGCTAAGCTGGCAGCTCTGAAGTCACAGCTCGGCATCGCCGCACCCGCCACCGCGGCAGCGCTCCCGGCGGGTGGCATCGTCGTGCGCATCCACGGAGAGGAGCAGTATCGCCTGCCGGAGTCGACGCGCCCGCAGCTCGACGCCTACGACCACCGCCTCGTGGCGGCTGTCCGGTCGGGCGACGACGCCGCATTCCATGCGGCGCTGGGCGAGGTCGCCACATTCGTGAAGTCGACCGGCGCGCAGCTGGCCCACGACGACCTCTCCACCAGCGAGATCATCCTGCCCAGCGCCGACATGTCACTCGATGAGGTGACCACGATGCTCCAACAGGAGAACTGGATGGGTCAACCCGCCTGAGAGTCGGAGGGCCCTACCGCACCGCTGCGTTGGTCAAAGCCACCTGGTCGTCGGTCAGCGGCACGACCATCGTTGGATCGAGGCGCTGGTGCCCCGCGCGCCCAACCGCGACGGTGGTGCCGATGGCGAGGAACTCGATGACGTGGCTTCCCCAGACGTGTGAGGCCTGCTCGATGCGCATGGCGACGATCCCCTGCGCACCGGTTCCGCGCGCCTCGTCCTGCATGCGGGTCATGGCGAGCTCGCGCGCCTCGTACAGCGCACTGGTGTAGTTGCCGAGCTCGACGTTCTGCGTTGTCTGGCCGAGCCGTGCGGAAAGACCCTGGTAGGCGATGTGGTACACGCACGCGCCGAACGCCAGGCCGATCGGCCGGTAGCCTGCCCGGATCAGAAGGTACAGGTCCTGACCCGAGAGGTCGCTCAGCCACAGCCTCGGCGAGCGCTCGGCGGGGTTGACGACAGCGGTGCCCATGGCCACGAACTCGGCAAGGTTCTCACGCCCGTGATGGAGCCGCACATCGAGGGTTGTGCCGACCACGCCCTGGCCGCCGATGCTGCGCGCGTGCGCCTCCAATCGCGCCAGCGCATCGGCACGCGCCGCGTACATCACGTTGGTGAGAACCGCCATCTCCTCGTTGGTGGTCCAGTTCTGCGTCTGCCAGCCGATGTGGTACACCGCGCTGCCCACGACCAGGCCGAGCGGCTCGTAGCCGATTTCCTTGAGGAGAATGGCCTCGTCGACGGAGAGGTCGCTGCTGAAGCGACGTCCCGTGTGCCGCTCGCCGCGTCCGCTGGCGAGGCATTGCAGCGCGGCCTCCGCGTGCGCGTTCGGCAGCGTCGCCATCAGCGCAACCTCATGATCGGCAGCGGCACCTCGTCCATGGGGTCTTTCGCGTACCGTCGGACCGCCGTGCCGATCGAGATCAGCTCGACGAGCAGTGCGCCGGTGGCCACCTCGTGATTGGTGAACTCGACGTCGACCCCGACGGCACCGTCTGCGTCGACAGCTTCCAGCTCGCCTTCGAGCCTGCTGATGCCGAGCAGGCGGGCCATCTCGATCCCGTCACTGATCTGGTCGATTCGCGCGTTGTTCCAAGAGCGCAGCATCCACTCCGTGGTGCAGCCTGGGTCGATCTCGACGGCGCCGACGCCGATCACCAGCGACACGGGCACGTAGCCACCGTGGAGCAGCTTGCCGAAGGCGACTCCGTCGAGGTGGGACATGAAGGGCTGGTTGAGGTGAGGGCCGCCCGTGCGCCGGATCGCGGTGCCGATGGCGGTGAACTCGAGTGCGCTGCCGACGCCCTCGAGGTGGCGCCGGATGAGTCGCACGCCGACGACCCCGTGCGCGTCGAGATCGCGCGCCTCCTCGATGATCCTGGCCAGCGCGGCGTCGCGGGCGGCAAGCACGCCGTCCTCGAACATGGTGTGCTCCCAGTTGTAGCCCCAGCGGTGGCCGGCGCCCATCCCCATCCCCATCCCCCACCCATGTGTGCACGGGTAACTCTGCACCTCCCCTGTCCGCGCGTTGCCATACGTAGACCCATACGCCGTCTGGCCCCCGAGGATGCCACCCCCGAACACGTTGCTGTAGCCCCACTGCGTGGCCATCCGGTACACGGTCGAGCCCATCACCATGCCGACCGGCTCGAAGCCGGCGTGGTGGACGGCGGCGAGTTCGGCGACGGAGAGGTCACTGGTCCATGCGGCGCCAGGGCTGCGGAGCTCGTCGATGCGCTCGCGGGCGGCCAGCGGGAGTTCGCCGCGCTCCAGGGCGGCGATGCTCTCGAGCTGCCGCTGCTCCGCCGCCGCGCGCTCCTCAGCCATCAGCGGTCGAGCGAGAGAACCATCTTGGGGGTCTCGATCTCGTGGTCGGGAAGCTTGCGGACCGCTGTGCCCATGGCGAAGAACTCGATGGTGTGGCTGCCCCACACGTGCGACTTCTCCTGGATCTGGACGCCGACGATGCCCTCGGCCTTCAGCTTGAGCGCCTCATCCTGCATGCGCTCCATGGCGAGCTCGCGCGCCTCGTACAGAGCCTGGGTGAAGTTGCCCATCTCACGGTTCTGGCCGATGTTGCCGATGGCCTGGAACATGCGCTGGTGAGCGACGTGGTACACGCAGGTGCCGAGCACCAGGCCGAGTGGCGCGTGACCCGACTGCAGCAGCGTCCAGAAGTCCTGGCCGCTGAGGTCGGACGTGAACGGCCGGCCCTCCGGCGTCTTCCAGTTGCCGCCATCCTCTGCCGAAACAGCCGTGCCAATGGCGAGGAACTCGGCGGTGCCGCGCCCCCACTCGTAGAAGCCGACGTCGAGGCGCACCCCGACCACCCCGTCCGCGCCCAGCACCGTCGCCTCCTCCTCCATTCGCGCCATGGCCAGCTCGCGCGCGGCGTACATCGCCTGGGTCAGCGACTGCACCTCCTGGCTCGCGCTCCAGGACTTGGTGGTGAGGCCGATGTGGTAGATGCTGCTCCCGACCACGAGTCCGCGTGGGTGGAAGCCGGCCTCCTTGATGAGCAGGAACTCATTGACCGAGAGGTCTGACGTGAAGAGGGCATCCTTGCCCTGCAGCTCGCTGAGCCGGCGCAGCGCATCCTTTGGCAGGCCCTCCAGCTCGGTGGAAGCAGGCGGTGGCGGCGGAGCTGTTGGCGGCTCCTGGGTCATCGGCAGTCCCTCTGGGAGCGCTGAACGGCGGTTGACGTCAGGTGACCAGGGCGCGGAGCGCGGCGCTGGCCTCGGCACTGCTCTGTGCCCGAGTCTGGAGCACGCCGAGGAGCGCGCGCAACCACGCCTGGAAGTCGAGTTCCTCGGAGCGCACGGTGATCCCGCGCACAGCGTGCGCGTGGCGGGCAAGGACAGTGCCGCCGCGGAGCTCGGCCTCCAAGACGTCCTCGCCGGCTCGCACCGTGATCTTCTTGACGGGGTGGTCCTTCTTGAACAGGCCGCCCTCGCGAGCGAGCGTGACGATGCCCGGCATCGCGTCGTTCAGCCGCGTCGCCAAGACCTGAAAGAAGACCCCGATGTCGCTGGCGTCCAACCGCAGCGAGGCGGCGAGGGCGTCGAGATCCTGCTCCTGCGGCGGGACGTCGGTCATGGCCAGCCTCAGTATAGGGAGGTGCCGACGGCCCTCCCCCGCCTCAGGTGGTCAGCGAACGCAGGGCGGCCGTCGCCGCGGCGCTCGCCTGGGCGTCCTGTGCGACAGCGGCGATCAGCGCGCCGATCCACTCCTCGACGCTGAGCTCCTTCGAGTAGGGCATGCCGCCTCCGCCGCCATGGACCGCGTGCACCTGGCGACACACGAGACGGCCCTCCCCCACCTCAGCCTCGAACGTGTCGTTCCCGAGCCGAACGGTGAGTCGGCGTGCCAGTCGTTTGGCCTTAAAGATGCTGTGCTCACGCTCGACGATGGTGCATTCCGGAAGCGCCGTCTCCAGCGTCGTGCAGAGCACACCGAAGAACACCGTCGAATCCCGGGCATCCGATTGCAGGGATGCCGACAGCGCGCTGAGGTCCGCGTCAGGCAGAGGAACGTCGCCCACTGGTGCGCTGAGGCGAGGGAGCAGGTGAGCGCGAGGTTTGCGTGCGCGCGGACGGGGCCGACGCCTTCTTCTGCGGCCGCACCGAGGCTCTCTTGGCCGGGGCGGACTTCGTGGCCGATCGACGTCGGGTTCGAGCACCGCCGTCTCTCGTCGCCGCTGGACGGTCCTGGGGTTCCAGCGCGGCAGCGACGGACTCGAGCACGCGCCCCACGCTGGCCGCGGCCGAGGTCAGGTTGCCGGCCGCCTGTCGCAGCGCCGCTGACAGCCCCTCGAGTTCGTTCATCCCCCCACGGTACCAGCAGGCGACGAGTAACGCACCTCCATCGACTGCCCGTCCCAACCTGGCCGTGGCGACGACCGATCGGCGCCCGCTGAGGCCTCCGAGTGCGTCGGAGGAAGGCCGGGTACGAGCCGCCTTTCGACACTCGCGAAAATCGGATCGGGACGGTGCGTTACGAAACCGACAATGGTCGCGAGCACGTCGAGCCACGAGGAACCGCCCGAGAACGTGCCATCACATGCGGAGAACCCGCAGACCGACTGAACCCCGCAGTCGTCGAGGCGATGAAGGAGGTGGACATTGACATCTTGAGGGAGTTCCCCAAACCGCTCACCGACGACGCAGTTCGAGACGCCGCGGAGCGGACTGCGGCGGTGACGATGCTCACGAGGCGGCGCCAAGAGCGCGGCGAGGGAAGCAGATGGACGCTCGGCGCCGACAAGGGATATGACACTGCCGACTTCGTTGACGGTGTGCGCGCCCTGGGGGTGACGCCGCATGTGGCGCAGAACACCGCGAACCGGCGCAGCGCCATTGACGGACGCACCGCCAGTCACCACGGCTACGCAGTGAGCCAGCGCAAACGGAAGCGCGTTGAAGAGATCTTCGGATGGATGAAAACGGTGGGCGGCGGCCGCAAGCTGCGCTACATCGGGAGGCAGCGCAACGGGATGTGGCTGACGTTCACCGCAGCAGCGTTCAACCTGGTTCGAATGGCCAACATCGAGGCGGGACGGAGCTGATCCGGGTCACAGGGCGGGGGACGCGGCCCCCCCGCCGTACACTCGGGTGGCTAACGCCAGCCGAGGCCTTCAGCCAGCTTCTCGAGAGCCCTGTTGCACCGACCGGTTGCAACCAACCCCTGCTCGGGGGAGCCGGCAACACCCTCGGCCTCGGCAAGTGCTGGACGGGGACCCCTCCGGACCGTCGCTTCGCGTGGCTCAGCTGAGCTGGGCCGCCTCGAGCCCGTAGAGCGGCCCCTAAACCTGCCGGTGACAAAGGACCCTGGCGTGTGCGTCACGGTACCGCCACGCTCAGTCTCGAATACGGAGAACCCATCATGAAGGCACTCGTCCATCACGAACCCGGGCAGAAGGCTTGGGAGGATGTCCCGAAGCTGGAGATCTCCGCGGACACGGACGCACTAGTCCGGGTCGACGCAACCGCGCAGTCTGCAGCGATCGCCGCGATAGACGGTAACCTCCAACTGATCGCCTGCGTCGGCTCAGGAAAGGACTGGGACGTGCTGGCCGGGCACCCTGTGGGACCTGCCCACCAAACGTGACCGCTTCCGCCACCAGATCAGCGCTGACTGACCCGCGCTGACCCGAACCCCACCACATGAGGAGACACCACATGAGCGCCAAGATCTGGTTCATTACCGGCACATCCCGCGGCTTCGGCCGGGAGTGGGCACTGGCCGCCCTGGAGCGCGGTGACTCCGTGGTCGCCACCGCCCGCAACGCCAGCAGCCTGGACGCCCTCGTCGCTGCGCACGGCGACGCGGTGCTCCCGATCTCCCTCGACGTCACCGATCGTGAGGCGGTCTTCGCAGCCGTCGCCCGGGCGCACGAGCACTTCGGCCGGCTGGACGTCGTGGTGAACAACGCCGGCTACGGCCAGTTCGGCATGGTCGAGGAGCTCAGCGAGGCGGAGTCCCGCGAGCAGATCGAGACCAACCTGTTCGGGGCGCTGTGGGTCACCCAGGCGGCGCTGCCATTCCTGCGCGCCCAGGGCAGCGGTCATTTCCTGCAGGTCTCCTCCATCGGCGGGGTCTCCGCGTTCCCCACCGTCGGCATCTACCACGCGTCGAAGTGGGCTCTGGAAGGTCTGAGCCAGTCGCTCGCGCAGGAGGTTGCGGGCTTCGGCATCAAGGTCACCCTCATCGAGCCCGGTGGTTACTCAACCGACTGGGGCGGTAGCTCGGCCAAGCACGCCACGCCGCTGGCCGCCTACGACGAGGTCCGTGAGCAGGCCGCCAACCGGCCCAGCCGGCGCGGCACCCCCGGTGACCCGGTTGCGACCAGGAACGCCGTGCTCACCTTGGTGGACTCTGACAACCCGCCGCTGCGGGTCTTCTTCGGTGAGGCGCCGCTGGCCATCGCCACCGCCGACTACGAGTCCCGGCTCGCGACCTGGAACGAGTGGCAGCCGCTGTCCGTCGCTGCGCAGGGCGGCCAGGGCTTAAGTCACCTTCAAGCGACAGCTGTTGTTATGGGCAAGGTAGGACGACCCACCGCCACCCTCGGCGGCCGCTGAGGCTCATTCATCGGCAACGGTGTCTGCCAGGCTTTCGGCGAGGCGGCGCATGAAGGAGCGAATCGTCGCCTCGGCCACCCGATGCAGGAGTAAGCGGTCAAGCCGCTGACCGACCGCTCCCAGGGGAGGGTCGTAACTGCCGCGCAGGCTCAAGTGGGTGATCTGCGGACTCAGGGCAGCGACCTCGAGGTCAGCATTCAAGACGGGAAAGATGCCCTGCGAGCCCGTGGCCCGCCACGTGAGCGGCACCACCGTGGCCTCCCCACGCGCAATGGGCTGATCGGCGTGGAGCGTGACGGTCTTGCTCAGCATCGGCAGTGATGCGATCGGGCCAACTCGGAGGCGAAGCGACTCGCCTTCGCGGGCGGCGCCTGCCGCGAGTCCAGAGAGCCACTCCCCGCGGTCGGCGCTGATCTGGACGGCTGCCCGAAAGGCTCAGGGCGATCCGGCCCTCACCAGGCCGCTCTCATACGCCAGCACCACCAGCTGAGCCCGGTCGCGCGCGCCCAGTTTCGACATCGTGCGGCTCACGTGCGTCTTCGCGGTCAACGGGATGAGGAACATGGAGGACCGGCTCGACGCTCTCGCGCCCGAACATGGTGACCCGCATCGAGCAGGGCCCGGATCAGGTTGCCACCGAGATGCCCGCAGGCGCCCGTGACGGCCGCGATCATGTCGTACCTACAGTGCAGTCATCGCTGAACGACGTGGTACAGCCGCGTCGGTCAGCAGCCAGCCTGACCCTGCACCGATCCCTCAGATGAGGCGCTCGACGGCGCTCACCTTCCGGTCCAGCTCACCGGTGTCCGCCCCGATGCGGTCGTCGATCTTGATGACCGTGTCGGTCCGCCGGACGCCGGGAGCGGTGGCAAGGACCTCGTGGCAACGCGCGAGCAGCGCGAACACTTCGTCGCGCGGCCCCTCGACCTCGGTCCCCATGGCACCGAGGCGGAACGCAAAGCCGCTGTCCCGGATGACCCGCAGCGCTGCGGCCACATGCTTGGAATACGAGCCGGAACCATCATCCGGAGCGATGCTGAACCAGGCAATCATGCTGCTATCTCCTGTTGTTGATGGGCGTCACGTGTAGGTCGACACCTTCCGTATTGATCACACCTGACCGGCGACCGGATGCTCACCGGCTGGACAGCCATACAAAGCTGGCAGACAGGCGGCGACGAGGCCGCGCCGCTCCCGCAGACGGGCTTCTTCGTAGACCTCGAGGATCTCCTCGGTAACACGCTGCCAGTCGTAGCGCTGGGCAGCCGCAACGCCTGCCGCGCGCATCCGACGCCGGCGGGCGGGGTCGTCCAGCAGGGCAGCCAGTGCCCGCGACCAGGCCGCCGCATCGCCAGGGGGCAACAGCAGGCCCTCACGCCCATTGCCGATGATCTCGGAGAAGCCGGCAATCGCGGAGGCGACCACGGGAACGCCACTGGCCATCGCCTCGAGCAGCACGATGCCGAAGCTCTCCTGGCCGGTCGCTGGGGCGCAGAAGATGTCGGCACCTGTGTAATAGCCTGGCAGCATCGCGGCGTCGACGAATCCCCGGAAATCAACGTCCGGGATGTGGCGTCGAGCAACGTGACGCCGGCAAGCGGCACCCTTCGGGCCGTCGCCGACGAGCACCAAACGCACATCGCTGCGCACCGTTCGCAGCATCTCGTACGCGGCGAGCAACGTCTCCAATCCCTTGCGCTTGTCCAACCTGCCCACGAAGAGCAGCGTGAACATACCGCTACGGCGCAGACCCTGATGCGGCGGCCGGCTCGGGGCGAAGCGTGTCGTGTCTACCCCGTTGGGAATGACGTGATAGTCGCCAGGAAAGTAGCGGCGGACATGGTCGCGCGCCGGCACGCTCACCGCGGTGCACGAGTGCAGCCGTCGGAAGTAGCGGGACAAGAAGCGTCTTCCGTACTGATAGCCGAGGCTTCGGCCGGCGTAGGCGTGAAAGGTGCCGACGTTGGCCCCGTGGTGGCGGCGGAGCACAGTGAGGGGCACTGTCGGCAGCAGCGGCTCATGATAGTGAATGACGTCGAAGCACGCGGTGTCGAGGAGCTCGTCGACGCGACGTCCGAGCAACACGGACAGTCCGATGTGCGCCAGTGAACCGTTGCCGGGCACCGGAACGCTGCGCCCCATACGGACATATCCTGGCGTGGCAACGCCCGATGTTGCGACGTTGCTGGGGGCGAGCACGGTGACTTCGTGGCCGCGATCCCGCAGAACTGCAGAGAGACCGCGCACGTGCTCCCCAACGCCTCCTGGATAGAAGTAGTCGTACGGCGAGACGATGGCGATCCTCATGAGAGCGCCGCTGGCATCGCGGCAAAGCCGCTCATCCCAGGACCCGTATGTGCACCGAGCGCGGGTGTGAGCGGGATAACCTCCGCGCGCGCCACACGGGTCACCGACGCGACCGCTTCCAGGATGGACTGAGCGGCCTGCTCGTCACTGGAATGGAAGGCGAGCACCCAGAGTGGCTGGCCCTTTGGGAGTTCACGCTCAGCGATCTCGCGAAACGTGGTGAGAACATGTGATTCCGTCCGCGCCAGCGCATATCGATGTACCTCGCCCGAGCGCAGCTCGAGGATGGGACGCACGTCGAGCAAGCCGGACATGCTGGCAACGATCGAGGGGACGTGGCCACCACGCGCCAGGTATTTCAGCGTTCGCAGTGTTCCGAACATGCGCACGGACCTGCACGCCTCGTGCACTCGGCGGTAGACGCAGTCCGCGGTCGCGCTGGCGGTGCAGAGCTCAGCGGCAGCTCTGGCCACCAGACCCAGACCCGCCGCGGCGGTGCCGGTGTCGATCACGGTCACCCGCCGCTCGTCTCCAGACTCGTGAAACAGGCGCGCCGCGAGGTTGGCCGCCGTGAACATGCCACTCAGGTGCTCGGGAAGCGTAAGGCAGACGATCTCGGCGCCATCAGCGCCGATGAGTGCCTCGAGGTACTCGCCCGGACTCGGTGCCGAGGTAGTCGCCCGCTCGCCAGCCTCCAGGCGGCGATAGAACTCCTCTGCAGTGATGTCCGCCACATCGCGTAGCACCTCCTCGCCGAACACGATTCGTAGTGGGATCACGCTCGTTCCACGAGGGGGCGGAACAGCCAGGACCGCACCGCTGTCTACGACGAGCGCGCACGGTCGGTGTGGCGAGGGAATCTTCGTCTCCTGATTCGGCACCTCAGCAGCTCAGGGCGACTGGGGCGTTCACTGTCCTGAACCCCGTTTCGACATGTGCTGCATGCTGACGGTGCTGCCGATTTCGGTGCTGCCGATTTGCCCGGTCGTCGTTGCCACAGCAGATCGGTGTCCGTCGCCGGCGAAACGGTGGCCGCACGCCACGCACTCATATTCGTATACGGGCATGGCACTCTCCTTCCATCATCGGTGACCAACACTCGCAGTCAGAGCGAGGTGTGCCGTGAACCAGTTGCATGCGAGTTGTGCCACCGCCTCGAGTGCACCGGACTCCTCGAAGAGGTGGGTTGCGTTGGGAACGATCGCGAGTCGATTCTCACATCGCAGCTTCTCTTGCGCCGTGCGATTGAGCGCCAAGACAACCGAGTCGTTTCCGCCGACGATGAGGAGGGTGGCAGCCCGCACAGAGGGGAGCTGCGACCCGGCCAGGTCAGGGCGACCACCGCGCGAGACGACTGCCGACACGGTATCCGGCAGCAGGGCCGCTGCTGCAAGGGCTGCCGCGGCCCCGGTGCTGGCTCCAAAGTAGCCGAACGCCATTCCTTTGCACTCTGGTCGATTCTGCACCCAGCGCGTCACGCCGATGAGACGCTGTGTCAGAACGTCGATGTCGAAGACGTTGCGTCGATCCGATGATTCGCTCTCTGTCAAGAGATCGAAGAGCAGGGTTCCAAGCCCTGCGTTGTTGAGTGATCGCGCAACGCCGATGTTACGGGGGCTAAGTCGACTGCTCCCGCTCCCGTGGGCGAAGATAACCATGCCCGCCGCACCGTCGGGGATGGTGAGATTCCCATCGAGCCGAAGCCCTTCGATGGGAATGGTGACGTTGTTGGCCCCTATGCCGCTGCGGTTCTGGGCGAGCAGACCGGTAACGGCTTCATCGGTGACCTGTGCGAAGTCCGAGTAGAACTGGCCAACGCCGTGGAACTCTTTGGGCGTTTCGAGGCACACGAGCTCGTCCGCAACTTTCGCCATCTCCGCGATCGTCTTGGCCGGGGCGACAGGCACCGCCAGGACAATTCGGCGAGCCCGTTCGCGGCGGAGAACCTCGATTGCTGCGCGAGCGGTGAATCCGGTGGCCAGCCCGTCATCGATGAGGATGACCGCGCGCCCCGCGACCGCCTCCCGCTGCGCGGAGCCGCGGTACCGTTCGACGCGCCGGGCTACCTCGCCTTCCTCTCGCGTCGCGACGGTCTCGACCTCTGCACCGGTGAGCCCTTCGGCTGCGATCACCAATGCGTTGAAGACACGAACTCCGCCTTCGCCGATCGCTCCCATGCCGAGCTCGGGCTGCCATGGGACTCCGAGTTTCCTAACGACAAGAACGTCGAGTGGTGCATTGAGTGACTTGGCCACCTCGAATGCAACGGGTATTCCGCCACGCGGTAGGCCGAGAACGACCGGATGATCGTCCCGAAACCTGTCGAGTAGTTGCGCGAGGCGGCGGCCTGCGTCCTTGCGATCCGTAAAAATGGCGGCATCTCTCCGTTTGCTCTGGAGAGTGACCGATGGGGCCCGCGACCTGTCCATCACATCTCCTCGCCGCGACGATGCGCCGACTCCTGTGTGAGCGCATGCGCGTAACAACGCCCCATCTCATCAAGGGCCTGCTCGAGTCGGGCACGGACCTCGGCGCCGCGTCGAGCGTCGTCCACCACGCGGCACAGTGCAACGCGGGCTCTGAAATGCGCGATGACTTGATTCTCGGGCCCTTCGGCGATGCGCTGATTCGTTTGGGTTTGGTGACGCGATATCCACAACATGGCGGCTGCTCCTGCAAGTCAGTGCTAACCACGATGCGACAATGGGACAGGCCGACCCAGAGCCAAATGGCATCAGGTTCCGAGACATAGGTCCTCACTTGCCTTAACCGCTCGCCGATACTGAGAACGCACAGAAGTGGAAACCGGTCACCCGATTCCACTTCTCTTGGTGTCGCGGCGGACGAACCGCTGCCGCTCGGCTTGAGGTCTCTCACCCTGGCCTCCAGGAGGGGCCTGACCGCCCCCAGGGGCGTTGCAGCGGGCCACGGTGCGCGGCATGGACGCGGTGGTGCGGCTGGGCGGCGAGGAGTTCGTCGCGCTCCTTCAGGACTGCGACGCGGACGGTGCGGCGGTCGTCGCCGAGGCGATCCGCGTCGCCGTGCGCGACATCGCGTTGCCAGAGGGTTGCGGCCTTCCCCGCCTGACCGCGTCGATCGGCATCGCCGCCTACCCGGAGCACGCCAGCGACCTCGAGCAGCTTCTCGCTACCGCTGACCGTGCCATGTATGCGGCCAAGCAGGGGGGTCGCGACCGCATCGCACGAGCCTCGGCGCCCTCGGACGCCAGCACAATCGTCAACCTGCCGCGCCGCCACCGACGCCGACCCTCGGCGCCGCGCCGCGCCGCCTCGCCGTCAACGCCGAACCGGCAGCGAAGGCGACCGCGTAGAGGATGCCGTACCAGTGCACGGCGAGACCGCCAAGGTGCAGCGCGACCGGGTCGACACCGATGTGGACGACCCCGATCATTCCGTTGGAGTCCTCAACGATCGTGCGTCCGGGGCGACTCGCTGCTGTCGCGCAGAGCCCAGGCGCCGCCGAATCCGACCACGGTGCACAGGACGAGCGCGGTCGGGCCCGACGGTGCGGTGGGGGCCGAGACGCGGAACATCAGCCCTGCCAGGGTCAGGAGCGTCGCGTCCAGCATCCACCCCCAGACCAGGATGGAGCGCCAACGCGGCCGGTGCAGCGCCTCCATCATGACAACGGTGATCCCGCCGACGCCGAACGCCACACCCTCCCAGCCGTAATGGGCGGCAGGGGAGGTGGCGAGACCGACGAGCGTGATGGCGATCGCCCAGCTCAGGGGACGGCGCAGGAGGCTCACCGGGAGAGGCGGGGGGATGCAGTCCTGCCCAGCCGGATCGTTCGCAGGCGGCGGTGTTGCAGCCAGGCGTCGATGTGGTCGATGACTCTCTGCAGGGGCCCGAGCGCCGCCCAAGCGGCAAGGCCGCACCCCATGCCGATCAGGAACCCCGCGACCACGTCGATGGGATGGTGAACGCCGACGAAGACACGCGCCGCCGCGACCAGGAGAGCCATCACCGCGGCGGTGGCCGCCACCGGCCGGGAAGCCACGAGGCAACCCCCCGTAAGAGCCCCGAGGACGAGAAGGTGGTCGGAAGGGAAGGAGCCGTCGGCGGAGTGTGCGATCAGCGGGCTGAAGTGATCGACGACGAAGGGGCGGGCCTCCGGGACGAACGATGCCAGGACCTGCCCCAGGCCAAGCGCCACGACCGCACCAAGGGCGACCGCCAGGCCCGCCCGAAGCCCGGCCCGATGAAACCAGAGCAGCGCAACAACAGCCGCGGCGCCGTAGACGAGGTACTCGGCAAGCAGCCGCATGAGTTCGTCGAGGACGGCCACGTGGCCGGTGAGACCGTGGATGGTGGTGTCGAGGTCGCCGAGGAGCACGGAGTGGATAACGCCTCGCAAGGACATCGGTTCCAGCGCCCGCCACCGGGATCCAGACTGATGACCCAGGGTAAGCACGGATGTGGAGCCGGGAGCGGTGCCGAGTTGAGAATGGAGGGGTATCCGATCGCGAGAGCGTCCCTCCGTCACTAAGGAGTGCAGGGTGTCACCGACCGTCGTGGGGCTCCTCATCCTGCTCGGAGCGGCGGTCGGCCTCTTCGGCACCCTGGTGGGCGCGGGTGGCGGATTCATCCTGACGCCGGTTCTGCTGCTGGTCTACCCCGGCGACAGTCCTTCGACGATCACGGCCATCACCCTGGTCGTCGTCTTCTTCAACGCCCTCTCGGGGTCGGCAGCGTATGCCCGCCAGCGGCGGATCGATTACCGGTCCGGCGTCGCCTTTGCCATCGCCACCTTCCCTGGCGCTGTCGCCGGGGCGCTGCTCGTCTCGGTCGCGCCGAGACGGCTCTTCGACGGCCTGATGGCGGCGCTCCTGGCTGCGCTGGCGGCGTGGCTGCTCATCGGGATGCGGCGGCCGAGCAGCGGATTCGCTCGTAGCCCGGGCAGGCCAAGGACGCTCACCGAGCGCGACGGAACAACCTACCGGTACGCGGTGCCGATGGGGCGCGGCGTCGCGTTCAGCGTTCTCGTCGGTTTCGTGTCGAGCTTCCTCGGGATCGGCGGCGGCGTCATTCATGTGCCTCTCCTGATCGGAGCGTTGGGGTTCCCAGTGCACGTGGCCACTGCGACCTCTCACTTCGTGCTCGCCAACATGTCGGCGGTGGGCACCGTGACTCACGTCCTGAGCGGGGACTTCTCGGGAGGCACGGGCATTCACCGCTCCATCGCACTCTCCATTGGCGTCGTCGCCGGCGCTCAAGCCGGCGCCGTTCTTTCCCAACGCGTCCACGGCGTGGTCATTCAGCGGCTGCTCGCGCTCGCTCTCGGCGCGCTCGCCATCCGACTCCTCCTCGTCGTTCTGTGAGTTGGCCACTGCACGGAGAGCGTTTGGCCGCCGTACGAGTGACTTTCGAGAGGGGCCGATTGCGCAGGAAGAATCGGTACCCGACCTCGGTCGACAGTCGTCAGCACCGTCGGGCTTCACTGCCCCTCACCGCATTGTCATCACCGCGACACTGTGTCCGTGACCTGCCGCGACGGGCTGGACTGGCGGACCGCGTCGGTGGTGGCTGCCGGGGTCGATGTGGCCGGGTTGCAGGCGGTGGCGGCGGCACTTCGGACCGATGCGTCTGTGCTCGAACTGGGAACCCTCTGGAAGTCGGCCAAATAGCTGGAGCAGCTCCAGGCCATGGAGGTTCACACCGTGGGTGATCTCCTCTCCCTGGATGCGGCGACAGCCCGGTACTCGGGGTCGGGGCTGGCATCGCTCCCGGAGCAGATCGACATGGCCCGGGCGGCTCTTGGCCGCGAGCCCGTCTACCGGCGCAGGGGGGTGGCCCAGGTGGTGGTTCCGCGGGCCGACGTCGAGGTGGACGTCGACATGGAGAACTCTGAGGTGGGGGTTCATCTCTGGGGCAATCTCCGCACTGATCGAATCAATCCAACGGCACCGAGCTCCGAGTACATCTCCTTCGTCACCTGGGAGCCGCCGACACCGGCGCGTGAGGCGGAGAACTCGCATTCCTTCTGGCGCTGGCTGATGGGCATTCGTGCAGCGACTCATGCCCGGGGCTTGACCTTCCGTGCGTACTGCTACAACGCTGGCGCCGAAAACCAGTACCTCCGGCGTCTCGGTCTTTCTGCAGGCCTTGCCGAGGACGTCGAGGCGTTCATCGCCTCCGATGAGTGGGTGGACATGTTGAAGGTCTGGGATTCTCAGCTGATCACCGCCCGGGCGAGTGGCCTGAAGGTCGTGGCGCCGCTGATCGGGTTCCAGTGGGAGGTCGATGACGCTGGCGGTGGGGAATCGATGGTGCGGTATGACTCCGCCGCCGCTGGGGATGAGCCGGCGCGACGGTGGCTGTTGGACTACAACCGCGGCGACGTGGAGGCCACCCTTGCCCTGCGGGAGTGGATGGGATCGGCGCTTGTGCCTGGCGTTGATGACTCAGCCCCACACCCCAGTTACTCGTCGCGACCCCGACTCTGATCGCGGTCGTGGCGGCGGGAGCGGCGACGCCTCCGGGCGCGTTCCTCGTCCAGAGTGGTCCGAGCCGGAGCAGGAGGCTGCTGAGCCCGCTGCCGTTGGGCGTCGCGCAACCGCGTGAGGTTGGCCGCCTCGCCTTCGAGCCTGTCGACCTCCGCGCGGTCGGCAGAGTCGATTGCCATCGTCTGCGCGGCACTCCGATCGAGGCTGCGCACCATCGGCCGCAGCGGGTCCTCGATGCGTTCCGTGCCGTGGGTGACGTCGTCGGGCAGCTGGCTCTCCCGCCGCACCACGTAGAGACGGTTGGCCTCCTGCCCGCGGGACAGCGCGGTGTAGGCCCATTCGCGGTAGGTGGCATCGTCGGCGAGGACGAAGGCGCGGGTGACGGTCTTGCCCTGGGCCTTGTGCCCGGTGAGTGCGTAGGCGTGACGGAGCCGCCGGGCCGTATAGCTCTCGGGGAGCTCGACATCGACGCCGTCGTCGGTCCGAACCGTCAGTCGGCGCTTGTCCTGGTCGATCTCGGTCACCGTACCCCGGGTGCCGTTGCGCACCCCCAGCCCGCGGGCATTCTTCATGGTCACCACCCGATCGCCCGCAGCGAACTCCCGCCCGGCGATCTCCAACGAGGCCTCGCCCAGCTCGCCCCCCGCCTTGCGCATCGCCCGGGCCTGGTCGTTGAGCCGGTCGACGTCGACGTGGCGAGCCGCGATGATGACCGGCTGCGCTGCCGCATCGGTGGCCTGCTGGCGCGCCGTCCACCAGTCCTGCACGAGCTGGCGCCGGACCTCGTCGGCGTTGGCCCCGACCACGACCGCGTCCCGCCCCTGATACTCGGCGATGGCCCTGGCGACATCGCCGCTGCGCAGCCGCTCCAGCGCGTTGCGCTCCCAGGCCTCGCGCTGGCGCCGGTTCTCGATCAGCTCCACTGAGGTGGTCCGGTCCCGCAGACCGCGGAAGGCACCGCCGGCGTCGATCTCCGGCAGCTGATGGTCGTCCCCCACCAGGACCACCTTGGCGCCGCCACGCTGGGCCGCCTCGAGCAGCGGGGCCAGCTGCCGGGTGCCGACCATGGCCGCCTCGTCCACGACCACCACCGAGTTCCGGGCCAGGCCGCCATGCTCGGGGTCGCTGATGTCGGCCATCAGCTGGGTCACGGTGTAGCTCGCAATCCCCGACTCACGCTGGAGGGTCCGAGCGGTCTCCGCGGCCAGGGCACACCCGACGACCCGATGGCCCGATGCCTCCCACGCCTCGCGGCAGGCTCCAAGCGCGGTCGTCTTGCCCGCTCCGGGCCGGCCGACGACCAGGACAACCCCGTCGCCGCCCGAGGCGACCGTCGTCACCATCCGGGCCTGCTCGTCGCTGAGGTAGGGGCGATTCTCGATGGCCCGGGCCACGGCGCCGGCGGTGGCCACGGCCACCCCCGTGCCGGACCGCTCGACCGCTGCCGCCACCAGGCGGCGCTCTGTCTCGAGCATCTCGGGCGTTGAGAACCGGTACTCATCGGTCTGCGCGGCGACGGTCTTGCCGTCCTCCCGACGGATCACGTCGGTCCCCCGCAACTCGGTCGCCTTGCCGACGGGGACCACGTGCTGCGGGCTGGCCAGGTAGAACGACGCCAACTTCAGGACCTCGGCCACATCGCCCCCCTGGCGTAGCTGGTCACACCACGCTTGGATGACCTCCCGCTGGCCGAAGGTGCTGGCTCGTTGCGTCAGACCGGTGGCCGACGACAGCCGCTCGGCGATCTCCCGGCGCCCGGTGACATTGAGCGACCGGTACCTATCCCTGCCGGTGACCGCCTCCAGCCCCTCGACGGTCATCCCCAGCTGGAGACCGCGGGCCCGCCAGCCGTCGTGGAGCGTGGCACCGTCCACGCCGTACTCCTTGCTCTTGCGGGTATCGAGGGTGGCGATCTGCGCGGCCTTGGCGCTCGTCTCCCCCATCGCCTCCATCCGCCGCTCGATCTCCTCGCGTCGCTTCGAGAACGCCCGGCACACTTCGGGCTCGACCCCCTCGATCTCCGAGGTCCCCCGGTTAGCCTCGCCCCACTCCACGCCGAGGCGCTTGACCAGCTCCTTGCGCAGCTCGAACTGGTACAGGTAGCCGGCCGTCTTGCCCCAGGCGTACAGCAGACGGGCATCGAGGGCAGACCACTTCCCGTCTCCTCCCAGGACCACGTTGGCCACCACGCAGTGGGTGTGCAGCGCCGGGTCGCCGGCGCGACTGCAGCGGTGCCGGAACGCCCCCACGATGAGACCGGTCGTGCCTTCGCGCCGAGCGCCCAGGTAGCCGCGACGGGTGAAGGCCACCCTCTCCTCGACGAACCGCATCGCCGCGGCGACGGCGACGTCGTGCGCCTCCTGAACCTGCTCGCTGACGGACTCCCCCGCCAGGCCCCAGAGCACCGAGACGGACTTCGGCGCCGAGAAGGTCAGGTCGAACCCGGGGGTCCTCTGGCCTCCGCGCGGCTCGCGTCCCAGCCACTCCCCCGTCGTGGGATTCCGTCCGGCGACCACCGCCAGGAAGTCCCCCGAGGCGACCTCCCCGCTCAGCTGCAACGCCATGAGACCGGTGCCCATCCACCGGCCCTCGGCCTCGCCGCGACCGACGTAGTAGTCGTCCCGGCCCTTGGCGACGGAGTCGAGGTAGTAGCTCCCGGCGGCCTTGCCGGTGTGGTTGGCGAGCTTCCCGATCGACAGCATCTGGCGCCGAGAGTACCCCAAGGTGGCACTCAGTGCAAGTGTGTGCCGTCAATTCTCGGCGATGCTATGATGCTGCGTGTCCAGGGTCGGAGAAGGGCAATGGCAGGAGGACTGAGCGATGGTGCAGGTGAGGATCGAGGAGCTGGACGGCGAGGTTCTGCCGGCGATCGGTGAGGTGGGTGAGGCGCTCTGGGAGGCGGTGTCCGGCGGGCAACCGGTGGCCCTCACCCACCGCGGCCGCGCCGCCGCGGTGCTCGTCGACGCCGAGACCTACGCCGAGATGGTTCGGGCCGCTCACGTCCCCGAGGACGTGTCGTGACCGCCCGCCCCGAGCCCTTTCCGGTGGCCGCCTCCACCCCGGCCCAAACGCCCCCCAGCGGCGGTGACTGGATCCCCGTCAGCACAGACGGCGCCTGGTGGTGGGACGGCCGGCGCTGGGAGACCACCGTCCAGTCGCCGTGGCCGACACCTCCCACCGTCGTGCTCGTCGGGCCGGCCGGTCAGCGGGGGCGCCGGTCGGGCGCGGCGCTGCTGGCCACCGTCGTCGCGCTCCCCTTCCGGGTCGCCTGGTTTCTCCTCCGACCGGTGGCCTCGATGGTCGTCGGCCTGGCCAGCGTCGTCGCCGTCCTCGTCCTGGTCGCCGTCCTGGTCGCCCATTCGCTCCACTGATGCGAACCTGCCTGGCCGCGGCTGCGCTGGTGGTCGGCCTCGCGGCCTGCTCCCCTGGCTCGGCGGGCGCGCCGTCCGCACTGACCTCGGTCGGAGCCACAACCTCCTCGGCCGGCGGCACCACCGGAGATCCGGCCCCGCCCGGGAGCTGCCACGCCGGCGACGGTGGCTTCTTGCCCGACCCCGGCTGTACCCCCGGGGGCGCCGACGCTCGGGTCACCCCCGACACGCTCTCCTCCACCATCTGCCGGTCGGGGTACACCGCGACCGTCCGCCCGCCGCTGTCGGTGACGGAGCCGATCAAGCGCGAGCGGATGGCCGCGTACGGCCTATCGGCGCCGCTGTCGGCCTACGAACTGGACCACCTCGTGCCACTCGAGCTCGGCGGGGCGAGCACCGTCGCCAACCTCTGGCCGGAGCCGTGGGCCGACCCCCGTGGTGCGCACCGCAAGGATGACCTCGAGAACGCCCTCGAGCGCCAGGTGTGCTCGGGGACGCTGTCCCTCTCCGACGCGCAGCACGCCATCGCCTCGGACTGGGAGAGCGCGTATCGGACCTACGTCGGCGGTCTGCCATGAGACCGCGAGTGCCCCAGTTCTCTCAGGTATCAGACGTCGGCCCCGCCCTGTTCCGGGCGTCCTGGGCGCTCCTGCTGGCACGCGATCGCCCGGTGTGGGGCGATTGACCCTTGCTCGTCCCGATTCTCCCCAAAGCCGTACCCGAGAGGGCGCGGTGTCAGCACCGCGGGGAGGTCCTGGCCGGGGTGTACGACGTTGGCCAGAACACCGGATGGGTGAGTGTCGGCATCGACCACGACACCGCTGCCTTCGCGGTGGAAAGCATTCGACGCTGGTGGCAGATGATGGGAGCAGGTGCGTACCCCAGCGCGACCGAACTGCTCATCACCGCCGACTGCGGTGGCAGCAATGGGTACAGGGTTCGGCTCTGGAAGGTCGAGCTACAGAAGCTGGCCGACGAGACCGGGCTGGTCCTGAGCGTCTGTCACTTCCCGCCGGGAACCAGCAAGTGGAACAAGATCGAGCACCGCCTCTTCTCGTTCATCAGCCAGAACTGGCGCGGCAAACCCTTGATCAGCTACCAGGTGATCATCGACCTGATCGCCGCCACCACAACCACCAAGGGCCTCACCGTTCGCAGCGCCCTGGACGAAAACCTGTACGAGAAGGGTCGGACGGTGTCCGACGCGGAGTTCGCTGCCGTCAACGTGAAGCCGGATGCCTTCCATGGCGAATGGAACTACCGCATCCTTCCACGCACCTGAACATTGACTCGTTTTTTCCGGCGCGATCCCTAACCGGATAGGCATGATGGCCAGCTATGTTCATAGTGCGGACAGCCCGAAGCTCCAGAGGTCTGTGACCAGGTGAGCCGCGATCAGGGGAACCAGGTTACGCTCCCGCAGGTAGTACAGCCCAGCGATCAGGCCCCAAACGAAGGTCACTACCAGCTTGTCCGGGAGGAAGACGCCGTGGATAAGCGAGAACCAGACGGCACCAACAATGACCGCGCCGCGAATTGACCGACCGCGCGCAAGCTCGCCGGTAAGAACCCGGCCCCGCCAGACGATTTCTTCGCAGAACGCGGCGGTGACTGGAGTGATCGCTAACAAAGCGAGACGCTCCCAAAGAGGAATTCCTGTGAATCGAGGCCAGCCCCCAAAGAACAGTTGGTAGACGATCACGTACAGCGCGAATAGGACGTTGAGGCTGAGGAAGACCAGGAGTGCACGCCGGCGGTTGAACCCAAGCAGGGAGCCCTCTGGTGCCAACAGCGATCGCAGAGATCGGCCGGAGCGCCGCAGCCCTACGATCACGGCCACAGCGAGCGACCACTCCACCACCGCCACAATCCCGTAGGTGGCCACGCTCAGTTGACTTGTGGCAATCCCTCGAACCAAGTCAGGGCGAACCGCCTGGAGGGCGTAGTAGGAGCCGAAGATGGCGGCCCCGACCAGGTTCAGCAGGATCGCCGGCAAGACCGTATACGGCCAAAGCCGGTGTCGACGCCGGGGCTCTTGGATCCGGTTCAGTTGCATTACCTTTCTTGGGGGAAAACGGATGCAGTGGCTGATTCAGTCGTCGCTCCAACTCGAAATTAGGCCGACACCGAACCACTTTGCTGACATCATGTGGGCGCCCACAACGCTCGCGGAACTTGAGCGGCAGCGCGAACCTCCAACTCAAACAGGGTCGGCGCGGAGGTTCGCGCTGAACTCAGGAAGCCTCTGGCGCCAACTCTCGTCATCCACCCAAACTACACGATCATCACGTCCTTCGTGGTACGTGAGGGAGCGCATCGGTAGATGCGTGACCGAGCGCGCACAGGAGGCGACGCTGGCATTCGACGAGGATGGGTGGATGCATCTGCAGCATGTATTCTGACGCGAGCCCTAAGTGCCAGACGTGCGGGTCAACGACCCGCAGGACGATCGCGACGGTGACCGGCGGCGCTCACGTCCTTCATTGCTCAACGTGTGGAGCAGTGTCCTTCCCAGCCTGACGAAATAATTCCAGCTCGGAGAGCCTCTACGGGTCGCCAAACGACGCGTCCGGCGAGGCCGGTCTGGCCGCGCGACGACAGGAGGCTGCGCTCCTTTCCCCTCGCCGAGTTGGGCAGCGCCGCCGAGCGAGCCACCGCGGCTGCCATGGGTCGCCGGGGAAGGACCCCCGGGACGTTCCCGGGAGTCCCGTGCCTGCTACGACAGCAGCGCGTAGGCGCGGTCGGTGATGTTCTCGCGGAGCAGGATGCGGCTCATCCGCGCCTCCGCGGGGTCCGTCTCGCGGCCAACCCGCCCCGATGCCTGATGGTCGTGGTGGGCAACCACCGCGTTGAACAGTCCCCAGGCGGTGCCGACGATCTCCCGCTGATCGTCCGCGCTGCGGTACGTGGTGAGGATCTCGCCGCGAATGTTGCGCGCCCGCGTCCGCGCACGGTCCGAGCCATCCACCGGGACGAGCCGGTCGAGGAAGTCGACCACGTCCGCGTCACTGACGCGCTTGGCGAGCAGCTGGCCCGCGACGTGCTCCAGGTGGTCCGCGGCGCCCTGGGCAAGACCGAGGACGCGCTGTGCTTCGGCGAGTCGCCGCTCCGCGGACGGCGTGTGTCGAATGCTCACCTTCGCCATGCTCGACCCCAGTGCCGCGCGCAGCGTGTTCATGCACACAACCCGCACCGGAGTCACCGCCGCGGTCACCGCGTGCATGCCGTCGTGACCGTTGGTCAGCAGGACGTAGCTGTCCACTGTGCTGTCGGGCAGCGCGATTGGAAACGGAGCCTTGGCCAACAGCCAGACGATCGCGCCACCGCGCAGCGATCCCGCCGCCTCGTAGTGGAATCCGTGAGCATCGCCGAGCAGGGCGTCCATCCAATCGAACGCCTCCTCGTTGTGGACGATGCGGAAGGTGTCGCCGACGACGCCGAGCACGCGGTCGTCCCTCGCCCGCGTCACCGCATGCCGTCCCGCGATGACATCGAACGCGCCCTCGCTGGTCCGCTGGTAGATGGGCTGCTTCGTCAGACGCCAGCCTGCGAGTCCGCTGTGCGCCAGCGCCTCGCCGGTGTCCAGGGCCTCACTCGGCAGGACGGTTCCGAGTCCGTGCCATGCCGGACGGTTCCCCGCAAAGACCGCGCTTTCCACTTCGTGCATTGCCGTGCCTCCTGTGTTGTTGTCACTGGCCGGTGCGACCAGCACCCACAGGTGCTTCACGTCTCCGGGGACCCCGGGACAGTCACAGAGGCGGCCGGAGGATCGGCCGGTATGGAGGGAGGCCGCCTCGACCCGAAGGGTTGACGGGCCCGGGGTCCCCGGAGAACCGCGCGGACGCGGCGAGATGCGCGACCGACCCCAAACTCCGACGTTCAGCCCGCCCACTCCCGCGTCTCCGACCAGCTCTGCACGAGCCTGGTCGACCACGAACCGCTGCTGCCGAGGCTCGCGCGATCACGCCATGCGGACACGTCGGCCCGCACCCGCAACGCCGCAGCTGCGAGCCTCCGGCTCCCGACAGGCAGCGACCGCAACTCGGCGCCGTTCTCATCCGTGATGTCGCGATAGCGGCATCGCCGAGTCTCCGCCAAGACCTCCGGCGCCGTCGCGACAGATCGGCGCGGCCGGCCTCCACTCGACCGGCTTCGTGGCTCCTCAGTACTCCTCCGGCTGAAGGATCGTGGTGACCGAGCGGTCGGCCTCGGTGATGACCCACAGGCGATCCTCACCATTGAGGGCGCCGTAGCTGCTGAGAATCCGCAGCTCCCGGCCGATCGCAAACTCGTTCTCGGCGGCATCCTCCGGTGGGAGATCGCCCCAATCTCCGGACTGGTGACGACGGAGCAGGTCGGCGGCGGTAGCTCCGGTGCGCTCCATCATGCGGATGGCGCCCGGAGTCGCTACCAGTTGACCGAGTGAGAAGCGGGGCGCGTCGCAGAAGACGTGCCCCGCCACCAGCTCACGCCCCGGCTCAGTCGACTCGGCCGCGCTCACAGGAGGCCGCTCCCGTAGTTGACCGCCTGGTCGACGGCCGTCGAGCTGTAGTCGGCGGCAAAGCGCTCGCTGCTCGCCGGGTCCGTCGGTCGACGACTGTCTCGTGGCAGCTCCCGCAGACCGTCGAGCTCGCGGCGCCCGCGCATCCGCTCGATCCGACCGGGATGGTCGGCGAGGTCCTGCAGGCCCGCCAGGGTGGCCGCGATGTCCGCGGCGCTTCGGGGTTGACGTGCTGTCGCCATGAGGTTGCCTCCGTGCGGAGCCGGCCTGTCCGGCCCTCGGTGGCCCCGCCGGACCACCGCCGCCGCCCGGTGTCAAGGGCGCCGCAGGCGGCGAAGCCTCCCTTGACACCACGAGGGCGGTGGCTGTGGTGGCATCGCCCCATCGAGGGGTGGGCAGGCCGTCTCCTCGCGGAGAACCGCTCGACAGCACCCCCGCGGCGCCGCGGATGTCGCGGCCCTGCGCGACCGCATATCGAGAGGAGGCTTCCGGAAGCAGCTACGCCCCCGTCAGCGCGTCGACCGAGCAGCGGCCGCCCAGAAGAACGTGGAGCGGCGGCCGCCCGGTCGCCTCGGTCAGCTCGGTGACCAGGCCGCGGGCCGACTGCACCATCGCGACCGCGCGGGCCAGGCGCTCGCGGGCGACGCCCCGCGCGGTGCCCTCTTGCTCCGCGAGGAGCAGGAGGAGCGCCGCCTGCTCGAGCTCGGCGAGAGCGTCGCCAAGAGGCACCAGCGCAACCAGCGCGTTCATCGCCACGACCCGCGGCGTGGTGCGTGCGTCGGAGCGACGGCAGGCGCCGCGTCGGCGCGGCAGTCCGCGCAGAGATCGCTGTCGTCGAGGTCGCGGAACACTCCGCAGCGGTGGCACCACCAGCCCTGCGCCGGCACGTAGACGCAGTCGGGATTGCACTCGGTCTCGCTGCTGAGATCGAACTCGTTCATGGAAGGTCCTCACGCAATGTGCAGACAAGGGGGCCGGTTGCCCGGCCCCCTGATCCAGCTAGGCCTCGGCCTCGCCCGTCGGCGCCGGCCCGAGGAGCTGGAAGCTCTCGACGACCAGGTCCAGCTGCTTGACGCGCTGGCCCTCGACGTCGCGGACCCGCGAGGTGATCCGTCCCTCGACGTGGATCTCGCGACCCTTGCGGCCGTACTGGCCGATGACCTCAGCGGCCTTCTCCCAGGCCACGACGTCGTGGAACTCGGGGAAGCCGTTGACGTTGGTGGCAATGCCGATGTTCAGCACGGCCTTGCCGTTCTGGGTGAACCGCATCTGCGGGTCGCCGGTCATCCGTCCGAGGAGACGGAAATGGTTGATCCCGTACGAGCGGGACTTCGACGGGGTGTCGATGACGTCCGCCTGGACGTCGGCTGCGAGGGCGGGCTTCCGGGCCATGGATGGGTCCTCCGGTGAGGTTGATCGCGTGGCCTTCGGTAAGCGGCGCGCACAAGGCCGGAGCGGAAACCCCTCGCCGCAGGCGACTTGCCTTGGGGGTTGTAGTGCAGGCCGCGCGCTGCTCGAATGCCACGACAGCGATCAACACCTCACCGTCCGGAGGACACCTCTTTGTGCCCCGGCAGCCCCTCCCTCGCAGAGGACGGCTACCACCACTGCGGCGGCAGCCGTCCCCGTCGAGAACGCTGCTCAGTTGGTTTCCGCTGCCTCCTCCTCGGTGACCGCCGTCGCTCCGGGGAGCAGGTGACGGCACTCGCTCCACTGACTGAGGCCGCGCTCGGCAATGAGCGTCCGCTCCACGTCGCTGAGCTGGTGGATCCCCGTGGCGTCGAGCAGCGCTCCGTGGAGGTTGGCCACGTGCGGGTCGGTGCTCCGTGACGGCTCAGTGGCCAGCCGCCGCTCGCCACGGGCGAGCTGCACGGCAAGGACGACCGTCGTCAGCCGCCCCAGGTCATCGCCGGCGTGCCCAAGGAGCACACCGAGCGGTCGGCTCACCCCCCACCCGCCCTCCGGGATGCTGAGGTCGAGAAGGCCGCAGGCGTCCTCGAGGTCTTCGAGGCGCGCGTCCCACAGGGCGGTGGTGAGGATGTGGCGCGTCGCCTCATCCGTCCCGATGGCACCGTTGCCGATCGCCGCCTTCAGGGCCGCCGCTCGCACCGGCTGGGCGTCGCGCAACTCCTTGACGACGGCTCGCTTCGCGGCACGCTCGGCCTTGAGGTCGAGGACGCCACTGCCGGCCTCGCCGGCGTGGCGGCCGCGGTCGGTGCAGACATACGCCACCTCGCCTCGGCTAGTGATGAACGCCGCGTGGCAGGGCTGCTTGCGATGCTGCCTCAGGGTGACCTTCACGCCATCGCCGAGGCGCTGCATGCGCGAGTTACCCGTCACCGTGTCATACCGTGGCGCGGCCACGATGGCACATCCCTCCTTCTCCAGCTTGGCGTGCGACGCCGCAGCGGCGGCGGCGAGAGCACGCTGCTGGCGAACGCGGGAGACGGCCCAGCGTGGGCCGGTTCCCGCCCTGACCTCCGCGACGACGGCGGCGAGGAACTCCTCGTTGTCACCCAGCTCGCCGAGGTCGGCGACATCGGTCACATCAATGGTGCCGTCACGCACCAGGGTGAGCAGCGCTGCGGGCAGCGCCAGCACCGCACGCCAGCGGTCGATGGTGTCCGTGCTGGTGTCGAAGCGCTCCGCGACATCCTCGGCCGACGCGCCGAGATCGAGCATCTGCTGCATGGCCCCGGCGAGTTCACCGGCGCAGTGCAGTTATTCCAACCGTGCCGTATTCGACGGAAACTCTAGAGACGGTGATAGGGAGCGTGCCAGAATGTCCGCCAGGCCCTCCGCCCTGACCGGCTTGCTGATGTACGCATCCATGCCCGCCGCGAGGCACTTCTCTTCGTCGCCCACCATGGCGCCGGCGGTCATCGCGATGATGGGTGTGTGCCGCTCCTCGCCCTCGATCCGGCGGATTTCCATCGTCGCCTCGAAGCCGTCCATCTCCGGCATCTGGCAGTCCATCAGCACCGCGGCGTACCCCCCCGAGAAACCGCGGCGACAGCCTCGACACCGTTGCTCGCCACGTCCACCCGGTAGCCCATCTTCTCCAGCATCCGGGTCGCGACCCGTTGGTTGACAGGACTGTCGTCCACCACGAGCAGCTGGTGGCGGGATGCGGCCGCGGCCAGCGTGTAACGGACGACCATCGGCGCCGGGGTCGCAGGGTCAGACAGGGCCAGGTAGAGGTTCCTCAGGTCGCGTCGATTCACCCACTGCGCGAAGGTCACCAGTGCCAGCAGCGTGAAGCTCGCCGACGACACCCACTTCCCCACCAGCAGGAGGGTGCTCACTGCAACTCCTCGGTGAGCGCTGCGCACATCGCCGCCGGCATCAAGCGGGGCGTTCCGAGGCTCGCAGTTGTTGCAGTTCGGCGCGTTGGCGCATTGCCGATCGGATGCGGGTCGCCAGGTCTCGCGGCGAGAAGGGCTTGACGATGTACTCGTCGACACCGCGCATGAAGGCCTCCGCCTTCTCGCCGGCACTCGCCTCCGCGGTGAGCATGACGATGGTGCAGTTGCGCGTGGCCGGGTCATGGCGCAGGGCACGGCACACCTCGTGTCCAGACATGTCGGGCAGGTTGAGATCGAGGACGACGCAGTCGGGGTGAACGCTGTGTGCAGTTGCGAGCGCGCTTCGGCCGTCGCCGGCCTCGTGGACCTCGAACCCGAATGCGGCGAGGCTCATGTGGGCGAGCTGGCGCACATGAGCCTCGTCGTCGACGATCAGCACTCTCTCGCCGGCGTGCGCATCAGCGGCGGTCGGCAACGAGTCAGCGCCCAGCTTGCGGCCGCTGTCGAGGATGCCATCGATCGCCGCGGGTGGCACCGGACGCGAGTAGTGGAAGCCCTGGGCGAACTCGCATCCCAGCCTCACCAGGCTGGCGACGTTCTGTGCCGTCTCCACGCCCTCGGCGACCACGCTCAGACCGAGCGCGTGGGCGCTCGCCACCACCGCAGCGACGATGGCGGTGTCCTGCGGGTCGGTGCCGAGGCCGTCGACGAACGACTTGTCCACCTTGAGCTCGTCGGCGGGGATGCGCTTGAGATAGGCAAGCGATGAATAGCCGGTGCCGAAATCGTCGACGGAGATCCTGACCCCCAGGGCCTTGACCGCCTCGAGGGTGGTGATGGCGGAGTCGACGTCGCGCATCACCGAACTCTCGGTCAGCTCGATGCACAGCCACTGCGGCTCGAAACCGGAATCTTCCAGGGCCGCAGCGACGGTGCGAGCGAGGTCGGTCTGCAACTGGCGCGCGGAGACGTTGACGGAGACGCTCAGCACCGGCCCGTCGCGATGCCGCAACCGCCACCGCTGTCCCTGGCGGCAGGCCTCCTCCAGCACCCAGCGACCGATCGGGATGATCAGGCCGGTCTCTTCGGCGAGCGGGATGAAGTCGAGCGGCGAGACGGTGCCGCGCTCGGGATGTTCCCAGCGCACCAGGGCCTCCACACCGACCATGCGCTCATCGAGCAGCGACACCTTGGGCTGGTAGAGCAACCTCAGCTCACCGTTGGTGATCGCACTGCCCAGCGCCTCGATGTCGCCGCTGCGGCGCTCCTCTTCGTCACGGACGCCCGGCGAGTGGAACGCATGAGCGCCGCCGCCGAGACCGCGGGCGCGCCGCAGGGCAACTTCGGCCTGAGCGATCAGCCGGTTGGGATCAACCGCAGGGTCGCGGGAGAGCGTGATCCCCACGCTGGCGGTCACCGCAAACTTGGCGCCATCGACCAGAATGGGCCGCGACAGTGCTTCATTGATGCGCGCCACGACGGTGCTGACGGCGCCCTCATCGTCGATCTGCTCGCACATGACGAGGAACTCGTCGTCTCCGACGCGGGCCATGGACGTTGTCGCGAATGACGTCGGGTCGCTGGGCTGCGCCAACCTGAGCAGGACGGCACAGTCCTCGGACACAGACCCGTCAGCGCGCCCGGACGACCTCAGGACGCCCTCGATGCGCATCGCGATCTCGAGCAGCGCCTGCTTGGCGAACTCGCAACCCACCGTAGCGAGGATGGTGCGAAAGCGATCGATGTCGATGTGGAGGAATGCCGTCCACGTCTGGCCGTCCGCGCCGCGACGCAGCGCAGCAGTGACGCCGGCCATGAACAGGGAGCGGTTGGGCAGACCGGTGAGCGGGTCATGGGTGGCGTTGAACTCGCGGTCCGCCTCTGCTTGCCGTTGTTCGGTGATGTCGTGGAGCACCAGCATGCTGGCGAGCTCGCCGTCGTCATCGACGTACTGCTGACCATCGACCATGAGGACGCGGGCCTCGTCCCCGACGTGCATGACCAACTCCATGTCGTGCACATCCTCTCCGAGCATGGTGCGGCGCATCGGGCTTTCGTCGACGGCCAGCTCACGGCCATCGGGGTGGTATAGCCGCCGCAGCCGCTCCCATTCGGGCAGCGGATAGCTGCCGCCGGTCACACCGAGGAGGGCGCGCAGTGGCCGGTTGAAGAACGTGATGTTCCCCCCGGCGTCGCAGGTGAACACCATGTCCTCGAGGTTGCCGAGGAGCGATTCGACGAAATCACCTGGAGGCGGCGAGGTCCTCCCGTGCCCTAGATTCAGTTGGGGCATAGCTCCCTCCTGCATGCGCAACCGCGGCCGGACAGCCGCCGCCGCCCAGCGACTGCTCACATCGTGGATGGCCGTGACCACGACGGTACTCACCCGCGCTCAACCGTTTCCGGAATGCGACAGGTAATACTCCGACTGTCAGAGATGAACAGGCTCGCTCTGACAGACGGTCAACCTCGGGACCCAGCGACCCGAGGGGCTGCGGGGTGGCTGTTCGGTGCTGATCGCCGAGATGCCCGCCGCCGACCGGTTCGGACAAGGGCTCCATCCCGAGGCCGCCGTCACCAACTCCGCGCCAGCGGTGGTGACATGTGATGTCATTGGCGTCAGAAAGTATCAAATTAGAGACACCAGCAGGTATCGATCGGGACGGAGGCGGGGATGTGGAGAGAAGGGACTCCGGGCAGGATGGATAGCCGGGCAGGTGCTGGAGGCTGTGCCCGCGACCGCCACCGTTCTCAGGAACGATCGCCGTGGTGATCGTCGTCCGCCCGCAACGCAACATAGTCTCGCCATGGTCGCGAGGCCAGACGGGACCAGCGGTCAGCAGTGGTCGGGTGAATGCCAAGCAGCTCGGCCAGGATCGAGGGTGGCATGTCGGCAGCCAGTTGGTAAAGGGCGGCGAGTCGGTGTGGGCCGGCGCGCACGCCATGGCGCTGCAGCCGCCGGCCCAAGGACTCCGCACGAATGGGTTGATCTGGATCGGCGCCGACGAAGAGCCATCCGCGGTCGACAATCGTCTTTGCCTTTCGAGTCACGGCGCGGGGCTGCTCAACCAGGTCCCGCGCCACGTCACTGAGGGGATCGGGGAGCTCGACGCCGACTCGTCCCAGCCGCACGGTCACGCAGGCTGGTTCACAGTGGATGTCGTGGACGGTGAGTCGGGCAATGCGAGCGAGTGGCTGCGCGTAGATAACCACGAGGGACCCGGCCAACCGGTCGGTCGCC